>Ga0183260_10003182_pt1 | contig 13268 bp, 12 predicted proteins | sample AntDrymUQ4972206_2_FD_129768 | JGI IMG/M metagenome (GOLD analysis project Ga0183260, IMG submission 129768) | Polar desert sand microbial communities from Dry Valleys, Antarctica - metaG UQ497 (22.06) (version 2) (version 2) | ecosystem: Environmental > Terrestrial > Soil > Desert | place...
ATCGACCGAGAACGACGGCGTCCGCTCGTCGTGGAACGGGCACAGCCCCGAGAACCTCTGCCCCGCCCGCTTCAGGTCCGTGTACTGGGACACGACCTCGACGAAGTCGACGGCCTCACGCACGCGGTCGATCGATGTCTGCGAGAAGCCCACGCGCCTAGCTTCGCAGCAACTCGCGCTGCGAGAGACAGAAACGGTCGGTCATTCCGGCGAGATAGTCGGTCACGCGCTGCACGTCGTCGGCATCGGGATCGCTGGAGGGGACCTGATCGGGGTGCTCGAGGTAGTGGGCGAAGAGCGCGCCCAGCGCCTCGCGGGCCCGCTCCTGCTCTCCCCGGGCCTCCTCGCCCAGATAGACGCGGTCGAACATGAACTTCCGCAGCCGCAGCATCGCGCCGCCGACCTCGTCGGACTGGACGATGTCGCCGGCCTGGCGCGAGCGCTCGACCATGTCGCGGACCAGGGCGTCGACCCGCTCGGGCCCGGTGGCGCCGAGCAGCTCGATCTCGGCCACGGGCAGGTCTCCCTCGGAGAGGATCCCCGCGCGCACGGCGTCGTCGATGTCGTGGTTGATGTAGGCGACGCGGTCGACGATCCGCACCACGCGGCCCTCCAGCGTCGCCGGCTTCTCGGGGCCCGTGTGGCGCAGGATCCCGTCGCGCACCTGCTCGGTCAGGTTCAGACCCCCCATCTCGCCCTCGAGCACCTCAACGACCCGCAGCGAGTGCTCGTTGTGCTTGAAGGTGCGCCCGTGCTCGCTCAGCGCCTCGTCCAGGACCTCCTCGCCGATGTGGCCGAATGGCGGGTGCCCCAGGTCGTGCCCCAATCCGATCGCCTCGGTCAGGTCCTCGTTCAGGCCCAGCGCCCGCGAGACGGTCCGCGAGATGAAGCAGGCCTCGAGCTTGTGGGTCAGGCGCGTGCGGTAGTGGTCGCCCTCGGGGGCGACGAAGACCTGGGTCTTGTGCTTGAGGCGCCGGAACGCCTTCGAGTGCACGATCCGGTCGCGGTCGCGCTGGAACGGCGTCCGGATCGGGCTGTCGGCCTCGGTGTGCTCCCGCCGAGCCGGGTAGGAGCGGGTTCCCGGCCCCCACATGTATGCCTCCTCCCAGGAGCGGACGCGCTCCTCGAAGGCCCCGGTGGCCGCATCGTCGGCGCTCGTCTTCATGTCCCCACTGTGGCAGGGACCGAGGCGGCGACCGCCGCCTGAGCCGGCGGGGGTGGTCGAAGATGCGTACACGGAGAAAAGGGCCGCACAGAAAGGGGCCGCACGAGGCGGCCCCTTTCAGACTGCGCCCGGCTGACGCCGGGGGGAAGCTGACTGGCTAGCCGACCTGGACGGTCGGCGGCTTCAGCGTCAGGGGCCTGATCTGGAGGCCCCACTGGTTGAAAACGCTGCTGCGTGGGTCGACGGTGTCTTCCCAGACGGTCAGCGTCCAGGTGCCCCTCATCCGCACCCCGTCGAATTCGCTGAGGACGCCGACGTCGTCGTCGCTGTCCTTCAGGTTCGACGTCCCGGCGAACGGCCGGTAGAGCGTCCGAAGCGGGCTGTTGCAGAAGCCCATCCCGGGCGTCTCGTCGCAGATCGACACGTTCGTGTCGTCGTCCATCGTCCACGGGCCGAGCGAGATGTCGCCGACGTTATCGAACAGCAGGATCGTCCTCCCGTTCGGCGCCGTCAGGGCTCCGTTCAGATCATCGGCCGCATCGGCCGCGGTGCCGCTCGTCTGCAGGTTGGTGACGTTGACGTCGGCGACCGTCCGATTCCTGTACTTCTTGCCGACCACGATCGTCGACACGAGCGGCGTCGAGGTCAGATTCGCCAAAGCGTTCGGGATCGGCGCATTGACCGCCACCTGCTGCTCAAACGTCCTCAACTTCTTCTTCTTGGCCTCGGCAGTGCCGACGGTGAAGCCCACGGTCGCGGTGAGCGCGAGTGCGAGCACACCAAATCGCGCGAAGTGACTCCTCTTGCTTCTCACTTGTATGACTCCCTTTCGTTTCCTGGCATGAGATCTGACGATCGCCCCCTGCCCACAAGCCACAGCGGAGGAACCCCCAGAAGCGGAACCCTTTCACGGTCCGGCAGCGCTGTCAACCCGGCGGTTTCGCCGTGTTTGCGGCGGAAAGGCCCGGGGCGGCGACCGCCGCCTGAGCCGCGGCGACCCTCGCGATCGGGACCCGGTAGGGCGAGCAGCTCACGTAGTCCAGCCCCGCATCGTGGAAGAACGCGACGCTCGCCGGATCGCCGCCGTGCTCGCCGCACACGCCGACCTTCAACTCCGGGTTGCCCGCCCTCCCGCGCTCGGTCCCCACCCGGACCAGCTCGCCGACCCCGGGCTCGTCGATCGTCTCGAACGGGCTGCGGTCGAGGATCCCCACCTCGATGTAGCGACCCAGGAACTTCCCTTCGACATCGTCGCGAGAGAGCCCGATCGCGGTCTGGGTCAGGTCGTTGGTCCCGAAGCTGAAGAAGTCGGCGTGGCGGGCGATGCGGTCGGCAACGAGGCACGCTCGCGGCAGCTCCAGCATCGTCCCGATGGAGTGCGGGACCTTGCGCCCCACCGCATCCTCGGCTGCGGCGACGGCGCCCTCGACCAGAGCGCGCACCTGCTCCAGCTCGGTCTCGTAGGCGATCAGCGGCAGCATGATCTCGACTTGGGGGTCGTCGCCCTGCTCGGCGGCTGACGCGGCGGCCTGGACGATCGACCGCACCTGCATCTCGTAGACGGGCGGGTAGAGGATCGCGAGCCGCACCCCGCGCGTCCCGAGCATCGGGTTGGCTTCGCGCAACTCGCGCACGAGGGCGAGGTCCTCAGCCGGGCCGTCCTCGAAGTGCTCGACCGGCAGGAACTCGTGGAGCGGCGGGTCGAGCAGCCGGATCGTCACCTCCAAGCCGTGCATCTCGCGGAAGATCCCCTCGAAGTCGGCCCGCTGCAGCTCGCCCAGCGCGGCGAGGCTGCCCCGGAACTTCTCATCCACCGCCGCGACATCCGCCCCGTCCTCGGCGGCGCTGTCGTCCGCGAGGTGGGCGCGCCGCCACTGCTCCGCCGCCAGGAACATCTCCTTCACCAGGCTGTCGCGGTCTGCCCCGAAGAACATGTGCTCGGTGCGGCACAGTCCGATTCCCTCGGCGCCGAACGCGCGGGCCTTGGCCGCGTCGACCGGGTTGTCGGCGTTAGCGCGGACCCGCAGGCGGCGAAGCTCGTCGGACCAGGCGAGCACCTGCTGAAACTCCTCCGAGATCTCGGGCTCGATCAGGGCGACGTCATCCGTGGTGACCGTTCCCTCTGAGCCGTCGATTGCGAGGTGATCGCCGGCCTTCAGCTCGCGCTCGTCCACCGTGACCGTCCCGGCGGCCACGTCGATCTCGAGCGCCGAGGCGCCGCAAACGCAAGGCCGCCCCATCCCCCGCGCAACCAGCGCCGCGTGCGAGGCCTTCCCGCCCTGGGAGGTCAGGATGCCGCGGGCGGCGTGAAAGCCGACCACGTCCTCGGCCTCGGTGAACGGCCGCACCAGGATCACGTCCTCTCCGTCGCCGCCCCGCTTCACCGCCTCGTCCGCGGTGAAGACGATGGCGCCCTTTGCCGATCCCGGCGAAGCGGGGATGCCGCGGGCCAGGACCTCGAACTCCGAATCCGGGTCGAAGGTCGGATGCAGCAGGGCGTCGAGCTCGTCCGCGTCGATAGTCGCAAGAGCGCCGCCGCGGTCGAGCAGGCCCTCGCCCACCGCGTCGACTGCGAACCGCACCGCGGCCTGGGCCGGGCGCTTGGCGTTCCGGGTCTGGAGCAGGTACAGCCGCTCCTCCTCGACAGTGAACTCGGTGTCCTGCATGTCCTTGTAATGCGCCTCCAGGGTGCTCAATGCCCCCAACAGCTGCTCGTGGGCCTGCGGGAGCACGCGCGCCATCTCGTCCAGGCCCGACGTATTGCGGACGCCCGAGACCACGTCCTCGCCCTGCGCGTTGGCGAGGAAGTCGCCCGACGCCTCGGGCTCGCCGGTGATCTCGTCGCGGCTGAAGGCGACACCCGACCCCGAGCTCTCGCCCTTGTTTCCGAAGACCATCTGCTGGACGTTGACGGCCGTGCCCCAGGCATCGGGGATGCCGTTCAGCCGCCGGTAGGAAACCGCCCGCTGCCCGTTCCACGACTCGAACACCGCGCGGATCGCCGCCTCGAGCTGCGCGCGGGGATCCTCGGGGAACTCCTCGCCGACCTCGTCGCGGTAGATCTCGCGGAAACGGGCGGTCAACGCCGCCAGCTCGCCCGCACCGAGATCCGTGTCGAGCTCGACACCGTGCTCGCGCTTCGCCTGGGCGATCGCCTCCTCGTAGCGCTCGCCCGGGATGTCGCGCACGACGTTGCCGAACATCTGGACGAGCCGCCGGTGGGAGTCCCGCGCGAAGCGCTCGTTGGAGGTGCGGGCGGCCAGCCCCTCGACCGAGCGCTCGCTCAGCCCCAGGTTGAGGATCGTGTCGAGCATCCCGGGCATCGACGCGCGGGCGCCGGAGCGAACCGAGACCAGCAGCGGGTCGTCGGCGTCGCCCAGGGTCTTGCCGGCGTGATCCTCCAGGGCCGCCAGCGCCTCGTCGACCTGGGCATCGAGGCCTGGGGGCATCTCGCCGCCTTTCCCGCCGCCCTGCATGAAGGCGACGCAGGCCTCGGTCGTGATCGTGAACCCGGCGGGCACCCGGTCGGCGCCGAGCACCTTCGTCATCTCCGCGAGGTTCGCTCCCTTGCCGCCCAGCAGGTCACGCATCTCGCGGGAGCCCTCGGAGAACTCGTAGACCCATCTGGTGTCATCGGATGCGCTGGTCAGGGGGCTCCTCGCGGCGATTCTATGTGGGCAGGTAGGGTCCCGCCATGGCCGAGACCGCACTCATAACAGGCGCCTCGTCGGGCATCGGCGAGCAGTTCGCCAAACAGCTCGCGGATCGCGGCTTCGAGCTGATCCTCGTGGCGCGGCGAGCCGACCGGCTCGAGGCCCTCGCGGAGTCGCTGCCGGTCGCCGCCCACGTCATCGTCAACGACCTCGGAAAGGACGCGGCGAAGCTGGCCGACCAGGTGGCCAAGCTGGGCGTGGAGGTCGATCTGCTGGTCAACAACGCCGGCTTCGGCCTGCGCGGGCGCTTCGCCGACCTGCCCGTCGAGCGCCAGGCCGAGATGGTCCGCGTCAACTGCGAGGCGGTGGTGGTCCTCACCGGCCTGTTCGTCCCGCCGATGATCGAGCGCGGCCGCGGCGGCGTGATCACCGTCGCCTCGACGGCCGGGATGCAGCCGCTCCCCTACGAAGCGACCTACGGCGCCACCAAGGCCTTTGCTCTCAACCTGACCGACGCGCTCCACACCGAGCTGAAGGGGACCGGCGTCAAGGCCCTGTCGGTCAACCCCGGCCCCGTGCCGACCGAATGGCAGCAGGTCGCCGGCTACGACGAGTCGGGCGGCGAGATGATGCCCGGCGCGATCGAGGCAGACCAGGTGGTCCGCGAGGGCCTGCGTGCCTACGACCGCGGCAAGCGCTCGATGGTCCCGGGACGGTTCTTCCGGAACTTCATGAGGTTGAATGCGACGGCCCCGCGCGCGGTCAAGCTCCGCGTCAGCGAGCGCATGTACCGCCCGAAGGAGTAGCGGGCCCTACGTCAACACCCGCAAGTAGGGGGTGGGAGTCCGATCGTGGTCGCTCACTATGCCTATGGGCATAGCCAAAGACCACGATCGCTCCCGGGAGGCTTGGGAGCTCGCGTTGCGCCAGCACGGCGTGGTCGGGCGAGAGCAGCTGCTGGATCTCGGCTTCACGAACAACGCGATCGCCCATCGGATGCGACGCGGCCGGCTGCGCCGCCTCCACCCGCAGGTGTATGCAGTCGGGAGAACCGCGTTGACCCGAGAGGGGCGGTGGAGGGCTGCCCTCCTTTGGGCGGGTCCCGAAGCGGCGCTGAGCCATTCGAGCGGCGCCGAGCTGTGGAAGGTCGACGACGAATGGGCGATCACTGAGATCAGCGTCGTGGGCCGCCGCCGTCTGAGGACCGAAGGCGTTCGGGTACACCGTCCCGCGCGTCTCCCTCCCGAGGACATCGCCCTGCATGCGGGTTTTCGCGTCACCACGGTCGTCCGGACCTTGATCGACCTGGCGGCTCGCCACTCGACCAAGCGCCTGGAGTTGGCCGTCAATGCAGCCGTTCGCCTGCGCCTGATCGAACTCGGCGAGCTGAGGCACACGGTCGCGGCCCGGCCGGGCCTGCGGGGCGCTCCGCACCTGCGCAAGCTCCTCGACGAGCGCAGCTTTCGCCTCACCGACTCCGAGCTCGAGCCGCGCTTCCTCCCACTTGCAGCCGCAGCCGGCCTCCCCGTGCCTGCGACCCGCGCGATCGTCAACGGCTTCAAGGTCGACTTCTTCTGGCCAGAGCTCGGGCTGATCGTCGAGACCGACGGCCTGCGCTACCACTGGACGAAGGAGCAGCAACGAAGGGACCGGCTGCGCGACCACGCCCATTCCGAGGCCGGTCTGTATCCGCTGCGCTTCACCCACGAGCAGGTCGCCCACGATCCCGAGTCCGTGATCCGCACGCTCTCCCGGATCGCCGCGCAACTGCGTCCGCACGGAACGGAGGGCGCCGGCGAAGCCGCCTAGGCCGCGGCGCGGAGCTGTACGTGCGCGTGGTGCTCGAGCGTCTCGACGATGGCGCGGTCGGTCTGGGCAGCGATCCGCTGCTCGGCCACGGGGGCCTCGGAGAGCGGTCGCGCGAGCGCGTCGACCATGAAGCGGTGGGCCTCCTCGCTGAAGGCGAAGCCCTCGCCCTCACAGCCCGCGCAGACGACGCCGCCCGCCGAGCCCGAGAACGAGGTGATGTGCTCGGCCTCGCCGCAGCGCGCGCAGCCGGCGAGCTCGGGCGAAAACCCGGCCGCGAGTGCCAGCTTCATCCGGTAGGCAAGCGCGGCGCCGGGGGCGCTCGCCGCCTCCGGATCGGTGTCGAGCAGCCCCAGGTAGCGGACCAGCAGGTTGTAGGCGGGCTGGTTCGCCTCGCCGGTGTCGAACAGGCGCAGCAGCGTGTCGCAGGCCCGGCCGGCCGCCTGAAGCGCCGGGCCGTCGCTCCGAAGCCTCCCGTGCCCGTTCACGGTCGAGGCCCCGGTGACCGTCAGCAGGTCGCTGCGGCCTTCGTAGAGCAGCAGGTCGAGCCGGAAGAACGGCTCCAGCCGCCCACCGAACCGTGACTTCGGCCGCCGCGATCCCTTGGCGATCGCGCTGAGCTTCCCCCGGGTCCCGGAGTACAGGTGGACGATGCGATCGGCCTCGCCGTAGCGGATGCTCCGCAAGACGACGGCTTCGGTCTTGATCGTGCCGGGCACCCGCTCAGGCTGCCGGATCGCCCGGACGGCGCGATCGGGGAACTACTCCACCGCCCGGACCGCCTGGCGGATCGCGGCCGCCGTGGCAGTCGCGGCCGCGGTTCCGATCTGCATCGAGATCATCGGACGCGCAGGCCCCGCCGTCCCCGAGGCCATGCAGAAGACGACATCGCCGTCGACGGGGGTGAAGGTGGGATCGACCGCGCGGGCGATGCCGGCGGTGGCGGCACGGGCGACCATGCCGGCCTCGCGCTTGTCGAGCGCTGCGTCGGTGCAGACGCAGACGAGCGTCGTGTTTCCCTCGGGGACCACCATCTCGGGGGACGGCACCGTCTTCATCGCGACAAGCAGATCGGCCCCGCGCTGCATCTCGCCGTCCTCGCCTCTCGGCCCGGCGATGAGCGACCCGTCCTCGGCGACGACGTCTCCCGCGGCGTTGACCGCGGCGACCGCTGCAACCGTCTCGCCCGCCCCGGTCACCACCGCCGCATACCCGAGGCCGCCGGCGGAGGCGCGCTCGCGCCCGAGCGCCTTCGCGACCGTCGCGCCGGTGCCCGCGCCGATCGCTCCCGTGTCGGGGACCCCGCCGCTCGAGGCCTCGCACGCCGCATAGCCGTCCTCGGGCCCGGGACGCGCCTTCGGGTCCCCGCTCGCCAGGTCGTAAACGACAGCGGCGGGGACGACCGGCACCAGGCCCGCCGGCGTCCAGTGGCCGCGCCCGCGCTCCTCGAGCCAGCGGGCGACGCCGTCGGCCGCCGCCAGGCCGAAGGCGCTGCCGCCCGTCAGCAGGACGGCCGAGCATCCCTCCGCCCGCGACAGGGGGCTGAGGCTGTCGGTCTCGCGCGTCCCGGGGCCGCCGCCGGTGACGAAGACGCCGGCGGTGCCCTCCTCGGGCGGCGGCAGGACCACCGTGCAGCCGGTCCGGCCTATCCGGTCGCTTCGGTGGCCGACCGCGAACCCCTCGGGCAGCGGCGCCGATGCGCTCACATCGCTGACCCAGCGGGCGCCGCGCGCCTGCGCTTGCGCCGCCTCGGCCGCTTGCGCAGCTTCACCTGACAATCCGGGCAGAAGTAGGTCGAGCGGCCACCGACCACGATTCGCTCGATGGTCGGCACACCTTCCTCGCGCTCGTCCCGAGCGCTCGCGCAGCGGGGGCAAGGCCGGCCCTCGCGCGTGTGGACCAGGAACTCGTCCTGCATCGAGCCCCGCTCGCCGCGGGCGTCGAGGTAGTCGTCGATACTCGACCCGCCCTCGGCCAGCCCCAGCTCCAGCGCATCGACGATTCCCTCCACCAGCGCCTCCAGATGCTCGTGCTTCATCGATCCGGCGGGCGAGAGCGGGTGCAGCTCCGCGCGATGCAGCGCCTCGTCGGCGTAGATGTTCCCGATGCCGGCCACCCCCGTCTGGGTGAGCAGGAACGACTTGAGGGGGGCCGCGCGGCCCTCGGCGATCCGGCCCAGGGCCTCGGGCGTGAGGTCCGTCGAGAGCGGCTCGATGCCGACGCGGGTAGAGAGGTACTCGTCGAGGGCGTCGGCGCCCTCCAGCAGCACCGCGGTCCCGAAGCGCCGCACGTCCGTGAACAGGACCTCGGTCCCGTCGTCGAGCCCGAAGCGGGCACGCAGGAAGCGGGGCTCGGTGGAGGACTCGTAGAGCCGCGAGGCGCCCAGCCGGTCGGGCGAGCGCACCAGCACGTTGCCGGTCATCCGCAGGTGCAGGGCGAGTGTCCCCTCTCCCTCGAGCCCGATCAGCAGGTACTTGCCGCGGCGCTCGACCGCCTCGATCTCCCGCCCCTCCAACCCGCGGGCCACCGGGTCGGGCGGCAGCGGCCGCGTCAGGCGCTCGTCGAGGATCTCGGCGGAGACGATCCGCTTGCCCGCCACCTCGGGCGCGAGCTGCCTGCGAATGGTCTCGACTTCCGGCAGCTCGGGCATGGGCCCCAGATTACGTGGCGCGGGGGTGCGCCTTGAAGTACGCCTCCTTCAGATCCTCGCCCGAGAGGTGCGTGTAGAGCTGGGTGGTCGAGAGGTCGGCGTGGCCCAGCATCTCCTGGACCGAGCGGAGGTCGCAGCCGCCCGAGAGCAGGTGCGTCGCGAAGGAGTGGCGCAGCGTGTGAGGGCTCAGGCGCCCCTTGAGACCGGCGGACTCGGCGTGGCGCAGGACGATCTTGTAGAGGCCCTGGCGCGTCAGGGGGCCGCCGCGGAAGTTGACGAAGAGCTTGCGCTCGTCGCTGTCGCCGACCAGCACGGGCCGGCCAGAGCGCACGTACATCCTCACCGCGGCCAGCGCCTTGTCGCCGACGGGAACCAGGCGCTCCTTCGAGCCCTTCCCCCGCGCTCGCAGGACACCCGCCTCGATGTCGATGTCGGACAGCTCCAGCCCGATCGTCTCCGAGGCGCGAAGCCCGGACGCGTACATCAACTCGAGCAGCGCGCGGTCGCGCGAGACGGTCCTGTCGTCGCCGCGGGGCTGAGCCAGCAGCTTCTGGACCTCGGAGTAGCTCAGGACCTCGGGCAGCTTCTTGCCCCGCCGCGGCGTCGGCAGCTTCGCCGCCGGGTCGTCGGCGATCAGGTCCTCGCGGCGCAGATGGCGGTAGAAGGACCGCAGGCACGCGGCCTTGCGGTGGACGGTCGCGGCCGAGCACGGAGGCGTCCCGTCCCCGTCGCCAGAAGCTCGGCCCGCAAGGAAGTCGGATAGGTCCTGGGCGGTGGCGTCGGTCGCGTCGCTTCCCCGCTCAGCCAGGAAGCGGCCGAACTGCAGCAGGTCGGTCCGGTAGGCCGACAGGGTGTTGCGCGAGAGTCCCCGCTCGAACTCCAGGTGGGCGAGGTAGTCGAGGACGAGCGCTTCGAAGCGCGGCGTCGGCCGCACCGGGGCATCGGTGACTGGGGCCATGGTGGCCATGCCTGGGTTGTTCGACGCCGAGAGGCGCCATCCCTGCCGCAGCCGCGCCCCTGCTCAGGAGCGGCTGGCGAGGTGGTCGCGCAGGGCGATCAGCCCGATGATGGACTTTGCGTCGCGGCAGCCTTCGATCGTCGAGTCGAGCTCGCTCAGCGGCAACTTGATGATGTCGATCATCTCGTCGTCCTCGGGCTCGGCCGGGACGTCGTAGAGCTCGGTGGCCATGAACAGGTGGACGCGCTCGCTGGCGAAGCCCGGGCTGGTGTAGAAGCGCCGCAGCTCGGTCCAGTCCCCGGCCGACTTGCCGATCTCCTCCCGCAGCTCGCGCTGGGCGGCCTCGAGGGGGCTTTCGCCCTCCTTGTCGAGGCGGCCGGCGGGCAGCTCGAGCAGCGCCGACTCCTCGACCGGCTCGCGCGGCTGGCGCACCATGTAGACCGAGCGCGCGTCGTAGGCCACGATCGCGACGGCACCCGGATGGACGACGACCTGCCGCACGTCCGTGCTGCCGTCGGGGTAGCGGAAGCGGTCCATCCGCACCGAGACGATCGGCCCCTTGTGGACCAGCTTGCCGCCCTCGCGCTCGAGGGTGCCGTCCCCCTCATGTTGCTCCTCGCTCATCGATCCCCATCCTTACCGCACGCAGCCGCGAGCGCGTCGCCGGCGGCGAGCGCCGCGGCGAAGAAGAGGGCGTCGTCCTTGATGTCGCGGCCCATCGTCCGCGACGGTAACCCGCTGTCCGCATAGCCGGCGAGGTCGGCGGGATGAGCTTCGGTCGGGTGGCGCTCGCCGCAGGCCTCCCGCAATTTTTCCCTCGCGCCGCCGGGCCAGACCTCCTCGCCGACGTCGGGAACCGGCACGCGCACCCCCGCCAGGAGCAGCTCGAGGACGGTCGCGGTGTGGTGGCTCAGCCCGTTGTGGCGCGGTCGCGGGTCCCCGCTCGAAAGCCGGGGCGCAAGAAGGGTCGGCAGGCCCAGCGCAAGGGCAGCGTGCGCGGTGTCGAGGGCCGCCATCCCGCCGTGGCCGAGCGCCGAGGCGGAGCCCAGGATCCCGGGTCCGGGCCCGGCGATCACGGCGTCCCAGCCCATTCCGGCCGCCGCGTCGATCGCGCCCGCGACGCTGATCGCCTCGCCCTCTCCCCCGTAAGCCGCCCCCGCCGTCAGGTGGCCGCTCAGGAGCCCACGCTCGCGCAGCTCGGCGACATCGCGGGAGAGCGACCCCGGCAGCGCGCCCCCGGACGTCTGGACGTATCCGACGCGAAGACCCTCGGCCGCGCGGCCCGCGGCCCAGGCGGCCGGAGCGAGCTGGCCGTGCAGGAAGCTGACGAGCACGGGCATCCGACACCCGGCGGCGGTCGCGCGCTCGGACGGCTCGACCGGGTCCACAGGGTGCTGGAGCGAGCTGTAGTTGAGCTTGAACACGTTCAGGTCATCGCGGCCCTCGGCGTCGAGCCCCCGGGTCAGGTTGACGTGGACGACGTCGAATCCTCCGGACCCGAGGCCGAGGTCGAGCGCCTCGACGTTGACGATCACCTCGTCCCCCTCGGCGCACTCGCCGACCAGCATGTGGTCGGCCCACGCGCGGCGACGCTCGCCGCCGACCTCGACCTCCAGCGGATCGGCGGAGACCACGGTCCCGCGCCGGAGCTTCAGCACTCCTCCACCACCGCGTCCAGCACCGCGAGCATCCCCGTCATGGCCGCGCCGGCCACCGCCTCCTGCGGCGTGTGGTTGGCGGTCGTGCCGTTGGCGAGCAGGACGCAGTCATACCCCTTCGCCACCAGCGCGTTGGCATCGCTGCCGCCGCCTGTCGCGACATGGGATGGCTTGAAGCCGCAGCGATCCAGGGCCCTGCCCGCCGCTCGCACCGCCGGGCTCTCGGGGTCGTTCCGGTAGCCCCGGAACATCTCGATCACCTTCACGTCGGCGTCGCAGCCTTGGTCGCTCGCGCCCGTCGAGCACGCATCGACCATCTCGCCGACGAGCGCCGCCGCGCGTGTGCCGTCGATGCTGCGGGCCTCGCCCAGGATCTGGCAGCGCCCGGCGACCACGTTGGACGCGGTCCCGCCCTCGATCACCCCGACGTTCGCCGTGGTCTCCTCATCGAGGCGGCCGAGCTCCATCCGCGAGACCGCCCCCGCGGCGGCGGCGATCGCGCTGTGGCCGTCCTCGGGGTTGATGCCCGAGTGGGCCTCCTGCCCCGTGAACTCGCAGATCAGCCGTTTGTAGGTCGGCGCGGCGACGATCACCTCGCCGATCGGGGTCGCGTGATCGATCGCGTAGCCGAAAGGCGCGCGAAGGCCGTCCGTGTCGAGCGCCTCGGCCCCTCGGAGGCCGTCCTCCTCGGCGACGGTGAAGACGAGCTCGAGCCCCAGTGAGCCCGGCTCGGCCAGGCGCCGCGCCGCCAGCTCCATCAACACCGCGACCGCGGCCTTGTTGTCGGCGCCGAGGATCGTGTCGCCCGCGCTCTTGAAGACGTCGCCCTCGCGCGTCACCGCGATCGGCCCCTCGTGGGGAACGGTGTCGAGGTGGGCGAACATCGAGACCCACCCCTCCCCGGTCCCGGGCACACGTGCGATCAGGTTCCCAGCGCCGGCACGCGCGGGCCCGGCGGAGTCGTCCTCGACGACCGCGACCCCGAGCTCGCGGAGCTCCCGGAGGACCTCGTCCGCCACCTCGCGCTCGGAGCCGGTCGGGCTCGAGATCTCGCACAGCCGCACGAAGCGGTCGAAGAGGTGCTGGTCGCCTGTGCCCAGATGGGTATCGCTCACGCACCGAAGGCTATGACGAGGCGGTTGCTCAGGCCGAGCGGCGGACGCTGATGTCCTCGGAATCTTCCGCTTCGGCCTCGGACTCTGCGACGTCCGGCTCCGGATCGCCGCGCTCGGCGGCGCGCTCGGCGGCGGCACCCACGAACTCGCGGAACAGCGGCTCGGGGCGGGTCGGGCGCGAGTTGAACTCGGGGTGGAACTGGGATGCGACGTAGAAGGGGTGGTCGGGCAGCTCGACGATCTCGACCAGGCGCTCGTCGGGC
>Ga0183260_10003183_pt1 | contig 13268 bp, 14 predicted proteins | sample AntDrymUQ4972206_2_FD_129768 | JGI IMG/M metagenome (GOLD analysis project Ga0183260, IMG submission 129768) | Polar desert sand microbial communities from Dry Valleys, Antarctica - metaG UQ497 (22.06) (version 2) (version 2) | ecosystem: Environmental > Terrestrial > Soil > Desert | place...
ATTATTTATACACTTGTAACTATATGTGCTGTGAGTGCTGTACCATGGCAGCAGTTATCAAAATCCGGAAGTCCGTTGGCTGATATTGTAAATAGCAGGTTTGGATCCACAGGCGTCATAGTAATTTCAATCATCGCACTGTTCTCTACATCAAACACTATACTTTCTAATATGATAGGAAGTTCAAGAGTGTTATTAAATATCGGGAAGGAATCAAAAGCGATGAGCAGGTTCGCTTATATATCACCAAAGAGAAATACGCCTGTTGCTGCACTGGTAGTTATCCTTATTGTTATGTGCAGCTTCGCTTTGATAGGCAGGATAGAAGTGGTAGCCCTTATTGCCAACTTGTTTATATTTATCACTTTTATATTGGTTAACCTATCGGTGATAATCTTAAGAAGAAAGGAGAAAGACATTAAACGTCCATTCCGTATTCCCTTTAATATTTCAGGCATACCGGTGATAAGCGTGTTAGGTATAATGATGACTTTGCTATTGCTTGCGTTTAATATTTATGGATTAATAAATTCGGGTTCTTAAGCATTTTTGTGCGTCATTAAGAGGAACGAAGCAATCTGCTTTTGCACTATAGGAAGCGTCAATAATCATTTAGCAATTGTGCCTTGTCCTTTCTTTTTTGCTTGTCCAAAAAGAAACAAAAAAAGACCTCTAATGCAGATTGCTTCGTTTCTCGCAACGATGACAGCCTGTTTTAAGATTGGTATTTCAATTTGGCTTTTGTACTACTGTGGTGAAGAGCATTAGTGCATTGCCTTGTTAAGAGCAATTCTTATAAATCAATTTTTATTAAATCTAATAGACGAGCAGAAACAAATTAATTATGGCATTGCCGGAGGCTGCATTGGAATTGTAATTGGCTTTGCTATTGGATTTCCTATCTTCCTTCAATTGAGTTATGAAAAGCGGGGATATATCGGCGTTCAATTTATCTTGATCCTTGTATTAGCTACCTGCACTACAGGAGGAAAAATAGGTGTGCGACTTGCAAAAAAAAGAAATGGAAACGACGAGGAAAGTTTCTAACCCATTGTCACGTTCATTAAATATGAGATTGCTTTGTCAGTCGTCCCTCCTCCTCGCAATGACGTGAAAAGAGAAGCACACATGCTCCCGACAGTCATTGCTTCTCCCGCAGCTGCGGGAGAAGCAATCTCATGTTAAAGACGGGAAACTATTATGAGTCTTCGTTCCTGAAGGTGAGATTGCTCTACCCGAAATGACAAATTCTGTTGAATAGAATTCTTAACTGTACAAGAGTGATTCTATTTCTTTCTTTCACTGGAAGAAAGAAATACAACAAATCAAGATTGCAACGATGTTTTATAGTAGCACTTATGCTTAGTACATACTGAATAACAAAGTTCTGGACTATTATTTCCTCACAAAAATCCGCTGCATCATTTCATTCAGCTCCGGGTGGGCCGAAGAAAATAATGCCGGGTTTTCAAAAAAGTATTCTGCAACAACAGCAAAGCATTCAACAGAGCTGGTGGCTCCGTAAGGATCTATTTCCGATTCGCCGCTCCTGATCTGCTGCATTGTTAGCTCCATTAACTGCTGCCATTGTGCAACATATTTGCGCTCCAATAAAAGTTCCGGCACTCCATCTAAGGTGCCATCCATCTTGTCTATCAAATGTATAAACTCGTGGATGGCGGTGTTGCGGGTACTCTTGCTGTTTATGAACCCCTGCCGCAACTCCCATTTATTAATGATCATTACATTATCCATACCTCCTGTTCCCACCATTCCCGAGATCATCCGGTCATGACCCTGCTGGTCAAAATCAATATTGAAGTTGCCGGGATAAACTAAAATTTCTTTCAGGTTAATGTATTCCCAATCCCTGATGTAATAAACAGGAATAACTGCCGCGGCACTAATAAGGATACGGTCCAGGTCTTCCACTTCGGCATTGGCGCCGCTGATCTTTACAGCAGACAGGAATTTTTCAAGCCTTTCGTCAAAGCCTTTCTTTCCATCTTCATCGAGGTTTGCATAAAAGCTTACATAATCATTCAATAATTCCTGGTAGTTATGAGGTAACACAGAAATTATTGATTGTCGTGGTTTAAAAACGAGCAGTATGATAAGGATGATCAGTATTAAAACAAAAGAGATCTGTAAGACGAGTACCATATGACGTTGAAGATAAACCATGACTTATAAAGTGTGGAATACCTGGAGTGTGAGAAAGAAGATACCCGTTAAGATGACCTTAATAATTATTCACTGTTCACCATTATTTTATTATGATATCTGAAAACCACAGCCTAAACTTCCCGTCTTTCGATTTATGTTCCTGTGCAAGCTGCATTCCGCTAAATTCATGATAGTCTTCCCAGGTAGTGATCATGGAAGGCTCTGCCACACCTCCCGCATGATAGACCCATTCCTGAATGCGGTTGTTTTCATCTACATATAGATCGTACATATCCCCCGGAGTAAAACCATCTTTATCATTATATTTTGTGGTGATCTTACGCATCCTTTTGCCACTGACAGGAGCGATTTTCATACTGCTGTCCCGCAGCTCAAATCCCTTATCCCAGCTCAGATGAAAAGGATAAAATAACCAATATTCATCGTTAGTGAACCTTGCATTCAGCTTTCTCAGCTCCTGTGTGGTGGTATCGCCTTTTTGAAACCGGGTGGCTCCGCTGTCTGTTATGAATACCACTTCATTCTTTTTCGGCCACCATTGCCAGTGCCTTTCAGAGGGGGCAGCGGTATCTCTTTGCGCATGAAAAGTGAATTCCACCATTCCCACTTTTTTAAAATTATCAATGCCATGGGCTGCTGCTATTTGATTACCCATATCTGTTTTCGGGGATGATTGGTTGCAGCTTAAAAGCAAGATTGGGAAAAACAAAATGTTGTAATATTTCATATACAGGCTTTGGGAAAATATGTCGTGGCAAAAGTAATCCGTGTGGTAAATACATTATCCTTTTCAGGTCTTCTCCTGAATAAGGATTGGGAATTGGGAATGGTTAAAAACTAATAATTTACTGTAATATGGATGAAAGTTTTTTTCTTCTTCCAGGTTTTTTACGATTTATTATAATAATTCCCGGGAAGGTTGTAATTTTTGCAAAGCCTTACCACTTCTAGAAATCCTAATTGTTTATTCATACGTTTATAATCAAACTCTACTATGTTACGTTCACCCCTTGTTATTCTTGCAGCTTTTGCATTTTTATCATCATCCTGTGGCAGTGCCCAGTCCAATAAAAAAGCAAACAAGCATGTAAATGAAGCTAAGATCGCTTATCCAATGCAACTTTCAGAAGCTCAGTGGAAAGATAGACTCACCGAAGATCAGTATTATATACTCCGCCAGAAAGGTACAGAAAGAGCCGGCACAGGTAAATATGATAATTTTTATCAAAAAGGTATTTATTATTCTGCGGCTTCGCTACAACCCGTTTTCAGTTCTGATACAAAATTCGATTCCCGTACCGGGTGGCCCAGCTTTTTTGAACCAATTGATAAGGATGCCATCCGTCTTGTGAAAGATGGTGGTGATGGAATGGTTCGCTGGGAAGTAGTGGATTCCAAAAGTGGCTCACACCTGGGACACGTATTTGATGATGGACCCAAACCAACCGGCAAACGATATTGTTTAAATTCTGCTGCTCTCATATTTGTACCCGCAGGAGGCAAACCCCCAACCAATCCGAAAAATAATTGACCCCATTATTAAAAAAACTAAATGCAAAAATTAGCTATTCCATTGATTTGTATTTTTATGAGTGCGGCTTTAATCTCTTGTGGGCAGCAGATCAAAAAGTCAAATACAAAAACTATCAAACTGAACGAGCCTCAAAAAGATCTCTCTAAATACTCCGTAGCAACCTTCGCTTCCGGTTGTTTTTGGTGTGTGGAAGGCGTCTTTGAAAGTGTAAAAGGCGTAGAAGAAGCCGTATCTGGTTATGCAGGTGGAAAAGAACCCAATCCCACTTACAATCAAGTGAGTGCTCATACGACAGCACATGCCGAAACAGTGCAGGTTTATTACGATTCTTCTGTAGTTACTTATCCTACCTTGTTGAAAGTATATTTTGCCTCTCAGAATCCCACTCAGGTAAATGGACAAGGACCAGACAACGGTGCATCATACCGCTCAATTATATTTTACCGCACCACTGCTGAGAAAGTGGAAGCAGAAAAATATATCAGCCAGATTCAGGCAAATTTCAAAACACCAATAGCAGCACAAATAATTTCTTTCGAAAAGTTTTGGCCTGGCGAAGCGTATCATCAACAATATGTAGAACGTAATCCAAACGTGCCGTATGTACAAATGGAAAGCATTCCCCGCATCAGGCGTTTTCAAAAACAACATCCTGAATTAATTAAACCGGATCATGTATTTTAATACTGCATTACCTGTGATCTGATAACAAGGGTAACCAAATGAAAAATAAATTTCTATTCATCGCATTCATTTTCATAACCACTTTTGCATTTTCTCAAAAGGCTCCTTCGCATCAGTTATGGGATAAATTGCTTAAGAAGAATGTAAATGCCGCCGGGATGGTGAATTATAAAAGCTTTCAAAAGGATAAATCCGAGCTGGATGCTTATTTGAAAACGCTCAGTGATCATGCGCCACAAAAGACATGGAGTGAAAATGAGCAGAAGGCTTATTGGATCAATGCGTACAATGCTTATACGATTGCGCTCGTATTGAAACACTACCCGGTAAAGAGTATAAAAGATATTGGTGGAAAAATTTACAAAGTCAACACTCCCTGGGACATTAAGTTTATTACGATTGGGGGTAAAAAATATGATCTTAATAACATTGAACATGGCATACTTCGAAAGCAATTCAATGATCCACGTATTCATTTTGTACTTGTATGTGCATCTATTTCCTGTCCCAAATTGCGCAACGAAGCCTACACAGCTACTCAATTGAATGCTCAGCTTGAAGAAGCAGGAAGAGATTTTTTAAATGATAAATCAAAAAACAGGATCACTACTGACAGGGCAGAACTTTCTCAATATTTTTCCTGGTATAAAGGTGATTTTACAAAAAGCGGCTCTATTTCAGATTTTATAAATAAATATTCTTCATCAAAAATGAATGCCAAAACAAAGATTGGCTACCTTACTTATAATTGGAGTCTTAATGAACTGAAATAAGTGAGCTTATGCCTCAGCACATCGTTATTATTGGAAACGGTATATCAGGTATCACCTGTGCCAGAAATATTCGTAAACAAAGTAATGTTCCGATCACTGTAATCTCTTCCGAAACCGAACATTTTTATTCGCGAACGGCTCTCATGTACATCTACATGGGGCATATGAAGTATGAACATACTAAGCCATACGAAGACTGGTTTTGGGAAAAAAATCAAATAAAGCTCGTAAAAGATCATGTAACATTCATTGATACAAACACCAAAAAAATCTTACTGCAATCAAACGCTGCCATCCCCTTTGAAAAGCTTGTCATAGCTACCGGTTCGATCTCCAACATGCCCCACCTCCCTGGAATAGAATTAACAGGTGTGCAAAGTTTATATGGTATACCCGACCTCGAAAGGATGAATGAAAATACTAAGGGCATTCAAAGAGGAGTAATCATAGGAGGTGGACTAATTGGTATCGAAATGGCTGAAATGCTTTTGTCCAGGAATATTCAGGTTTCTTTCTTAGTGCGGGAAGCTGCGTACTGGCAAAACATTTTACCCACCGAAGAAGCTCAATTAGTTTCAAAGCATATAAGACAGCATCATGTTGACCTCAAAACAGAGACACAATTAAAAGAAATTAGGGGTGATAGCAAGGGAAGAGTAAAATCTGTGATTACAGATAAAGATCAGGAAATAGAATGCGGATTTGTAGGCTTAACAATAGGTGTTAGTCCAAATATTTCTGTATGCAGGAATACCCCCATACAAACAGACCGGGGCATACTGGTCAATGAAGCCTTTGAGACCAATGTGGATGGAATATATGCCATTGGTGATTGTGTGCAACATACAAATCCGCCGCCGGGAAGAAAACCTGTAGAACAGATTTGGTACAGCGGCCGAATTCAGGGAGAAACACTTGCAGCAACACTTTGCGGTAAAAGAACTGCATATAATCCAGGTACATTCTTCAACTCTGCAAAATTTTTTGACATCGAATATCAAACCTATGGTACTGTAAATGCCAGGCATGGCGAACATGAGAAATCATTTTATTGGGAGCATGAAAAAGGCAGGATATGTTTGCGTATAGTTTACCACAAAACAGATGAAACGATCATAGGCTTTAATGCTTTGGGAATGAGATTGCGCCACGCAATATGCGATCAATGGTTGCAGCAAAAAAAGTCAATTGATGAAGTAATGGAAAATTTAGCACAACTCAACTTCGATGCTGAGTTTAGTGACCGGTATGAAAAATCAATTCTGGCCTTGTACAATCAACAAACAGGAAAACGCATTACACCAAAAAGAAAACGCAGGTTTGCTTTTATCAACCGGTAAGCATAAATTATAATAAAAAATGGCACAAACGGCAATCAATCCATCGTTATCGCTCACAGAAGAATCTAAGGAGCAAACGCCATCACAAAAAATAGGAGGCATATGTGTGGCCATAGCCTTATTAGCCCTGATGGTAGCCATGTCGGGGGCAGGAATGGAGTATCCCGAATTATTCCTTTTATTAATCTTTGGTTTTTTTACAATAGGAGCCGTTTCCTATGCCTGGCCTTACTTTCAGGGGCAAGCGGGTATCCGCAACAATAACATCATGTTTAATAACATGACCAATAAAGGAACCATTGCATGGATATTTGCTGTTTTACTTACAGGTTTTTATATTATTATTTATTGGTATGCATGGGCTTTCGAAGGTTTGATCCGCATATTTGATCCGCTTAGCTTTTTAATCAGTGGTAAACCTGCAGACCAATGGTTTATGTATGGAGCTCTTTATACCTTTGCAGTACTTACCATGGGTATCCGATTTATCGGGAGGTATCGCCACAGCCGGTATCATGTGATCCGTACTTTTTCAGTAATGTTCTTTCAGTTGGGTTTTGCCTTTTTAATCCCTATGTTTTTAAAAAAATTAAACGCACCCGAGTTTTATTTTTCATATTTCTGGCCATTAAAATATAACTATCTTTTTCCCTCAGATGTTTCGTCTTTGATGAAGACAGGACAGCTTGGAATTTTTATGGTTTTTTGGGGAGCAATGATGACTTTTATTGCTACCCCCATCCTTACTTATAAATATGGTAAGCGTTGGTACTGTTCATGGGTGTGTGGCTGTGGGGGGCTTGCGGAAACCGCCGGCGATCCTTATCGTCATTTATCCGATAAAAGTCTGAAAAGTTGGAAAATTGAGCGATGGATGGTGCATAGTGTTTTGGTTTTAATTACCGTTACCACTATTTTACTTTGGATCAATTCTTATTATCAGGGAGGTGTTCTCGGATCGGTATCCGGAGGTTTTGCCAAATGGTATGGCTTCTTTATCGGCGCTGTATTTTCCGGCGTCATCGGTGTTGGGTTTTATCCATTAATGGGCCCCAGGGTGTGGTGCCGTTTCGGTTGTCCCATGGCAGCTATTTTAGGGATATTTCAACGATTCAAATCCAGGTTCCGAATAACCACTAATGGTGGTCAGTGCATATCCTGCGGCAACTGCTCCACCTATTGCGAGATGGGCATTGACGTAAGATGGTATGCACAAAGAGGACAAAATATCGTAAGGTCTTCATGTGTGGGCTGTGGTGTTTGTGCCTCTGTTTGTCCCCGGGGTGTATTGAAGCTTGAGAATGGAAAAGAGGAAGGAAGAATAAATGATAAACCAATTATAATTGGCAATAACAATATAACAGTCAACTTGTAGCTAACGAACAGGGCTTTGTGCAGGTGAGGAATTAGCATTCCGTCTGCCCATAATTGCTGCTCAATTTATAATTTAAAGTCCATTGTTCGTTCTGTTGCTGAATGTTATTCGTCACGCTGGAGCTACAGCCGATGCTTGCATATAGTTGATATTTGAATGTCGTGCCGCACTTGCACAAAGCCCCATGTTAGCAGAATTGGACATTATTGCAAGGAATATTTTTTACCCATATGCTTAAAACCAACGATCCCGACATTATTTGCAATAAATACAGAATCAATAGAATTTGAATTACCTACGCTATTAAGCATCAAAATAACTTCCCCATAGGTTCTACCTCCTATAGTATAGTTGCTCAAACGTTTAGCAACACTTCCCTCCCTTGCTTTTTGAAACACATCTCTCATGTGAAAGCCAGGGTTATTTCCACTTGAGCCAGATACAACAAGAGAATTTGGCGGGTTTAAACGAAGTGTGATTACATCGCTAAGAGGCGGGTTCAAAAAGAGGAATACATTTATACTTTCATAGATAATTGTGCAATCGGGTTTGACATTTGTTTCTACAGTATCGTAAACATTAAGATTGAAATTACTAATAATGCCAGCATTGTCCAAGAAGGTTAACTGCGTTTTACCCTTTAAGGGCAGCCAACTTCTCGAAGCATCTAATCGGTATTCACCTGACTTACATTCCTTTTCGCATTGAAATGCAGTAGTCATACAAAATATAAGCAGTAGAGCTACTACTTGTTCTTTTCCTTTCATGCTATTTTCATTTTTCTGCTAACATTTTAGGCTTGGCGATGTGGTGGTATTTTATAACTGTCAGCCCACAACTGAAGCCTATTTTAAAAACTAAAGATGAAGATAACAACTAAAAGCTCATAGATATTCTTCGGCTGGTTATGCTGCTGATAGTAGCACACAGTTGAAGTATCAACGACCTGCCACCATATTGCCAAACCTTTTGTTAGCAGCCGTATTTCTCTCTGTCCTAACTACCGAGTTTTCCATACTGTTGATAGTCTGCAAAGTATAGAACAATTTTTCTTCCGTTTTTAAAATACGGATAGAATAATTCATAACGACCATCATGTGCACTAAATTTAACCTTGTCTAAGTTTTTGTAGAAAACGTTATTTAAATATTCTCTTTCATCGTTAGTAGTCTGCTGAATAAAGTCTTTTTTGATTGGCTGTATTGTATCATTTAGCTTACCATTATAATCTCTAAATCCCAAAATAGTTTGTGATTTGTCTATACTATCACTAACAAGTACTGAAACATAAGGAAAATTTTTGTCGGTCTTAGAATACAAATCAAGAATGTCATCAGTTTCTATAATCCATTTTTCGTCAAAAGAATATTTTAAAAGTTGGTTGGTTTTTTCTGGATTTTTTTCTATGATTGATTTTGCTGATGCTATTAGCATTTTTTCTTTTTTCTTAGAAGTCAAATAGTCGCCACCAAACAAAAGTCCAAATACAAGAGGAAAACTAAGTCCAAAGATTAGTCCTAATTTTTTTGAGGTAGTTTTTGCAGTCTTGTTATCGTCTTGGTTATGTTTTTCCGCAATTCTTGTCAAGTTAAACATGACATTAATTATCAAAGCTCCAAGCATTAAAGCCAAAATCCCAACTACACTTAAATAAAATGTTTCGGTCATATTTTCTCTAAAAACTTTCAATCCGAATACTTCGATTGAAACGAAAACAAATACCCAATACACCAATAAAATAATTGAAACAATTCCGATTATATTACTAAGTCTAACTAATGTTTTGTTGTTCATGCGGTATGTGTCTTAATATGGCTGCTAACGGTAGGGCTTGCTGCTGTGCCGGAATTCATTGAACTTTCAGCCCGTAACCGCAGCCCGATTGAAAAACTAAAGCTGAAGTTAACAACAAAAAGCTGATTGATATTCTTCAGCCGGAACAACTGCTGATTAGAGAACAAAAAGATGATGATATATTCTTCAGCTGGCATAGCAGCAAACACATTGTTAGCTGCTGTATTTGTCGAGATTATTCATAAAGTCAATTAAATCTTTTTTGCTTTTGTTCATAAGAGATTGAATGTATTTTTTTTCAACGTTATCATACTCAAGGTCGTCCGGCTGACTTTCATAAAGGTCTTTTAAAACTTTGTTTGCTTTTGCTGAATCATTTAACATTATCAAGTTGATAGCTTGGTTTGTTGTTAACATTACAAAGTCTCTATTCTTCCGATTCATTGTGTCAAGCACGGCATTGCAGATTGTCAAAGATTTATTGAAGTACCTTTTGGAAGAACCCGTGTCTCCAACTTTTTCATAAAATATTCCTCCTGCCATATAAAGGTCGTGTGCATTTGGTCGAAGCTGTATTAATTTATTGTTTGTCGAAATTGCTTTGTCAAACTGTTTAAGTTGATAATAGAACATTAGCTTATTAGAATAACCAAGAAAATAGGTGCTGTCAATTGTGGTTGCTTTGTCAAGAAGAGAAAGTGCTTTTTTTGAACTGTCAGAATTTTCGATATAAGCAACCAAAGTCATTGCTTCATTATTGAGTTGAATAGCCGCTGGGTCAGGCTTATACTTTGTGGTTTTTTGTCCGCAAGAGGAAAAAGCAATTAATAAAAATGCTGTTATAAATTTTAGGGTTGTCATAATATAGCAGCTAACACATAGAAAAGTATCCGCAAAGCCCCTATAATAAAGCCCCGTTTTAAAATTTTTTTGCGGGGCTTTGTGGTATACTTTTGAGTTGACTGATGTCGCCGTAAAGTTTGCTATTGGGGACAAAGTATCAACCTGGTTATTTTCTATCTGTTTGTTTTAAATAAAAGTTTTTTGATTTTAATAATTTTTTCACGGTGTTTATCGCCTGCAAAAAGTTTTGCTACTTTAAAAGTAGGACTAATACTTTTCATGAGGTGTTTTTACTCTCTTGTTTTTATTACAAAAGCATACGTTTTGTGTTACCTCACTTGAGCGTTGCCTTAATTGGTCATTAATAAAATGCGGCTCTACGTATTCATCCATCATCCCAATTTTTCCAGGGATAAAATATTTTTACGAGTTGCAAAGTTTTGTTTTTGCAGGCAGGACATTGAGCCACATCAATACCAAATTGCTCTATCATACGTATTTGCAGTGGTATTTTCACAAGACCTTTATGTAAAGGCAGCTTCATTTTTCTGAGCACTTCATTAATGCGCTGGTGCCGGTTTCGGTTAGCGAGATATCCATACGTTCTTATTTTGGTAAAGCGCTCAGGTAATATGTGCTGCTCAAAGCGGCGGATAAATTCAGTGGCAGTCAATATCATTAGCTTTTGTTTACCTGCATCAGCGTAATCTTTATAAGTAAAGCTTACTGTACCCTTTTCATCATTTATATTAGCTATTCTATGATTGCTGATGGCTACCTTGTGTGTGTACCGGCCTAAGTATTCAATAACAGCATGCGGCCCTCCAAAGGGAGCTTTGACATATACGATCCAGTCTTTGCGATATAGCAGGTTCAACAATTGTTTTCCATCTTTATTGTCCGGGAGTGTCACTTCACCCTTATCAATCATTTGCTTTAATGCCTGTAAAAACTTTGCTCTGTAGACCGTGCTCATTGCTTTTACCGGAAACAAAAATTGGCCTCCACCTAACCTACCCCTGAAAGGGGAGGGACCTGTTGCATCCCTCCAGCTGTTATCACCGGTAATGCCACCACCACTTATAATGCAGTGGATGTGCGGATGAAAACTGAGTTGCTGTCCCCACGAGTGCAGGACACTTATGATGCCGGGAGTGGCGCCAAGATATTTTGGGTCTTTTGCAAAACAGAGTAGCGTAGCAGCAGAAGCATCAAAGAGCAGTTTATATAAAAGCTTTCTGTGTCCCATCACTACACTATTAAGCTCATGGGGGGTTGTAAATACAACATGATAATACTTTACCGGCAGCAGTTCCTGTGTCCGGGCTTCAATCCACTCTTGTTTTTTTATAGCACCACAGTTAGGGCAATGCCTGTCTCTGCAACTGTGGTATTGATATTTGATGTGGCTGCACGCATCATCGGTGCAACGGTACAGATGATAACCAAGGGCAGATGTACGGCAGGTTTTTATGCGTTGCAAAACTTTTGCGACATGTACATTTTTATTACACCGCAAGGGATGCTTTTGTAAGACCTGCTGCACCGTAACCCGGGGCGCAGTATAAGATAACATGCAGGCATCATTTTAATTGGGCGTTAATGATGTTGTTGTCTTTTGCCAGCAGTAAGGCATCGTATGGATTTATGATCTGGTCTATGCGCTTTGAGGTGAGGTGCATGTACTTCATCGTGGTTTGTAAACTGGTGTGTCCAAGCAGTTCTTTTATCGTATGCAGGTCTGTGCCGTTATCAACCAAATGCGTGGCAAAACTATGGCGTATGGTATGTACGGTATAGTGTTTACTTTCAAGCCCAACCTTTATTAATGCTTTTTGCAGCAGGTGCTGAATGCTGCGAACGCTGTACCTTTTACCTTCCCTGCATCCATTAAAGAGATAGTCTTTGGGTTTATACATGAGATAGTATGCCCTTAGCTCCAGCAACACCTGTTCAGACATAATGGTGTAACGGTCTTTGCCTCCTTTACCCTGCACTATTTTGATGCGCATATTCTTGGAGTCAATATCAGCTATCCTGCAACCCGCAATTTCACTTACACGCATACCCGTACTGTAAAGCAGCATCAGAATGGTCCGGTGCTTTAGGTTTTGTACACCATCAATCAACTTCATGATTTCTTCGGGTAACATTACCGGCGGAAGTTTGCTCGTTGGCCTGGGATAGATAACGGTAGGAATTACATATGGCCGCTTTACCACATGCCGCAAAAAAAAGGAAATGCTTTGTGCAGCCATCCTGCATTTTACCCTGCTGCACCCCAGTGTTTTACTGAGATAGAGCAGATACTCCATAATCATATCCTCAGTAAAATCATAAGGATTTACATCTCCATAATAAACAAAAAGATATCGAAGTTCGCCGAGATAATTACGAATAGTAAGTGGGCTGTAATGGCCGAGAGATAAATACTGATTAGTTTTTTCTAATGCCGCAACAGCTTGCGGACTTAAAGATTTTTTTTTCCATTGTTTGTAGTGTTTTTAATGAAGAAAATGAAACTACAAATTAAGGAATCTAAAACTCATCGCCTCATAGGCGATGTTAGTTCAACGTTTGTATATACGCTAATGTACGCTACTTTTTCATACGCTTATATTTTTTTAAAAGCTTCATAATCACTCCTCTATAAAAATATCCGCTACTCCTTTTGGGTAGCGTATATACAACTAACGTAAATCTAAACTGTCCAGCGGACTTACAATTTTTAGCAGGTC
>Ga0183260_10003184_pt1 | contig 13266 bp, 9 predicted proteins | sample AntDrymUQ4972206_2_FD_129768 | JGI IMG/M metagenome (GOLD analysis project Ga0183260, IMG submission 129768) | Polar desert sand microbial communities from Dry Valleys, Antarctica - metaG UQ497 (22.06) (version 2) (version 2) | ecosystem: Environmental > Terrestrial > Soil > Desert | place...
CCCTGCTCGACCTGGCGGTGTCGCGGCTGCCGGGCCGCTACCGGCGTCGGCTGCTGGTGCGTCTGGACGGGGCCGGGTTCTCCCACCAGCTGCTCGAACACATCGCCGCTGGCGGCGGGGTACAGGGACGGTCCTGGGCCGATCAGGACCACGGTGTCGCCGCGGGCGGCGAACCGGCGGGCCTCGGCATGGACCTTGGTCACCAGCGGGCAGGTCGCATCGATCACCTCCAGCCCCCGGCCGGCAGCCTCGACCCGCACCGCCGGGGACACCCCGTGCGCGGAGAACACCACCGTGGCGCCGGGCGGAACGTCCTCCAGCTCATCCACGAACACCGCACCGTGCGCCTCGAGCTCGGCCACCACGTGGATGTTGTGCACGATCTGCTTCCGCATGTAGATCGGACCACCTCGCTGGTCCAGCAGTTGTTCCACAACGGCGATGGCACGTTCCACCCCGGCGCAGAATGATCGCGGCGAGGCGAGCAAGACGGTGCGGTGTATCGCTGGGGCGTTCTCGGTGACAGACATCTGTGGTACCTCCGGATTTCGCGTGCACGGAACGAAGTACCGGTCAGCGCCACCGCCAGCCGTGGTCGACCGGGCCTATACCGCTTCCCAGCGCGAATCCTTGCTGGATCGCTCCGGTGACATAGGTCTTGGCGGCCTCCACCGCGGCCGGCATGGTGTAGCCGCGAGCCAGGTAGGCCGCGATGGCGCTGGATATCGTGCAGCCGGTACCGTGGGTGTGCCGCTCCTGCACGCGAGGCGCGGTGAAGCGGTACTCACGATGTCCGTCGGAGAGCAGATCGACCGCATCCCCGTCCAGGTGGCCGCCCGTGACCAGGACCCAGCGCGAACCGAGTTCGGCCATCGCCGCAGCCGCCTTGCCCAGATCGGCTTCGTCACACACCTCCACCCCGGTGAGCTGAGTCACCTCGTGCAGGTTCGGGGTGGCCAGCGTGGCCAGCGGTAGCAACCGCTCCTTCAGCGTGGTCACGGCTTCGTCGGCGAGCAACGGGTCGCCGTGTTTGGAGACCGTGACTGGATCGACCACCACCGGCACGTCCGCGTCGACCACCATCTCTGCGATCAGGTTGGCCACTGTGGTCACGAGCGCGGGCGAGGCAAGCATGCCGGTCTTGACCGCCTGAACTCCGATGTCGGCAACCACGCTGGTGAACTGGGCACGGACTGCCGCGACCGGCAGCTCCCAGGCGCCCTGCACGCCCACCGAGTTCTGCGCGGTGACCGCGGTGATCACACTCATGCCGTGCACTCCGAGCGCCAGCATCGTCTTCAAGGTCGGCCTGGATGCCGGCACCGCCGCCGGAGTCGGAGCCGGCGATGGTGAGCACGCGGGGTGGCGCCGCAGCGGTGATCATGCCGATCCTGCTGATACGGCAAGTTCGGTGCGACCGCGACCGCACTGCTCTGCCTCGAGTTCTTCGAGGGCGGCCGCGAATCGCGCCAGACCGATATCGGTGTTCGGCATCCAGACGTAACTGACGTCGCCGACGGTGTGTAGACCCTGGATCAGATAAGCGTAACTGCAACCTTCTTCGAGTAGCAACATCAGCGGTTTTCCGAACGCGGTCGCCCAGCCGATCTCGATATGGGTTCCCGGCGACACGGGAGAGCCGGGAAAAGCAACAAAAAGATCACAGTTCCGGATCTGCTCGTAGTCCAGCTTGGTGCATTCTTCAGGGCTGAGGAAGTTCGCCCCCCAAGCTTCGCGTTTGTGTGCGTTGTATACGGTGTAACCACAGGTTTCCAGGTGGCCGATCAACGCTTCGTAGCGGTCGCGGTGAAAAGTGTGCATCACCCCCGTCTCCTGGTCCACGATCGCCTTGAAAGGGCCGCCAAGAAATGCCGTTCGATGGGATTTCTCAGTAATCATTTTTCTCCTACGGTAATAAGAAACGGTGGCTTCCCAGTTTCGTTCCGCCACGCTCTTTCAGTACTGATCTCGTTGATATCTGAAGCGTTCACAAGTACCGGCTCGTGCATGTCGATGGAGCTGAACCCGACGTCGGCCAGGATCTCGCGGTAGACCTCCTTGGGCCAGTGGTAATCCAGGAGCGTCAGCTCACCGCCATCGGAATGACGGAGCAGCACCCGACGCTGTTCACCTTGTGCATATCGACGGCCCGGATCGCCGCTGCGGAAGGTGGCAAACTCGACCCCAGTGGTGTCGGGATTGGTGTCCAGTACGGCATACCGGGCGCCGGGACGCAGTACCCGGTACACCTCTCGCACAATTGTGTGGATCACCTCTAGAGATCCTATGTTGATGAACACATAACAGGACATGGCCGCGTCGATCGTCCCATCGTTCAAAAATGGCATCGTCGCGTCTGACACCAGCCGGTAGTCGATGCGCGGGTCGGCCCGGTAGCCGGTGGCGATCGTCAGCATGGCGGGCGAGGCGTCCACCGCGACGACCCGGGTTGCGTAGCGGTTGACGATTCTTTCGGCGACTTTACCCGGGCCGCAGCCGAAATCGAGTACTACACGCACGTCGGGGTCGCCGAGCCGCAGGACGCGGAACGCGAACGGGTAGCCGAGAGTGCATTCCGGTAAGTCGTCATATGCCTCGAAGCCGTTGGCGACCTGAGTCGTATCCCATCGAGTACTCATCGACGTGTCTCCTGATCGGTGTCCATCGGTGGGCGACGCGAAGGCGGTAGGCAGATTCGAGTGCGGCGAGAAGATTGGAGGTCGGCGGCTCGCCCCGCCGGATATCGTTCATCCTCCCTGGCGCAATGCCACTAAGTTAAGGTCATCCAAGATCGCCTCGTGACCCTGCGACCTGCGGTGATGTCTCGCGTAGAGATCGACTTCTGGTCCTAACTTAGTGGCATTGCTCCCTGGCGGGCGATTTGGACGTTTTCCAGCATGCCCAGCGCATCCGGTACCAGAACAGCAACGGAGTGATAGCTGGTCACCAAATAAGAGATGATCGCTTTCTCATTGATGCCCATGAAGCGCACCGATACGCCAGTCACGTATTCCTCCGCGATGCCGACCTGCTGCAGGCCGACGACACCTTCGTTGTCCTCACCCACCCGCATCGCCAGGATAGAAGAGGTCTGATCACCGCTGATCGGAATCTTGTTAGATGTCAGGAAAGGCACCCCCCGCCAGGCGAATACCCGATCGCCGCCAATATCGACCCTGTCCGGATACAGACCCAGTCGGTTGCATTCGCGACCGAATGCAGCGATCGTGCGCGGATGTGCCAGCAAGTACTGCGTATTCCGCCGCCGGGACAGCAACTCATCCAGATCATCAGGGGTGGGCGGGCCAGTGCGGGCCTGGATACGCTGGTCGTAGGCGGCATTGTGCAACAATCCGAAATCACGATTATTGATCAATTCGTGCTCTTGGCGTTCCCGCAGCGCCTCGACCGCCAGCCGCTTCTGCTGTTCAGCCTGGTCCATCGGGTCGTTGTACAGATCAGCCACCCGGGTATGAACGCGCAACACAGTCTGGACCACGCTGAGCTGGTATTCGCGGGGAGAGATCTCGTAGTCGACGAAGGTACCGGGCAGTCCGGGTTCCCCTTCGTGCCCGGAGGCCAGGGCGATATCGGCTTCCCCGCGCCTGTTCTGCGGCAGCGCCGCGCGGGCACGGAAAGCATCCAGGTGGGCTTGCAGCGACGCGGACTGCTCAGCGAGGGTCACAAACGCGTCCCGGGGCAGCGCCAGCACAGTGGTGGCAGTCACCGCAGTGGCGGTGAACGTCCAGGTGGCCCCAGCCTCGGTCAGCGCTTGGTCCCCGAAATACTCACCGTCGGCAAGGACGCCCAGGATGAGAGGGTCATCATATTTCCCAGTACCGATCCTGTTCACTCTGCCATGAGTAATGAGAAAAAGTTCATCAACCGGCTGCCCCGCGGCCACGATCGTCTCACCAGCAGCAATCTCCCGCTGAGTGAACTGGGCGGCTAGTGCGTTGAACAGTTCGGAGTCGTCAAATCCACGCAGGGCCGGAAGTTCGCCCAGTTCCGCCGGGATAACCCGCACGTCGGCTCCGGTCTGATCGAAACTGATCCGCCCGTCTCCCACCGCATATGACAACCGGCGGTTGACCCGGTAGGTACCTCCGGAAACCTTCACCCAAGGCAGAATCTTTAGCAGCCAACGCGAAGAGATGCCCTGCATCTGCGGGGGTGTCTTGGTCGTGGTGGCCAGATTCCGCGCGGCCACAGTACTCAAACTCATGGACTGCTGCCCATTCGGAGACTGTCCGCTTTGCGTCGCTACCTGGTTGGTAGTCTCAATCGACATCGAGTATTTCCTTTCTCTGATTTGACTGGAGGCTGGTTCGATGAATCATGAGAAATCCCGATTCCTGTCCTATCTGGTGCTCATCGGCGCGCCTCCTGATAATCGCCCCAGCGATGGAGGACGAAGAAGCGGTAGGAGGGGTCTAGCGCGGCGAGGAGGTCTGCGGTCAGCGACTCTTTTTTTCGGATTCTCCGGTAAACCTCAAACAGCATCGCGACCTGCGCCCAATACGGGGGAAGGTCCAGGCGGTCAGGGTCGGCGGGTAGCCGGAGTCGGTCGTGGCGCAGTCGTTCTTCGATCTCCAGCAGGCATGCCACGGCTGGCCGGTTGTCGCAGCGCGGCATGGCCGGCAGTCGGTACGGCGCGGAACCGGCACCGGCAGGATCTGCGAGCACGGCCTCGACGCGCGCGTCATCGGTCTGGTACACGTGCAGGGAGCCGGCCACATGCGTGTAACTACCGAGTTCGACGCCGAGTTCACCGGCGAGAAATTCCTGGATCAGTGTGAAAGAAAAGAGGTCACTGACCATGCCCCGGTAGGCGTCATTCGCACGCATATAAGCCTGGGCATGCAGCACCCCTTCCCTCAGGAAGAACTGGAGACCGAGGGTACAGGAGACGTCAATATTGTCGGGGACCATAAGTTCATCCGCGTCGAAGATCTGCACAACAGCGCGTTTGCTGTCCGGGTCGCCGGTGAGCAGATCGATGACCGTGCCATACTGGCAGTTCCGGTCCGCCCGGCCGAAAATTTTCGGACCATAGGCGGTGCCCGTGAGACGCCGACCGTCCATCGAGTAGCAGCGCGTACTCGGCGCGTAGTACCCGATGAAGTCGAGATCGTCCCGGCCGGCCAGGTACCACAGCGCCTCGGCGAAGTTGAAGACGATGTTCGTGCGGCGGCACGGGATGAACGCTGCCCGTTGACTCGGGTCGTGCAGCTGGAACTGGGCTGCCAACCGCTCTCGGCTGGACTGCCCACGAGGAGCGTTGAAGTACATTGGTTTCTCGAAGACCAGACGGAGCTGGTCGAGGTAAGCGTGATGGAAATCAGGATAGTGCGCAGCTGAGTCATTCTCCGTTGCGCTAGCAGCGACAGTCGCCAGACCACCGTGGTGATCCTGATCGTGATGATCCATACCTCGTTCCTTCCATTCTGAGCGCTGCGGTTGAACAACGTGTCCCTGTGCCGCAGGCTTGCCCTCGGGAGGTGATCCTCGCCGTGGGACCTTAGTAATCCCGGTGGATGACCAAGTCGGCCAGCACGGCTAACTCGGCTCCCGGACGTGCCACCAGTCCGGCCGCATCCAGGTGACCCAGAGCCGTCGCCAGCAGATCGGCGGCCTGGACCTGGCTCCAGGTGCGCCCGCCCGCGCGCTCAACCAGGTCTGCGGCGCGGGCCAGCTCAGCGGCCGACAGCGGCTGCTCACTGTGATACAACGTGGCCAGTTCACTTCTGACCGCGCTGTCGGAGGCCAAGGCAGCCACTACCGGGAGGGTTTTCTTCCGCCGGTGCAGATCGGCATAGGCCGGCTTGCCGGTGATCACCGGATCTCCCCAGATGCCTAGCAGGTCATCCACGTGCTGGAACGCCACCCCCAGGCACTCACCGAAATCCCGCAAACGGGTAACCTGATCCGGGTGGGCCCCGGCGACGGTGGCGCCCAGGGCGGTGGCGCACCCCAGCAGGGCTCCGGTCTTCTTCTCGGTCATGGCCACGCATTCGGACACATCCACCTGGGCACGCGCTTCGAAAGCCACGTCCGCATGCTGGCCGTCCACCAAATCCAGTACCGCTGCGGAAAGCATCCGTATCCCCTCAGGCACGGCGGCATGCCCGCTGGCGGCGAGCACGTCGAAAGCCAATGCAAGCAGCGCGTCCCCAGCCAGAATTGCCTCGGCGGAACCGAACACCGCCCAGACAGTGGGGCGCCCGCGACGGGTGACATCGCGATCCATAACATCGTCGTGCAGCAGGGAGAAATTATGGACCAGCTCCACGGCGGCCGCCGCCGGGACTGCCGCCCCCTGGGAGCCCCCAGTGGCCTCGGCCGCGAGGAGCACCAACGTGGGACGGATCGCCTTGCCCCCGGCGGAGCCGGTCGGCACACCGTGCGAATCCCACCATCCGAGGTGGTAACCCGCGAGGTGGCCCATCGAGGCGGGTAGAGTTCCGACCGCCGCGCGCAACGCGGGATCGATGGCCGCCCTGCTCCAGGCCAGCACCTCGCTCACCGGCCGGGCGGAGGTTGTCTCAACCGTGGTCACAGTTCCGGCCCCCTGCCAAGCTCGATTCTGGGGTCTGATACCGAGCAGGGTGGCCACCCGAGCGTCGAAGCTGCGACCGAGAGATCTCGTCGGCGGCGACCACGTTGCTCTGAATCGCGGGCAGCCAGACGAGTGTCGAGGCCGTGGCCGCTGCAGGAACGGCGATTCCACGTGCCGGTCCGATCCGTGCCGCCGCTGTGCCCAAACCGGTAGGAGCGAGGGACGGCCAAGCTGGCGCCGGGGTGGGCGGAGAACCGGTTGCCGGGGCACTCGGTGGCCCCGTGGCCGGCTCATAGCGATTCGTCGCCAGATAGTAGTGGACCAAGCCGGCCATCAGGTCGCGCAGCCCCTGGATGTATCTGTCGATGTTCTCCTGGCCGCTGCCGTCCAGGTCGAGCTCGTCGGCTAGCCTGGGCAAGTGTGCAGCAACGATATGTTCGAAGCGGCGCAGCCGGGATGTGACGAAATCATGGGTGATACTGACGGCTTGTTGCAGCTCGCAGTCGAGAAACCGCCGGACGACCAGCACACCGTTGTGGATCTCTCCTTGTTCAACGTCTTTCCGGTAGGAGAAGACGTCGTTGATCAAACCGTGCCAGTCGAGGACCGCCTTGACCAGCGTCCGCATCGGCCGTGCACCGTGTATTTCAGGTGAAATCTCCACACCGTGGGTGTAGTGCAGCAAGAGCGTCGGCACTTCCAGGGCGTTGGTCCGGCGACGCATCTCGACGTAGTCGACCGGATCGGGGATCCGATTCTCGATGAGATTGGATATCTCCCACAGCAGGCTCTGCGCAAAGCGCTGGAAGCTCTCCGAATGCCAGCGTCGCCAGTGTGCGGGCATGGCGGACGCGGTGCGAGGCCACAGGTCGGCCAAGCCCCGTTCCACCACGTTGGTCGGTACCGGCACGGCCTCGGGGTGAGCGATCGACATAAACGCCGGCAACCGGTCGAGGAACGCCCTCGCCCCGACCAGATCGCGGCGGAGCTGGAAGGTCTCATCGAAGAAATCGGCGAAGAAGAACGCCCAGGTGTTCCACAGGGCAGCCATCTCGAACGTCGAGCTCGGCGCATCCGGATACATCAGCGCGGCCAACCGGGTCTGGTCCGCCGAGTCGAAGCTGGACTCATCCCAGTCAGTCAGCCCCGATGCAAGCATTCCCATTTCGGTCGCCCATGCCTTGACCTTCGGTCGCACGGCATCCAGCTGCGGGTTACTCCCCGCGGGAAACGGCATGTAGATCTCCGGCAGCTCCACATGTGAGGCGTCCTCGCTCCCGGCCGTCGCGGCGGTGGTGGGCCAGGCCACCGCCGCAGCCCGGCGGGCCAACCCCAACCGGGCGGCCGTGCAGCTGATCCGGCCCGAATCGGGCAACTCCGCAGCGAGATCATCAACCGACTGAACTTTCGTGCCACGCCTCGACCGAACATGCCACTCATGCCAGCCCGCCTGCCAATCCTGGAGTCCCTTGACATAGTGCAGCACGTTCACCCAGTCGCCCGGACCCAGGCCGTACTCGCCACACAGTAGGGGAACCTCAGTCAGCGCCGTGCTCTCAAACTGCTGCAAGCGGGAGGTAATCAACTCGTTGACGATATCGACGGCCCGCTGCAGGGTGCAGACCAAGAAACGCTGCACGACCTGCACGCCGTTACTGGTCTCCCCTTCGTCCTCGACATCCGGTCGGTAGGTGAAGATATCGTTACGCAGCTGAACCCCGTCGGCGAAGGAGTCCTTAAGCACCCGCATCGGTCGCATGTCCGCCATCTGGGACGGAATCTCGGCGCCGGCGGCGTGCTCGACCAGTAGTGCCGACCATCCGGAGATGCCGACGTTGCGGCGCATCTCGATGTAGTCGATCGGGTTGAGAACCTGGCTGTCGTCGATGTCCGACAGTTCCGCGAGTGACTCGCGCACGAGGATGCGTGTGCTGTCGGAGAACCGAGCCCGCCAGTGTTCGGACATGGCCGAGGCCGTCCGCGGCCACAGGTCGGCCAGGCCGGTCTCCATCGGGTTCGCCGGCACCGTAGTCGAATCGCTGAGGTCCAGCGGCATGAACGCCGGCAGTCTGTCGAGAAACTCTTGGGCCAGATCCGGACTGCGCTTGCAGGCAGCCAGAAAATGATTGTCGAAGTAGAACACCCAGACATACCAGTGGGTAATCAGTTCCAGCTCGGCAGCCGAGGCATCGGGATGGGTATAGGAGGTGAGCAAAGCAATATCCATGAAGTCAAGCTTCTCCTCATCCCACACACTCGAGCCGAGACTTTTTGGGGCCACCTCCAGCATTCCCATCTGGGTCGCCCACCCCTTGATGTGCTCACGCGCCGTCTCCAGATGAGGATTCAACCTCGGGGGGTGGGGCAGGTAAAACTCAGGTAGCTCGAACGGTTCGTTGCACGATGGCTCAGCTGTCGACGGAGAAGTCGGTGACCGAGTCGGGACCGAAGATGCTGAGGGAACATCGGCCCTACCCGCAGATCCGATCCGTGCCGCCGCAGTGCCCAATCCGGTTGGACCGGACGGCAGCCGCACCGGCGGCGCGGCTGATGGCATATCGGCTGCAAGGGTAGTTCCCGATCGGGTGGCGGACTTATAGCGCACCGACACCGCATGGGCCTCGAGAAAGCCGGCGATGCAGTCCTGCAGGTCCCGGACGTATCTGCAGACGTTCTCCCGGCTCTGCTCGTCCAGGCGAAGCTCCTCGAACAGGGCAGGCAATTCGGTGGCAACGATATGTTCGAAATGGTGCAGTTGAGTGGTGACCAGATCATTGGTAAGCGCGACGGCTTGCTGCAATTCGCAGTCGAGAAACCGCTGGACAACGAGCACGCCGTTGTGGAACTCACCCTCCTGTTCTATCTCCTTCTGGTAGGAGAAGACGTCGTTGAGCAATCCCTGCCACTCGAGGTATGTGTCGATCAGGGCACGCATTGGTTGAGAACAATATACTTCGCGCGGCATCCGCAGGCCCAGGATAAAGTGTATGAATAGCGAGGTAAGTTCTGCGCCGCAGGTCTGGCGGCGCATCTCGATGTAGTCGACCGGGTCAGGGATCCGGTTTTGGATAAGATTGAGGATCTCCCACTGAAAGCTTTCGACAATGCTCTTGACACTCGCCGCGAACCAACGCCGCCAGTCTGGCATCGTGCGGGAAGCGGTGCGGGGCCATAGATCAGCCAAACCTCGTTCCAGCGGGTTGGTCGGGACCGGGAAAGCCTCGGTTGGCGAAACTGGCATGAAGGCCAGTAGCCGAGCGAGGGCAACTTTCGTCCCGCCCAGGTCGCGGTGGGCCTGAAACTCATCGAAAAAATCTCCGAGGAACATCGCCCACGTGGACCACAGCGCAACCAGGTCGAACTCCGGCCGCGCCGCCGTCGGATGGAGCAGCGCCGTGAGCCGGGGAATGTTGGCGGCTTCGTAACCGGGCTCATCCCAGCCAGGCAGCCCCGATCCCACCATCCCCACCTGAATTGCCCATGCCTTGGTGGGTCCGCGTACGGAATCCATGTGCGGATTACGTCCCGCCGACTGAAATGGCATGTAGAACTGAGGAAGCTGCACCCTCGAAGTGCCTTCGCCCATGGGGGCGGTGGTGGGCCAGGCCACTGCGGCTGCCCGACGACGCAACCCCAGTCGGGCCGCGGCAGTACCGATCGCGGGGAGCCCCAGGAGCTGGGTTGACCCCTCGTCCTGGGTCCCCCCGTGCTGGGTCCCCCCGTGCTGGGCCGGACGGCGGGCGCTCCCTGGTGGGGTGGACCGCGTCGTTGCGGTGCCGATCCCGCTGGGAACGGCGCGGCGCCGAGCGGGACTCGCGGAGCTGGGCAATTCCACGTCCTTGTAGCGGCCGGTCCTCTGTTCCCACTCGAAATCGCCGCCCATCCAATCTTGCAGTCCCTTGACGTAGCTGCGGACGTCCTGGAGCGCCCGCGGTTCCACGCCGTACTCGGCCACCAGCAGGGGCAGTTCGGTCAGTGCGGTGTTCTCGAACTGCTGCATCCGGGACGTGGCCAGTTCATTGACGGCATCGACGGCCCGCTGCAGGTCGCAGTCGAGAAACTGCTCGACGACCATCACGCCGTTGATCTCGCCGGCAAGAACCTCTTTCTGGTAGGAGAAGATATCGTTGCGCAGATGTACCCCATCGGCGAAGGTGTCCTTGAGCACCCGCATCGGCCGGACGGCCGCGAGGGTGGATGGAACCTCGGCGCCGGTGGCGTACTCGACCAGTTCTGCCGACCAGGGGGCGCCGCCGGTGTTGCGGCGCGTCTCGATATAGTCGATCGGGTTGGGGATACGGCTCTCGGTGACGTCGTACAGCTCCTTCATGGGGGCTTGAAGCACTTTGTCGGTACTGTCGGAGAAACGTGCCCGCCAGTGTTCGGACATGGCCGGGGCCGTGCGCGACCAGAGGTTGGCCAGACCGGCTTCCACCGAGTTCTCCGGCATCGGAGTGGCCTCCATGGGGTCCAGCGGCATGAACGCCGCCAGTCTGTCGAGGAACTCCTGAGCACCGGACAGATCCTGGCTACGCTTGTAAATCTCCAGAAAGTGATCGTCGAAGTAGAACAACCACACATACCAGTCGGTCACCACGTTCAGCTTCATACCTGGGGTATCCGGATGGACGTAGGAGCTGAACAAAGCGTAGTCAGCGGAGTCGAACCGACGCTCATCCCACACCCCGCTGGCCGGCTCCGCACTGGGACCGCCAGGAGGGGAATCGATCATTCCCATCTCACGCGCCCACACTTTTGAATGCGCCCTGGCCGCCTCCATATGCGGATTTGAGCGTGCGGGATACGGCACGTAGAAGTCGGGCATCTTAAATGGTGACATGAGCGCTGCCTTGCCTTCCGCTCGTGATCCTGAAGCAGCCGTCGCATGACCCCGCCGACCAGCGGGTCACTCGGTAGAACATGTGTTTCGCCTGGCTGGCACCGCGAACGCAACGCCACGGGCGAACCAGACGTCTCGGCTTCCTACTGGGGCTCTGAACGGGCGATTTCGACGCTGTCCAGCATGCCCAACGCATCCGGCACCAACACCGCGGCGGAGTGGTAACTGGAGACCAGGTACGAAATGATGGCTTTCTCGTTGATGCCCATGAACCGCACCGATGTACCGGGCACATATTCGTCCGGGATATCAACCTGGTGCAGACCGATCACGCCCTGGTTCTCCTCACCGACGCGCATTGCGAAAATGGAGGAGGTCTGATCATCGGCGATCGGGATCTTGTTACACGTCAGGAACGGCACTCCCCGCCAGGCGAATGCTCGGTCGTCACCGACTTCGACGCTCTCCGGATACAGACCCAGGCGGTTACATTCACGGCCGAAGGCGGCAATCGTGCGCGGGTGCGCCAACAAGTACTGCGTGTTCCGGCGCATGGACAGCAGCTCATCAAGATCATCGGGGGTCGGCGGGCCAACGTGGGCGTGAATGCGCTGATTGTAGTCGACATTGTGCAACAATCCGTACTCACGGTTATTCATCAACTCGTATTCTTGGCGTTCGAAAAGTGCCTCAAGCGTCAACCGCAGCTGCTGTTCGGTCTGGTCCATCGGGTCGTTGAACAGATCGGCCACCCGGGTGTGGATGCGTAGCACGGTCTGGACCACGTCGAGTTGGTATTCACGTGGGGAGGTTTCGTAGTCTACGAAGGTCCCGGGCAGCTCAGGTTCTCCCTCGTGCCCGGACGCTAAGGCGATATCGGCTTCCCCGCGCCTGTTCTGCGGCTTGACACGATTTGCCTCATACTGCTCGATGTGTGCCCGCAACGCGTCGGACTGGCTGATGACCTCCTCGTATGCCTCCCTGGACAGCCTGAGGATGGTGGTCCTAGTGAGTGTCTTAACGGTGAACGGCCAATTGTCCTGCCCCGGGCCAGCGCCCGATAACTGACGTGGTCCCCGTCGGCCAGCACGGTCAGGACGGTCTGGTCTCCGTATTTGCCGGTGCCGATCTTGTTGAGCTTGCCATGGGCAATGAGGTAGATCTGATCGGCTGGCTGACCCGCCTCGACGATGACGTCACCGGCCTCGAACTCCTGCTGGACGAACCGATTGGCCAAAGCGGCCAGCACCTCGGTGTCATCGAAACCGCGTAACGACGCCAGCTCTCCCAGCTCCGCAGGAATCACCCGCACCTCGGCGCCAGTCTGTTCGAAGGTTATCCGCCCATCACCCACCGCATACGATAACCGGCGGTTGACCCGGTAGGTGCCCCCGGAGACCTGCACCCATGGCAGGATCTTCAGCAGCCACCGCGAGGAGATGCCCTGCATCAGCGGGGGTGTCTTGGTAGTGGTGGCCAGGTTCCGCGCCGCCGCGGTTCCCAGGCTCATCGGCTGTTGCCCATCCGGGGACTGGCCGTCTTGTGCCGCTACCTGGTCGGGGGTCTCGATCGACATCAATCGTTCCTTCCTGTTGCTGAGGGCAAACTTGCATGATGACGTGGCCCATCCAGGCCGTCTCGCTCCTCGGCGGCTTACAATCACCACTCTTTGAAGAAGGCGCGCATTTCCCTGGTGCCGCAACTGGATGGGCACCCCGCTCCTAGACGCGCTTGAAGTACAAGCCCCACCCCTTCAGACGAATACCGCTAGCGCGCGGGTCCTGCACCCGACACCGCTGTTCCGTGGATCTGCGAGAGGCAGTTTAGAGTCCGATCGCCGGATCCGGTAGAGCCGGTGACACTGTCC
>Ga0183260_10003185_pt1 | contig 13260 bp, 12 predicted proteins | sample AntDrymUQ4972206_2_FD_129768 | JGI IMG/M metagenome (GOLD analysis project Ga0183260, IMG submission 129768) | Polar desert sand microbial communities from Dry Valleys, Antarctica - metaG UQ497 (22.06) (version 2) (version 2) | ecosystem: Environmental > Terrestrial > Soil > Desert | place...
CGGAACCGAAAACACCGAAAGCTCCGCGACACGATCCTGGCGGACGGCAAACAAGACACCGTCCGCTTGCTAGCGGCTGCGCGCGAGCAGATTGCAAAGCGTGCGCGCGGGCTTCCGGCGCCGATTCGTTGCGTTGACGCGGTTGAAGCTGCGGCTACGTTGCCGTTCGAGCAGGGGCTTGCTCTGGAGCGGAAATTCTTTGTTGAGTTGGTCAGCTCGGCCGAGTCAAAGGCGCTGCGCCACGCGTTCTTTGCCGAACGCTCGGCGGGCAAGATTCCAGATGTGCCGGACGACGCGCCGGTACGAGCGATCAACAGTGCGGCCGTCATCGGATTCGGCACGATGGGTGGCGGAATCGCGATGAGCCTGGCCAATGCGGGGATTTCGGTCACGGTTTTTGAGAAAGATCAGGCTGCGCTAGATCGCGGCCTTGCCATGTGCCGCCGCAACTGGGAATCGACCGCCAGGAAGGGCCGACTTACGATGGACCAGGTCGAGCAGCGCGTGGCGTTGCTGAAGCCAACACTGGACTTCAAAGCGCTCGGGCCTGCGGACATCGTGATCGAGGCGGCTTACGAAGACATGCAAGTCAAGCGGGATTTGTTCAAGCGGCTCGACTCGGTGATGAAACGCGGAGCGATCCTTGCGACAAACACATCGACGCTCGATGTGGATCAGATTGCCGCGGCCACCGCTCGGCCCCACGACGTGATCGGCACTCATTTCTTCAGCCCGGCTAACGTGATGCGGCTGTTGGAGGTGGTACGCGGCGCGCAAACAAGTGCGGACGTATTGGCTACCGTGATGCAACTCGCAAAGCGTCTTGGAAAAGTGGGCGTCGTGTCCGGTGTTTGCGATGGCTTTATCGGCAATCGGATGCTCGAGCACTACGTGCGCCAGTCGATGTTTCTGATTGACGAAGGTGCATCGCCGCAGCAGATCGATGCCGCGATGACCACGTTCGGCATGGCGATGGGGCCATTTGCCGTCGGCGACCTCGCTGGGCTCGACATCGGCTACGCGATTCGACAGCGCCGTTATGTCGAGAAGCCGCACACCACGTACAGCCGTGTCGGCGATCGCATTGTCGAGCTTGGCCGACTCGGGCAGAAGACCGGCAAAGGCTGGTATCGGTACGAAGGTGACCGCACCCCCCGCGTGGATCCCGAGGTGAACGAATTGATCACGCGCTATCGCACCGAGCTGGGCCTTAAACCTCGCACAATCACCGACGATGAAATTGTGCAGCGCTGTATTTACGCGCTCGTCAACGAAGGTGCCAGAATTCTCGAAGAGGGAATCGCTATGCGCGCGAGCGACATCGATGTCGTCTACCTGACGGGCTATGGCTTTCCGCGTGCGAAGGGCGGTCCGATGTTTTATGCACAGACAGTCGGGCTTGGCAACGTTGGGCAATCGATGCGCGAGTTCACGACAAACCATCATGCCGATCCCGCGTTCTGGCAGCCCGCCAAACTACTGCTAGAGGCCGCCAATACGGGTCTCTGGCCGCGCTGACCACTCGGAAAACAACGGTGGCGATGCTTGCTGGGGGAAAAACGAAAGACTGGGCCACAACAAAAAATGCCAACTAATCGTCGGATCGTTCTTGCCAGCCGGCCACAGACCACAGCGTCGACTTCCAATTTCCGGTTGGAGGAGGCCCCCACGCCCGTGCTGCAGCCCGGACAAATCTTGATCCGCAATCAGTGGTTGTCGCTTGATCCTTACATGCGTGGGCGCATGAACGATGCGAGATCGTATGTGGCGCCGCAAGCGCTGAACGAAGTGATGCTGGGAGCGACCGCCGGCAAGGTCGTCGAGTCGCGCAACCGCGCGTTCGCCGCGGGCGATCAGGTTGTGGCCTATACCGGATGGCAGGAATACGGCGTGTCGGACGGCTCGGGTGTGCTCAAAATCGACCCGCGAGGCGGGGTCCCGCTGTCGGCATACCTGGGTGCAGTCGGCATGCCCGGCGTCACCGCTTGGTATGGACTCAAACGCATTATCGATCCGCACAAGGGCCAAACCGTTGTCGTGTCAGCTGCCAGCGGCGCGGTTGGAGGCGTAGTCGGTCAACTTGTGAAAACTTTGGATGCACGCGCAGTCGGCATCGCCGGGGGTGTCGAGAAGTGCCGCTACGTAATCGATGAGCTTGGGTTCCACGCCTGCATCGACTACAAGGCGCAAGACACGCCGGAAAAATTCAACCAGGCGTTGAAGGAGGCCGCGCCAAATGGGATCGATGGGTATTTTGAAAACGTCGGCGGCGTCATGATGAACGCGGTGCTGCCGCGCATGAACGCATTCGGACGCATTGCGCTGTGCGGGTTGATTGCAGGATACGAAGGGCGGCCGATTCCGATCGACAATCCGGCCTGGTTCCTGATCAGCCGGCTGACGCTGCAGGGATTCATTGTTTCTGAGCATATGGACGTCTGGCACGAAGCGTTGAAGGAGCTTGGCGCGCTCGTCGTCGCCGGAGGCATCAAGTATCGCGAGAGCGTTGCACAAGGTCTGGAGAACGCGCCGCAAGCGTTCGTTGGCATGCTTCGGGGCGCAAACTTTGGCAAACAGCTGGTCAAGCTCGCATGACGAATCTGGAAGGCAAGGTCGCAGCGATCACGGGGGCCGCGAGCGGCTTCGGTCGCGAGCTGGCACGCCTCGGTGCGAACCATCGAATGAGACTGGCTCTGGCCGACGTGCAACGCGACGCACTCGATGTTGTCGTCAAGGAATTGAAGCGAGCGGGTGCGGTAGTGATTTCGGACGTCGTCGATGTTGCACAGTCTAGCCAGGTGCAGCGGTTTGCCGAGCATGCATTCAGCTCGTTCGGTCAGGTGAATCTGCTGATCAACAACGCAGGCGTCGGCGGTGGCGGGTATGTGTGGGAAAACACTGCGCGCGACTGGCAGTGGGTCATGGGTGTCAACCTGATGGGCGTCGTGCACGGCGTGCAGCATTTCATTCCTCGCATGCTGCAAGCGAACCAGAACGGCGAGCCCGCGCACATCGTCAACACCGCTTCTGTCGCGGGTTGGTTGGCAGCTCCGCTAATGGGCGTCTACAACGTATCAAAGCACGCGGTGATTGCGCTCTCGGAGACGTTGCATCATGACCTGCGCCTCGCGCAATCGACGATCGGCGTGTCAGTTCTTTGCCCGGCGTTCGTGCCGACGGGTATCGCTCAATCGATTCGATTTCGTCCAGCGGAGTTGTTGAACGCAGAAGAGCTGACTGCTTCGCAGAGGATCGCGCAGGCAGCGTCCGAAAAGGCCGTTGCCAGTGGAAAGATCACCGCCGAGGAGGTTGCACAACAGACATTCGATGCGGTCCGTGACAACCGCTTCTACGTATTTACCCACCCGCAAATCCTGCCGTCGCTGCGCGCACGTTTCGACGCAGTTCTGGGCGGGGCGGAGCCCGCCGATCCTTATGCGGCTCGCGTCGGCGCACGGCCCGCGATCCCGACGTAGGCTACTGCGATCTCGCAGCCTCGCAGCGTTCGCTGCGTGTGTATTGCTTGCAATGGCAGAATGCAGCAAACCTGTCTGCGAGAACACATCATGATGGTTATCTTCCGCCGAGCGGTCACGGCGATCGCGCTGCTTCTAACGCTCAGCGTTGCGCACGCGCAAAGCGTTCAACGTCTACCTGCAGGGCTTACGCGCGGCGCGACGGTCGAAGGCATCACTGAGTATCGACTTGCCAATGGCCTGCGTGTCGTGCTGTTTGCCGATCAGTCGAAGCCCACCGCCACGGTGAACATCACCTATCTGGTCGGCTCGCGCCACGAAAATTACGGCGAAACTGGCATGGCGCATCTTCTGGAGCATCTGATCTTTAAGGGTTCGAAGAATTTCCTGCGCCCGGATGCCGAATTCACTCGACGTGGTTTTCAGAATAACGGCTCAACCTGGCTCGATCGCACCAATTACTTTTCGACGTTTCAGGCCAGTGACGACAATCTGAAGTGGGCGATCGACTGGGCCGCGGACGCGATGGTCAATTCGTTCATTTCGAAGAAAGACCTCGACTCGGAAATGACCGTCGTCCGCAACGAGTTCGAGCGCGGTGAAAACAACCCGACGCAGGTCGTGCTGAAGCGCATGCAGTCGGTTCTGTATGACTGGCACAACTACGGCAACTCGACCATCGGCGCCCGGTCGGATATCGAAAATGTCCGCATCGAAAACCTGCAGGCGTTTTACCGGAGGTATTACCAGCCCGACAACGCCGTGCTGATCGTTGCCGGCAAGATCGATGAAGCAAAGACGCTCGCCTGGATTGCGCAGGCATTCGGCAAAATTCCGAAGCCGAAGCGAACACTGCCGGTCTTCTGGACCGTCGAACCGACGCACGACGGCGAGCGGTCCTTCGCAGTACGGCGGACCGGCGAGATACAGCTCGTGATGGTGGGCTACCGGGTTCCATCTGCGCTGAGCCCGCAATCACTGGCCACCAGTATCGCGGCCGAGATGCTGGGAGACACGCCGAATGGACGGCTGCACCAGGCACTCGTTGCGACCGGCAAAGCTGCGCAGGTGTTCAATTTCAACATCGACACGCGCGAGCCCGGGTTCGTGCTGTTCGGTGCCGTGGTCAAGAAAGGTGAGCCGTTGGAGCCCGTCGCGCAGGCTCTGATCGATGTCGTGGAAGGCAGCTGGGCCAAGACACCCGCTGCCGAAGCGGAGTTGAAGCGGCAGGTGCAATTACAGCGAACTGCATACGACCGGGCGCTGGCCGATCCGCAGGCGTTCGGCGTCGGTTTGTCCGAGTACATCGCGCTCGGCGACTGGCGCTTGTTTTTTCTGCAGCGCGATCAGCTCGCGAAGCTGACTGCTGGCGAAGTCGATACTGCCGCGCGCAAGTACTTCGTACGCGACAACCGGGTGGTCGGCTCGTACATTCCAGACGACGTACCGCTGCGCGCAGAGATTCCGCCAGCGCCCAGCGCAATGCAACTGCTGGCCGATTACAAGCCATCAGAAAAGGGCGCGGTGTCCGAGGCGTTCATCCCTACGCAGGAGAACATCGATAAGCGAACGCGCGTTCTGTCTTTCGGCACATTGAATGTTGCGCTGTTACCGAAGCAGAATCGTGGCAACACCGTAACGGTGCAAACGCAATTTCAGTGGGGGAGCCCGGAATCATTGACCGGGCGTGTCATCGAAGGCGAGCTCGCTTCAGCGATGCTCAGTCGCGGCACCGACAAAATGACGCGGCAGCAGATTGCCGACGAGATGACGAGGCTGCAGATGACCGGAGGATTGACTGCGTTCCAGACGGTTCGAGAAAATCTTCCGGATGCGTTGAGGCTGCTCGCGCACGTGATCCGCGCCGCCAATTTTCCGGCGAGCGAGTATGAGCAACTGCAGCGTCAGATCGTAACGGGGATGCAGGCGCAGCTCGATAATCCGGAGACGATATCGCGCGACGCGCTTTCGGCGCATTTCAATACGTACCCGACGGGTGACCCGCGCGCCTACGTCCCGTTGCGGGTACGGATCGAAGCCGTGCCCAGGACGTCTCTGGAAGCAGCGCGCCGCTTTCATGCGGACTTCTACGGCACGGCCCGCGGAGAAGTAGCCGTGGTCGGCGATTTCGACGGCAAGCAGATCGAGACGCTGGTCAATGAACTGTTCACCGACTACCGGTCGAAGGCACCGTACGCGCGTTTAGAACGCGAATATCGCGAGGTGAAGCCCGCCAGATTGGTGATCGACACGCCTGACAAGGAAAACGCGTTCATCCGCGCGCGCCTGGACTTTCCATTGCGCGACGACGATCCCGACGCGCCGGCTCTGCTGCTTGCTAACAATATTTTCGGCGGCGGGGCTGGGCTTTCGAACCGTGTCATGGAGCGGCTAAGGCAGCGCGATGGCTTGAGCTACGACGCACGCACGGGTCTATCGCTGGGTTCGCGCTACCGTCTGTCGTCGTGGACGGTGGGCGCGATCATGGCGCCGCAGAACGTGGCCAAGGCGGAGCTCGCGCTGCGCGAGGAGATCGAGCGTGCCCGGCGTGATGGGTTTACCGCGAAGGAGCTTGAGGATGCGAAGAGAGGCTCTCTGCAGGAAAGGGCGACTAATCGCGCACAGGACGACATAGTTGCCGGTGCCTGGGCAGCCAACCTTGATCTTGGACGCACCTTTGCCTTCTCGAAGCAGTTTGAAGACCGTATGCGTGCGGTGACGCTCGAGCAATTGAACGCAGCGTTTCGAAAGTACATCGACCCCAGCAGAATCACTTTCGTTATCGCTGGCGATGCGAAGAAGGGCGTCAAGTGAGTGCCGGGGGCTGCCGGTGAGCTACGCCGATTTTCGCCATCGAATGCCGCTGCGAGTGCGGTGGGCCGAGGTCGACAAGCAAGGGGTGGTGTTTAACGCGCACTACCTGCTTTATTGCGACGTCTGCGTAACCGAATACTGGCGTGCGGTTGGGCTGAACTACCCAGACGACTTCGTCAATCAGGGCAGCGATCTGTTCGTTCGCAAATCGACCATTGAGTATCACTGGTCGGCTTACTACGACGATGAGCTCGAGATCTGCGGCCGAATATCGCGCCTCGGTACGAGCAGCATGCGCTTTGTGGTCGAGATATACCGCCGACGGCAGTACGAGGCCGTGTTGGTGACGGCTGAGTTGGTTTATGTGCACGCCGATGCCGTGGCTCGGCAGTCCCGACTGATTTCACTCGATGTGCGCGATCGAATCCGCACGTTCGAGACCGTGATGCCCGAAGAGTCGGTCGAACAGCCGTTGCATGCGAGTTGAGCTGGGTGTTTGGAATAAATTGCGTTGCTGGGCCGAGCCGTTGCGTTTTGCCGTCTTCGTGAACGAACAGCAGGTTCCGGCGGAAATCGAGCTCGACGAGTTCGATGACTTGTCCGTGCATGCTGTCGCCTTTGACGCCGAGGGTAGTGCGATCGGTACTGGGCGGCTGTTGCCTGATGGACATATCGGCAGAATGGCGGTCGCTAAAGCCGCGCGCGGCAGTGGGGTCGGCAGTGCGATCCTCAAAGCATTAATGGACGAGGCGCGCCGGCGGCGGCATTCGCATGCGGTGCTGAGCGCGCAGACGCACGCGCAGGATTTCTATCGGAAGCACGGCTACGCCGCGTACGGTGACGTCTATGACGATGCCGGCATACCCCACGTCGAGATGCGGTGCGCCCTGTAGCGAGCGATGCGTCGATCGCACTTCGCGATCAACGATTCAGAGAACAGTGATCAATCGCGCCCGGGCGTTTTGAGCCGCACGGGGCTGGCCGCGCGGTCGATCGTGAACTCGTAGTGTCGGTCGGAAAATCGCTCGGGGTCAGTGGTGTCATACGAGCGTTCGAAAAACGTAGTCAGGCCATCGTTACGTACCGTAACAACCGTACTCGCGCGCGTGCCGTAACCCTTAGCCCGGATATGTATCGCTGACAGCGCGCGTTCCCAGTCGTAGGGGACACCGGTGGACGGTAATTCCAAGTCGCGTGCCAGCTCCCGGTTGTCGAGCATTTTCAGCAAGGGCTCCACATGAACGCGTGACGCAATAGAACAGGCAAACGCGACGACCGCGCGCGTCACCTTTGGCCATGGCGTATCAAGGTACGCGTTGGACAAGCCATAAATGCCTGGCGAAAGCGAGCGTGGAGCATCACCGCTTCGGTTGCTGAAGTATTCAAGTCGCGGCTCGGGCGCCGTGCGATCGTCTTGAGCGCTGACGTCGCCAACCAGCATGTTGAATCCGTTGTAGGCGCCCATGCGGGACGCATTTGACTCAAGCCATCGGCCTGCTGTTTCCGGCGCTTGCAACGCCGAAAGGACCAGTGTTCCGCGCGACGGCGCATGTGGATTGCGTTCGCTCGGAGCCCTCACGTTAGTGAGCGCCGCAAATCGGCCGCGCCGCGTGATGCCGAGCCAGGTTCCGCCCGCTTCCTCATCATGGCCGGCGAGCACCGACACCGCGTGGCCCCACCATGCGGCGGGGCGTGTGCGCCGCAGGTAGAACTCGTCGCGATTGGCCGCCAGCACCAGTGGGTAGTCGGGGTGCGAACGCCATGCGAAAACCATCAGGCACATGTCAGGCGTCCTTGAAGCGCTCGACGTGACGTGCGTTGCGCAACTCGACGGCCAGACCCGAATGTGCGAGCGCATCGGCGAGCGCATCTGCAAAGCGCTCGGGCTCATCGATGTGCTCGTAGATCTCCATCAAGGTCATGCGGTCCTGTCCATCTATCCGTTGTAGCAGACGTCCGGCTTTACCATGCGGCGCGCAAAGCGTTTGCTGCATCTCTCGTGCGAGCTCGATCGTCTCATGGGCGGAATCTCGCGGGCAGTCGTAGTAAATGTACCAATGCTCCACAGCGCGTCACTCGGTCGGGTCGAACAACGCATAGGGCAAAGTGTGGACCACAAGCTGTGGCCCATTTGCACTCTGCAGATGAAGCGAGCCGGAATTGAGCCGGTCAATGGGAGACTCGAACAGCAGTTCGGTGCCGCCCGTGGGTGAAGGGGCGGCCAGCACCACGATTCCGATCGGCTGTTCCGACTCACTGTGAAAGATATCGGACCCAGGCCGCGCGTCTCCGCTTTCAACCCGCGCCACATTCATGCGCCGCTTGAGCTTGCCGAGATACTGGCTGCGCGCAACGATCTCCTGTCCGGGGTAACACCCTTTTTTGAAATCAACTGCGCCCAGCACTTCCAGATTGAGCATCTGCGGAACAAATTTCTCCTGCGTGGCTGCGAAAACGGTAGGGATCGCTGCGCGTATTTCGGTAAGCCACCATAAAGAGCTCGGCCCGCGCTGAATACTGTCAGCAAGCGGCACGTGCGTCGCGCAAGGCAGCGTCAACAGGAAGCGCTCGGTGCCGTCGGGTAAAGCTGCCATCCGATCGACTCGAACGTCTCTGGTGGTCAGTGCTGTTGATGGAGTTGGAACCGCCAGCCCCGCTTCGCTTAGCGCCAGCGAGGCCCCACGGCCCAACACTGCATAAGTTGTCCAAGCATCACTGACGTCGGCGACCTTTGCCTGAGCGCGCATGACAAACATCGACAAGCGTTTTACCGTTGAAGCGACAACCTCCCGCGGCGTCCGCAGAAACACCGTGTCGTCAACGCGCCACTGATGGAACGTGGCCAGCAGCCGGCCCTTGGGTGTGCAGTAGCCCGATAGTTGCATCTGGCCGGGCGCAAGCCGCACGACGTCGTTCGTCAACTGAGACTGTAGGAACGACACGGCGTCGCTACCGCTAACCTCAATGACGCCAAGTTCCGGGAGGGGAACAAGCGTAGTGACTTCAAAGGTGACGTCCAAAGCAGACACGCGGATTCGAATGGTTCTAATTCCGCAGATTAATATAAGTGAACCCTGGTCTCGAGCGGCGTCGATGAAAGAGCGCGGCAGCGCAAGCGTATGGATTGCAGTTGTTTTGGTTCCAGGCTTGGCGTTCGTGCTTGCAGGTCTCTTCGGCCGTTGGTACGTTTTCGAGCGCGCGCTACCGTTGAAGGAAGGCAGGGTGGAGTTTCGCGTTGCGGCTGGAAGCTCTGTGCGTGCAATTGCGCAAGCTCTGCAGGCAGCGGGGATTGCAGTCAACGGGGACGTCATGGTGGCGGCGGCGCGTCTGACGCGCACTTCGCAGTCGCTGCGCGCCGGACGCTATGCGGTCGAATCCGGGATCACGCTGGGCGGATTGCTGGACAAGTTGAGAGCAGGCGACGTTCTGCGCGAGCGGTTGACGGTCGTCGAGGGCATTGTCTTCCGCGAGTTGCGAACTTTGCTGTCGGGACAAAAGGAACTGAAGCAGGAGCTGTTGACCGCGTCGCCAGGTGAGCTGTTGAAAGCAATCGGCGCCGTGGAAGCGCACCCAGAAGGATTGTTTGCACCGGATACCTACGTCTTCGACCCGGGCACCTCCGACATCGAAATTTATCGGCAGGCGTATCGCACGCAGGCGCGGCTGCTGCAGCAGTTGTGGGATCGGCGGGCTTCGGGCCTTCCCTACAAAACGCCCTACGAAGCGTTGATCATGGCGTCAATCGTTGAAAAGGAGACCGCGCGGCCAGCCGAGCGCGCGATGATTGCAGGTGTGTTCGTCAATCGCTTGCGGTTGGGGATGCTGCTGCAAACAGACCCGTCGGTGATTTATGGGTTGGGCACCTCATTTGACGGAAATCTGCGCAAGCGTGATCTGCTCTCCGACACCCCTTACAACTCATATACCCGCGCGGGGTTACCGCCGACGCCTATCGCGTTACCCGGCCGCGCGTCGATCGAAGCGGCTTTGAACCCCGCAACGACAGCGGCGTTGTACTTCGTCGCGCGTGGCGACGGAACTTCTCATTTCTCATCCACCCTTGCGGAACACAATCGCGCGGTCGACAAATATCAGAGGGGCATTCGGTGAACGATGCAACTGGGCAGCGAGGGCGGTTTATCACCTTCGAGGGCATCGATGGTGCCGGAAAGAGCACGCACATCGATGCCGTGGCAGAGGTGCTCGGTGCGCGTGGGGTTGCGCTGACGCTGACGCGTGAACCCGGTGGCACACCGTTCGGGGAAGCGCTCCGCGAGGTTGTCTTGAGTCAAGCCATGACACCAGAGGCCGAAACGTTGCTGTTGTTCGCCGCGCGCGCGGAGCATCTTGCGCAGGTCATTCGCCCGGCGCTCGCCGCCGGTCGGTGGGTCCTCTGCGACCGTTTCACCGACGCCACTTTCGCTTACCAGGCGGGCGGGCGGCGCATGGACGAGCAGCGGATTGCGCAGTTGGAAGCTTGGGTGCATCCCGATCTGCAGCCCGATCTGACTATTCTCTTCGACGTTGCGCCCGATGTGGCGGCCAAACGCGTCGCGCATCGCGGAGAAAACTCGCCTGATCTCGACCGCTTTGAGGTCGAACCCGCTGCCTTCTTTGAGGCCGTACGCGCGATGTATTTGAAGCGCGCAGCGGCGGATCCGGCTCGCATCCTTGTCATTGACAGCCAGCGCGCTCCCGAGGTGGTGCATGGCCAGCTGGTCGAGTTCATGCGGCGATGGAACGCCTGACCCCACTTCCGTGGCAACGCGAGCTGTGGGATCAGCTCCTTGCATGGCGGCCGCGTCTTCCGCATGCGCTGCTGGTGCACGGCACGCGCGGCATTGGAAAGCGGCGTTTGATCAAGGCGTTTTCTCAGTTGTTGCTGTGCGAGTCGCCAGTGGACAACATGCCGTGCGGGCATTGCGCCGGGTGCCATTTGCTGGCAGCCGACAATCATCCCGATTTGCGCTGGTTAGCACCCGCCGCCCAGATGCCAGTGCGTAACGATGTCGACGAAAGTGCAGGTGAATCGCCAGCGCTGGGCATCAACGCTCGCTCAAGCACCGCGGCGAAGCCGGGCCGAGAAATTGTGATTGATCAGGTGCGTAAGACTAGCGATTTTTTGTCGGTGACTTCGCATCGAGGAGGTCGGCGCGTCGTGCTGCTGATTCCTGCTGAGGCGTTAAACGATGCCGCGGCAAATGCGCTTTTAAAAATGCTGGAAGAGCCACCGCCCGCAACGATATTTCTTGCCGTCACCGATGAGCTCGACGCAGTCCTGGCGACGATTCGTTCGCGCTGCCTGCTGTTGCGTTCGCCGATCCCTACCGCGCGGCAGGCGATCGACTGGCTGCAGTCGCAGGGCGTCTCGGATGCATCCGCAAAGTTAGCCGAAGTGGGTGGCGCGCCGATGGGTCTGGTCGGCGGCGATAGGGTCGACGACGCGCAAAACCTGGATCCCGCATTGCGCGAGGTCCTGCTGAAGTTATTGTTGCGCGGCGCAGCCCTGACCGGGGCTGAGGTCGCGAGCTCAATTCCCAAGGAGGTCGCGGTGGCGCCGGCGATCCGTTTGTTACAGCGGTGGGGATGGGACTTATTAGCCGAAAGGCTTGGGGGACGCGTTCGATACTATCCAGCGTACCAGCGGCAAGTGGCAAATCTTGCGCGCACAATCGAGCCCTCGCGGGTCGCGGACTGGGCGGCAATGCTGGTGCAGAGTCAGGCAACGAGCGGCCATCCACTGAATGCGCGGCTAGTGGTGGAAAGTGCGCTGGTTGACTATATCGATACGATGCGCAATGCGATCAGAAAGCGGGAACCGATGCGGATGGAGCGGCTGAATCGATGAGCACCAGCGGAAAAAACGGTAATGGTCAGCCTGCAGCCGCGGGCGGCGCACGCCCGGCCGTACTTTCGCTGTCGATCAAGGAAAAAGCTGCGCTCTATGCAGCGTACATGCCGTACCTGAAGAACGGAGGCATGTTCGTCCCTACCACGCGCCCGTATCAGTTAAGCGACGATGTTTATCTGATTCTCACTCTGCTCGAGGATCCAACGCGCATTCCGGTTGCCGGCAAGGTCGTATGGATTAGTCCAGCTGCCGGCGGCAGCAAGACGCCTGGGATCGGTGTGCACTTTCCATCCGACGAGACCGGGATCACCGCACGCAAGCGCATCGAAGACGCGCTCGGCGCGTCGCTGAAGTCGGCGCGTCCAACTCACACCTTATAGTCCGCGTTCCCGTTTTTCGTGCGCGCCGGACTCGTGCCGCGAGCCGGACCATGTTTGTCGATTCGCACTGTCATCTTTCTTTCCCGGAGCTTGCGCAACAGCTACCGGACGTGCTTGAGCGAATGCGCGAGAATCGTGTGATCGCTGCGCTGAACATCTGCACAACGCTTGAGGAATTTTCCGCGGTGGTCGCGGTGGCCGAGCAGCAAAACCATATCTGCGCGTCAGTCGGCGTGCACCCCGACTGCGAGGACATCGAAGAGCCGTCCGTTGAACGTCTGGTCGGCTTGGCGAAGCACGCTAAGGTCGTCGCCATTGGCGAAACAGGGCTGGATTACTTCAGGTTGAAAGAGCCGCTCGAGTGGCAACGCGAACGTTTCCGCATTCACATCAGGGCGGCCAGGGCCAGCGGAAAACCGCTGATCATTCACACGCGCGCGGCTTCGCACGACACACTTCGGATCATGGAAGAGGAGGGCGCCGCCGACGTAGGTGGGGTCATGCACTGTTTCACCGAGTCTATGGAGGTTGCGCAGGCAGCGATGAAGCTGGGCTTCTATATATCGTTTTCCGGAATCGTCACTTTTAAAAGTGCCCGCGATCTGCAGGAAGTCGCGCGGCAGGTTCCTTTGGACCGGTTATTGATAGAAACGGACTCGCCGTATCTAGCGCCGGTGCCCTACCGCGGAAAGACAAATGAGCCCGGTTACGTACCGAAAGTAGCGGAAAAGGTAGCCGA
>Ga0183260_10003186_pt1 | contig 13259 bp, 15 predicted proteins | sample AntDrymUQ4972206_2_FD_129768 | JGI IMG/M metagenome (GOLD analysis project Ga0183260, IMG submission 129768) | Polar desert sand microbial communities from Dry Valleys, Antarctica - metaG UQ497 (22.06) (version 2) (version 2) | ecosystem: Environmental > Terrestrial > Soil > Desert | place...
CCAGAGGGTGGCCTTCAGCTGGGTGCCGCCCTGGCGGACCTGGATGCCGGGCCCGGGAGCACGGGTGCTGGCCTTGACCGTGGTGTAGGAGGCGAGCAGGAACGACTGGCGGTTGTCGCTGGCCACCACGAAGGCGGACCCCACCGACGCCGCCCCCGCCTCGTCCTGGGTCTGCACGAAGAACGTGGATGGCCCCACGACCTTCTGCAGGTTGGCGAGCGTGTCACCGCTGGCGGCCAGGCGGCGCAGCGGCTCGAGCTCGGTCTGGATGGCGGCCCGGGCGTTGGTGCCGTCGGCCTCGATCGACTTCTTGGCGTTGTCGAACTGCTGGCCGAACTGGGCGGCGAAGTCCTTGTTGAACTGGGCGTCCTCGTCGAGCCGGTTCTGGTAGTAGGCGTACAGGGCCACGCCCGAGAAGGCGCTGCCGACGGCGAAGGCCAGGATGATGACCGAGATGCCGAGCACCGTCTTCGGCACCAGCCGCTCACGCCACTCCGGGCTCTGCGCCTTCCACTGCTCCGACTTCGCTCGCCGGTTGTCGAGCCAGGTGGTCGGGGGCTCCTCCGGTGCCTCGGGCTCGGCCACGTCGGGATACGCCATAGGGGGACAACGCTAGCCCTGCCCCGCCCTAGCCTCGGGTCGCGTGGGATGGGTGGCGCTGGCGTTCCTGGTGGTCCCCTTCGTCGAGCTGTTCGTGCTGATCCAGACCGGCCAGCTCATCGGGGTGTGGTGGACGATCCTCCTCGTGCTCGCCATCTCCCTCCTGGGCTCGTGGCTGGTGAAGCGCGAGGGCTGGGCGGCCTGGCGGCGCATCACCAGCCGCGTGCAGGCCGGTGAGGTGCCCGGCGACGAGCTCGTGGACGGTGGGCTGGTCCTGCTCGCCGGCGCCCTCCTGCTGACCCCGGGGTTCGCCACCGATGCCTTTGCCCTCGTGCTGCTGGTCCCGCCGGCGCGCGCCACCGTCCGCCGGCTGGTCCTGCGGCGGCTGGCGTCCAAGGTCACCTTCACCGGCCAGGACCCGGGAGGCCACGGCGGTGGCGGACCGGGCGTGATCGACGTCTGATGAGCGCCCCGAGCCCGGAGGCGCCGGGGCCACCGCAGCCCGACGCCGGCGTCGCCGTCGGGATCTCGCCGCTGGTCCGCCGGGTCCTGGCGCCCAACCCGTCGGCGTTGACCGGCCGGGGGACCAACACCTACGTCGTCGGAGCCCGCCCGCCCTTCACGGTGGTCGACCCGGGACCGGCCGGCGAGGACCACCTCCGGGCCGTCCTGTCGGCCGCGCCCGACGTCGGCGCCATCCTGGTGACCCACACGCACGGCGACCACTCCCCGGGGGCGGCGGGCCTGGCGGCGGCGACGGGCGCGCCGGTGTGCGGCTTCGGCCCGATGCTGCGCCCGAGCGTCGAGCGCCACGACGACACCTTCCGGGCTGACCGCGTCCTGGTCGACGGCGACGCCGTCGAGGGGGTCGACCACCGCCTGGTCGCCCTCCACACCCCCGGGCACGCCAGCAACCACCTGTGCTTCCTGCTCGACGCCGGCGGCGAGCGCCTCCTCTTCGCCGGCGACCACGTGATGCAGGGCGCCACCGTCGTCATCGCCCCCCTGGACGGGGACATGGCCGACTACCTGGCCCAGCTCGAGCGGGTCCGGTGCCTGGGCATCGACCGCATCCTCCCCGGCCACGGTGACCCGATCGACGATCCCGACGCCCACCTCCAAGGCCTCCTCGAACACCGCGCCGCTCGGGCCGCCCAGGTGCTGGCGGCCCTGGCCGACGCCGGTCCGGCGGGCGCCACGTGCCGGGAGCTGGTCGAGGTCGCCTACGCCGACGTGCCGGCGGCCCTCCACCCGGTGGCCGTCTACTCGGCCTGGGCGATCCTCCGGGCCTCCGCCGAGGCCACCTCGCCGCGGCCCGACGCCGTCGAGGCCCGGTGGCGGGCCGGTGGGCCAGGACCGCACTGATCCGGTGGGCGGGCGCCCCGACGACGGCCCCACAGCCGTCGCACACCCGGTGGAGCCAGCAGGCCGGGTCACCTCCGGCGGCCGCCTGGTCGGCCGCCTGGTCGGGCGCCGGGTCGTCGGGCGCCGGGGTTGTCGGGCGCGGCGGCCGTCACTCGCCGCCGGGGCCGGCATCGGCGTGGATGGAAAAGGCGCGGGGGCCGATGGAGACCGACGTCCCGACCGGGAGCGGAACGGGCTCGTCGAGCCTCGCCGGCGCCCAGCGCTGGAAGCCGGGCAACCGCACGAACGTGTCTTCCCGTGGCACCAGGACCACCTCCCAGCCGACCAGGCGAACCTCGGCGTGCACCGGTGCCACCCGCCCGGTGGGGTCCACGATGACGATGGGGTCGGCGTCACCCGCGGCCACGGACGCGTCGCTCCCGGGATCGGAGCCGATCACGTGGCTGGCGTCGAGTTCGAAGGCGGTGCCGTCGTCCAGCACCAGCGTCCCCAGGGACGGACGGATGCCGTCGGTGAGGATGCGGGTGCCCTGGCTCATGCTCACCCCACAGGTCTCACACGACCGCGCGGTCGGGTTGTTGAAGTGGCCCTGGGTGCACACGACGCCCTTGACGCCGGCGCCGCCCGCCGGCGCCGCCGGGGCCAGCGGCGGCGGGGTCGCGTCCGGTGCTGGCCCGTCGGGCTCGGCCCCAGCCGGAGGCGAAGCTGGCCCCGGTACCTCGGCCCTGGCGCCCAGGGTCACCGCCAGCCCGCCTCCGGGGCTCGTGCCCCGACGGAGGTCGTGGACGCCGCCCGGCGTCGGCAGGCGGAGGACGTCGCCGCCACGGCCGGCCGCCAACGACGTCGTCCAGGCCAGCGTGCGGTCGGCCCACCCGCCGTCGATGTCGACGTCCTCGGCCAGGACCCGGCCCCAGCCGTGCACGACCGCCCGGAGGCCGTCCTCGGTCGGGACGACCAGCACCAGGGCGGGGACGGCCAGGGGCTCGCCGCGCAGCACCTCCGCCAGGCGCGGGCCGGCCTGCGCGTCCTCGCCGCCCTCGGCCAGGGACCGGGCGACGTCGAGCACGCCCGCCACCACCGCCGGGGAACGCTCCTCACCCTCCTCGAACCAGACCAGCACCTCGCCGAACCGGCCGACGATCCCCGGTCCCGGCAGCACGTCGACCCGTCGGTGCATCGGCACCGGCTCGCTCGCCATCGCTCGCGAAGTGATCGGCATCCTCCCCTTCCTACTGCGCGGGGGCCGGCGGCGGGGGCCGGCCGGGTACGGTCCCGTTCGTGCACCAGCTCGTGATCGTCGGAGGCGGCCGCATGGGTGAGGCCTTGGTCGGCGGCCTCCTGGCCGGCGGCCGTCAGCCGTCGGATCTCGCCGTGGTCGAGCCGGTCGCCGGTCGCCGCCAGGCCCTCGAGGCCCGCTTTCCCGGCGTCGTGGTCACCGACAGCCCGCTCCCCGCCGACGGCGCCGTCCTCGCCGTCAAGCCGGGCACGGCCGTGTCAGCCGCCCGAGCCGCCGGTGAGACCGGGTGCAGGCGGGTCCTGTCGATCGCCGCCGGCGTGACCATCGCCGCCCTCGAGGCCGCCCTCCCCGCGAGCACGCCGGTGGTGCGGGCCATGCCGAACACCCCGGCGCTGATCAGGGCCGGGGCGGCGGCGATCGCCGGTGGTTCCGCGGCGGGCGAGGCGGACCTGGCATGGGCCGAAGGCGTGCTCGGCGCCGTCGGGGTCGTCGTCAGGGTCGAGGAGCACCTGCTCGACGCGGTCACCGGCCTGTCCGGCTCGGGGCCCGCCTACGTGTTCCTGGTGGCCGAGGCCCTGGTCGATGCCGGGGTCTTCGTCGGCCTGCCCCGCGACCTGGCGTCCACGCTCGCCATCCAGACGCTGCTCGGCTCGGCCCGGCTGCTGGCCGAGGGCCACGACGGGCCCGAGGCGTTGCGGGCCGCCGTCACCTCGCCCGGGGGCACGACGGCAGCCGGGCTCGCCGAGCTCGAGGACCGGGCCGTGCGGGCCGCCTTCCTGGCCGCCGTCCGGGCGGCCACCGAGCGCAGCCGGGCCCTCGGCCAGGCCTGAGACCCCGCCGTCACAGCACCCACTTCCCCCCCACCACCCCCGCCCCATAGCATGGGCCGCTGCGGAGAGGGGTGATACCTACATGACCATCCACAACCAGACCGCCAACGAGGCCGCCAACCAGGCCGCCAACGAGGCGCGGTTTGTCACCGTGGCCGAGGTCGCCGACCGGCTTCGGGTCTCGACGATGACCGTCTACCGGTTGATCCAGGCCGGCGACCTGCCGGCGGCTCGGATCGGCAAGAGCTACCGCTTGCGTGAGGAGGACATCGACCGGTTCCTGCAGGCCCGCTTCCACGAGGCGGGCTGAGCACGCGGCCGACCCCCGTCCACAGGCGTCCCCAGGCTTTCCCACAGGAAGTGGCCCTTGTGCTCCACAGCGCCGAGGTTGGAGGCTCATCACCGGCCGGCTAGCTGGGGGAGGTGGCCATCGTGGTGGTAGGGGGGCACGAGCTGGCGACCGAGTTGAAGCGCCGGCGGATCGGGCGGTCCAACCTCGTGAAGCGCTGCGACCGGTGCGGGGGGACGGCCTGGCTGCCGGGCGATCCCTCCACCGTGCCGGCCAGCCTCCTCGTGCTCGCCGCCATGTCGCTCACCCGGCGGTAGCGTCCGCTGGCGCATGGGCCAGCACTTCGACACCGTCTCGCTGCTCACCGACCTCGGGACCGCCGACGAGCTGGCCGGGGTGCTGCGATCGGTGGTCCGCTCGATCGCTCCCCACGCCCTCGTCATCGACATCACCCACGAGGTGCCGCCCCACGACGTGCGGGCCGGGAGCCTGGCCCTCGTCCGGGCGGCGCAGTACCTGGCGGCGGGCGTGGTGGTGGGCGGCGTGGACCCGGGGGGCGGCACCAGCCGACGGGCCATCGCCGTCGAGGTCGGCGGCGGCCAGAGCGTGCTGGTCGGGCCGGACAACGGCCTGCTCGCCCCCGCGGTCAGCCTGTGCGGCGGGGCCAACCGGGTGGTCGAGCTGCTCAGCCTCGAGCACCGGCTCCCGCCGGCCGGCGGGCCCACCTTCGCCGCCCGTGACGTGCTGGTGCCGGCGGCGGCCCACCTCTGCAACGGCGTCGACCTGACCGAGCTGGGGCCCGCCGTTGACCCGTTCTCGCTGCTGCCAGGCGTGGTGCCGCTCACCCGGGTCGAGGACGGGGTGCTCAAGGCCGAGGTGCTGTGGGTGGACCGCTTTGGCAACGCCCAGCTGAACGTCGACCCCGACGAGCTGAAGGGCTTCGGTGAACGCCTGACCGTGGCGGCGGGCCCGCTGACCCGTACCGCCACGACGGCGACGACCTTCGCCTCGCTCGCTCCCGGCCAGCTGGGGCTGGTGGTGGACAGCTACGGGCTGGTGGCGCTGGTCCTCGACCGGGGATCGGCGGCTGACGAGCTCGGCATCGGCCCCGGCGCCCCCGTCGACCTCAGCGCCCCGCAGTAGCGTCGACGCTCGACATGCGACCGGCCACGACGATCGTCCTGGGCCTGCTGCTGCTGGCCGTCTTCGTGGCCGCCACGATCCAGCTCGTCCTCATCGGCTCCTGAGCGGACCCGGGCCTCCGGAGCCGGCGAGCGGGTCAGGCCGGGAGCCAGCCAGCGATGTCGACGATCACCTGGGTCGAGCCGGTGGCGTTGTAGATGGACACCGAGCCGTTGGAGCCCACCTTGGCGACCACCGAGTTGGCGATGGTCTGGAGCGGTCCGAAGTTCACGTTGGAGGCGTTCGGCCTGGCCACACCCGAGGGGAACACGGTGAGGAACCCGGCGGCGGTGGGACCGGTGACCGTGACGTTGAGGACGACGGCGCCGACGCCGCTGGTGGGCACACCGGCCCGGCCGGTGACGGTGAGCGAGCGGGTGGAACCAGGGGCCAGGGCCCCGAGCCCGGCGAGCAGGCCGTCGACCGTGGCTGCCCCCGGCCGGGTGTCCATGAGGCGGGCGGGGGTGAGGGCGTTGTAGTCGGAGCCCGTCGGGAACCAGCCGGCGACGTCGGCGATCACGTGGGTCGAGCCCGCCGAGTTGTAGATCCAGATCTGGCCGTTGGAGCCCACCTTGGCGACCACGAGGTTGGCGATGGTCTGGCCGGGCCCGACGTTCAGGTTCGAGGTCGGGGGACGTGCCGTGCCGGCCGGGAAGGCGGTCAGGAAGCTGACGCTGGTCGGGCCGGTGGCGGTGAGGTTCAGCACCACGGCTCCGACCCCCGAGGCCGGGACCCCACCGCGACCCGTGACCGTCAGTGATCGGGTGGCGCCAGAGCCCAGAGCCCCCGTTCCGCTTGCGCTGCCGTCAACGGTCGCTCCTCCTGGCCGGGTGTCCATCAGGCGAGCGGGCGAGAGGGCGTTGTAGTCCGAGATCGTCGGGAACCAGCCGGCGACGTCGACGATCACGTGGGTGGAGCCCTGGAAGTTGAAGATCGAGACCTGGCCGTTCGAGCCGACCTTGGCGACCACGGCGTTGGCGATGGTCTGGCCGGCCGCGAAGTTCAGGTTCGACGCCTCCGGCCTCGCAGCACCGGTCGGGAAGACGGTCAGGAAACCGCCGGTGGTCGAGCTGGTGGATGTCAGGTTGAGGACCACCGAGCCGACGCCCGAGGACGGCACGCCACCGCGGCCCGTCACCTTCAGCGTGCGGGTGGTGCAGGGGGCCACGGCGCCGCCGCCGCTGGAGATCCCGTCGACGGTCGAAGCCCCGGAACGGGTGTCCATCAGGCGGGCCGGGGTGAGCGGCAGGTAGGTGCGCTGGCCGGCCGGGGTGGCCGTGGGGGAGCCGGTCGCGGTGCTCGTGGTCGTGCCCGCCGCGCAGGGCGGCGGGGGCGGCGGCGGGGGCGGCGGGAGCACGGCGCTGGTCAGCAGGAACACGTGGGTGGTCCAGAGCGTGCCGCCCGACAGGACCTGGCCGATGCCGACGGCGTTGTAGGACCCGAGCAGGTTCGCTCGGTGGCCGGCCGAGTTCAGGAACGCCTGGAACAGCGACTCCTCGCTGCCGCCGTAGCCGACGTTCTCGCCGAGGCGGGTCCACGGCGTGGTCACCTGCTGGCTCAGAAGCGGGTTGTGGGCCAGCGTGTTGGTGGCCGCCATCGTCTGGGTCCAGGTCTGGGCGACCAGGCTGGTCGCCGGGTCCTCGGCCAGCGGCGCCAGCCCGTTCTGGGCCCGGAAGGTGTTGATGCGGGATAGCCAGGTGCCGGGAGCGGCGACCGCCGGCGAGCTGCTGCCGACGCCGAGGAGCAGCACGGCTGCCATGGCCACAACGGCGAGAAGAGCGAGAGGTCGACGCATGGCCGCTGCATCGGGACGGCTGCGCAGAACCTTGAGTCGACACTCGGTCGATTCCGGACGAACTTGCACATTCGCAGTCGGGCAACGACCCTTCCCGCTGTGAACCTGGCCGCCATCATCGACACGCACCCGGCGGGGGCCACCGCCCTGCTCGCCGCCGGCGAGGCCACGTCCTACGGGGACCTGCGCCGCCGGGTCGCGGGGGTCCGGGGCGCCCTGGTCGATGCCGGGGTGGCGCCGGGTGATCGTGTGGCGCTCATCTCCAGCAACGGGGCGACGTTCGTGGTGGGGCTGCTGGGGATCCTCGGCGTGGGAGCCGCGGCCGTACCGATGAACCCGCAGGCGCCACCCGCCGAGCTGGCCCGTGAGCTCGCCGCCGTCGGGGCCACGGGGGCGGTCATCGGGCCGGGTCTGGCGCTGGCTCCCGAAGATCTGCCGGCCACCGTCATCGCCGCCGGCCCCACCGACTTCCCGGAAGCCATCGCCCTGGCCGCGGCCGAGGCCGGCCGTGCGGCACCGCTGGTGCCCCGGGCGCTCGACGACGTCGCCCTCCTCATGTTCACCTCCGGCACAGCCGGCCTGCCACGGGCCGCCGTGCTCACGCACGGGAACGTGCTGGCCAACATCGCCCAGATCCAGGCCCACCCGGGACGGCTGGTGTCACCCAGCGACGTCGCCCTCGCCGTCATCCCGCTCTTCCACGTGTTCGGGCTGACGGTCAACCTGTGCGTGCCGCTCGCCGCCGGCGGCTCCGTCGTGCTCGTGCCCCGCTTCGACCCGTCCGAGGCGCTCGACCTCTGCGAGCGCCACCGGGTCACCGTCCTGGCCGGAGCCCCGCCGATGTTCGCCGCTCTCGCCGCCGCCTCCGCCGCCGACGGGGAGAACCCGCTGGTCAGCATCCGGCTGGCCCTCAGCGGTGCCGCTCCCCTGCCGGACCGGGTGGCGACGGACATGCGTACCCGCTTCGGCGTCCCGCTCTACCAGGGCTACGGCCTGACCGAGGCGTCCCCGGTCGTCACCTCGTCGGTCGTCGACGGGGACCCGAGGCCGGGGTCGGTCGGGGTGCCTCTGCCCGGCGTCGAGGTGCGGCTGGTCGACGAGGGGGGCGACGACGCCCTGGCCGGTGATCCCGGCGAGGTGTGGGTGCGGGGCGCCAACGTGTTCGCCGGCTACTGGGAGGACCCGGAGGCCACCGAGCGGGTGCTGACCGCCGACGGGTGGCTGCGCACCGGCGACGTCGCTGTGCTCGGCGACGACGGGAACCTCCAGCTGGTCGACCGGGCGAAGGACCTCATCATCGTGAACGGCTTCAACGTCGTGCCGGCCGAGGTCGAGGCCATCCTGCTCCAGCACCCGCACGTCTGCGACGTGGCCGTCGTCGGCGAGCCGAGCCCCCGCACCGGCGAGGCGGTGAAGGCCGTGGTCGTCCCCGCGGCGGGGACCACCCCGACCCTCACCGAGCTGGCCGCCTTCACCGCCGACCGGTTGGCCCGCTACAAGTGCCCGACGGCCCTGCTCGTGGTCGACGAGATCCCACGCGGCCCCGCCGGCAAGCTCCTCCGCCGTTCGGTGCGGTAGGGGGAACCACGACTCGCACGCACCGAGCGTGCCCTCTAGGTTGCGGGCGGTGACGTCGCGCCGCATCCCCGAGGCAACGGTGGCCCGGTTGCCGATCTACCTCCGCTGCCTCGCCGTCGAGGCGAAGCGGGGCGTGCCCACCCTGTCGAGCGAGCGGCTGGCCACCCTGGCCGGGGTCAACGCCGCCAAGGTCCGCAAGGACCTGTCGCACCTCGGCTCCTACGGCACCCGTGGGGTGGGCTACGACGTCGGGTTCCTCATCTTCCAGGTGCGGCGGGAGCTGGGGCTCACCCAGGACTGGCCGGTGGCCATCGCCGGGGCCGGCCACCTGGGCCAGGCGCTCGCCGGCTACGCCGGGTTCCGGGCCCGCGGCTTCAGCCTGGTGGCCATGTTCGACACCGACCCGGCCAAGCTCGGCCGCACCATCCACGGCACCCCGGTCCTCCCCGTCGGGGACCTGCCGGGGGTGACGGTCGAGGAGCGGGTGGCCATCGGGATCATCTGCACCCCGCCCGAGGTGGCCCAGGAGGTGGCCGACGCCTTTGTCGACGCCGGCGTCAAGAGCCTCCTCTCCTTCGCCCCCACCGTCCTGAGCACGCCCGAGCACGTGGCCGTCCGCATGGTCGACCTGTCGATGGAGCTCCAGATCCTCAGCTTCCACAGCCAGCGCGTGGCGGAGCAGCTCGTCGAAGGGATCTGAGTGCCGGTCGAGGGGCATCAGTACCCGGCCAACCTGGTGCTCCAGGGCCGCAGGGTCCTCGTGGTCGGCGCCGGGGCCGTCGCCGCCCGGAAGGTCGAGGGGCTCCTGGCCTGCGGCGCTGACGTGGTCGTCGTCGCCCCGGTCGTGGGTGCGGCGATCCGGGCCCTGGCCGACGCCGGAACCCTCAGGATCCACCAGCGGGCCTACCAGGCCGCCGACCTCGACGACGCGTGGCTCGCCGTCACCGCCACCGACGACCGAGCCGTCAACCGGACCGTCTTCGAGGACGGCGAGACTCGCCGGATCTGGGTCAACGCGGCAGACGACCCGGTCTCCTGCTCGTTCACGCTGCCGTCGGTGGTGCGCCAGGGGCCCGTGATGGTGACGGTGGCCACGGGGGGTCACAGCCCGGCCCTGGCCACCTGGCTCAGCCGCCACGTGGCCGGCGAGCTGGGCCCCGAGTACGCCGAGCTGGCCACCCTCCTGGCCGAGGCCCGGGCGGCGCTGCAGGCCGAGGGGCGAAGCACCGAGGGCTTGAATTGGCTGTCTGCCATAGACTCAGGGATGCTTGATCTGATCCGACTGGGAGATGTCGGGCGAGCAAAGGAGCGCCTGCAGGCGTGTCTGTCGTCGTCGTCGGGCTGAACCACCGCACCGTGCCGCTGCCGGTGCTGGAGCGCATGACCGTGACCTCGTCGCGGCTGCCCAAGGCCCTGCACGACCTCCGAGGTCGCCGGCACCTGGCCGAGGCCGTGCTGCTCAGCACCTGCGCACGCACCGAGATCTACGTGGTGGCCGACAAGTTCCACGGCGCCCTGCAGAGCGTCCGTGACTTCCTGGCCGAACACTCCTTCTCGGCCCCCGAGGAGTTCGGCGACCACCTCTACGACTTCTACGGCGAGGCCGCCGTGCAGCACCTCTTCCGCGTCGCCTCCGGGATCGACTCGGCCGTCCTGGGCGAGGGTGAGATCCTGGGCCAGGTCGGCCGGGCGGCCGAGACGGCCCGGGCCGAGGGCACCTGCGGCTCCGCCCTGTCCTCGCTGTTCCGCCACGCCGTGCTGGTGGGGAAGCGGGCCCGCAGCGAGACGGCCATCGCCCGGGGCGTCACATCGGTCTCCCAGGCTGCCGTGGCCCTGGCCGAGCGCACCCTCGGCAGCCTCGCCGGCCGCAGCGTGCTGGTGCTCGGCGCCGGCGACTCGGGCGAGGGCATGGCCCAGGCCCTGAAGGAGAACGGCGGCGCCTCGGTCCGGGTGGCCAACCGCACCGCCCGCAAGGCCGCCGAGGTGGCCTACCGGGTCGGCGGCGTCCCGGTGGCGGTCGGCGACCTGGGCCAGCACCTGGCCGAGGTCGACGTGCTGCTCACCTCCACCTCGTCGGACGAGTACGTGCTCACCGTCGACGACCTCGATGCGGTCCTGGCCGAGCGGCACGGGCGGCCCCTGCTGATCGTTGACATCGCCGTGCCCCGCGACGTCGAGCCCGCGGCCGGCCAGCTCGAGGGCGTCACCCTGCTCGACATGAGCGACATCACCACCTTCGCCCGCCTTGGGCGCGAGGCCCGGGCGGGCGAGGTCCGCTCGGTCGAGGCCATCGTCACCGATGAGGTGGCCCGTCACCGCGCCGCCACCGCCAGCCGCGAGGTGGCCCCGCTCGTCGCCTCGCTCCACGAGCGGGCCGAGGCGCTGCGGACGGCCGAGCTCGAACGCTTCCGGGCTCGCCTGGCCGGCCTGGACGACAAGGACCGCGTGGCCGTCGAGGCGCTCACCCGCGGCATCGTCGCCAAGCTGCTCCACGAGCCGACCGTCGGCCTGAAGGACGCCGCTGGCACCGCCCAGGGCGACCGCCTGAGCGACGCCGTCCGCGACCTGTTCCACCTGTAGCGCCGGGCCGAGCCCTGACGGGCCTGCCCAGCCACGCCACCCGGCTTCGGGCGCTACCGCTGGTAGGCCGACATGAAGACCTCGACCTCGGACCCCGCCTGGCTGAGCTGGACACCCATGGTGATGTTCTTCGACGGGCAGGTGCCCCTCACCTGGACCGAGCCCGCGGCGTCAGCCCGAACCGCCGCGTCGGCGTAGCAGGCTCGGCGAAGCCGGGCAACCATCTCCTCGGCCACGCCCGCCACCGTTCCCGAGCCGGTGTAGGAGCGGTTGGCGGAGGTCTCGCACCCGATGGAACAGCTGTTCCGCGCGTCGGCGTGCTCGCGGAAGCCCTTGGGCGCGACGGCGGCGATGGCCGAGTCGAGCGCCACTGGGGTCGGGTAGCGGTCGGTGTACCAGGCCATGAGCCCGAGGGTGGCGCCGGCCGCGCCCACGAGCGATGCGACAGCCACCCGGAAGAGCCACCGGCCCCGCAGGAAGGAGATCGCCACCCAGGCGGAGGCGGCGCTGAACACCAGGGCCGTCCCCAAGGCTCCCGGTTGACCTGGGCGGCGGAGGAGGAACGCTACGCCGCCGATGGCGAGGAGCGTTCCTCCCAACATGGCGGGCCAGCGGGTCTCCACCAGGGACGGTCTCCTCCGCTTCGCCGCGGGTGGGGGAGGGCCGTGGAAGGTGTGCATGACCGTGATGATCGACGTGGCCGGGCGCCGCGTCCATGCGGGATGGCCCTCACCACGGCGACGATGTCCTCGGAGGGTCGGCCAGACTGCAGCGCATGGGTCGCCGGCTGCGCATCGCCACCCGGGCCTCACCCCTCGCCCTGTGGCAGGCCCAGCGGGTGGCGGCCCTGCTGGGCCAGGAGTGCGAGGTGGTGCCGCTCGAGAGCCTGGGGGACCGGGTCCAGGACCGCCCGATCCACGAGCTGGGGGGCCAGGGCGTGTTCGCCAAGGAGGTGCAGGCGGCGGTGCAGCGGGGCGACGCCGACCTGGCCGTGCACTCGGCCAAAGACCTCCCGTCCGGGCCCCCGCCCGATGGCCTCGTCCTGGCCTGCGTGCCCGAGCGGGCCGACGCGCGCGACTGCCTGGTGGGCGCCACGCTCGACCAGTTGGCCCCCGGCGCCACCGTCGCCACCGGCAGCGTGCGCCGGCGGGCCCAGCTGACCGCCCTCCGCCCGGACCTCGAGCTCGCCGAGCTGCGGGGCAACATGGCCACCAGGCTGGCGAGGGTCCCGCCGGATGGGTCGGTCGTCGCCGCCGCCGCCGCCCTGCAGCGGTTGGGCTGGTCCGACCGCATCGCCGAGCTCCTCGACCCCGCGGTCATGCTGCCCCAGGTGGCCCAGGGAGCGCTGGCCGTCGAGTGCCGCGCCGACGACGTCGACGCCCTCGAGCAGCTCGCCCGGATCGAGGACCCGGTGGCCCGGCGCCGGGTCGACGCCGAGCGCGCCTTCCTCACCCGGCTCGGCGGCGGCTGCGACCTCCCCGTCGGCGCCCTGGCCACCGACCTCGGCGACGGCCGCCTCCGCCTCGAAGGCCTGCTCGCCGATCCCGTGCCGCACCGCGTGGTGGCCGAGGGCGACGACCCGGCGGCCCTGGGCCTGTCGGTGGCCGAGGCGCTCCTCGCCGGCCCGCGACGAGCTCCTGACGCCCAGCCGGACCTCGCTCCCGACAGAACGACGGGAAGGTGACGGTGCTGTCCCCCATCCTGCGGGCGGCGTCGGCCTGGGGCCCCACGCTTCCCGCCGGGGGCCCTCCCGGCGCGGGGCGCCTCCTTCCCCGTCGGTCCAGCGAGGGGCGGCCGCCGCCG
>Ga0183260_10003187_pt1 | contig 13258 bp, 13 predicted proteins | sample AntDrymUQ4972206_2_FD_129768 | JGI IMG/M metagenome (GOLD analysis project Ga0183260, IMG submission 129768) | Polar desert sand microbial communities from Dry Valleys, Antarctica - metaG UQ497 (22.06) (version 2) (version 2) | ecosystem: Environmental > Terrestrial > Soil > Desert | place...
GAGCCGTCGCGCACCAGCTCGGCGACCTGGGCCGCCAAGTTGGCCAGCAGGCGCGCCTCGAGCTGGTCGAGCGACACGTACGCCCCTCCGCCCCGCCGCGCCGAGAACGGCTTCACGTGTCGGCCTTCTGCAACGTGGCCCACAGTCCGTAACCGTGCATCGCCTCCACGTCGCGCTCCATCTCCTCCCGGCTGCCGGTCGACACGACAGCCCTGCCGTCGTGGTGCACCTGCAGCATCAACTTGTCCGCCTTCCTGGTCGAGTAACCGAAGTAGCTGCGAAAGACATAGCTGACGTACGACATCAGGTTGACCGGGTCGTTCCACACCAGCGTGACCCACGGCGAGTCAAGGGAGGTGATCTCGTCGAGCTCGGGCCGCTCGAGCTCGGTGGGCATCGGTGTGGCGGTCACGCTGGGCATTGTCCACGGCATTACCCACTCGAGACCACAGCGGGCGAGGGCGAGGCTCTCCTACGCTGGCGCCGTGACGTCGACCGCACACACGACCGGACTGCTCACCGACCACTACGAGCTAACCATGCTGCAGGCGGCGCTGCGCAGCGACGCCGCGGGACGTCGATGCGTCTTCGAGCTGTTCGCCCGCAGGCTGCCCAGCGGCCGGCGTTACGGGGTCGTCGCAGGCACCAGCCGGGTGCTCGACGCGCTGGCCGACTTCCGCTTCGACGACCACGCGCTGGCCTTTCTGCAGGCGCGGCAGGTCGTGGACACCGCGACGCTGGACTGGCTGGCCGCGTACCGATTCGGCGGGGACATCTGGGGTTACCCCGAAGGCGAGACCTACTTCCCGGGATCGCCGCTGCTGGTGGTGGAGGGCAGCTTCGCCGAAGCCGTCGTGCTGGAAACGCTCGTGCTGAGCATCCTCAACCACGACTGCGCCATCGCCTCGGCCGCCTCCCGCATGGTCGGTGTGGCCGACGGACGACCGGTCATCGAGATGGGCGCCCGCCGTACCCATGAGCTCGCGGCGGTCGCCGCCGCCCGCGCGGCGTACGTCGCAGGCTTCGCGGCCACGGCCAACCTCGCGGCCGGGCAGCGGTACGGCATCCCCACCACCGGGACGGCTGCGCACTCGTTCATCCTGCTGCACGACGACGAACGAGCCGCGTTCACCGCACAGGTCGAGTCGTTGGGAGTCGGCACCACGCTGCTCGTGGATACGTACGACATCACGCAGGCGGTGCGGCTCGCGATCGAGATAGCCGGGACAGACCTGGGCGCTGTGCGCATCGACTCGGGTGACCTGCCGATGCTGGCACGAGACGTACGGCGGCAGCTCGACGCGCTCGGTGCCAAGCGGACCCGCGTGGTGGTGACCAGCGACCTCGACGAGTTCGCCATCGCGGCGCTCGCAGCCGCGCCCGTCGACGGCTACGGCGTCGGGACGGCGCTGGTCACCGGGTCGGGGCATCCGACCTGCGGTTTCGTCTACAAGCTGGTCGCCAGAGCCGCGGGCCCTGAGGGGACGCTGGTCGCGGTTGCCAAGCGCAGCACGGGCAAGCTGTCGATCGGTGGACGAAAATGGGCGCTCCGGCAGTTGTCCACGACGGGGACCGCCCGGGCCGAGCTTCTCGGCATCGGGACGCCGCCGCGCAACGATGGTGACGACCGCGAGCTGCTCGTGCCCCTGGTCCAGGCCGGTGAGCGGGTGTACGACGAGTCGCTGGATCAGATGCGCGAGCGGCATGCCCGTTCCCTGGAAGAGCTACCGCCCGCGGCTCGGCAGCTGTCGCGAGGCGAGCCGGCGATCGAGACGGTGTACGAGGAGAAGCGCTGATGACCAGGGCCCTGATCGTGACCGATGTGCAGAACGACTTTTGCGAGGGCGGGTCGCTCGCGGTGGCTGGTGGTGCCGAGGTGGCCGGGCGCATCGGCGCGCTGCTCGCCCACCACGGGTACGACGTCGTGGTCGCGACGAAGGACCACCACATCGACCCGGGCAGCCACTTCTCGGAGCAACCCGACTACGTCGACTCGTGGCCGCGCCACTGCGTGGTGGGCACGGTGGGTGCGGAGTTCCATCCGGCCCTGCAGCCCCGGCCGTTCGAGGCGGTGTTCCACAAAGGCGAGTTCGAGCCGGCGTACAGCGGGTTCCAAGGCACCAACGACGAGGGACACGCGCTCACGACCTGGTTGCGTGACCGAGATGTCGTCTCGGTCGACGTGTGCGGGATCGCGACCGACTACTGCGTGCGGTCGACGGCGCTGGACGCCGCTCGTGCGGGCTTCGCGACCACTGTGCTGGTCGACCTCACCGCCGCGGTCGCGCCCGACCGCCTCAGCGCCACGCTGCAGGCGCTGGCGGACGCCGACGTCCGCATCCAGCAATCCCCCTACTGCTCGTAGTGCTCCACCGTGCCGGCCGATCGCACATGGGCTGCCCCCGGGTCCTCCCCGAACTCCCGACGCGCCCGACGCTGCCGCAGCAGGTCCCAGCATTGGTCGAGCCGAACCTCGAGCTCGGACAAGCGCGCCGAATTCCTCGCTACGCCCTCATCCCCACTGCGAAGCTGGTGCTCCTCCTCTACCAACGCGTCGATACGAGCCAGGACGTCCTCGTCGTCTACCACGGCGCCGACCGTAGGCTCCTCGCGCGTGGCAGGCAAGTCGGTGCGTTGCTGCCGCTCCTGGGTGCGGCCCGAGACGAGCCGAACCGTCCCGGCGGCCCAACCCGGCGGGGCGGGCAGGGTCAGAGGCGGCGGCCGCTCCACGTCCAGGCGTAGGCACCGTCGTCACTGGCCAGGCCGCCCTCGCCGAGCTCGAGGGGTCGGAACGTGTCGACCATGACCGCCAGCTCGTCGAAGTACTCCGCCCCCAGCGCAGCCTCGATCGCATCCGGCTGCGGCCCGTGCGGGTGCCCGCCCGGGTGCAGGGTGATCGAGCCCTTGTCGATCCCCGACCCCTTGCGCGCCTCGTAGTCGCCGTCGACATAGAACATCACCTCGTCGGAGTCGACGTTCGAGTGGTAGTACGGCACCGGCACCGCCAGCGGGTGGTAGTCGACCTTGCGCGGCACGAAGTTGCACACCACGAAGTTGGATGCCTCGAACACCTGGTGCACCGGTGGTGGCTGATGGATCCGGCCCGTGATCGGCTCGAAGTCGGCCACGTTGAACGTGTACGGGTACAGGCACCCATCCCATCCGACCACGTCGAACGGATGCGTGGCGTACGTCATCTGTGTGCCGACCAGCCCGCTCGGCCCCTTTCCCCGGTGCTTGACGAGCACAGCCACGTCCTCGCCGTCGACGAGCAGCGGCTCAGTTGGCCCCTGTAGATCGCGCTCGCAGTACGGGGCGTGCTCAAGCAGCTGGCCGTATCGCGACAGGTACCGCTTCGGGGGCGCGATGTGGCTGTTGGCCTCGATCGCGTACGCCCGCAACGGCTCCCTGCTCGCATCAGGCAGCCAGCGGTGCGTCGTGGCGCGCGGGATCAGCACGTAGTCGCCTTGGCGAACGTCGAGCACGCCGAAAACGGTCTCGACCCGGGCAGTTCCGGATTCGACGTAGACGCATTCGTCGCCCACGGCGTTGCGGTAGTACGGCGAGTCGGTGCCCGCCGCGACGTACGAAATGCGTACGTCGCCGTTGCCCAGCAGCAACCGGCGACCGGTCACCACGTCGATGTCGGTGTGCTCGCCTTCCTTGAACAGCTCGTGCAAGCGAAGGTGGCGCGGCGTCAGTGGATGGTTCGCTGTTGTTGTGACGTCCGGGAGCTCCCACACCTGAGCGGCCACGATCGAGGACGGCACACCCCGGTGGTAGAGGAGCGAGGAGTCCGAGGAGAATCCCTCCTCCCCCATCAGCTCCTCATAGTGCAGCTGCCCCGCCCGGGGTCCATCGCTCACGCGAAACTGCGTGTGCCGCTTGGGTGGAACCTCACCTATGCGCTGGTAATGAACCATGGCGACACCTCCAGGCGTCATGTCGAGCCGAGCGTTGATCGAGCTGCGCGTTGGTCGGCGGGCGAGACGTACGGGGCCAGTCTGCACGATGGGATAGCGTCGCGGGCGTGTCAACCGGAGCGGTGACGGCCCTGACGGACGCCCTGGTCGACAACGCAGCGATCTTCCCGCCAGGCAACGCGCCGTTACCTCAGGCCGTGCTCGCACACCGCAAGCACACGGGTGCGTGGTACGGGTCGGTTGTCGGGCCCTTCCTGGTCAGTGACGTACGGATGGGTGACCTGTCCCGACTGCTCGAAGCCGAGGACGGATCGCAGGAGCAGGGGCCGTTGGTGATCTCGCTCGTCGTCACCGGAGGCGCCGGTGCCCTCGAGGCAGCGCTGACATGGGTGTCGCGAGACGCCCGGCTGCGGCTGCGCGCTGTCGAGATCGCCTTGCGTGACGAGGACGACCTGGCCCGTAACGCCCGCCGGGTCGCGGTGGTCACCGCCGGTTCGCTGCCTGACGAGGCTGCGGCGTACATCGAGCTGCCCCGCGACCACAGCCGCACTTCCTGGCAGCAGGCGGCTGACGTGGTCGCGGAGTCCGGACACCGGCTGAAGCTGCGCACTGGCGGCGGGACCGCCTCGGCGCATCCCGACCCGGTAGAGCTGGCCGGCGCCCTGAGCACCGCCCTCGACCGCGAGGTCGCGATCAAGTGCACGGCTGGCCTGCACCACGCCGTACGCAACACCGCGCCCGACACCGGCTTCGAGCAGCATGGGTTCCTCAACGTCGCCCTGGCCATCCTGGCCCTGCTCGACGGCGCCTCCGACGACGACGCTGTGCGCGTGCTCGCCGAACGCAACGAGAGTGCCATCGCGTCCGCCTGCTCGGACATGGACACCGACACCTCCGCGCGGTTGCGCCGGTGGTTCACGTCATTCGGTTCCTGCAGCATCGACGAACCAGTCACCGACCTGGTCGAGCTCGGACTGCTGGCTGCGCAGGGATCCAGCGGCGCAACCGTACCGGCGCGAGACGCCCGGTGACCGGGCACAGCAGCTGGGTTCCCGGCGCGGCCGGCAGCGGGCACGACGTCGACCACCTGCCCTACGGCGTATTCGCCCATCACGACGACGACCCGCGTGTCGGGGTGCGCATCGGCGACTTCGTCTTGGATCTCGCACCGGTCGGTGCCAGTGACATGGTGCCCGAGACCGACACCTTCGCCGCGCCGACCCTCGAGCCGCTGATGGCGGCCGGACGCTCGGCGTGGTCGTCGGTGCGCGACTGGCTGACGGCTCTGTTGTACGACCCCAGCGAGCGCACGGCGGTGGAGCCGCACCTGCTGCCGCTCTCGGAGGTGCGGCTGCTGCTGCCGTTTCCGGTCGCCGACTACGTCGACTTCTACTGTTCCCTCGAGCACGCGACCAACGTGGGGCTGATGTTCCGGCCCGACTCCGAGCCGCTGCTCCCGAACTGGCGGTACCTGCCGGTCGGTTACCACGGTCGGGCCGGCACCGTCGTATCGTCCGGCACGCCGATCCGGCGCCCGTGCGGGCAGCGCAAGGCGCCCTCCGACGCCGCACCGACATACGGTCCGTCCCGGCGGCTCGACTTCGAGGCCGAGCTCGGCTTCGTCGTCGGCACGCCGTCACGGCTCGGTGTCGCCGTCCCGGTGGCCGACTTCTCCGATCACGTCTTCGGGGTGACGCTGCTCAACGACTGGTCGGCGCGAGACATCCAGGCCTGGGAGTACGTTCCACTGGGACCCTTCCTCGGCAAGTCGTTCGCCACATCGATCTCACCGTGGGTCACGCCGCTGGCCGCATTGTCAACGGCGTGGGCGCCGCTGCCGGGGCAGTCGCCGGAGCCGCTGCCGTACCTACAGGTGGCCGAGCCGGCGGGCCTCGACATCGACGTGGCCGTGCGATGCAACGGCAGCGTCGTCTCGCGCCCGCCGTACCGCTCGATGTACTGGTCGCCAGCACAGATGCTGGCGCACCTGACGGTGAACGGTGCGAGCCTGCGCACCGGCGACCTGTTCGCCTCCGGCACGATCAGCGGGGCCGAGCTCGGTCAGCGGGGCTCGCTGCTCGAGCTGTCTTGGGGAGGACGCGACTCGATCCGGCTCGACGACGGCAGCACCCGCACGTTCCTCGAAGACGGCGACGAGGTCACCCTGTCCGCCACCGCCCCCGGCGCCCGCGGCGGCCGCCTCAGGCTCGGCCAGGTGACCGGCCGCATTCTCCCCGCCGACGATCCGTGAGTTTCGACCCGATCATCCGTGAGTTTTCGCCCTACCATCCGCGCGGATCGTCCGGCCAGAACCCGCGGATGGTCGGGCCAGAACCCGCGGATCGTCCGGGGCAGTCGCCGTCAGGGGGTGAAGACCTTGCCGGGGTTGAGGATGCCGAGCGGGTCGAGGGCCCGTTTCAGGTCACGGTGCACGCGCAGCCCCAGCGACCCGATCTCGGAGGCCAGCAGGTCCCGCTTGAGCATTCCCACACCATGCTCGCCGGTGATCGTCCCACCGAGTTCCAGACCTAGCACCATGATGTCGTCGAAGACCTGCCGGGCACGTGCCACCTGATCGGGATCGGCGGCATCGAACACCACGTTGGGGTGGAAATTCCCGTCCCCTGCGTGCCCGACGACGCCGACGGTGAGCTCGGCACGTTCGGCAAGCCGCTCGATCCCGGTCACCAGGTCCACCATCCGGTCGCGGGGCACGCACACATCGTCGACCAGCGTGGTGCCCAATCGCTCGAAAGCGGGAAGCGCCTGGCGTCGGGCCGCCAACAGCAGCTCGCCCTCGGTCGGGTCGGCCGCGAGCACCACGTCGAGCGCTCCGCAGCCCTCCAGCTGCTGCGCGACCAGCTCGATCTCGGCCTTCCCGACGACGTCCCCGGCATCCGACTGCGCGATCACCAGCGCACCCACGTCGGGCGAGAAGTCCATCCGGAACGCTGCGTCGACAGCGCGCAGGCTGGCGCGGTCCATGTACTCGAGCAGGCTGGGCACGACCCCGCCGTTCAGCACCGCGGCGATCCCGGCGCCCGCCGTCGTCGCATCGGGATACGTCGCGGCCACCGTCATCGGCCGCTCGGCGGCCGAGCGCAACCGCAGGGTCGCCTCGGTAATGACGCCGAGTGTGCCCTCGGAACCGACGAACAACCGTACGAGGTCGTAGCCGGCCACGCCCTTCACCGTCCGCCGGCCCGTACGCAGCACCTCACCGCCGGCCAGGACCACCTCCAGCCCCAGGACGTAGTCGGAGGTGACGCCGTACTTCACGCAGCACAGACCTCCGGAGTCGGTCGCGAGGTTGCCACCGATCGAGCAGAACTCCCAGCTGCTCGGGTCCGGCGGGTAGAACAGCCCGTGCTCGGCAACCACCTGCGACAGCGCCGCATTCATCACTCCCGGCTGCGTCACGACGAAGCGGTTCGCCACGTCCACGTGGAGCACCCGGTCCATGCGCTCCAGGCTGAGCACGATGCCCTCGTCGATCGCGTTGGCGGCTCCCGACAAGCCGCTGCGGGCACCCTGCGGCACCACCGGCACCCGGTGCTCCGACGCGATGCGAAGCGTGGTGGCGACCTCGGTGGTCCGAGTCGGGCGTACGACGGCGATCGGATGACCGGCCGGGCAGAAGGCCGCCCGGTCGAAGCGGTACGACGCCAGCCGGTCGGGGTCGGTGATCACACGGTCCACCGGCAGCGCAACCGTGAGTGCGTCGAGCACTGAGCGGGCCATGCCCGCTACGCTACGCCGCCCGGTGGCGGACCTCGCTGGGCTATGACGTCATGGAGGCGCGGCCAGGACTTGTTGCGCAGCTGTGCCGCCGCCTCGTCACAGCGGTCTCCCGGAAGAACCTCAGAGCATCGAGGCGGGGAAGCCGTTGGCCTTGGTGGGGCGCGGTCGATGGGAGCTGTAGAGCCAGACGTCGAACACATGGTCCAGCGAGCGGCCCGACACCTCCTCGCCCAAGCGCTGGAAGCCGGCGATGCTGCCGTTGCTGTCGCCCCGCGAACGAACCCAGCCGCGCATCAGCCGCAGGAAGTCGTCGTTGCCGACAACGTTGCGAACCGCTTCCAGCGCCATCGCGCCGCGGTAATAGACCGCGAGGTCGAACAGCTGCCGCTTGCCCGGATTCCCGATCTCGAGGCGCCAGAAGGTCCGCTGGGTCCGGAGCCAGTCGTAGGAGTCCGCGAAGGACTCGTCGGTCGACGGGCCGTCACGTCGAGCATGGTAGAACCAGTCCGACCAGGTCGCGAAGCCCTCGTTCAGCCAGATGTGCCGCCAGCGCTGCACCGACACGGAGTCGCCGAACCACTGGTGAGCCAGCTCGTGCGCGATGACGCTGGTGTTCGCGGCGCTGCCACCGAAGAAGACCTCGGAGTAGATGGGGCGGGTCTGGTTCTCGAGCGCGAACCCGAAGTCGACGTTGGCCAGCGTCCCACCGGTGATGTCGAACGGGTACGGGCCGAAGTGGCGCGAGAACATGTCCACGATGTCGGCGCTCTTGCGCAGGCTCTTGACCGCGGATGTGCGCCGCTTCCCCAGGTGGTCGGAGATCGCATAGAGGTACGGCACTCCGCCCGCCGTACGTCCCCGCTCGAAGCTGAAGTCACCGAAGGCGACGTACGCCAGGTAGGTGGCCATGGGTGACGACATCCGCCAGTGCCACATCACCTCGTCACCGACCGGGCGCCGGCCGGTCAGCCGGCCGTTGCTCACGACGTCGGTGCCGTCGGCGGTACGGACGTCGATGTCGAAGGAGGCCTTGTCGCTCGGGTGGTCGTTGCTCGGGAACCACAGTGTGGCGGCCTCCGGCTCGCCGGCCAGCACGGCGCCGTCAGGCGTCTCGAACCAGCCACCGAAGCCGCCGGAGTTGATCTCACCGGGCTTCCCGGCGTAGCGCACCCGCACGTGGAAGGTCTTGCCCTTCGGCAGCGGTGCCGCGGGGGTCACCACGAGCTCGCGGCCGTGTTGGTCCCACGTCGCCGGCTCGCCGTCGACTCGCACCGCCTTCGCCGCGATCTGCAGGTCGAGGTTGAACCGCGTCAGCCGCTGCTCCGCCCGGGCCGAGAGCCGCGTGTCGCCACGGAGGCGCTCGGTTGTCGGGTTGTAGTCGACAAAGATGTCGTAGTGGCGGACGTCGTAGCCGCCGTTGCCGTAGCGCGGGAAGTACGGGTCACCGGCACCGGGTGCGCCCGTGGTGTCGCCGACCTGCGTCGCCCCGGCGACCAGGGAGGTCGCGCTCATGCCGATGGTTGCCAGCGCAACGCCGGCGGAGCGGGCGAACGGCATTGGATACCCCTGAACGATGGTGGTCGGTCTCGAACCCTACCCATGGTGGCGGGTCAGCACTGCCGAACCGATCCAGGAAGACGTGCGGGACCGGCTAGAGGTTGCCGCGGCGCTCCTGCTCCCGCTCGATCGCCTCGAACAGCGCCTTGAAGTTGCCCTTGCCGAAGCCGAGCGACCCGTGCCGCTCGATGAACTCGTAGAACACCGTGGGACGGTCGCCGATCGGCTGCGTGAAGATCTGCAGCAGATAGCCGTCCTCGTCGCGATCCACCAGGATCCCGCGCGCCTTCAGCTCCTCGACCGGCACCCGGACCTCCCCGATCCGGGCCCGCAGCTCGGGGTCGTCGTAGTACGAGTCGGGTGTGGCGAGGAAGGTCACGCCGTTGGCCCGCAGGATGTCGACCGTGCGCAGCAGGTCGCCGGTCGCCAGCGCGATGTGCTGGCAGCCGGCGCCACCGTAGAACTCGAGGTACTCGTCGATCTGCGACTTGCGCTTGCCGAGCGCAGGCTCGTTCAACGGGAACTTCACCCGGTGGTTGCCGTTGGCCACGACCTTGCTCATCAGCGCCGAGTAGTCGGTCGCGATGTCGCCACCGATGAACTCCGCCATGTTCACAAAGCCCATCACCCGGTTGTAGAAGTCGACCCACTCGTCCATGCGGCCGAGCTCGACATTGCCGACGCAGTGGTCGATGGCCTGGAACAGCCGCTTCGGGTGCCCATCCGGTCGAGTCACGGTGGTCGCGGCGGCGACGAAGCCCGGCAGGTACGGCCCGTCGTAGCGGCTCCGGTCGACGAGCGTGTGCCGGGTCTCGCCGTACGCCGCGATGGCCGCCGTGCGGACAGTCCCGTGCTCGTCGGAGTCGTCGTGCGGCTCCATGAGCACCGTAGCGCCCTGCGCCCGCGCGTGCGCGATGCACTTGTCGACGTCGGGCACCTCGAGCGCGAGGTCGACCACGCCGTCTCCGTGCTGGTGCTGGTGGTCGATCAGGGGGCTGTCCGGCCGGGCGGCTCCGAGAAAGACAAAGCGAGCCGATCCTGAGCGCAGCACGTACGCCTTGCGGTCCCGCGACCCGGTCTCCGGACCGGCGTAGGCCACCAGGTCCATGCCGAAGGCGAGCTGGTACAGGTGCGCCGTCGAGGTGGCGTTGCCGACGACGAAGACGATCGCGTCCATCGCGGTGACCGGGAACACATCCTTGGCGGCGTCGTACTCGACCAGCCCGACCAGCTGCTTGAGCTGATCCAGGGTGAGGTCCGCCTGCTGCTCGTGCGGTGTGAGCGTCTCGGGCATGTGGCTCCCTCAGTCGGTGTTCTACCCTGAGCATCCCCCGCACAGGACACTCTGTGCAATCGATGGCAGCATGGCTGTACAGATCGACCAGCGTAGGGCCGTACGTTGGAGGCACAGCGGTCAGGTTGGACAGTCCGGAGGCAACATGAGCAGGCCGGTGGATCCGCTCGACTCGGCGATCATGCAGCTGTTCACCGAGCAGCCGCGGATCGGCGTCCTGGAGGCGTCGCGCCGGCTCGGGGTGGCGCGCGGCACCGTGCAGGCGCGACTCGACCGTCTGGCAGCCTCCGGAGTGATCCGGGGCTGGGGTCCCGAGGTCGACCCGGCTGCGATCGGCTACCCGGTGACCGCGTTCTTGACGCTCGAGATCCGGCAGGGCGTGGGACACGACGTGGTGTCGGCGCAGCTAGCGATGATCCCCGAGGTGCTCGAGGCGTTCACGATCACCGGTGCCGGCGACCTGTGGTGTCGCTGCGTGGCGCGGTCCAACGCCGACCTGCAACGGGTGATCGACGCCGTCGTGTCGGCCGAGGGCATCGAACGCACCGCGACGGTCATCGCTTTGGCCACCCAGATCGCGCACCGCACGGTGCCGCTGCTGCGGTCGGTCGCCGACGACCGCGGTCAGCCCCGATAGGCGAGCCAGCTCAGGCCCATCCGATCGTTCTGGCCATCCGAGAAGGTGCGCATGCAGCGGTCGAACGAGTAGTCCATGAAGTTGTGGATGGGATCGAGACCCGGTGCCGTGCAGCTATCGGCGTCACGGTCACACGCGTACTGCGGCAAGGCCTCCTCGGGAGTGTCGGTCACCCGGTCGTTGAGCCGACTGCACCCGCCCTGGAACGTGTGGTAGAGGCCGAGCCAGTGCCCGACCTCGTGGACCGCGGTGTCTCCGAGGTTGTACCCGGTGGCCGCACCACCCGGGACCGTCTCGACGTTGACGGCGACGCCGTCGAGCCGTTCGTGTCGGAGCGTTGACTGCGGGAAGGTCGCCCATCCGAGCGTGGCTGGGGCGCCTGGTGGCGAGACGAAGTAGAGGTTCAGCGTCTCGGGGCCACCGACGTGCAGCGCCCGCTTCATGTTCTTCTCCGCCTGCGTGCCGTAGTCGGAGCGGTACCAGGACCGGTTGATCGTCAGGTCGCTGTCGCGCAACCGGAACCGGAACGGCGTCTGCGTCGTGGCGCCCAGCTGTCGACCGGCGAACGCGCGGTTGAGGATGTCGACCTGCCGCGTCAGCCCCGCCCGGCGGATGGGGACGGTGTCGGCGTCGGGAGCCAGCACGTGCGCGACCACCGGGACCCGGATGACCTCGGGGTCCGCCGGAGCCGCCGCGGGCAGGTCCCGCAACGCGGCGAGCCGGTCGCCGAGCCGGCGCTCCAAGCGCCGCACCTGCACTGCGGTCAGCGTGTGATCACGTGCCTCGCCGGTGCTGCGGACGGCCTCCCATCCCGCCGGGTGCACGCAGGCGCTGGCCCCGGCGGTCCGTTCGTCCGGTGTCAGTGCCTGCGCACTTTCGGCACTCAGCCACCCGGTGAGCACGGTCGCGCACGCGATGCTCGACGCGGCGAGGCTCCGCATCCTGGCTCGGACCGGGTGCTGCATGGTGTGCCTCCTGCTCCTGGTGGACCCGTCGGCTGCTGATGGTGGGGCCGAGCTGATGTGCGTACGGCTGCGCGGCGATCAGCTGTCGTCGCCGTCGCTGCCATCGCTGTCGTCGCGTCGCAACCCGCCCCAGATCTCCTTGCATTCGGGGCAGACCGGAAAGCGCTGCGGGTCGCGAGTCGGCACCCACACCTTGCCGCACAGGGCGACGACCGGGGTTCCCTCGACGAGCGCAGCCGTCAGCTTGTCCTTGGCGACGTAATGCGAGAGGCGCTCATGGTCACCGTCGTCGGTGACCGGGCGGGTCCGCGCGTCCTCGACCGTCTGGGCGCCCGGGCTCATCGAGATGTTCATGGTCTGAAGTCTAAGGCGCAGCCGTCAGTTCAGGGCCGGGTCGATCGGGCAGGTGGCCAGCAGCCTGAGATCTCCGACCTGGCGGCGCAGCACGTTGGTCCACAACAGCTCCGGTGTCCCGGTGACCACGTCCTCGACCAGGGCGTCGAGCACCAGCCAGGCCCCTTCGGCTACCTCGGCCTCGAGCTGGCCTGACTGCCACCCCGCGTACCCGGCGAACACGCGCATACCCATCAGCGCACCTGCCAGCACCTCTGCGGGGGTGTCGAGATCGACGAGGCCGACCCGGCCGTGCATCTCCCGCCACCCGAGCGGGGCCTCGTCCGCCTGGACGGCGAGCACGCCGACGGCGAGGGCCGAGTCGGGTGCGACCGGTCCACCACCGAAGACCGTCTCCGGGGTGCTGACGTCGCCGGTCCAGTCGGGCAGTACGTCTGCTACCGGCAGGTCGAGCGCGCGATTGAGGATGACGCCGAGGGTCCCGGTCGAGTCGTGGTCGAGCACGAGCACCACGCAACGGTGGAAGTTCGGGTCGGCCATCGCCGGTGCCGCGACCAGCAGCTTGCCTGTGTACGACGACGTCTCGCTCGGATGGTCGGGCATGGGTCCATGGTGTCACCCGCAGCAGTAGTGCTGCAGTGATAGGCGCCTACTTCTGGTACGTCACCATGCCGCCCTTGACCGGCACCAGTTCAATCCATGTCCGGCCGGCCGGCACCGTCAGCGGTTCACCGTTCCGGCTCTCGAGCCGCACACCGGATCCGAGCGCGTCCTTGTGCCAGGTGCC
>Ga0183260_10003188_pt1 | contig 13258 bp, 12 predicted proteins | sample AntDrymUQ4972206_2_FD_129768 | JGI IMG/M metagenome (GOLD analysis project Ga0183260, IMG submission 129768) | Polar desert sand microbial communities from Dry Valleys, Antarctica - metaG UQ497 (22.06) (version 2) (version 2) | ecosystem: Environmental > Terrestrial > Soil > Desert | place...
ACGTGTAGCGCCACAGGGTGCTGCGCTTGTCCGTCCCGGCCGCCTCGGGAGCGGACAGCCCCCCGATCACCGACCGGTCGCGCTCCAGCTGGTCGAGGTCGAGGTCCTTGAGGCGGAAGATGTCCCACCAGCGGGGCCGGCCCTCGCGGCGGTGCCACTGGACGAGCCCGGCGAGCAGCGGTGCGCCGGCCACACGCAACCTGTCGGCTCGTCGCGGCGCTCCTCCAACCAGCGGTGCAGGGCCGCCGTCGACTCCACGTCCACGCGGTTGTAGGCCTCGAGCTGCGCCAGGATCGCCGGATCGTGCTCCACCAACCAGCGCTCGTACGCCTCGACACTGCCCAACCCGTCGGACACGGCGCCGTCCTGGCGGACATGGCCCCAGTAGAAGTGCTCCAGGCACTTGATGGAGTACGACGGCTTGCTGATCTGCAGCCCCTGCCGCACGACGGCGTACAGGTCGACGAACCGCTCGCCGCGCAGCAGCTGGTCCAGCTCAGCCTCGCGGACGCCGTACCGCCCGGTCAGTCGCTTCAACGCCGACGTCTCGTACGGCGCGTAGTGGTAGACGTGCATGCCCGGGTGCGCACGCCAGCGGGCGAGCAGCAGGTCGACCAGCCGGGCGGTCAGCGCGGACTCCTCGGCACGGCTGTGCGCCCACAGCGTCTGGAAACCGCCGTGCCGGTCGCCGATCCCGGCCAGGTACTCCCGTCCCTCACCGTCCTCGGCGAACGGGTCGCCCTCGAAGTCGAGGTACACGTCGCCGGGATCCGGCTCGGGCAGGCGGAGCAGGCCGAATCCGGCCTGGGGCGGGAGCAGGTCGTACGACGGCGTGCCGGCCACCCGCTCGGCGACCTGGAGCCGGGCCTGGCCGGTCATCCGCTCCCACGCCGACGGGCCGATCCCCGTTGGCGCCGGCCCGATCGCGGCGGCCAGGGCGGCCACCGTGCCGACACCTGCCTCGCGCAGCGCGAGCCGGTGGTCGGCGCGCAGGAACGCCACCTGCGTGACGTCGTCGGCCGCCTGCCAGCCCTGCTCGCAGGGCACCGACCAGCGGCACTGCCGGCAGTGCGACACCGGGACGGCTTCGGTGACCGGCCGATCCCGCAGCGCACGCTCCAACCGCACGCGGGCCCGCCGGGCGTAGGCCGAGACGTCGAGCAGGCGCCACGGCCGGCGCTCGCCGTCACCGGTGACGACGTAGAGGTTGGTCGGCGCGGTGCCCTGCAGGACGGTGAGCCGCTCGGCGTACGTCGCCATCTGCAGCAGCGCGGGCACCTTCAACGAGCGGGCCAGCTTGGTGTCGGCGATGTCGTAGGACCAGTTCCCGAGCCCGGACGGCTGCTCGGTGCGCAGCAGGAAGTCCGCCTGCCCACCCCACCGGTCGTCCATGAAGCTCGCCTGGTAGACGACGTCCGCGCCGGCCCGCATCGCGTCGAGGGTCTGCGCCTCGGCGGCCCGCCGGCCGGCGGGGTCCAGGTCCGGTGCGATCTCGACGATGCTCAGACCGTCGGCGCGCAGGGACTCCAGGTACGCCTTCTCGTGTCCGGTCCCGTGCACGGCGGCGAGGGTGGCGCCGAGGTCGGCGTCCGGCGCCGGCGGCGGCCCGAGCCGCCCGTCGGCCACCTGCTGGTCCAGCGTCGTGACATGCGGGCAGGCCAGGTGTTTGGTCAGGTCGGTCGGGCTGAGCACCAGCCGACCCTCGACGAGCTGCACGGGCGCCTCCCCCGGTGTCGTGCGGTACGCCCGACGTTATCCGCAGCCACCGACAACTCCCCTACGGTCGAGTCATGCAGCGAGAAGTCTTGGGCCTGTTGTTCGGTGCGATGCTGCTGACCGGCTGCTCACCGGATACGCCGGCACCCGAGGCGGCTGCGTCCTCGGGCGTCGAGGGCGGTGCGGCACAGGACCAGGAGTTTCCGGACATCGTCGAGGTGCGGGCCGCCCGCGAGAGCGGCGGGACCTACAGCTTCGACGTCACCGTCTCCTCGCCGTACGACACCCCGGAGCGGTACGCCGACGGCTGGCGGGTCCTCGGGCCCGACGACGAGGTATACGGGGAACACGAGCTGACTCATGACCACGCCTCGGAGCAGCCGTTCACCCGGACCCAGTCCGGCGTGGAGATCCCCGATGGCGTGCAAACCGTGACCATCGAGGGCCGCGACCAGGCCAACGGGTACGGCGGGGGCACCGTCGAGGTCGAGCTGCCGACCGGCTGAACTGGGTCCGCTCCCGATGTATCAGGTCCGCGACCGGCACCTCTGTAACGGTGACACGTCCACCGACCACAGGGTTGGCTGAAGATGGGTTCACCGACCGACACCGGCTGGTTCACCGACGGCGCCGCGCTGTCGTCGTACCTGATGGACACCCGCGCCTCCGACACCCGCATGGTCAGCTCGGTGGCCGACGCCGTCGCGCTGATCGACGGCTGGCGCTCGGGCGCCGCGACCGGACCGTGGAACGGCCTGAACCGCACCGCCGTGGCCGACCGGCTCGCCCAGATCGTCGCGGACCCGCGGCTGGTCCGGCAGGGCAACCTGAACCTGTGCGGGCCGGCGTCGCTGGTGTGCATGTGGGCGGCTCGCGACCCGCACTCCTTCGCCTCTCTCGGTACGACGCTGTTCGACTACGGCTCGGCCTACCTCGGCTCATTGCTGCTGCAGCCGAGCGCCGAGCTGCTCCAGGCGGACTCCTCGACGTTCTCGGGCAGCACGTACGGCGCGGACTGGATGGTGCTCGGCGCCATCCGCAACAGCACGAACGTTTTCTGGCAGGGCAGCTGGCGCGGCGACCCCGCACAGGAACTGGCCGGGCTGACCCGGCCGGAGGAGCTGGCCGAGTGGCTGACCGCGGTGGGCATCTACGCCGTGGTGCTCAACGAGGCGAACTGGGTCACCCCCGCGGGCATCCCGCACGCGACCGGTCTGGAGTTCGCCGAGGGCCGCGACATCGCGCTGCTCTTGCACGTCAACCTGATCAACGCCGCCCGGCACGTGCCGCTGGACCAGAGCTTCCTGCTCAACCAGTTCCCGAACCACTACGTCGTGGCCCTGAACTCACCGACGCTCGCGGTCGGTGACGACCCCGGCGGGACCTATGTCGATGGCGACGTCCTGCTGTCGCTGTGGACGTGGGGCGAGGTGGGTGGGCACCTGAGCCTCGCCGTACCGCAGGCAGAATTCGTCGCCAACTACTACGGGGCGGTCGTCGCCGATCTGGCCTGACCGTGCCGCCTGAACCCGCTGGTCCGGGTCCTGCCGTTAGGGGGCGGCAGGACCCGGACCAGCCGCGACGATCCGCAACCTGCCGGCGATCTCGGAGACGTCTGCGAGATGGCCTGAAGCTACCGCGATCACCAGGTCGTACGCCTCGTCGTTAGTGAGGTCGAGCCGCGCACCGTTCATACCCAGGAACGCCAGCGCGCCGGCAAGCGCCAGCCGCTTGTTGCCGTCGACGAGCGCCTGGTTGCAGGCGATCGAGTGCATGAGGGCGGCGGCCTTCTCGGCCAGTTCCGGATAGGTGTCGACATCGAAGACCGTGGTCTGCGCTCGCGCCAGGGCCGACTCCAGGAGACCGTGGTCGCGGACTAGGGCCTCACCCAAGGTCCGTTCGGCGATGTGCAGGAGTTCCGGGAGGCGGAGGTAGATCACTGACCGAGGCGGTCGAGCGCTTCGGCGTACCTGGGCAGTTCGCGGTCGAGTATGCGATCGAGAAGCACGGCCCGGCTCGTGCGCTCGATGTACTCACGGATCGACTGGCGGGCGACGTCTTGCATCGAGCGGCCCTCGCGCTCGGCCGCGGCGCGCAGCGCGGCCGATTCGGCTTCGGACAGTCGCAGCGTCATAGCCACAAGTGAGACGGTATCAGCGGTGATACCATACCGCTAGCCAGCGAAGCGGGCCACCGCGCGCATCTTGTTCATCGCGTCCAGCGCCGCCACCTTGTACGACTCGGCCAGCGTCGGGTAGTTGAACACCGCGTCGACCAGGTAGTCGACGGTACCGCCGCAGCCCATCACGGTCTGCCCGATGTGCACCAGCTCGGTCGCCCCGGTCCCGAAGACATGGACACCCAGCAGCGTCCGATCCTCGGCGTGCACGAGCAGCTTGAGCATCCCGTACGAATCGCCCAGGATCGCCCCGCGGGCCAGCTCGCGGTAGCGGGAGACGCCCACCTCGAACGGGATCGAGGACTCGGTGAGCTGTTCCTCGGTCTGCCCGACGTAGCTGATCTCGGGGATCGTGTAGATCCCGATCGGCTGCAGCGTGGTGAGCGAGCCGACCACGGGCTCGTCGAAGGCGTGGTGGGTGGCCCGGCGGCCCTGTTCCATCGACGTGGCGGCCAACGCCGGGAACCCGATCACGTCGCCGACGGCATAGATGTGCGGGACCTCGGTCTGGTAGTCGGCGTTGACCACGATCCGGCCGCGCTTGTCCGCGCTGAGTCCGGCCTTGTCCAGGTCGAGCTCCTCGGTGACCCCCTGCCGGCCGGCGGAGTACAGCACCGTGTCGGCCGGGATCTTCTTGCCGCTGGCCAGGTGGGTCAGCGTCCCGTCGCCGTGGCGTTCGACCGAGGCCACCGTCTCGCGGAACCGGAAGGTGACCGCGAGGTCGCGCAGCTGATACTTCAGCGACTCCACGATCTCCAGGTCGCAGAAGTCCAGCATCCGCTCGCGTTGCTCGACCACGGTGACCTTCGTGCCGAGGGCGGCGAACATCGAGGCGTACTCGATCCCGATCACGCCCGCCCCGACGACGACCATCGACGCGGGCAGCCGCTCCAGGCCGATGACCTGGTCGCTGTCGACGATCGTCCGCCCATCGAACTCGACGGTGTCCGGCCGGGCCGGCCGGGTGCCGGCGGCGATCACGATCCGCTCTGCGCGGACGGTCAGCTCGGTCCCGTCCTCGCCCTGTACGCCGACGGTGTGCGGGTCGTGGAAGCGGGCCGAGCCCGACAGCAGCGCCACCCGGTTGCGGCCCAGCTGGCTGCGGATCACGTCGATCTCGCGGCCGATCACGTGCTGCGTGCGGGCCGAGAGGTCGCCCACGCTGATGTCCTGCTTGAGCCGGTAGGAGTGCCCGTACACCTCGCGTTGGGACAACCCGGTGAGGTAGACGATCGCCTCGCGCAGCGTCTTGGACGGGATCGTGCCCGTGTTGATGCACACCCCGCCGACCATGTTGACGCGCTCGACGACCGCGGTGCGCTTGCCGAGCTTGGCGCCGGCGATGGCCGCCTTCTGACCGCCCGGCCCGGATCCGATCACCAGCAGGTCGACGTCGGACATATGGCTCCTCGAGGGTTGGCCGCAGCGCTGGGGTCAATCCTGCCCGAGCTAGTCCGGCGCGGCCGATTGGGGGAGCGGGTACGGCCCCGGCGCCAGCCGAAGCCCCCGACCCCGCTGTTGCGTCCGACCTGGACGTGACGCAGTTGGCACGCTCAGGTCGGACGCAACGAGTGTCAGGGTCGTCGTTCCCTCGCGGAACGACCGGGTGCGCGATGAGTTTCGGAGTGCTGGGCGGTCTTGTCAACGGCGCCCGAAAACTGACCCCCTGTCGGCCTAGTCGATCTTCATTCGTCGGTGGCTGCGGCGGTCGGGACGCGGCCGAGGACGCGGTCTTTGAGGCGGTAGCTGTCGCCTTTGACGGCGATGACTTCGGCGTGGTGGACGAGGCGATCGATCATGGCTGCTGCGACGACGTCGTCGCCGAACACTTCGCCCCATCGGCCGAACTGCTTGTTGCTGGTGGCTATCAGCGACGCTCGTTCGTAGCGGGAGGAGATGAGCTGGAAGAACAAGTTTGCGGCCTCGGCCTCAAAGGGGACACCGACCACACGTGGGGATCGCCTCGGGCCTAGCGCGGCACTAGGTCTGGTCTGGGGGTCGGTCACCGTGCCGATGAACCACTTTCCACTCGTCGTCCTCGCGGCGGTAGATCTGGGTCGCGCGCAGGGTGTAGGTGTGCGGCTCCCCCTTGACGGTGGCCTGCGTGTGCTCGTAGCCGACGGTGTACGCCATGTCGCCGATGACGTCGGCCGCGACGATCTCATAGGCGTACGACGTGCAGCCGGAGAAGCTCCCCTCCAGCACGCGGAAGAGTTCGTCGACCTCGGTGCGTCCGACCACGCTCTGCCAGGCACCGAAGACGCTGACTGGTTCCTTGCGGGACCAGATCGCGCGGCGAGCAGTGGCGTCGCCGTTGTGCACCGCTATCTCTGCCTCTTTGACCTCGGAGTTCACCCAGGCGAGAAAGTCGTCACGTTCACTCATAATGAAAGTGAAGCAGCGGGACGGCGACCGTGCCAATGGCACGCCGCGGGCTGTTCCGTGTCAGCTCCGGGTCCACCTTCTTGGGCGCCCCCCTCCGACCAGGAGTCGCGAACGCGCACTCAGACCGTTGTCGCAGCGGGCTGCCCGGTCATGCCCAGCTCCGCGCGTCCGCATCTGCCGCGATGCGGTTGAGTGTGGTCGTTCCGTTTGACGCACGCCTGCTCGGACGAGGGTCGCTCTCCGGCGACAACCGCGCCACCCATCCCGACGGCTTTCCGTCCGACCTGGACGTGAGGCACCTGGCACGCTCAGGTCGGACGCAACGGGGCCGGCCGCCGGCGGCTCCCCAAGGGTCCAGTTGGCACGCCGGGCAGCTGGCACGCCGGGAAGGCCTTTGCCGGTCAGGCGAGCGGCGGCTTGCTCCCGGTGAACAGCCAGGCGTCGAAGAAGCCGTCCAGCTGCTGGCCCGAGATCTGCTCGGCCAGGGCCACGAACTCCGGCGTCGTGCCGTTGCCGTCCTCGCGCGACTGGGCCCACGTCTCGAGCAGCGCGAAGAAGTCAGCGTCGCCGATCTCCCCGCGCAGGGCGTGCAGCGTCATGGCCCCGCGGTCGTAGACCCGCCCCGTCGAGGAGCCGGTTACACCCGGGGTCGCCGATCCGCAGATCCCAGAACGGATCATTCGCGCTGCGGCTGTACTCGCTGGTGAAGACCTGATCGGCCGTCGATCCGCCGCCCTCCTCGCTTCACAGCCACTGCGCGTAGGTCGCGGAGCCCTCGTTGAGCCAGATGTGCGCCCAGGCGTCGCGGCCACGCTGTCGCCGTACCACTGGTGGGCCAGCTCGTGGGCCACCACGCTGGTGGCGCTGTCCGGGAAGGAGAAGCCGCGCGCGTAGATCGGCCGGGTCTGGTTCTCCAGGGCGAACCCGAAGGCGAAGGTGTCGTCCACGATGCCGCCGGAGGCGGCGAACGGGTACGGACCGACACGCTGGACAGGAACGCGGTGATCTCCGGCTGCGGGCGAAGGAGCCTTGCGCGCCGTCCGGTCGGTGAGCTGGAACTGCCCCATCGTGGCGGTGGCCAGGTAGGAGGCCATCGGCTCGGCGGCCAGCCAGGTCCAGGTGGTCAGGCCGCCGCTCGTGGTGCGGCCGCGGGGCACACCGTTGGCTACGACCTCCAACCCGGCCGGGACGGTGATCCGGAAGACGTAGCACGCCTTGTCGCTGGGATGGTCGTTGACCGGGAACCAGGTGGCCGCGACGTGCGGCTCGCCGATGATGGCCGCGCCGTCGTCGGTGTGGATGAAACCGGCCCCTCGATCGGGTCCGGTACGCCGTCGTAGCGCGCGACCGTGGTGAACGCGCTCGCACTCGGCAGCCCGGCGGCCGGGACGATGGTGAGCTCGGCCCCGTTGCGCGACCACTGCGCGGGCTGACCGTTGACCGTGATCGTCCGGACGGTCAGGCCGCGGAAGTCCAGGTTGAACGCCGACAGGTCCTGGGTGGAGTGCAGGCAGCGCCCTGCGCGGTGAACGACGGCGCCACGGCCACCGCCAGGACGGCGGAAAGGCTGACCAGCAGGGCTCGCTTCATGGCGGAATCCTGTACGCGGCGAAGGGCCCCGTCCAGCGTGGACGGGGCCCTGCGCGATCAGCTGTCTGTCAGTAGATGCTGACGTTGTACTGCGAGAGCACCTCAGGGACCGGCTGGAAGTACGTCGTCCCGCCGGAGGTGCAGTTGCCGTTGCCACCGCTGGTCAGGCCCAGGGCCTTGGTGTTGTCGAACAGCGACCCGCCGCTGTCACCGCTCTCGGCACAGATGTTCGTCTTGATCATGCCGAACACGGTGCCCTCGGCGTAGTTCACCGTGGCGTTCAGCCCCGTGACCTTGCCGGAGGTGACGCCGGTGGTGCTGCCGCTGCGCCGGGCCTGCTCGTTGACGAAGGCATTGGCGGCGGTGGTGATCTCCTGCGTGCCGGGGTAGAGGTGCACGGTGCCCGGGTGGGCGACGCCGGCGTCGTACCGGACGATGCCGTAGTCGTTGACCGGGAAGCTCGTGCCGGTGCGGGTGCCGAGTTTCTTGGTCTTGGCCGCGTTGGAGTACCACGTCGTGGCCAGGTTGGTGCAGTGCCCGGCGGTGAGGAAGTAGTACGTGCTGCCGTTGCGGACGTTGAAGCCCGCCGAGCAGCGGTACTGGCCGCCGAAGATGGCCTGACCCCCTTTGAGGTACTGACTGAGCACACCCGGCGCGGACTCGATGCGCACCCGCTCACCGAGCTGGTCGGTGACCCTGGTCAGCCGGGTCAGGCTGGCCCCGGTGACGGTCTGGTCGGTGGAGACCACGATCTGGTTGGTGGTCGGGTCGACCGACCAGGCGGTGCCAGGGATCAAGGCGTCCCGGTTGAGCCGGTCCAGCGCCGACTGCAGGTCGGCGCCGCTGAAGCGCACCATCCGCGCCACCCCGCCGGCGTCACGTACCCGCTGGGCGGCAGTCTCGGACGTGACGGTCACGACCATCGAGCCGGTGGCCGAGTCCAGGTAGCTGCCGGCCGAGCCGAGGTCGGCGGCCAGCGCGCCGGCCGCTTCGGCACCGAGCGTCGACGGCGGTGCGGCCTGGGCGGGAGCGACCGCGAGGCCCAGGGCGACCAACCCGGTGGCGGCTCCGGCAACGAGCGCCCGGCGTAGGAAAGGCTTCATGTGGCCTTCAATGGTCACGTAAGGATCACGACGTTATCAGTCCGTGACCTGGCTCACACGGTCGTGGCTGGGCTGCGCGCCAACCGCGCTGCCCAGCCTCACGATGACGGGAGGATCAGTACACGGACATCCCGTAGACGCTGAGCGCCTCGGTCACCGGCTGGAAGTACGTCGTACCGCCGCTGCGGCAGTTGCCGCTGCCACCGCTGGTCAGACCCAGCGCGGTGTTGCCGGCGAACAGGGCACCGCCACTGTCACCGCCCTCGGCGCACACGTTCGTGCGGATCAGCCCGAAGACCGAGCCCTCCTGGTAGTTCACCGTGGCGTTCAGCCCCTGCACCGATCCGCTGCGCAGGCCCGTGGTGCTGCCGCTGCGCTGCACGGACTGGCCGACAAAGGCGTTGCCCGAGCGGGTGATGTCCCGGCTGGTGCCGTTGTAGAGGTTCACCGAGCCCGGCCGCGCAATGTCGTTGTAGTAGCCGATCAGCCCGTAGTCGTTGACCGGGAAGCTGCTGCCCTCGACGTACCCGATCAGCGTGGTCGAGCTGGAGTTGGCGTACCAGGTGCTGGTCAGGTTGGTGCAGTGCCCCGCGGTCAGCAGGTAGGAGTACGTCCCGTCGGTGACGTTGAAGCCCAGCGAGCAGCGCGAGCCGCCGCCGTAGATCGCGTCGCCGCCGGCGATCAGCGTGGACAGCACGTCCTCGGCACGCTCGATGCGGACCCGGTCACCGAACGGGGCGGCGACCCGGCTCAGCCGGTCGAACTTCGCGCCGGTGACCGTCGGGTCGGCGGTGACGACCACCTGGTTGGCGGCCGCGTCGACCGACCATGCGGTGCCGGGGATCAGCGCGTCACGGTTGAGCCGCTCGGTCGCCGCCTGCAGTTCGGGTCCGGAGTAGCGCACGGTCAGCGCCACGCCGCCCGCGTCGCGCACCCGGGCCGCCTGGGCCTGGCTGGTCACCGTGACGACCATCCGGTCGGTCGCGGCGTCTCGATAGCTGCCGGCCGAGCCGAGTTCGTCGGCGAGGGCGGCGGCGGCTTCGGCGCTCAGGGCGGCCGGGGCGGGGGCGGCTTGCGCGGGGCCGGCCACCAGGGCCAGGGCGGTGGTGGCGGCAGCCACGCCGACCGCCAGCAGCCGGGTGGCAGAGCGGGACGTCAATCTCATGCGGACCTCCGGGTGGGACCTCAGGAGCCGCGCCCAGTGGGTGGGGGCGCGGCCGGTCGTTACTGACGTTGGCACGGCGAGGACGTGCAGACACTGCGATGTCCGCATCCGGAAACTCGACATGACCCTCCGCGGAGGGGAGCGCGTCGACGCTCCGCACGAGCGCGCGCCCCCGCTCGGGCGGGACCGGGGGCGCGCGTTGCGTGCCGGAACTGGTGACGCGCGCGGATCAATAGACGGACAGTCCGAACAGGTTCAGCGGCTCGGTGGCCAGCTGGAAGTTCGTGCAGTGCCCGTCGGTCATGATGTAGTCGTTCACGCCATCGGTGGCGTTCAAGCCCAGCGAGCAACGGTCCCCACCGGCGAAGATGGCCTCGCCGCCGCTGATGAACTTGTCAGCGTGCCGGGTGTGCTCTCGACCCGGACCCGGACCCGGACCCGGTCATCGAGCTGGTCGGTGATGGCGGTGAGCCGGTCCAGCTTGGCGCCGGTGACGGTTTCGTGGGTGGTGACCACTACCTGGTTGCTAGCCGGATCGATCGACCAGGCGGGGCCAGGAATGAGGGCGCCGCGGTTGAGCCGATCCACGGCCTGCTGCAACACCGCGCCGGCCAACGACTTCGTGGCCGAGATCCTCCGGACGAGACGCAGATCACGAACTGGTAACGACGGTATCGTCTCGTGATCGACCGTGACCCCTTCGTGACCTAATCCGGACACCCGAGCGGCCGTCAGCGCAGGCAGGCCTGCGGCAGCTCGAACCAGCGCAGTGCCTCGAAGCCGGCCGAGACCGCCAGCAGGTCCCCGGCCACATCCGCCGGCTCGGTGCGGGCGGCGAGCAGGTCCCGGGCCTGGTCCAGGTAGCCGGCCAGCACGGACTCGTCGGCCCGCTCGCTGTGATCGGGGTAGCGCAGCTGGCCGTCGGCGTCGTAGCCGACCTGGTGCAACCGCAACGGCGGCTCGGCCGGTCCGGCGCGGTGCCGCCACAGCCCGCCGGTCGGGTCGAAGGCGTAGTCGGTGAGCAGCCGCCAGCCGTGGGTGGCGACGAGATGTACGGCGTCGACGATGTAGCCGACCACCGTCGTACTGACGAAGTAGTTGAAGTTGACCCGCACCCAGCCGGGCTTGATGCCCTCGCACCCGGTGGCGATCTCCTCCTCGAACTCGCGCGAGCGCTCCAGGTCGATGCCGAGCAGTCGGTGCCCGTACGGGCCGGCGCACGAGCAGCCGCCGCGGGCCTGGATCCCGAACAGGTCGTTGAGCAGCGCCACGACGAAGTTGTGGTGCAGGTAGCGACCGCCTGGGCGGCGTACGACGAAGGACACGATCGACAACCGATCGGCGTCGAGGTTTCCGAGGATCTCCAGGTCGGGGTTCTGCCGCCACGACGAGACCGCGCGCTGGAGAAAGGCGTCCTCGCGGGCCCGGATCAGGTCGGTGCCGACGGCGGCCTTGAGCTGGAAGACCAGCCCGGCCCGGATGGACTCGACGATGGCCGGCGTACCGCCCTCCTCGCGATGTTCAGGGTCGGCGAGGTAGCGGTGCTCGGTGGGGTTGACGTAGGCGACGGTGCCGCCGCCGGGCACGACGGGGACCCGGTTGACGAACAGCTCGCGGCGCCCGACCAGGACCCCCGGTGTGCCCGGTCCGCCGATGAACTTGTGCGGCGACAGCACGATCGCGTCCTTGTGCGACTGCGGATGCTCGGGACAGCAGGGATCCATGGCGATGTCGACGTACGGCGCCGCGGCGGCGAAGTCCCAGAACGACAGCGCGCCGTACCGGTGCAGCAGGTCGGCGATCAGACAGGTGTCGGTGACGATGCCGGTGACGTTGGAGGCGGCGGAGAACGACCCAATCTTGAGTGGACGGTCGGCGTAGCGCTGCAGCGCCGCCTCGAGAGCGTCGGTGTCGATGACGCCGTCGGCGTTCTCCGGGATCACGACGACATCGGCGATGGTCTCGCGCCAGGAGACCTCGTTCGAGTGGTGCTCGAACGGCCCGATGAACACCACCGGCCGCTGGTCGGCGGGGATGTGTCCGCTGAGCCCGAAGCGCTCGTCGAGGTCGGCCGGGATGCGCAGGTTCAGCACGCCGATCAGCCGGTCGATCGCCGCCGTCGTACCGGATCCGCAGAACAGCACGACGTGCTCGTCGCTGCCGCCCACGCCGTCGCGGACCAGCCGGCGGGCGTCCTCGCGCAGCCGCGTGGTCTGCAGGCCGGTCCCCGAGGACTCGGTGTGCGTGTTCGCGTAGCGCGGGAGCACCTCGTCGCGGATGAAGTCCTCAAGGAAGCCCAGCGCGCGGCCGGAGGCGGTGTAGTCGGCGTAGGTGACCCGGCGCGGCCCGTAGGGGCCGGGCAGCACCTGGTCGTCGCCGATCACCGCCTCGCGGATGCGGTCGAGCAGCGGGCTGTCGGGCAACTCACTCACCGCTGGACCGTAGCCCTCCCACGGTGGGAGAAGACGGTTCAGCCGGGGGTGGCGCGGTACACCGCGGTCCGTTGCTCAAACGTGGTCGGGTCCTGGAAGTCGGCGATGAAGGTCAGCTGCCCGGAGTCGTTTAGCCCCTCCTCGCAGAACCGCAACCCGGTGATGACCTCGCCGTCCAGGGTGTCGCCGACGGCGATCACCCGATCGGCCACCGGGTCGGGGCCGACGAACACCCCGGTGGTGGCGAAGTCGTCCAGCGTGCCGAGGAACGCAACGTCGCCGTTGTTGTTCAGCGCCGGCGGCCGGAAGCCGAACTCACCGAACGGACCCCGGGTGTCAACGACGGTGGTCGCCGGCCCGCCGGCGGTGCTCGTGACGATCTCGGTCACGAACAGGTCGGTGGCCGGGTCTGTGAAGGATCGTTCGAAGGCGGTCAGGTTGGCGTTGTTGAGGACGGGCTCGTCGAGAGCGACGTCCTCTGCGGGGACGACAACGGTCCGGAACTGCCCGTCCTGGCCAACGAAGATTCCCTCGTCGAAGTTGACGGTCTCTTCGAAGGCGATGTTCCCGCCGTCATTGACAGCCGGCCGGGAGTCGGTCCCGCCGAACGGACTGGCGGAGTTGAGGTAGTGGGTCGTGATCGGCCCGCCGCGACGGCCGGAGAACAAACCCTGGCCGATGCCATCGA
>Ga0183260_10003190_pt1 | contig 13256 bp, 9 predicted proteins | sample AntDrymUQ4972206_2_FD_129768 | JGI IMG/M metagenome (GOLD analysis project Ga0183260, IMG submission 129768) | Polar desert sand microbial communities from Dry Valleys, Antarctica - metaG UQ497 (22.06) (version 2) (version 2) | ecosystem: Environmental > Terrestrial > Soil > Desert | place...
CAAGAAGTCGACCGACACCGTCGACCGGGCCCTGACCGCACTGGTCACCCTCGGCGCCGTCCAGGTCGAACCCCGGTGGTCAGGCCGGCAGCGGCTCACCAACCGGTACCGGATCCGTACGTCGCGGCCTACCGGCTACGGCCCCACCTCCCCCGCAGCGTCGGGGTCCGGTCCGGGGGGTGGCCGCACGAACGCGGCTACCCCTGTGGCGGCCGATCGAGGTGGCCGCATAGATGCGGCTACCCGCACCGATCGGGCCGGGAGTGGCCGCACCGATCGAGGCAGGGTGGCCGTACGAATCGTGCACGACCGAGAGTGTTCTACCGAGACAACACCACCCCCTCCTTCCCCACCACCCGATGCCTCTGCGCGCTCAACCGCCGTGGGAGGTGGTGCAGGCTCGTCAACCCGGGATTGCACACGCCGACCGCAGGGCACCGGAGCTACAACCGACTCCGTCGGGCACTGGAAACGTCGGCACGGGGCCTTGCTGGCCGACTGCGGCATTCACGGCGCCCAAGCCTGGGACCGCTACGTCGCCGAGATCCGCACTGCCCGCCGAGACGCCGGGCAGCCACTGGTCCGCTGGTCGCCGGCACACCTTCAAGCTGCGCTCGACCTCGCCGTCCGCGGACGCGGTTGGGCCCGCCGATCTCGCGTCGTCCGCGCCCTCGCGGTGGGCGACAACGGGGTCTTCGCGGCCGGCGGGTTCACGACCGTCAACGGATCGCCCGCCTCCGGACTCGCCGCACTCGACGCAGTCACCGGCAACGTGCTCTGGGGGGCCGACGTCACGAAGCCCGTCTGGGATCTGGTCGCGGTCGGGCCACTACTCTACGTCGCAGGTAACCTGGACTCGATCAACGGGGTGCGTCGACGTGGCCTGGCTCAGCTGAATGCCTTGGACGGCAGCGTGCTGCCCGACTGGAAGCCCTCAGTGGGTGGCGGTTACCCGCGGGCTCTGGCACTGGCGCCCAACGGCCAGGATCTCGTCTTCGGGGGAAACTTCGACACCGTCGATGGACAACCGCGACCCTTCCTGGCGTCTGTATCTCTGGCCACGGCCGAAGTCACCTCCTGGGCTCCACCACCCGCCTGCGACAGATGCCGCATCTGGGACCTGGCGGCGGACGCCTCCAGCGTCTACGCCGGCACGGCCGGTCCTGGTGGGAAGCTCGTCGCATTCGACGGTGAGACTGGGGAACGGCGGTGGAGGATCCAGGCGGACGGTGACGTTCAGGCAGTCGATGCACACGACGGGATGGTCTACGCCGGCGGTCACTTCTCCCCCGACTTCGGCGGAGAGACGCGTTATCAGCTCGCCGCGGTCGACGGAGCCAGCGGGGCGATCGACGGCTACGCTCCGGCATTCGGTACTCGGGCGAAGCCCGGGATCTGGGCCGTCTCCGCCCGGCTAGGTGCCTTGTATGTCGGTGGTGGCTTCACCCGCGTCGGCTCGACGACTCAGAAGCGCTACGCCCAGATCCCTGTCAGCTCGGGGTGATCCGGCCGTGGTCGGCGCGAGCGGTGTGCGACATCGCTTCACGGTAGATCGTCTCCAGCATGCGCAAGTTCGCGCCGGGTGAGTACCGGCGCAGGTAAGAGGCGCGGGCCCGCACCCTGAGACCGCGCAGGTGGCCGCCATCTGTCATGAGCCGGTCGAGCTCCTGCGCGAGCGACTGCGGGTTCCCGACCCGGAAGGACACGCCGGCGTCGTCGTCGAGCACCTCGCGGCACAGGTTCTCGAGGTCGGAGACCAGCACCGGAGTGCCGACCGACAGGCTGCGTAGCGTGACCAGGGGCTGGCCGGCCTCGTACCACTCCGAGGGCACGGCGACGCAGGTCGCCGCGGCCATCAGGGCCGTCACCGCGGTTTCGTCCAGCCAGCCCAGGTAGTCGATGGTGGTGTCGTTGCGGGCTCGTTCCTCGACCAGCGGTCGGAGGTCACCGTCTCCGGCGATCTTCAGCCGCAGGCCACGAGAACGCACCCGCGGCCAGGCGTCCATCAGAGTCCGGACTCCCTTGACGTCGATCAGTCGACCGACGAAGGCGACGTAGGGCTCCGTGCTCGCCAGCGCGGTCGGCTCCCCGGGGTCCGGGACGAAGTTCGGCTTGACCGTGACCAGCTGTGCCGGGATGCCGTCGCGCACAAGCAGGTCCCTGGCGAACTCCGTCAGCGCCAGGTAGCGCGTCACATGTCGGTGAAAGGTGCCGATCTGGCGGTGGAGAGCCAGGCTGATCGTCAACGCGCCGCTCGCGGTCACACTGCCGTGGTAGCACCTGTGAACGACGCCCGGGTACTTCAAGCGCTTGCCGACGCAGTCCTCGCAGGTCCCTCCGTCGCGGAAGCAAGTAGCAGCAATGCACGAGTAGCGGAAGCTATGCTGGGTGGTGACGGCAGGCACTCCAAGCCGTGAGGCCACTCTAAACACCGCGGGCGACAGCAGCGGGAAGGGCGTGTGCACATGCACGACGTCCGGCCGGAAGCGCTCGATCGATCGGGCAACGTCTCGGCTGGCCTCGACGTTCCAGACCGCCTTCATGCCGCTACGTACCGCCGACAGACCCGTCTGCTCTGGTGGCGAGACGGTGTACTGCTCCACTGCATGTCCGGAATCCCGCAGCAGGGCGGCTTCCTGGGCGAGCACTTCCATGGCGCCGCCCATGGTGCGGTGATGGTTGTGCAGTTGCAGCACGCGCATCGGGGCAGTCTAGGCGCGAAGGGACTGAAGCCAACCACGTACGACGGCACGGTGGCGGGAGGATCCCGGTGTGAGTGAGCGACTGCCGAACTTCATCTACCTCGGACCCAGCAAGGCCGGCTCCACGTGGCTGCACGAGGTGCTCATCCGGCACCCGCAGATCTACATGACCGGCGCGAAGGACCTGTACTTCTTCGACCGCTACTACGACCGGGGTCTCGAGTGGTATCGCGGTCACTTCACCGACGCCCGTCCCGAGCACCGGGTCATGGGGGAGGTGTGTCAGGAGTACCTTTCCTCACCCGAGTCGGCGGAGCGGATGCACGACTGCCTCGGCGACGACCTGCGGCTCATGGTGACCATCCGCGAGCCGGCTGCCCGCGCCTTCTCCGCGTACCTCTACATGCGCAAGCACGGAGTCTTCGAGGGGTCCTTCCGAGAGGCCCTCGAGACCCGACCAGGGATGATCGACCATTCCCGCTACGCGTCTCTGTTGTCGAGCTACACGGAGCGCTTCGGCCGGGAAGCGATCTACTGCGGAGTCTTCGACGACCTGCAGGAGGACCCGCAGGCCTTCATCGACGAGCTGTTGACCTGGCTGGGTGTCGAGCCTATGGTCCTCGATGCCTCGTCACTCGAGGCCCGGCTACCAGCCAGCAAGGCGAGATCCGTTCCGGTTGCTCGCCTGGTGAAGTACGGAGCCAACTGGGCTCGCCAGCGCAACGCTGGCACGCTCATCGGTCGAGTCAAGCGGTCTCGGGCGGTACAAGGGGCCTTGTACAAGCCGCTGGAAGCGGATCGGCCGCTCCTGTCCGACGACGACGCGCAGTGGGTGCGCGAGCGCCTCGTCTCCGAGATCGTGCGGCTGGAGGAGATGTTCGGCGTGGAGCTGCGCCGCCGATGGAACTGGCCAGCTTGATCCACCTCACGGCGCCTCGCCGCCAGAGGACCCGTCCGCGGGCCGGTGGAGCGCCAGCCACGGGGGCGCGGGGCCGTCGACAAGCCGGGCAACCTCACGAAGATCGGTCGTGAAGCGGTCCTGCATCGCGGTGCGGGCCTCGGTCGCGACGTTCGTGCTGCGCAGGCTCTTGCGGCGGACGCGCTCCCGAAAGCGGAACGAGGTCACTCGCTTGACTGATGAGCGGAGCAGCTCGTTGCGGGTCGTCGCCCAGATGACCCGTTGCATCGCGGGGAGTCGTGGCGTTCCCGACACGTTCACCCGCGGGACGCCGACCGCCTCGGCGGGATGCTCCGGCAGGTCCAGGAAACGAAGCACCGAGCGCACGGTGCCTTCGTAGTCCGTCGCCATGTCGTCGTAGAACCACACCCCCACCTGCTCACGCCCGAGCGCTTCGTACAAGGTGGAGAGCTGCCTCGCGTAGTGGCTCATCGACGCGTAGTGCCAGAGGTGGTGCCAATGCTCGTCCTTGCGCCGGGGCTCGTCAGCGACAGCGGCGAGGAAGTCCTCGGCGGGCTCGAAGCCGCGAGCGCGCATGTACGAGTAGCTCGAGAAGGCACGGTCGATGGGCTCGCGCAGGAGGACGACCACACGCATCCGTGGATTCACGGTGAGGATCTCAGGTGCGGCGTGATCGGCGTAGTACAGCGTCGACACCGAACCGTCTCCGAGGGCGGCGAAGGTGTGCTCGCGCGGGTAGAGGTCGAGGTATGCCTGCCTGTCCGTCACCGCAACCCGGTTGATGGTTGCCGCATCCCCCGGCCCCCGAAAGTCGAGCCGCTTGCCGTGCAGGCCGAAGTAGTGCGGCTCCTTCGGTGCGGTGATGAAGACCTGTGGGTGGGTCCGGAGGCCCTCCGCCAGAGCGGTCGTTCCGGAGCGTGCGGCGCCGGCGATGACGAAGTTGGGAACTGTCATGCAACCCGTCCCTGGTTCTGTCGCGCTCGGACGTAAGCGGCGTCCAGCCGGTCGGCGACGACCGACACCGTGAACAAGTCCTCGGCCCGCGCTCTCGCCGCCAATCCCTCGCGAATGAGCAGGGGGGCATCATGTAGTCGGCGAGCAGCCTCCTCGAGCAGCCGGTCCATGTCACCCAGTGGCACAACGGCGCCGGCCGGCGGGTGCTGCCCCGCGAGCAGGGCTTCCGCAACACCGCTGACTTGAACGGCGACGGCCGGCCGCCCGCACGCCATTGCCTCCGCGACGACGACGGCCACCGTCTCGTAGCGCGACGGAAGGAGCAACAGGTCGCATGCCCACAACCATGGCCGGACGTCACTCTGTTCCGGGAAGCAACGCACCGTCCGGTTCCACTGGGTAGGAGCCAACGGACGCAGGGACTCCCAGTCACCGGGGCCTGCCAACACCAGCGTGGTGTCCGGCTCGGGCCTCCGCTCCCAGGCCTCGACCAGCTGGTCCTGTCCCTTCTGGCGGGCCAGCCGTCCGAGGCACAGGAGCATTCTCGACGTGGTCAGCCCGATGTCCCTGCGGAGGTCCTGCCGATCCTCGTCCTCCACCGGGCGATAGGCGGCGGCGTCGACAGCAACCCCGAGGGGCAGAGCCGGAGTGGTCACACCCGTCCTGCGGCCCTCATCGATCTCATCGACACAGTTGGCCACCAGCATGTCGGTCCGGCGGTCAGCGAACCGCTCCCACCCCGCGATGACCCGACCAAACCGATCATCGTAGACCTGGAAGGACCACGCGTGAGGTTGATACACGACCGGGACGCGCCCTGATACAAGCGGGATGCGCCCGAAGAACCCGGCGAGGAAGGAGTGCAGGTGAGCCACGTCCGGCGAAACCGTCCGCAGGGTGTTCCGATAACGAACGAGGCTGTGCGCAAACGTCGTCGGGCGGTGCCGATCCAGATTCCAGCGATGATGCCGGACGCCGGCGAGGACAGGAAACGCAGGGGGGGCGAGCACGTGCACGTCGTGTCCGCGGTCGACCTGTTCCGCGCAGAACTCGCGCAGCAGGCTCACGACTCCTCCCCAGGACACCTCGGAGACGTGCAGTATCCGCATCAGCGTGCATCCCTTCGTGTATCGAGCGGGTAACGCGGTCAGGACCTGGATGCGGCGGAGCCGCTGGGCTGGTACCCCCACCGGGAGGCCGTGGAGGTACCGAGCAGGGAGTCGAGAGCCTGTACCTCTGGGGCGTACTCCGCCTTGAGCTGTGCAGCGATCTGTGGATCGAGCTGTGGTCGGTCGTCTTTCGTGTAGGGGCGGTAGAGCGCGTGCCGAATAGGAGCCGAACGCTTGACCCGCGAGCGCACTCTCTGTAGCCCGATCCTGGTCGCCAGCCGCGAGGCGCGCTTCGCCGCGGACGCGACGGCGCGGTTGCGCGGCTCGCTTGCCGGCATCCGGCCGCGCATGGCGACCGGTGGCAGCCGAATGCAATCGACCCCGATGAAGTCGAACACTTTGGCAGCGTAACCTTGGCTGTCCTCCCTGAGATCGTCGAGCAGCTGCACCAGCAACTGCTCCCGGCCAAACGTTTCGATGTATCTATGCAGGTGTGTCGCGTAGCGGCCGCGCTCCAGCAGGATGGGGAAGCGGTCGAGCGCAGCCTCGAACGAGCCGTCGAAGCGTCCATTCTTGAGGACATCGAGGTATTCGGAGAAGGCGCGGTCTACCGGCTCCCGGAGGCAGGCCAGCAGTCGCATCTGACGGTTGACTCTGGCTATGCGCTCAGGTACATCCGGGGAGGACAGGTACGAGTGGGAGAGCTCTCCGACCGCGACCTCGTGAGTGGCACCGGCGAAATGGCTCAGGTACCATTCGTGACCGTTGGCGAAGTGCTGGTCGAAGAAGTAGACACCCTTGCTGGCCGGCAGGTAGACCTGCGGATGGATTGCCAGGATGTTGTACAGCCATGTCGAGGCCGACTTTCTGGTGCCGATATAGAGGAAGTCCGGTACCGTTGCGCCCACGTTCGGGTCACTCCTCCCCGGAGCGCTAGCTCCGCTTCTGGCTCCTCGGCCCCAGTCGACCCATGATGCCCCGAGTGTCACCGACCCGTCAGCTGATCGCATCCTTCAGTGGCTCCGTGGAGGACGGGACGACCCGTCGCCTGCGGCCCTGTCGCCTATCCCGCCGTCTGCCGCATCAACCGGAGGCTGGGCCGCAGGGTGAGGTGACTGCTGATGCCCATGCGTCGTCGGGTCACCGCCCACAGGGTGATCATCATGGCCGTGGTAACGACTGCCGCACTGACGCCGAGTCCCACCAGTCCGAAGATCATCGCGGACGAGGCACCGGCCACCAGTCGGAGGAGCACCGATATCCACTGCACTCGCATCACGACACTTTCATGGTGCGACATCATCAGCGCGGTGCCGGCCAGGCCGGTCAAGACATTGGCAAGGTTGCCCAGCGTCAACAGCATCAGCACCGGTGCAGCGGCTCTGAACGCGTCCCCGAAGACGAGTCCAAGCAGAGTCTCGGGCATGACCAGGATCGGGACCCATACTACTGCGGTGCACAGGGCCGCCAGGGTTGCCCCGGTGCGGAGCAACAACTCCAAGGTGGGGTAGTCGTTGCGCGCGACGAAGCGAGAGACGACTGGGGAAAAGACGACCTGCAGGGAGACCATCGGTATCACCAGCAGCATGGAGAGACGTTGCGCCGCGCTGAACTGCGACGTGTCGACCGCGCTGAGGAACAGACCCGCCAGCCACAGCTCAGCGACACTGTTGACGTAGCCGGCGAACTGATTGCTGGCGAACCGCCAGTGTTGGGTGAGCACCAGCTTGAGATCGCGGAACACGTTGCCACGAACTGTGAGGTGCCCCCAGAGCCGGTGCAACCGCCGGAAAGCCACGAACACCGGGATTGTGTAGCCGATCGCCAATGCGCCGACCGCCCCGGCCAGTCCCAGCTCTGGGAAGAAGACGAAGACTGCCAGAACGAGAAGGCCCTGACAAACCGCGACCAGCGACCCCCCGGAGCGGCCCTCGAGCAGGCTGGCGAACCGGACCTGACCCAGTCCGCGTAGGTGGTTCGCACACATCCTTTTCTGGCCATCGAGGACGACCAGAAGACCGACGCCCACGGCGATCGCCGACCTGGCGAGGGTCGACTGGTCGGAGACAAGGAAGAAGGTCACGACGGCGACGCCGAGTCCGGCCGCTGGCAGGGGCACCAGACTGACCGCCCGGACGCCTCGGCGTAGCCTGCGCAGCCCGTCGTCGTCCCCGGTCTGGAGGCGAGCCGCTTCCCGGAGGCCGGCACGGTGCACCCCGAGAATCGCCAGCTGCCCGACGATCGTGGACGCCGTTATCGCGATGACGAAGTACCCGAAGGATCCCGGTCCGAGGAGCCTGCTGGCGAACGCGTTGACCCCCAGGTACCCGAGAATGGCTCCCGCGTAGGCAGCAACGAACCACAGCAGGGCACCCTGGAGCGACACCTTTCGGCGTCCGGGCCTCAGTGCTGTGCCATTGTCCGGGCGGTGGCCCCCATTGCGGCGACGGCGTGTCATGCCTCAGCGGCCCGCGCCGCGCCGCTCAAGTCCGATGTGGCCGCCGTTCCATGCCGGGAGGTCAACACCCCGGCGACGAGCGCCAGGGCTACCCACTCCACGACACCGATCTCCCCGCCGCCCTGGGTCGCCATCCGCACGATGGGTAGCGCGAGGGCGGCGGTCACCGGGAGCATCCATCCCGGCTCCAGATGAACCCTCATCAGCAGGGCGACCCAGGTAGCGGCGACAAGAAGGACGACCACTGCGGCGGCCAACGCGACGAGGATGCCTCCGCGCAGCCACGCATCCAGGACGAAGTTGTGGGAGCTCTCCCCTCCGATTGTCTCAGCGCCGCCTGTGAACAGATGATCACCGATCCTGCCCGGCGTCTGTGAGAGCGTCGCCTCCCGGGCGTTGTAGGATCCGGTGTCTTCGGTGAAACGGTTCCAGATCACCAGGCCGAACCCGGACGCCATCGCGACGGCCGATGCTGCGACCACGAGAAATGCTGTGGCGACCTGCTGTGTGGTCAGGCGCAGACCCAATGCCGAGCGGAGGAACGCTATCGCTGGCCAGAGCAGCGCGGCGATGATGATCGAGCGGCTCAACGACAGCGCCAGCAGCGCACAGCCTGCGATCATGGCTGCTCGGTACGCCAGCTGCTGCCGGTGACCGTCCAAGGGACGCAGCCGGGTTGCCCAGGAGGAGATGTACATGGACACCAGCACGGCACCGAAGACCTGGTGGCGCAGATTCCCCCGGACGGTCTCGTCGTCGAAACCGAAGCCCGTGAAGCTGGACTTGAAGATCCCCTCCTGCAGAACTCTGGGATCCGCGGTCGCCACGGACTGACCGAACACCTGGAGAGGGTTCACGCCGTTCGTGAGCATCGACACCGACAAGGCGACCAACAAGGTGCCGACCGCGGCTGCAGCGGACCACCTCAACAGGTCTGCGGCCCCGGGCTCCAGCTCGTCGGCCGCGCGGTGGATGAACATGGCCACTGCGACGAAGGCCCCGAGGTAGAGGAAGCCTTCAACGGGTCCGAGCGGCATGCGGCCGTGATAGAGATACATCACCGCCCCGATAGTGAGCATGTACACGTTCGCCAGCACGAACAGATCGGTTGTCCGGAGAACAGGCGCGAAGGCGCGAGCGCGGTAGCGCGCGAATACCAGGAGGGTGAAGGATATGAGCACCAACTGGTGCAGCCGAGGGGCGGTACCAGGGTTTCCGGCAACCACGAACCACTGCAGCGGGAGTGCGGCAATCACCGCAAGCGCCGCCCACCTCATCCGGGCTCTCCTCTCGTCCCAAGCAGGACCAAGTAGACCCGCCGGTCCCGGCGCTGCCCGTGGAGGACCCCACACTCCTCGGAGGAGTACTGTACGCCGTCGAGCGAGGGCAAGAGCCCGGTTCGCGCACGCGTCCGGACGCCACTCACTCGTTGTCCGTCTGCGCGGCAGGGGGTGGGGCCTGGCCGCCAGCCTTCCACGCCGAGAGGTCGAGTCCGAGCCGGCGCTCGAGCTGGGCGATGTCTGAGGCGAAGTAGGCCGCCAGATCCAGTCGCAGGCCGGCTACAGCGTCAGGACGCGGCGCGGGCCGCCACATCCATTGCTTGACCGCCCGCACGGTCCGGTTCTGTGTCGTCCGAGACCATTGCCGAGCATGCCGCATGGGCTGCTGGAGCAGGTCGGGCGGTCTGTGCGTCAGCTGGCGGATCCAGGCGGATCGGTACTGTTTGGTGCTCTTGTTGCGGACCACGAAAGTGGGTGACGGCTCCGGGGTCAGCTCGAGGAACGAGCACAGCTGTCGCCAGACGTGATCCGGGCGGTTCTGGAGGTCCTCGAACTGCACCACATGAATCTGCGCAGCCGGCGTGACCTGGACCAACCGATCGACAGCCAGTCCGAGCCTGCCGATGGTGGGGTAGTCGACGAGCTTGACGTCGAGGGGGTCCGTGGCCGGCAGCCCGCCGGTGAGGCTGCGCCGCCAGGCACGGCCGAAATCGAGTTCGTCCTCGTTCAGCGCCACGACCTGTGTCCGGTGATAGGAGACGAGAAGGTCTGGCGGATTCCTCAGCGCCAAGATGACTTTCGCACTCGGATTCGCCGCCATGATCTCCGGTACCGCCGTCTCGGAGTAGAGGTAGACCGTGGAGCCTTCCGCGATGACAGGCGCCCGCTGGGCCGCCTCGGAGGCGAACAGCCCTGCGTACGCCTGAAATGTCTCGAACCCGTAGTGTGCGCGCAGCCTCGGGTAGTCGTAGGCCCAGTAGTACGGTTCCTTGGGAACCGAGAAGTGGACGTCGGGATGCCTGGCAAGCCAATGAGCGAGTGACGTGGTGCCGGCCTTGGGCGCCCCCACGAGATAGACGTTCGGCAAACGACCCATCGTCAGCAACCCACGTGCGGCGGGCGTCAGGGCAGCGGTGCGAAGGCTATGCCCTGGTGGTCTTCGCCATTGAAGGTCAGGCTGTCACTACCGACCCACAGCCCCTCAGGAGTGGCCAGGAAGTCCTTGCCTCCCTGGGCTCCACGGTTCGTGGGGTTCCATGGCAGCGCCTGCCCGTCAACCGGGTCCAACGCTGCGATGCCACGGCGTTCGACGGCCCCCGGTCCGGCATCATTGCGCCCGTAGGGGTTGTCCATCCAGCGCTGGTGCCCTTGGACGTAGACCGTGGCGCCGGTTGCCGCGACGGACTGCAACGTGTCCCCACCCGTGTAGTTGATCCAGGTTGGTCGCTCGGGTTCGCGGATGTCGGTCTCGAAGCGGGCAGCCGCATCACAGAGATCCCTTCCGATGCCGTCCGTGGTCCGGGGGACGAACCCGGTCGAGACCAGGACGAAGTACTGACCGGCGGGAGAGAAGTCGACATCACGCAGGTATGCGAACTTGTCCGGGTTGCTCGCCTGGCACAGCCTGCCCAGAGGTGGGTAGTACCAGTTGTTCAGCGCTGCGGTGGTGTCGGGGAGGTTCAGCATGAAGGCCCGTTTCCGGGGCTGTCCGTTCACGGAGGTGAAGTTGCCGACCGCGACCAGCCGAGAACGGTCGGGGTCCACTGCGAATCGGTACACCTCCGTAGGAGGACCGTCGTCCCCGCTGACCGAACCAGCGATTGTCGCCCGGAGATATCCGGTGCCGGTGCCAGTGTCGGGATCGAGCGCAATGAGTTTCCTCGGAAAGCTGCCTGCGACGATCAGACGTCCCTCGACGAGGCGAACCTCGGTAACTCGGCCGGAACCGACCGACGGGGCATTGAACGAGGCGTCCACGGTCCCCGTCTCGAGGTCGATCTTGACGAGGTTGGGACGTTCCACGCCGTCAACCGTGGCGAACCTCCCGGCGACGTACAGCGCGGAGCTGGTGGCTGCCAGCGCCCAGACGGCGGCGTTGGGGCCCTCGATCATCGGTGCGAAGTTCGAGACTGCCCCCGACGAAGCGTCGAAGCTCATGAGGTTGAGGCGGGTGAGCGGCTGGGCACCGCTCGCATCCTGCACCGAGTGGAAGATCCCCCCGGCGTACATGGTGCTCCCTTGTCGGGCGAGCGCTAGTACCTTGGGGCGCGGCTCGACCAGGTCCCCGCGGACGTGCGGCGTCTGATCCGCGGGGTTCTCACTCACTACCGCGGGGTGTGGAACAGACGCTACGGCTTGAGCAAGACCGATGGCGCTCAGCAGAGCCATTACTGCAGCGAAGATCAAGGCAGGACGCATCATGAGCGGCTCTTTAACTCCCTCGTGGTGGTCGTCGGACTCTGACCGACGTCTCATAGCCGTAGCGCTGGGCCAAACCCGACCGCTTCGGTGACTCAGCCTACCCGGCCGACGGCTGGGCGCACAGATTTCCGGCCCACTACTCCGCGTCAGTATCCCGATACTCTCTGTTACACTGACCTGAGCCGCTCGCCCGCGCACAGGTGGCGCTGCGGTGCGACCGCCGCCCGCATACGCAGGCGGCGGTGTGTTCAGAAGAGGAGATCACGATGGCCGCACGACTACGTGGCGGACTGGGCCTATGCACGGTTCTGTCGACGGCGGCCGTGGTGACGGCCTGCGCCGGCGTGGCCGGGACCCAGACCGGCGACCCCGCCAGCGGTCGCGAGGTCGGGGTCTCCGCCGGCAGCGTCCAGGTGCTGGATCTGGAGCGGCAGCGCTACACCTCCGGTCCGACGACCCCCCGCAGGGTCACCGCCAGGGCCAAGTCCGGGCACCAGATCAATGTGGCCTGGAGCCCCGCGACCAGCCAGACGAAGGTCGTCGGGTACGACCTCCGTCGCGGCGGCAGGCTCATCAAGTCGCTCGGGCGAGTCACGTCGTACAGCGACACCAGCCTCCGACCGTCGACGGCCTACGGATACAGCGTGCGGGCCCGAGACCGCGCCGGGAGAGTGTCGCCGTGGAGCGCGTTGGTGTCCGAACGGACCTTGCATCCGGTCGTCGCGGCCGCAGGAGACAGCGCGTGCAGCACCGGGCATCACGGCTACAACGACGGTCTTGGAACAGCCCAGTTCTGCCGCCAGATGGCAACCTCCGACCTCCTCCTGGACAGTCGGATCGACCGAGTGCTCGCCCTCGGCGACAACCAGTACGAGGACGGCACCCTGGCCGCGTACCGAGCCGCCTACGATCCGTCGTGGGGCAGAGTCAAGGCCATCACCTCGCCGGTCGCGGGCAACCACGAGTACCGCACGGACGCAGCTGCCGGCTACTTCGACTACTACGGAGACGTAGCCGGGGACAGGGACAAGGGGTACTACAGCTTCAACACTGGTCGGTGGCACCTGATCGCCTTGAACTCGCAGTGCTCCGAGCTCCCCCGAGGGGCGGCAGAAAATGGCTGCGGTGAGGGATCGCCGCAGAACGACTGGCTCGAGGCCGACCTGGCTGCGCACCCAGCCAGATGCACTCTCGCCTTCTGGCACAGACCCCCCAGCCTGGGTTCGGCGGACCAGGGCAACGACACGGACGTCGGGGCGCTGTGGAAGGACCTCTACTCAGCTGGTGCGGACGTCGTCCTGGCCGGCCACCGTCACAGCTACCTGCGGTACGCCCCGCGTGACGCTGACGGCCGCGTCGACGCGGCCACCGGGATGCGCCTGTTCATCGTCGGCACCGGTGGTAAGAGTCTCG
>Ga0183260_10003191_pt1 | contig 13253 bp, 13 predicted proteins | sample AntDrymUQ4972206_2_FD_129768 | JGI IMG/M metagenome (GOLD analysis project Ga0183260, IMG submission 129768) | Polar desert sand microbial communities from Dry Valleys, Antarctica - metaG UQ497 (22.06) (version 2) (version 2) | ecosystem: Environmental > Terrestrial > Soil > Desert | place...
CAATCCGATCGCTCATGGACCTCCCTCCCTACACTCCGAGACTGTGTACACCAAAACATGCATAGGAAAGGACGGACCAGGAACCCACAGCCGTCCGACCTGCGGAAACGCCGACATGCCAGGACGGGCCTGACTCGATCGAAGGCATGCGTCGGCCTTCAAACCGGCGCCCCGCCGACCCCGGGGCGGGCGGGTTCGATACCCGTCCGCCTCCGCTCATGGCCGCTGACGGAACAGCCCGACTACAAGACTGGGAGGACAACGAGTCGCGTCCTCGGCTTCGTGGTTTGCCTCGGCGATCGAAGGCGCCGCCCCCGACGGTGGTGGCACTCCATGCACTCGATGGCGTTCCTGTCCGCGTCGACCTCGGGGTGTCGTGCCCAGGCCGCACACGCAGGCGCTGGCATGGCGAGCGGTCTCTCTCCTGCCGGCCGCCGGGATCGCCGTCGACCTGTGCACCGGCAGTGGAGCGGTGGCCGCCGTCCTCGGATCGGCCCACCCGCGGGCCACCGTGATGGCCACCGACGTCGACCTCGTGGCCGTCGCGTGTGCACGCCGGAACGGCGTCCGCGCCCTCGTGGGCAACCTCGACGAGCCGCTGCCGCCGTCGTTGCGCGGGCGCGTCGACGTCATGACGGCCGTGGTCCCCTACGTACCCAGTGAGGAGCTCCACCTCCTGCCGAGAGATGTGCTCGCCAACGAGCCCCGTCGCGCGCTCGACGGCGGACGGCGCGGAACGACGGTGCTTGTGCGGGCCGCCCAAGCAGCCGCGCGCTGGCTCCGCCCGGGCGGCAGCGTGCTTCTGGAGATCGGCGGCGACCAGGCGAGCGAGGTGGCGACGACCCTGGCGAACGTCGGCCTAACGGAGCTCCGCGTGCATCGGGACGGCGACCGGCAGGACCGAGCGATCGAAGCGCAACATCCCGGTGCGTCGCGCTCTCCGGGGATATCCGTCGCTCACGCGACGCCTTGACCGGCCGTTCACGGAGAGAGCTGAAACCGCGGCCTTGACGAACCGAACGATCGGTCGAGCGTGAACCCCAGTGGGATCGAGGTCCGGGTGGTAGATCGTTGACGTCCCAGCCGACCGATGGTGACGAGGGTGCCACCACTGCCGCTCGTCCGGGCCGTCTCGAGCGGCGGGCGCTCTCGACCTTTCAGCAATCCTGGAGCCGGATGTCCTGGGTGAGGTTGATCCAGGCCCGTTCGGTATCTTCGTTGTGACCATGCGGCGACTGAAACAGCTCCACGTAGGCCGCGATGTCGCTCACGTTCCAGCTCAGGCGATATAAGGACATAGCGGCTTCGTCGATGTCGCGACGGGCTGCCTCAACATAGAGCGCCAATTCCTCACCACCGGCGGTGGCTACCATCCATAGGTCACGCTCGGGAGGGGCCAGCCCGACGGTGTCCCAGTCAACGAGCATCAAACCGTCGCCAACACGCATCAGGTTGCCGGGGTGTGGCTCTCCGTGTGTGATGACCGGAGGCCTACCAGCTGCCGTTACCGCATCATCGAGACAGTCAATCTCGTTCAGCAACCGGCGGAGGCTTGTAGCGTGGCGGGCCAGCCAGTCGCGAGCTGGTTCGGCAAAGGGTCCGCCGGCCCATGTGTCCTCAAGGTTCATCAGCGCTCTTTCGAGACCACGACGTCCGGGCAACCTGATCCTTTGGTGTTGAGTCAAAGATCGCGTGGCTTTCGTCGCTGGTGTCGCTTGATGCAGCGCCATCAACATCCGAAGCAACGCCGCATGGTCTGCGGAGTTGATCTCTTCGCCAAAGCGACCGGAGCTCCCGTCGACGAAAGGGAACAATGCGAGTGTGTGTCGCGGGCCGATGCGGAGGAGCGTCTGGCCTCGTGCGGTGGGCAGGGGTGCGACGACGAACTCAAGCCCACTTTGCCGGAGCCAAGGCGGTGTCGAATGCGACCCGCAGACTTTGGAAGGCAGCATCACGCGTCTCACCCCAACAACCCTTGTGATCCAGATCGTCCACGGTCACGAAGTGACGCCTGCCTGCAGCATCGGTGACGATCCAGTGGTAGCTGCCAAAGCCCTCGGCGAGGTACGTGCAGGTGTTGATTTCAAGGCCCCACCCGTGCGCCAGGGAGTGGAATAACTTGCTCTCGTCGAGACCCTCCGGCTGAGACTTCACTCGCAACAAGGTAAGCGACGGTGGACACCCACGATCTGAACCCTGGCCCGAAACTGACCGTATGGGACGTTCTGGACCAAACCTGCCGCCTCGCGCGGGCACGCGAAAACATCCCAGAGGTTCTGCTTGTGTGGCGTGATCCTGCGGATACCGTTCAGGCAGCGAGGCCAGAGAGTAGGAGACGCCAATGGAGCAACGACTGAGTCTGATCACCCTTGCATATGAGTTGCGTGCGCCGGCGTCAAGGACACGGCGGATGGGGGAGGGTATAGAGGAGGCCGCATGATTGTTCCGAAGCGACGCAGGGTACGCGTTTCGCAAGAATCAGCGAGTCGGAGGTGATCATGCTCAGCGAACGCCAAGACCGGACCAACCATTCCGGCCCCTTGTGTGCGGGGGGCTCGTCGAACCCCGGCTTCACGTAGTGGCGACCTGGTCGGATGTCGTTGCGCTCGGTCTGGCGTTTCCCGGCGTCGAGCTTGGTACTTCCTACGGAACGCCGGCGTTGCGTGTCCGCAAGGCGCTTCTGTGTCGGCTGCGCACCGAAGCCGATGTGCTCGTGCTCCGTGTCGTTGACATGGGTGAGCGCGAGGCGCTGATGCATGATCGACCCGATGTTTTCTTCTCCACGCCACACTACGATGGCTATCCCTATGTGCTGGTGCGCCTGGATGTCGTCGACTCCAGGGAGCTCGCCGAGTTGGTCGAGGAGATCTGGCGGTCGAGGGCGCCTAAACGCCTCGTCGCCGAGTACGAGGAGTCCACAGGCGGCTAAGTCTGCGAGCAGAACATCGGTCGCTCCCTTGAAACCGTGTTCAAGCAGGTATCCAGATTCAGGAGTTCGAGATATTGCCTCATCCAGGATCCCTTAACTGCTCAGTTCCCTGGCCGATTCGGCATCTAGATCCCGCAACCATCGCACCAACGCTCCGGCGTTGCTGCGCTGTGCGGCGTCGAGCGGCGTGAGCTCTTCCCATGGCGGTATCCAATTCAGCTTTGCGCCCCTGTCGAGCAGGTACTGCGCGCAGAACTGTTGTCCTCCATGACAGGCACCCCAAAAGGCTCGGTCGACGTCCTCTTGGGATGGGGAGGTTCCGTCGAAGTAGCTCTCCACGCGGCCTATCAATCCCAGCGTGGCTGCGTCGGCTAATGTCGTCTCTGCACCCCGCTCGACGAGCCGGTGCGCGGTCCTCCATTGCCCGAACGCGCGTGCATCCGCAAGTGGAGTGCCCCCACCGATGACCGCGCCGTCTCCCTCGATATTGGCTCCGGCGTCGATGAGCGCGTCGAGCACCTCGACGTCGTTGCTGCTTGCCGCCCAGTGGAGCGGCGTTTCACTGTGTGGTCCACGGAAGCGCGCATCAACGTCGGCTCCTGCGGATACCAAAGCGGCTACGGTCGCCGCACCGTTCGGAAAGTGCCCCGGCCAATCAGTCACAGCATGCAACAGCGTCCGCGACATTCCGTCGGGGTCGTCATCGCCGAGCCTCGCCGAAGCCAGCCCGGGGTTCTCGTCCAGCAGCCGCTTCAGGGCCCGAACGTCGCCTTGCTGAATCACCTCTACTACAGCGACGGCCAGAGGCTCTTCGGTGTGCAGCGTCCGCACGTAGCCTCCTCGCTAGGAGTCTCGCCTGAGCTGAGGGAGACTCTGGTCGTGAACCCCGTCGAGCCAGACTCTGGCACCCGGGCTCGTCGCGGTCGTCAAACGTCGATGCGGACAATTCTACGGTTGAACGCGCGTTGCGCGCGTTTGACTCCCTTCGATTTCAGGTCGCGAATTCCCCCGGGCATTGACGTTGATCTAGGGATGCTGCACAGCAGCGCTGCCTCCACCCCGTCTGACCGGCTCGGCGACCGCACGCACACGGCCACCGGATAAGAATTCGATTCCTGCCACAGTTCCGAGCTCCTCTACCTCCTCGAAAGAGTGGCCTAGACTCTCGAGCGCGTCGCTCACCTCGGAGCTGAGAAAGGCGGGCTCGGCGAGAATGGGGTAGGCGTTCTGCGGGGCTAGGCGAGGCGCCGCAACCGCTTCCGGAAGGGTCATACCGAAGTCCAAGCGGTTGAGCAGCACCTGGAGCACGGTGTTGATGATCGTGGAACCCCCGGGCGACCCAAGTGCCAGTACCACCTTGCCATCCTTGGTCACGATGGTGGGGCTCATGCTGCTGCGCGGGCGTTTCCCTCCTTCGGGTGCGTTGGGGTGGGGAGGCTCGAAGTTGAAATCGGTGAGCTCGTTATTGAGCAGGAACCCGTATTCCGGCACAGCGATACCGCTGCCTCCGATCTGCTCGATCGTGAAGGTGTAGCTCACGACCATGCCCGCTGCGTCTGACACCGTCAAGTGGGTGGTGGAGCCGCCGGTGTTGATCGAGGCGGACACCGCTTCCGAGTCTCCGTCGTACGGGAACGGGTTGCCGGGCGGCAGGGGCTTGGGCGAAGCCTCTGGGCCGATCAGTTCTCGACGCTCGGCCGCAAACTCTTGCGACAGCAGGCCCTCGAGCGGCACGTCGACGAAGTCCGAGTCGCCCAGATAAGCGTTTCGGTCGGCAAAGGCGAGGCTCGATGCTTCGATGTAGCGATGGAGAGCTCGAGTGCGTGAGCCGGCTCCTAACTCGAAGCCCTCCAGGATGTTGAGTGCTTCAGAAACGGTGGACCCCCCGCTCGAAGGGGGACCCATCCCGAACACGTCGTAGCCACGATAGGAGACGCGAGTCGGCGCTCGGAACGGCGCGCGATAACGGGCGAGATCCCGTGCCGTCATCAGCCCGGGCCGGACGTCGAGGTCGGAGCTGCGGGTCTCGGGCGGAGCCTGCACAGATCGCACGATAGCTCTCGCAAGCTTTCCCTGATAGAAGGCGTCGGCCCCCTGCTGCGCGATCAGATCGTAAGTGTGAGCCAGATCCCGGTTGCGGAACACAGAGCCGATACGCGGCACTCGCCCGTCATTAGTCAGAAACAACCGACGCGTCGATGTGAAGGAGCGGAAGCGCTCGAGATTGTCGCGAGTCTGCGAGGCGAAGACATCATCGACCACAAAGCCTTGTCGGGCGATCGCTATTGCCGGCCGTAACAGGGAGCCGAGCGACATGCTTCCAAAGCGCTCAAGCACGCGGTCCCAGCCCCGCACAGTGCCCGGAACACCCACGGACAGACCGCTGGTGACTGCCTCTTCGAAGGGGATCGGCTCGCCGGTGTCGGGATCGATGAGGGTGTCTGGTTCGTAGGCGGCCGGGGCAGTCTCACGGTGGTCGTTGGTGGCCACCCTGTCGCCTCGGCCGATGAGCATGAATCCACCACCCCCGATTCCGCACGAATAGGGCTCGACGACTCCCAGCACCGCGGCGGCGGCCACTGCCGCGTCCACGGCGTTGCCGCCATGGCGGAGCACTCGAATGGCGGTGCGAGTCGCCAGCGGGTCGACGCTTGCGGCCGCTCCCCCGCGCCCGGTCGCAGTGGGCCGTCCTTGAGGCCCTCCCGGCTTGGCTGGCGCGGCCGGCCCCAGGCCCAGCGACACCATTACCGACAGGGCGAACGCAATGCTCAGGATGCGGCGCATCGAGAATCCCTTCCTCTCCACTCTGGCCCTCTGCTCCGGGAGCTCCACAGCAGACCGTGCGACCTCTTTCGCACCTTACAGGAATTGGGAAGGGCCTGCCTGTGCAATGTTCCTATATCCGCTGTCCTTAACGCAGCGTGAGGTGAGCGGCGGCTTCCGATCAGGAAGGCCCGGCGTCTCGCGGTGGCTCATGACGTTCACGTGATGGTCCATCCCTTATCCATGCCTACATCGCAGCTGTTTCACTGGGCCGGCGGGAGGAGTGCGTCCGCCACGTGGTCTGGCTTGCGGCGGCGGCGAGATCCGCAGCGAAGCGAACGATCTGCTCTGCGCCTCGACCGTCTTGGTCTTTATCCGGGTTGTAGATCACGATGCTGACGCCGGCACATCCAGGTGCTGTGAGTGCGGAAGCGCCGACCTCGCGTAACTCTTGCCATGTCAGTCCTCCCGGCTGTGGATAGTCGACGGCGGCGAGCTCCTCAATGCGCAGCACGTCGAGGTCGAGATGCAGCCAGAAGGCCGTGGCGACGAGGTCGATGGCAGCAGCCGCTTCGCGCGCAGAGGTACGGTCCCGCATACTCAGCCTTCACCCAACATCAGGTTGAACCTGATCGTTACGAGACATCCAGGCGGACTGGAGTGGAGATTGCATCTGCTTGGCGGCACAGCGCAGCATCGCGGACCCAGGGTTCAGAGGATCATCACAAGGGGCCAGTCGCAATCGTTCCAACCATGAGTCGGTGCACAATGTCGCCTGGAATGTGACATCATCATCGGATGATTTCCAAGGAGGAGCTGAGTGTCTACCTCACGGATCATCTCGGAGGGGCGGCGGCCGGCGAAGAATTGGCGGAGCGATTGCGCTCGCAAAACGAGGGATCGTCCTTGGAAAGCTTCTTGGCGCAGCTTGCACTCGACATAGCCGTGGACCGCGAAACTCTCGGGGACCTCATGGAGCGGTTGGGAATCACAAAGAGTGCCGCCAAACAGGCAGGCGGATGGGTCCTCGAAAAACTGACTCGGATCAAGTACTCGGAGAGGCTGACCAGATCGGCGGATGTCAGTCGGCTCTTCGCGATGGAGACGCTCTCTCTAGGGATCGAAGGCAAGCTCGCCATGTGGAAGAGTCTCAAGAAGGTCGCTCACGAGGATCCTGTGCTGTCGAACACGAATTTCGATGACCTGATTCAGCGAGCACAGCAGCAACTCGACGGGCTCGAGCGGCATCGACAGGAGGCGGCCGTCAGAGCCTTCACGGCGTGAAGCCCCTTGACGAATCAATGTCTGCTCCGCCGGCGGCGCCGGCGCCTTCAGCTCGGTGAAGTCCCATGCGTTGCTCGGGAGTTACGGTGAGCGCCAGGGGTGAGCTACATGAAGCTGTTCACCGTCGCCGTCTCGTGTGTCCTGATCGGGACCGCTATGGCCCCATGGGGCGCCCGCGCCCCCGGCCTCACTTTCGCCGACGGAACGCCCGAGGACCTGCAGCGGCTCGCCACACAGACCTGGGCCGAATTCATCGCATCCTTCTCGAGCAGTAGCGACTGCATCGCTCCTGTAACCGTGGCCCCTGCCGCAGAGCTCGGCGACCGGGCCGTGTATGCGCCCGAGAGCATGCTCGTGACCGTCCGCGTGCCCGGCACCGCCCCCAACCTGCGCGCAGCGATGGTTCACGAGTTCGCCCATCACCTCGACTTCACCTGTCGACGCGCTCGGCTCTTTCGCCCCCGGTTCCTCGCGGCGCAGGGCTTGGCGTCAACCCGGCCCTGGTTCAGAGGACCCACCTGGGAGCAAACCCCGTCCGAGCAGTTCGCGGATGCGGCAGTCGAGATCGTGCTGGGGCGTACCTCACGGCTGCGCCTTCACGCCCGCGGGGCCGCGCTCCGAGAGATGCGGGCGTGGGGAGCACGCGAGTGAATCACGCATTGGCCGAGCAACTCCAGGACCTGATCCTGATCTGGCACGGCGTCCGCGCACACCGGTGGTCCAAACGGAAGCATGCCCATTCGAACCACCCAGTACGTGGTTTGTTCGTCAGCCTGCGGTCTTCTTAGCGTTCTGTTCGAGCGCCTGCGCCGCGCGACGCATCTCCTCTACGGACTCGTCGTCCTCCGGCGCCTCGCGTTGCAGCTCGTGTGCCAGGTTCTGCAGCTCCTCACCTCCGGCCATCATCTGCACGAGCTGATCTAGCCCGATGTCTTTCTTGGGGAAGTCGCCGTAGACGCGCCCCCGGCGCAAAATGACGAAGTGGTCGCCGACGGGGTAGGCGTGGTGAGGGTTATGTGTAATGAAGATGACTCCGATGCCGCGCTGTTTGGCCTGGAGTATGTAACGAAGCACCACGCCCGCCTGCTTAACGCCGAGGGACGCGGTGGGTTCGTCGAGGATCAAGACCTTGGCCCCGAAGTAGACGGCTCGCGCGATCGCGACGGACTGACGCTCGCCGCCCGAGAGAGTACCGACTGCCTGATCCGGATCGCGGATGTCGATTCCCATCTTCCCCAGCTCCGTGCGTGTAGTTTCTTTGGCGAAGTCGATGTCGTAGCGACGGAACGGCCAGAATCCCTTGGTCGGCTCCGACCCGAGGAAGAAGTTCCTCCAAATCGACAGCAGCGGAATCATGGCGAGGTCCTGATAGACGGTCGCTATACCGCGCTCGAGGGCGTCGCGCGGCGAGCTCAGGCTCATATTCTTGTCCTCGAACACGTACTCGCCCTCGTCGGGCTTGTGCACCCCGGAAAGAGTCTTGATGAGAGTCGACTTGCCGGCTCCGTTGTCGCCCAAGAGGCAGGTGACCTCTCCGGCCCTGACGAACATGGAGATGTCCTTGAGAGCAACGACCGTTCCGAAGTACTTGGAGACGCCCTTGATCTCCAGCAGTGGCTTGCCGTTGGCGCTCAACTCCTCGTCGCCCTCCTCCGAACCCAGTTGTTGAATATGACTGCGACCAGGAGTACTGCGCCGACGAACACTTGGAAGAGGTCGCCGTCGACTCCCATGATTACGATGCCTTGTTGAACCATCGCGAAGATGAGTGCGCCGAGGGCCGCTCCGACCGCCGAGCCGTAGCCGCCGGTGAGCAAGCACCCGCCGATGACCGCTGCGATGATCGCCTGGAACTCCTGCTGGGTTCCCCGCAGGGTGTCGGCCCCGGTGAACTGCGCCGCCTGGATCAACGCAACTAGGAACGCGGCGAAGGCCGTCGTCATGAACAGATGCACCTTGACCCTGCGCGTGGGGACCCCGACGTTGCGGGCCGCGTCGACGGCGCCGCCGGTCCCAAAGATCCAGTTGCCGTAGCGAGTCCGCAGCAACACCCAGCTGGCGAGCGCAGTGAGGACGACCCACCACAGGATGGCGGCGCTGAAGCTGCTCCCGAACGCCTCGAGGTTGCTTGCAAAGATCTTTTGGATGGGTGCGAATCCTTCGACCTGGTCGAGCCCACCGAGCTGAGTGCGGTTGGTGCGGAGCCTAGTGACTGCGATCGTGATGCCGCGGAATACGAACAACGTCCCGAGCGTGATGATGAACGACGGGAGCCCGGTCGTCACCACCAGCCAGCCGTTGAACAGCCCGATCAGCAGCGACAGCGCCAACGCCACCAGGATCGCGGGGAGCAGCGTCCAGCCGAAGCCCCCGGCCTCACTGGAGGTGACGAGGATCAGAATCGCCATGCCCGCGAAGCCCAGGATCGAGCCGATCGACAGATCGAACTCGCCGGCGATCATCAGCAGAGCGACTGCGACCGCAAGTATGCCGAGAGGCGCGGCTCGGTTGAGGATGGATGCGGTCGTCGCCCAGCTGACGAAGTTGTTCTCGGCGGCGAAGATCGCAAAGAAACCCCAGACGAGGACCACTCCGAGCAGGGCGCCGAGCTCGGGCCGCGACAGCAGGCTGGACACCCATCCGGCTTGCCGAACCCGTTCATCCGGCGTCGCGGCCGGCTGCGCGACTTCTGTTGCCATGCTTCCTCCTTTCCCTCGGGAAGGGTCGGGGGGGCCGCCCGGCGGTCCCCCCCGAAGTCACATCTACCTCACGCCCTCGTCCGTGTACTGGATAACGTCGCTGGCGGTGTCCTGAGTGACGATCTGCGGTCCGGTGAGGACGATGCGCTCGACGCTGCCCAGGGGTAGTGCCCCGGTCTGGAGGTACTGGGTCATGAACACGACCGGCAGATAACCCTGCAGATACTGGGCCTGGTCGATTGCGAACAACATGTCGCCGTCCTCGATCGCCTGCAATACCGTCGAAGAGAGGTCGAAGGTCGCAAAGGAAATGTCACCGAGGCTGCCGGCTTGCTGCAGCGCCTGCAGCGTCGGCTCGGCTCCGGTCGGCCCGAGGGTGAGGATTCCATCGATCTCTTCGTTCCCCTGCAGCGCACCGGTAACCGTTTCGGTCGCCGCCTGGGGGTTGTTGAGGTCGACGGGGACGACCTTGCCCTGTTGCCCGAGGCCCTCGAAGAAGCCCTCGCAGCGCTGATCGAGCGCGACGTTACCAACCTCCTGATTGATGCATATGGCGGTTTGGACGCCCTCTTCTGCAAAGCGCTGACCGGCGATCAAGCCCGCCTCGAACTCGGTCTGGCCGACGTGCACCAAGACACCGAGATCGGCGAAGTCGTCACTGCCGGAGTTCATTGAGATGACGGGTATGCCGGCATCTACCGCGCTTTGTATTGACGTGCGGAGCGCATCTGCATCGGGAATACTGACGATCAACCCATCCGGCTCAGAGGCAATCGCGGCGTCGATGAGCTCGCTCATCTGCACCATGTCAAACGTCTGTGGCGCTCGGTACTCGACCTCGACGCCCATGTCGGCGGCGGCGTCGTCGAAGCCGTTCGCCGCCACCGACCAGAACGGGTCAGATGCCTGCCCGTGCGTCACCGCCACGAAGCGGAAGTCGGTTTGGCTGACGGCGCCCCCATCCCCGTCTTCGTCGGACTGCTGCCCTCCGTCGCCATCACTCGCACACGCCGCGGCCAGCAGCACCAGCACCGCCGCAACAGCCCACAACCTCATCTTCCCCACCCCGGCTCCCTTCGTTGTGGCCCCGCCCCATGGCGAGGCCTGTTAAGGCACCACATTGCGTTCCTGTCGACCTCTGTGACTGCTCATCCGATGCAGATACTCCACACCGGCTCGAGCATCCCTGATGGGACCACCTCCCTTCTGTGGTTCCTCATTCAACACCCGGTCCTGTTCCAGCACCAACCAGCCGCCATAGTCGGATGCTTGCAAGGCCGTGATCACGGATTCCAAATCGACATCTCCCTGCCCGAGCGGCCGATACATGCCGCGCCGAACCGCCTCGCGGTAGCCCAGCTCGCCGGAGCGGGTTCGTGCCGCCAGTGCAACGTCAACGTCTTTGAGGTGCACGTGCCCAATGCGGTCGGAGGCGGACTCGACCACCTCAACAGGGTCCGCTCCTGCCACGGCCAGGTGGCCCGTATCGATGCATAGTGACACCGGCGAATTCTCCAGGACTTGCTCGATATCGCGTCGGCTCTCGATCGCGGTGCCGTAGTGAGGATGAAGCGCGACCCTTAGACCTCGGTCCGCAGCCAGCTCTTCGACGCACTCGATGCCGTGAGTAAGTGTCATCCATGCCCGCGTATCGAGCCGTTCCGATCGATCGTAGCCAGTGGGGGCCGAGTCGGCGGCCAAAACCATCACTTCTGCCGAGGCGGCTGCAAGCAGATCGGCCACCTCGGCCACCGCCACCAGCTCTTCCTCCAGGCGGGCGGCGAGGTGCAGCACGACCGGCACGAAGCCACCGACCAACTCGAGACCGTAGGAGCCGAGTAGCGAGCGCAGGGACGCGGGATCGGCCGGCAGAAAGCCCTCGGGGCCGAGCTCGATGGCGTGCAAGCCGAGCTCGGAGACCTCCTGAAGCACCCGCTCCCGACGAAGCTGGTGTCCCCACCCCGCCACCTCGCAGACACCCCATGTGATCGGCGCCGCTGCGACCCTGTCGAGAATGCCTTTCACATCAACTCCTCGAGCTTCACGGGGCGGTGCTGCGCTCTGGAGAGGTCACAGGCCACGGCCACTCGCAGTGCTTCGAGCGCATCTTCGGCCGTGCACGGGCTTGACCTCACCCCTCGAACGACTTCGATGAACGCGATCAGCTCTCGACGATAGGCGTCCCTGAACCGCTCCTGGAAGTTGGGGTAAGCATCGGGCGGAGGACCGGGCATCCCCGGTTCGACTGAGCGCAGCGGCGTGCGCTCGTTCCAGCCGACGGCTACGCTATCGCCCGATCCGAAGAGCTCCATCCGAACGTCGTAACCGAGGGGATCGTGGCGCGTCACCGACAGGATGCCAAAAGCTCCGCTTACCAGCTTGAGCACGGCTGCAGCGGTGTCGGCGTCTCCGTGGGACTCGAAGATCGGGAAGTTGGTGGCGGATCCGTCCGCGTAGACCTCGCCGACCTCATCGCCGGTCACGAAGCGCAGAGCGTCGAAATCGTGAATGCTGAAGTCTCGGAAGATGCCGCCCGAGGACTTGATGTAGTCCTCGTGTGGCGGGGCGGGGTCGTGACCGGCCATTCGGACTATGTATAGGTCGCCGAGGGACCCGCTCGTCACGAGATCGTGGGCAGCCCTGTAGCCGTCGTCGAAGCGGCGCTGAAAGCCCATCTGTAGCGGAACCGCCGTCTTGCGGGCGAGTTCGACGACCTCGACCGTCGAATCCAGATCGAGTGCGATGGGCTTCTCGCAGAAAGTGGGAAGGCCCCGCCTGAGGGCCGACTTGATCAGCTCTGCGTGTGCCGATGTCGCCGCAGCGATGACGACCGCGTCGACCGTCGCCAGCAGATCCTCGACTTCTGCCGCCGGGTCGACCCCTAGATCGGCGGCTACCGTCTCAGCCCGCTCGCGATCGGCATCCGCCACAGTGACCGAGGCGACTTCGGGGGCGGCGGCGAGCATGCGGGCATGCTCCACGCCGATCCGACCAACTCCGATGACCCCAACTCGCAACGTGGCCTCCCCAACCGCCTCGCCCCGCCGGTGGTGGCCAAAGTCCACGGTCCGGCATGGGGCCGCTGTGGACTCGGCTTAGCCTCCTTAAGGGAGCACTTGGAGTCTAGCGAAACCCGAACGCGCCCAGTGCGCGATCTGATACGTGGCGACGCCAAGCGGTCCCGATTACCCGGCCCGCGCCTGCCTCGCCGCCTCGACGCTGGCCTTCAACGCCTCGATCAGATCTATGACCGGGGGAGCGGCTTCCTCATCCTCGGGCTCCCGCAGGACCTGCGCTTCGCCGGACTTGGCTCGCAGCAGATCGAGGAGCCGCTCACGGTACTCGTTGCGATGCCGGTCGGGATCCCAGCTCCCGGCCAATGCTTCGACAAATTGCCGGGCCACCCCTAGCTCTCGCTCTCCCGGCTCCTCGGCGGAAAGGCGCCACATCTCCCGAGGATTGCGAACCTCGTCAGGGTAGAACAGCGTCTCGAGAATCAGTAGGTGCTCAGTGGGCCGGACGACGGCCAGATACTCCTTCGTTCTCATCACGAAGCGGCCGACGGCCACCTCGGCCCC
>Ga0183260_10003192_pt1 | contig 13247 bp, 13 predicted proteins | sample AntDrymUQ4972206_2_FD_129768 | JGI IMG/M metagenome (GOLD analysis project Ga0183260, IMG submission 129768) | Polar desert sand microbial communities from Dry Valleys, Antarctica - metaG UQ497 (22.06) (version 2) (version 2) | ecosystem: Environmental > Terrestrial > Soil > Desert | place...
ACCACAGGCGGCACAACCGGCGGCACCACAGGTGGCGGAGCGGGTGGCGGAGCGGGTGGCGGGTCTGCCCCGACCGGAGGACAGCGCGTCCAGTTGGTCGATGTCTTTGCCGACGGTGGCACCCAGAAGGCTCAGGTCAAGGTGGGAAGCACTGTCTTCACGGTCGCCCCCTCAGAGACGTTCGCAGACAATTTCAAGCTGCTTTCGATCAGCGGCAACTGTGCCACCCTGCTTCACGGGGACGACAAATTCACCCTGTGTGAGGGTGAGGAGGTCTTCAAGTAATACCCTTGGCTTGATGCTGAGGTTTCTCACCGCCGGCGAGTCACATGGTCCGGCGCTAAACGTGATCGTGGAAGGGATGCCGTCTGGCGTCCCTTTCCAGCTCGACGATGTTCGTCGCGAACTTGCCCGAAGGCGCCTCGGCTTCGGACGCGGCCCCCGGATGAAGATCGAGAAGGACGAGGTCGAACTGCTGAGCGGTGTCAGGTTCGGCGAGACCTTGGGCAGCCCGATAAGCCTCGTGATCCGAAACTCCGAGTGGAACAAGTGGCAAAGAGTGATGTCCGCCGAGGGGAAGCCTTCCGGAAATGTACTGACCGAACCTCGACCGGGCCACGCCGACCTGGCTGGGATGCTGAAGTACGACAGGGCCGATGCAAGAGACATATTGGAAAGAGCCAGCGCGCGCGAGACAGCGGCGCGCACCGCAGCGGGTGCTTTGGCAAGGCGTCTACTCCGTGAAGTGGGCGTGAGCGTTGTTTCGCATGTCGTAGCGATAGGTTCTGCGTCGTCCTCGTCGGATATCCGTCCTGGGGCCGCGGACCTTGATCGTGTAGATGAGTCGCCAGTCAGGTGTTTCGACGAAGCGTCTGAACAGCAGATGGTCACCCAGATCGAGGAGGCATCGGCCGCTGGTGACTCTGTCGGTGGAGTGTTCGAAGTCATCGTCTACGGGGTTCCCACAGGGCTCGGCTCGCATGTGCATTGGGACAGGCGCCTCGATGCGCTTCTCGGACAGGCGATGCTTTCTATCCCAGCCGTCAAGGGCGTCGAAGTAGGTGACGCCTTCGAGGTTGCGAAGCTCAGAGGGACCCAGGCCCACGACGAGATCTTTTACGAGCAGGGAGGCTTCATCCGGCATACCGACAGAGCGGGAGGCACCGAGGGCGGCATGTCCATCGGGGGAACGCTTCGGATACGCGCTGCGATGAAGCCGCTCTCCACACTGAAGACACCCCTTAGAACGGTGGACGTCAAGACCAAGCAGGCGGCTGTTGCTTTCCGTGAACGGACCGATTCTTGCGCCGTTCCAGCCGCGGCGGTTGTCGGGGAAGCCGTTGTGGCCATCGCCGTGGCGTCCTGCTTCCTCGAAAAGTTCGCAGCAGACACACTCGGCGACCTGGTTGCCTCGGTAGACGCGTACCTAGCCCGGATAAGCGGTGCATGAGGGCCTTTCCCCCGGCCGGATCGCGCTCATCGGGATCATGGGGGCCGGTAAGACCCGTATAGGGGAGATGCTCGCTGGGCAGCTTGGCCTCTCATCCATCGATACCGATTCGTCGGTCGCCCAGCGCCGTGGACGCCCGGTTTCGCAGATCTTTTCCGAGGAAGGCGAGGCCGAATTCCGCCGACTGGAAACGCAGGCCCTTGAGGAAGCCGTTAAGGGTGAAGGAGTCGTGATCGCGTGCGGCGGTGGGATCGTTGAGCTCCCGCGGAATCGTGAGCTGCTCCAGCGGTGCACGGTTGTCTACCTGAAGGTCAGCCCCGAGACAGCCGCGATCCGCTGCGGGAACGGTGCGGGTCGTCCCAAGTTGAGATCCCCCGTCGCAACCTCGATCGTCGCGTTGCTGGATGCCAGGGAGCCCCTCTATGAACGGACAGCAGACCTTACGGTTGATGCTGAACAGCCAGAGGACGATGTGGTTCAACAGATCATGCAGGGCTTACAACTTTGAATATTCATCACGCATCGACGCGGAACCCGGTCATCTTGGAACGCGGTGCGGCAGCGAGGCTCCCCGAGATCCTGGGCGACCTTGGTGGGTCCTTCGCAGTGATCGCCGACGCGGCCGCCTCGACTAGTCACCCCGAAGTGGCGGCGGCCCTCGGGTCTTTAGGAGAGACGATCATCCTCGAGCCCGGCGAGTCCCAGAAGAGGTTTGGGACCGTGGAGTCTGTGTTGGACTCCCTTGTTGCTCGGCGCATCCGAAGGACCGACACCATCATCGCCTTCGGTGGAGGCGTGACAACAGATATCGCCGGGTTCGTTTCTTCCATCTACCTCCGAGGGGTGAGGTGTGTGTTCGTTCCAACCACCCTTCTTGGTCAGGTGGACGCAGCCATAGGAGGCAAGAATGGAGTGAATCTCGCGGGCGGCAAGAATCTTGCGGGAACGTTCTATGAACCCTGGATGCTCGTCGTAGACCCGGCGCTCCTGGACACCTTGCCGCAGGCCGAGTATCTATCCGGGCTAGCAGAGGTAGTGAAGTACGGACTGAGCATCGACCCGGAACTCCTTGAACTGATCGAGACATCCGCCGAGTCGGTGTTGGTGCGACAACCTGCGGTGCTCGATCGGATGATCAAGCGCTCAGTCGAGATCAAAAGAGACATCGTCGGCAAGGACCCTCAAGAGTCCGGCCCCCGGATGGTCCTCAATTACGGACATACCTTTGGACACGCGCTCGAAGCTTCCGGCGGCTACTCTCGACACAGGCACGGAGAAGCCATCTCCGTCGGGATGGTTGTTGCAGCTCTTATCTCGAGAGATACCGGGTTGTTGGATACCGAGGGTGTCGAAACCCATACCCGAGTACTTCAGCGATTGGGTTTGCCGACGTCGGCTGCATTCGACCGAGACGAGCTGATGCAGCTGATGACTGCTGACAAGAAGTTTGGTGCTAGTCAAAGGTGGGTTCTTTTGGAACAGATAGGCAAGTGTGCGATCAAAGATGACGTGCCGGGTTCAGTTGTGATGCAGGCGCTGGAGGGGGTCCAGGGATGATGATCTACGTGCTCAATGGTCCGAATCTGAATCTGCTCGGGACTAGGCAACCAGAGATATACGGCACGGACACCCTGGAGTCGATCGAAACCAGATGCCGAGCGTTGGGGGAGTCCTTGTCTTGCCAGATCGCCTTCCGGCAAACCAACGACGAGGGGCAACTTATCGCCTGGGTACATGAAGCAGGCAAGGATGCCTCTGGTATCGTCATCAATCCCGCAGCTTTCACGCATAGCTCGCTTGCCCTTAGAGAAGCCATCGCCTCGGTAGGTCTGCCCGTGGCAGAGGTGCACATCTCGAACATCTACGCGAGGGAATCCTGGAGAGCTTCCTCGCATGTCTCGTCGGTTGCTCGAGTGGTGATAGCTGGCGCGGGTCCGTACGGCTACGAGTTGGCTCTTTCGAGTTTGATGAAGATCATCGATAAGGAGGACAGATGAATCACCAGCGGCGGGTGTCCGAGCTGAGGGCACGTTTCGGTGAGAGCGGGTTAGACGGCTTCGTTGTCACTCACCTTCCGAACGTCAGGTACCTGACAGGTTTCACCGGATCAAGTGGGTCGGTTCTGGTCGGCCCTCACGAAGTTGTGTTCTTCACGGATGGACGCTACAAGATCCAATCTGCGGAGCAGGTTGTCGGAGCCAGGATCCAGATCTTCTCGCAGGGCTCTAGCTTCGCTGCTTCCCTCGACGAAGTGGTCGGTAGCCAAGGGATGAGGCGCGTCGGCATAGAGCAGGCCACTTTGACCCTCAAAGCCTTCGAGGAGATGGGTGGAGACTTGAAGGACTGCGAACTGGTCCCCACCGATGGCTGGGTCGAAAGTGTCCGAAGGATCAAAGAGCCCGAGGAGATCAACCTGATCAGGCAGGCGGCGAAGATCACCGACGATTGTTTCTCCTACATCGTCGACAAACTCGACTTGGGGAAGACCGAGAAGCAGATGGCGCTGGATCTGGAAGTGTTCATGAGAGGACATGGCGCTGAGGGTGTGTCGTTCGAGCCGATCGTTGCGTCCGGCCCCCAGAGCGCGCTACCGCACGCCCGCCCTTCTGATCGCAAGATCGAAAAGGGTGATTTCCTGCTTTTCGATATGGGCTGCAAGGTGATGGGTTATTGCTCGGACATGACGCGGACAGTCGCGATTGGCCCTGCCGATGACCGACAGCGCGAGGTATACGACGCGGTGCTCGAAGCGCAGATGAAGGGACTCGAAGCCGTTAAGCCTGGAGCGACGGGGGGTTCCGCCGACGGGGCTGCGCGCTCCATCCTTTCGGCTAAAGGGTTCGGGGAAGCCTTCGGGCACAGCCTCGGCCATGGCGTTGGGCTTGATATCCATGAAGCTCCGACGCTTCGCGCTGCAGGGCAGGATGTGCTTGCCGCCGGCCATGTGGTCACGGTGGAGCCCGGTGCTTACTTCGAAGGCTGGGGAGGCGTGAGGATCGAGGATCTTGTAGTCGTGACTAACGAAGGACCCGATGTGCTGAGCACCTCATCGAAGGAGCTGATCGAGCTTTGATATCGACCAACGACATGCGCCCGGGGATGACCCTCGACATCGAGGGAGACCTGTTCACGATCATCCATTATCAGCACCACAAGCCCGGCAAGGGCGGTGCCATGGTTCGCACCAAGCTGAAGAACGTTAAGACAGGGGCGGTTGTCGACAGGACATTCCGAGCCGACGAAAAGGTCGAGCAAGCCCGCTTGGACAAGCGAGAGATGCAGTTCCTTTATGCAGATGAGGGCGGATACGTTTTCATGGACAACGAGTCGTTCGAGCAGATCCACATCCTTCGCGATTTCGTCGGCGACTCTGCCAACTACCTCAAGGAGGGGGCCGTTGTTCAGATCCCGATGTATCAGGCCAACCCGATCGGGATAGACCTGCCAACCACGGTCGATCTGGCCATCTCTGCGACCGATCCCGGCCTTCAGGGGGATCGAAGCTCAGCCGGAACGAAACCAGCCACTCTCGAGACGGGGACGGTGGTTCAAGTGCCTCTCTTCGTATCAACGGGTGAGGTGGTCCGGGTGGATACCAGGACCGGCAATTACGTGACCCGCGTGCGCTGAGTGGGCCACAGACGTGGTGGGCGCAAACTCGCTCTGGACATCCTTTACGAACACGAGATCTCTTCGAGACCGGTCGAAGAGGTCTTCGAGCGATACTCCGCGAATCCGGGTTTCGAGTTTGCCTCCAAACTGGTGAGGGGCGTGATCGAGCATCTGGACGAGCTGGATGCCTTGATCTCAAAGAGCGCGATCGATTGGGAGATAGACCGGATGCCCTTGATCGACAAGAACCTCCTACGCATGTCCGCCTTCGAACTGCTGCACTCCGAGGATGTTCCGGGGGCGGTGGCCATCGATGAAGCACTGGAGCTTGCGAAGATCTACTCCACCGAGGACTCGAGCCGGTTCATAAACGGTGTCCTTGGGCGCATCGCCAAGTCACGTTCCGACTGATGGTAGAGTAGCTGCGTAACCCTTTAAGACTGGTCCTGAGAGGCCGGAAAGGATGTGCGATTTGACCTCATACATGGCCGCCCCCGTCTGGGACGGCCTTTTTTGATGCGCAAAACCATTCTCGAAGCTGCAGACATCAAGCGTGCGCTGAAGCGCATCGCACACGAGATCCTCGAGAAGAATCGGGGCCCGGGGGAACTGGTCCTCGTCGGCATCCATAAACGGGGCGTCCCATTGGCCGAGCGTCTTGGCGACGAGATCGGGGCCATCGAGGGAACCCGCCCTCCGGTCGGTCATCTCGACATCTCCTTCTATAGGGACGACTTCAGAACCCGCCAGCCCTCTGAGGTGTCTGCGACCCAGTTCCCGACGGGCATCGATGGCACTACTGTTGTACTTGTCGACGATGTGCTCTTCACCGGTAGAACGGTTAGGTCGGCGATAGACGCGCTGGTTGATTTCGGTCGGCCCAGAGCCGTTCAGCTGGCGGTCCTCATCGACAGAGGCCATAGGGAACTTCCCATCAGGGCGGACTACATAGGCAAGAACATCCCCACCTCCATGAAGGAGGACGTGAAGGTGCATCTGGCTGAAACGGATGACCACGATGAGGTCACGATCGGATCGCCAAAGTGATCAAGAACCTTCTGTCGATCGATCAACTCTGCGTTGAGCAGATCGAGCTCGTGCTCCGGACAGCCGAGTCGTTCAGAGAGGTCGGTACGAGGACCATCAAGAAGGTTCCGATACTTCGAGGCCGAACCGTCTGCAATCTGTTCTTCGAACCGTCGACGAGGACGCGTATCTCGTTCGAGCTGGCGGCCAAGAGGCTTTCGGCAGATGTCATCAACTTCACCGCAGACTCCAAGACATCGGTCACGAAGGGAGAGTCCTTCAAAGATACGGCCGTCACTCTCCAGGCCATGGGGGTCGATGCAATAGTCGTCAGATCGTCCTCGTCAGGCGCACCGCAACGTTTGTGTGATTGGGTCGATGCCAGCGTTATCAACGCTGGGGACGGGCAGCACGAACACCCGACCCAGGCTCTTCTCGACCTCTACTCGATCAAAGAGAGATTCCCGAGCATCGAAGGTTTGCGGATTGCGATCGTCGGCGATGTTCTTCACTCGCGGGTGGCCCGCTCCAATATCAAGGCGATGACGAAGATGGGGGCCGAGGTCATAGCGGTAGGGCCGCCGACTCTTCTTCCAGCGTCGGTGCAGTCCTGGGGTGCGCAGGTCTCCTTCGACCTGGACGAGGTCCTTCCGAAGCTCGATGTTGTGTATCTGCTGCGGGTCCAGAAAGAAAGACAGAACGAGCAGCTCTTCCCGTCTATCCGTGAGTACGCGGCCCTTTGGGGCCTTGACAGACGCCGGGTTGCGATGATGAAACCCGAGGCACTCATCATGCACCCGGGGCCGATGAACAGGGGGGTCGAGATCGCATCTGACATAGCCGACCTCGAAAGGGCCATCATCACTGACCAGGTCACGAATGGGATCGCTGTACGGATGTCGCTTCTTTACTTGATGCTCTCGGGAGCAGACCAGGATCTTGAGGTGCTTCCTTGAGTGCCACGCTCATAAGGGGAGGGCGGCTCATCGACCCTGCCTCAGCCGCCGACATCGCGACCGATGTTCTGATCGACGAGGGCCGCGTGGCTGAAGTAGGAAAGGGGCTTTCGCGTGCGGGGGCCGAGGTGATCGATGCCGATGGCGCGGTGGTAGCGCCGGGTTTGGTGGACATGCATGTCCACCTGCGCGAACCCGGCAGAGAGGACGAAGAGACGGTGGCCTCCGGGTCGGCCGCCGCGGTTCTCGGAGGCTTCACAGCAGTCTGCGCTATGCCCAACACCGATCCCGTTTGCGACGGTGCTTCGGTGGCAGAGATGGTTTTCGCCGCGGGGAGACAAGCCGGACTTTGCGAAGTTATGCCGGCTGGCTCTATCACCAAGGGCTTGGAAGGCAAGTACCTCTCGCCGGTAGGCGAGCTGGTTCGATGTGGCGTAAGGCTATTCACGGACGACGGGAAGGGAGTGCAGGACTCACGCCTTCTTCGACGGGCTATGGAATACATCCGTGGGTTCGATGCCATATGTGCCGAGCATTGCGAAGACGCGAGCCTGTCTGAGGGCGGGCAGATGCACGAGGGTGAATTCTCTGAGGCCCTTGGATTGAAAGGGATCCCATCTGCAGCCGAAGAGGTGGCCCTCGGTCGCGACATCCTTCTTGCTGAGCTGACAGGAGTAAGGTTCCACGCCCTGCATGTTTCGACAGCCGGGTCCGCCGAGATGATCAAGCGCGCTAAGGCTTCCGGGCTCAGGGTCACCGCAGAGGTCACTCCCCATCACCTGGTCCTGACCGACTCCGACTTGGTCAGTTATGACACCAATTTCAAAGTGAACCCACCGCTGCGCGGAGCTTCAGATGTCGAGGCGCTTCGCGTGGCTCTTGCGGAGGGGGCGATCGATGCGATCGCTAGTGACCATGCACCTCACTCGGCCGAAGAGAAAGAGTCCGAGTTCGAGATAGCCCCCCCCGGGATGCTTGGGCTCGAAACATCGCTTTCGATCATGTTGACCGAGCTAGTGGATGTGGGTGTGTTGTCCTTGGCCGACCTCATCCGCTTGATGTCAACCAGCCCAGCGCGGATCCTCGGGCTGGAGCGTCAAGGTGGTCCGGTCACGCAGGGATCGCCCGCCAACCTCGTCATCTTCGATCCTTCGGCTTCCTGGACCGTTAAGGCCGATTCACTGTCCTCGATGAGTCGCAACACCCCATGGGGTGGGCGCAAGTTGAAGGGCCGGATACTGCACACGTTCAATGAAGGACGCTTGGTGGTTAAGGACGGGGCTCTCGTCCAAGGAGCGCTTGTTTGAGCAAGGCTTATCTCGTCCTCGAAGACGGTGAGACTTTCGAAGGCGAGTCGTTCGGCGCGACTGGTGAGACCGTTGGGGAGGTTGTGTTCAATACCTCGATGACGGGCTATCAAGAAGTACTTACCGATCCCTCCTATAGCGGTCAGATCGTAGCCATGACCTATCCCCACGTTGGCAATTACGGGGTCAACGACGAAGACCACGAGAGTGGCCGGGTGCACGTCAAGGGGTTCGTGGTGAGGGACGTTCCCCGGAGATGGTCGTCCTGGCGCGGCAGCGCGTCGATCGAGGATTACCTGATAGAGCACTCGATCCCGGGGATCTGCGAGGTGGACACCAGGCGGCTCACGCGACACATCAGGTCGAAGGGTGCGATGCGAGGGGTGATCTCTTCCATCGATCAGGCCGGCGATCAGGCCGGCGGTATCAGTCCTGAAAGACTTGCCGAGCGGGCTGCGGATTCGATGTCGATGCTTGGGGCCGACCTCGTGAGCGAGGTCACTGCGCAGGAACCCTACGTATGGCAAGCGACCGGTCAGAAGCGCTTCAGTGTTGCGGCTATCGACTACGGGATAAAGCACAACATACTTCGGATGATGGCTGCACTAGGGTGCGAAACAGCCGTGTATCCGTCATCTACTTCTGCGGAAGTGATCCTCGAGACCGGGCCAGATGGGGTCTTCCTTTCTAATGGTCCCGGCGATCCGGCGGCGGTTAAAGACGCAGTCGATCAGGTGGGTCATCTTGCTGGCAAGGTGCCGATCTTCGGGATCTGTCTGGGTCATCAACTTCTCTGCAGGGCAGCCGGCCTTGATACTTTCAAGTTGTTGTTCGGACATAGAGGATCCAACCATCCAGTCATGCGGCTTTCGGACGGTGCCGTGGAGATAACGACCCAGAATCATGGCTTCGCAGTCGATCCCGCACCCTTCGGGTTCGATCCGCCGAAGTCGCCGGGACAGGCGCTTCCGCTCGACCAGCAGGCCGAGACTCACTTTGGAAGAGCAAGGCTCACGCATCTCAATCTGAACGACTACACCATCGAGGGTGTGGCTTTCGATGATCTGCCAGCGTATGCCGTGCAGTACCACCCGGAAGCTGGCCCGGGTCCGTCCGACTCTCGATACCTGTTCGATGGGTTCATGGATCTGATGCAAAGTGCGAAAACAAACGGAAGAAGGAGGCTCTGATGGGAAGAGGTGCTCGTCCAAAGGTGCGCTGGAAGAAACAGCGTCAGGAAAAGAAGAAGCAGACCGAAAAGCGCAAGGAAGTAGCGAAACATAAAGCTCGGAAGGCGTAGAAGGGGGTGCCTCGAGACTCAGACCTAAGATCAGTCCTCATCGTGGGGTCGGGCCCGATCGTCATCGGGCAGGCCTGCGAGTTCGATTATTCCGGCACCCAGGCATGCAAGGTTCTTCGTGAAGAAGGGCTTCGCATAGTGCTCGTGAATTCGAACCCCGCGACGATCATGACGGACCCAGAGCTGACGGATGCCACCTATGTGGAGCCGATCTGTCTCGAAGTTCTGTCGAAGGTGATAGCGAAGGAGCGTCCCGATGCGATCCTTCCGACCCTTGGAGGTCAGACCGCCCTCAACATGGCAGTGGAGCTGGCTGAGGCGGGGGTCCTCGAGGAGTATGGCGTCAGGATGATCGGGGCTTCCCTCGAGTCGATAAGGCTCGCGGAGGACCGCAGGTTGTTCCGCGAAGCGATGCTCGAGATCGGTATCGATCTTCCCCGGTCCGGCTTCGCTTACTCACTGGAGGAAGCCCGACAAGTGGTTCTCGAGATCGGACTCCCCGTGGTCGTTCGAGCCTCATTCACCCTTGGAGGTGGTGGCTCGGGAGTGGCTCGAACGCACGAGGAATTTGACCAGATCGTGCAAGAGGGCCTGGCGCTGTCGCCCATCTCGGAGGTCCTCGTCGAGGAGTCCGTGGTCGGTTGGAAGGAGTTCGAACTCGAAGTGATGCGCGACCGCAAAGACAACTTCGTGGTCGTTTGCTCGATAGAGAACATCGATCCAATGGGTGTTCATACGGGAGATTCGATAACGGTTGCTCCAGCACAGACGCTTACCGACCGTGAATACCAGGCGATGCGTGATCTGGCAGCGAAAGTCATTAGACGCGTTGGCGTCGAAACCGGTGGTTCGAACATCCAGTTCGGAGTGAACCCTGCGGATGGCCGTGTGGTGGTGATCGAGATGAATCCACGCGTCTCGCGGTCGTCGGCGCTTGCCTCCAAGGCCACCGGATTCCCCATCGCCAAGATGGCAGCCATGCTCGCCATCGGCTACACACTGGACGAGATCCCGAACGACATCACTGCCAAGACCCCAGCATCTTTCGAGCCATCCATCGACTATGTCGTCACGAAGATCCCGCGCTGGGCATTTGAGAAGTTCCCCGGGGCTGACCGCACTTTGGGAACTCGCATGAAGTCGGTTGGAGAGGTTATGGCGATCGGCAGGACGTTCATAGAGTCGATCCAGAAAGGGTTCCGTTCACTCGAAACGGGGATCACGGGTCTCACGCCAGCTCCGGATGCGGCACAGATGAAACTAGAGGATCTCCTCGCGAAAGCCGCCCACCCAACCGAAGACCGGCTGCATTGGGTGGTGAGTTGTTTCGAACGAGGCGCGACCGTCGATCAAGTTGCCTCGGCCACGGCGATCGATCCCTGGTTCCTTTCACAGATACAGCAGCTGTCCGACATGGATCTCCTCTTAGTGCAGGCAGATCCTCTAGAGCGTCCTCTATTGCGGGCAGCCAAGCGCAACGGATACTCCGACGAACGGATCGCAGAGCTCCGAGGTTGTACTTCATCGGCGATCAGGAAAGCCCGCGCCGATCTTGATGTCCAAGTCACGTACAAGGCTGTAGATACCTGTGCCGCCGAGTTCGAGTCATTCACGCCTTACTACTACTCAACGTATGAGGACGAGGATGAAGCGACCCAGAGCTCCGCGGAAACGATCGTGATCTTGGGCTCGGGGCCCAATCGGATCGGGCAGGGTATCGAATTCGACTACTGCTGCGTGCACGCCGCGATGGCGGTCCGGGACGCCGGTTACGACGCTGTGATGATCAATTGCAATCCCGAAACGGTATCTACTGACTACGACGTGTCGTCTCGGCTCTACTTCGAGCCGCTTACGTTCGAAGACGTGATGCATGTCATCGAACGTGAACGTCCGATCGGTGTCGTTGTGAGTCTCGGGGGACAGACTCCGCTGAAACTCGCGGTCGCGCTCGAGAAGGCTGGTGTGACCATCCTGGGAACCCCCCCGGATTCGATCGATGCGGCCGAAGACAGGGGCAGGTTCACTGAACTGCTATCGCATCTCGGGATCGCTCAACCCTACGGAGGCGTCGCTTCATCCCTCGAGGAAGCCAGGGTCGTAGCGAGCAAGGTGGGATTCCCTGCTCTCGTCCGCCCTTCCTATGTCCTCGGCGGCCGCGCGATGGAGATCGTCTACAACGAAGACATGCTCGACCGGTACATCACAACCGCGGCACAGGTGTCCGGTTCGCATCCGATCCTGATCGACCGTTTCCTAGAGGCTGCCATCGAGATCGACGTCGACGCCGTTTCCGACGGGCGGGACGTCTATATCGGTGGCGTGATGGAACACATCGAGGAAGCGGGGATCCATTCCGGCGACTCTGCCTGTGTCCTTCCCCCCTATTCCATAGGCAAGCAGAAACTTCGCAGGATAGGAGAAGCGACCGAGCAGCTGGCTCGCTCGCTGGGAGTCAAGGGCCTGATCAACGTCCAGTTCGCCCTGAAGGACGAGGACATCTACTGCATCGAAGTCAACCCGCGTGCATCTCGAACCGTGCCTTTCGTGGGGAAGGTGACCGGTGTTCCTCTGGCGAAGCTGTCAACAAGGGTGATGGTGGGACAGATGCTCTCGTCGATGAAGGAGCTTCCGCCTAAGCCCCCCGAGGGACCCTGGTTCGGATTCAGCGAGATAGACCACTTCGGCATAAAAGAGGCTGTTCTGCCCTTTTCTAGATTCCCCGGCGTCGACATCATCTTGGGCCCTGAGATGAAATCTACCGGCGAGGTGATGGGTATCGATCGAAGTCTCGGCGCAGCGTTCGCCAAGTCTCAAGTGGGGGGCGGGTGGATGTTGCCCGACAAGGGCACGGTTTTCCTGTCGGTCGCTGACAGGGACAAACGCGCGATCGTGTTTCCAGCTCAGCGTCTCGCGGACCTCGGCTTCGAGATCCTTGCGACCGAAGGGACGGCTGAGGTGTTGGTGCGATCAGGAGTTCCGGCTCGCAGGGTAGGGAAGCACTCGGAGGGCTCACCCAACATCGTCGAGCAGATACTCGCCGGCGAGGTGGACCTGGTGATAAACACTCCGTTCGGAAAGGGGCCCAGGTCTGATGGCTACTTCATCAGAACGGCAGCGGTCAATCGTGACGTGCCCTGCATCACTACCCTTGCCGGGGTTCAGGCTGCCGTCCAGGGCATCGAGTCGCGAAGGCGGGGAGGCTTCGAAGTTAGATGCCTTCAGGAGTACCTAGCGTGATCCATCAGGTTGCCGAGGTACTTTCTTACCGCAAGATGGGCGACGAATACCACCTGCTCACGATCGTGGCGCCCGAGATCGCCGAGGTGGCGAGGCCAGGACAGTTCGTAAATCTCAGACCACCGGCAGACAAGAGTTTCATCCTTCGCAGGCCATTTTCGATCTATCGGGTCAATCGGCGCGGCGAGTGGGCCGCAACCGTCGAGGTGGTGTTCGACATCCGAGGCGGTGGAACGCAAGCGTTGGCTTCACTGCGCCCTCATGACGTGATCGACGTCGTCGGCCCGATCGGACGCCCTTTCACGATGCCGACGAAACAGTCTTCTTGCCTTCTGGTCGGTGGTGGCGTCGGGGCC
>Ga0183260_10003193_pt1 | contig 13247 bp, 12 predicted proteins | sample AntDrymUQ4972206_2_FD_129768 | JGI IMG/M metagenome (GOLD analysis project Ga0183260, IMG submission 129768) | Polar desert sand microbial communities from Dry Valleys, Antarctica - metaG UQ497 (22.06) (version 2) (version 2) | ecosystem: Environmental > Terrestrial > Soil > Desert | place...
CTGCTCGTCACCGTCCAGTGGGATGGCGACGTAGCTGGCCAGCCCGAACGGCGTGGCGATGCTGCCGCGTTCGGTGCGCTCCAGCGCCAGCCAGAAGGCAACCGCCGGTTCCAACTCGACGGCGTCAGCAGCATCGTGGGCCCGTCGGGACTCGTACAGTTCGCCGTCGAGGAACGACAGCAGCGTCTCGCCCTCGTCCGGGATCTCCCGGGCAAAGTACACGTCGAAGATGGCGGACAGGTCGCCGCCGAAGGGCTCGCCGGTTTGCGGGTCGCTCCCGGCGCGCAGCAACTCGAACTCCGCCGCCTCCTGATCCAGGTCGGTGCGGACCTCCTGCTCGAGTCGCTCGAACAGCACCGCGCGCAGCAGTATCACCGATCCGATCGAGGACAGCAGCAGGAGGCTGACGACGACCGCGAGGATGCGCACGCGCATGCTGCGCAGCCAGGTCCGCCGGCTCATGCCTACAACGTGGCGGACCCGGGTGAGCGCCTCATGAGGCGCCGATGAGAGAAGTCTCATGCTCAGTCTCACCGCCGGTGACCACCTGAGCAACCTAGTCACAAGGCAGGGGCGCAGGCGTGTCGGTTGCCGGCGCGCCCGCGCAGGTAGGGTTCAGAGCGCCGGCGCACCCGCCGGGCCTGCGGTGTCCGACGGGCGGGAAGGCGAGCGGTGAGCCATCAGATCAGCGGTCTGTCGGTCGCGTTCCGGGCGACGGGTTCGTCCTTCAGCGATTTCCTGGCCGACGCCGCGCCGGACCTGTTGCCGGGCCGGCGCGCACTGCCGCCGACGATGGCCACCGACCTGGCGCCGACCGCCACGACCATCGTCGCGGCGTCGTACGCCGGTGGCGTCGTGATGGGTGGCGACCGGCGCGCCACGATGGGCAACTACATCGCCCAGCGCGACATCCAGAAGGTCTACGCCAGCGACGCGTTCTCCGTCGTCGGCATCGCCGGCAGCGCCGGAATCGCCATCGAGATGGTCCGCCTGTTCAGCGTCGAGCTCGAGCACTACGAGAAGATCGAGGGAACCTCGCTGTCGCTGGACGGCAAGGCCAACCGGCTGGCCACGATGATCCGCGGCAACCTGGGCGCGGCCATGCAGGGGCTGGCCGTCGTACCGCTGTTCGCGGGCGTGGATCCGGAGTCGGCCGACCCGACGCGCCCGGGCCGGATCTTCAGCTACGACGTCACCGGCGGGGTCTACGAGGAGTACGGCTTCCACGCCATCGGTTCCGGTTCGGTCTTCGCCAAGGGTGCGCTGAAGAAGGTGTGGGCTCCCGACCGCGACCGCGCGGCCACCGTCCGCGCCATTGTCGAGTCGCTGTACGACGCCGCCGAGGACGACTCCGCCACCGGCGGTCCGGACCTGGTCCGCCGGCTGTTCCCGATCCTGTACGACGTCACCGCTGCCGGCGCCGAGCGGGTTCCCGACGCCGAGGTGGTCCAGGCCGCCGAGACGGTGATCGCCGAGCGCACCGTCGCGCCCCGCATCGACTGACCGACCCACCCCCGCGCGACCCGTTCAGGAGGACCGTCCCGCCGTGACGATGCCGTACTACGCCTCGGTCGAGCAGATCATGCGCGACCGGTCCGAGCTGGCCCGCAAGGGCATCGCCCGCGGCCGTAGCGTCGCGGTGCTCAGCTACGCCGGCGGCGTGCTGTTCATGGCCGAGACCTCCTCGACCGCACTGCGCAAGGTGAGTGAGATCTACGACCGGATCGGCTTCGCCGCCGTCGGGCGCTACAGCGAGTTCGACAACCTGCGCACCGCGGGCATCCGGTTGGCTGACATGCGGGGCTACTCCTACGACCGCCGCGACGTCAGCGGCCGGCAGCTGGCCAACTCCTACGCCCATGCGCTCAACTCGATCTTCACCGAGCAGCAGAAGCCGTTCGAGGTGGAGATCTGCGTGGCCGAGGTCGGGGCGACGCAGGAGGGCGACCAGCTGTACCGGATCACCTACGACGGCACGATCGTCCCCGAGCCGAACTTCCTGGTGATGGGCGGTCAGGCCGAGGCGATGACGCAGACCCTGCGGGAGCTGTACCAACCCGGGCCGAGCCTCGAGGACGCGCTGGCGCTCGGGGTGCGCGTGCTCGGCTCGATAGGTGGGGCGAACGGCGCGCCGCGCGAGATCCCGGCCGATCAGCTCGAGGTCGCCGTACTGGACCGGACGCGGCTGCAGCGTGCCTTCCGGCGGATCCCGACCGCCGCGGTCACCGATCTGCTGCCGCGCCCGCCGGCGGCAGCGGCGACCCCGGACGAGCCGGCCACCGCAGAGGAGCCGATCGCGGACGCCGTCGAGTTGCCGACGGCGGTGCCGGACGTCGCCGTCCCGCCGCCGGATCCCAGCCCCGGCACCCCGCCGGCCATGCCGCACACCGAAGCCGAGACGACGGTGGCCGAGCCGGAAGAGGCAAGGACGACAGAGGCCGACACGACGGCGGACGAGCCGGCCGAGGTCGAGACCACCGACGCCCCCGCGAGCGAGTCCGGCCCCGAGAAACCGTCCACCGCCTAGGCTCGCGGGCATGGATCGGCGGATCTTCGGGCTGGAGACGGAGTACGGCGTCACCTGCACGTTCCGCGGTCAGCGCCGGCTGTCGCCCGATGAGGTGGCCCGCTACCTGTTCCGCCGGGTGGTCAGTTGGGGCCGCTCGTCCAACGTCTTCCTGCGCAACGGCGCGCGGCTCTACCTCGACGTGGGTTCGCACCCTGAATACGCGACCCCGGAATGCGACGACGTCGTCGATCTCGTCACGCACGACAAGGCGGGGGAGCGGATCCTCGAGGGTCTGCTCGTCGACGCCGAACAGCGGCTGCACGACGAGGGCGTCACCGGCGACATCTACCTGTTCAAGAACAACACCGACTCCGCCGGCAACTCCTACGGCTGTCACGAGAACTACCTGGTCAGCCGGCACGGGGAGTTCGGGCGGCTGGCCGACATCCTGATCCCGTTCCTGGTCAGCCGGCAGATCATCGCCGGGGCAGGCAAGGTGCTGCAGACCCCGCGCGGGGCCATCTTCTGTGTCAGCCAACGTGCCGAGCACATCTGGGAGGGCGTCAGCTCGGCCACCACCCGGTCCCGCCCGATCATCAACACCCGCGACGAGCCGCACGCCGATGCCGAGCGGTACCGCCGGTTGCACGTGATCGTCGGCGACTCGAACATGAACGAGGTCACCACCCTGCTCAAGGTGACCACCGCCGACGTCGTGCTGCAGATGATCGAGGCCGGCGTCGTGCTGCGGGACATGACCCTGGAGAACCCGATCCGGGCGATCCGGGAGATCTCCCATGACATGACCGGGCGCAAGCGGGTGAAGCTGGCCAGTGGCCGCGAGCTGTCGGCCCTGGAGATCCAGTCGGAGTACCACTCGCGCTGCCAGGACTTCGTCGAGCGCGAGGGGCTCAACGCGACGTATCGCCGGATGATGGAGCTGTGGGGGCGCACGCTCAAGGCCGTCGACACCGGGGACCTCGGGCTGATCGACCGGGAGATCGACTGGGCGACGAAGTACCAGCTGATCGAGCGCTACCGGGGCAAGCACGGCCTGTCGCTGTCCAGCGCCCGGGTCGCGCAACTCGATCTGGCCTACCACGACGTCCACCGCGACCGCGGCCTGTACTTCCTGTTGGAGCGCAAGGGGATGGTCGAGCGGGTCGTGCGCGACCTGGAGGTCTTCGAGGCCAAGAACGTCCCGCCGCGGACCACCCGGGCCCGGCTGCGCGGGGAGTTCATCCGCCGGGCGCAGGAGCGGCGGCGGGACTTCACCGTGGACTGGGTGCACTTGAAGCTCAACGACCAGGCGCAGCGCACCGTGCTGTGCAAGGACCCGTTCCGCTCGGTCGACGAGCGGGTGGAGAAGCTGATCGCCTCGATGTGAGCGGCACCTGGCCGTGATCTCGGGATGATGCCGGCCCCCGCGTGATGATCTCGGGGTTCTGCCGGTCAGGGCCGGTCGGATCCCGAGATCATCGCGGCGTGAGGGCAGCGGCGTAGCGGCCGGCGGCGGCCGCGGCCAGGAAGTAGGCGTAGTCGTCGTCCAGGCCGCGGCCCATGGTCGAAAGGGCAACCGGCGACGTACGCAGGGCCGCACCAAGGCCGTCCGTCGGCACCTCCACGACGCGGTTGCGCTCGGGTTGGCCGGCCAGATCCGAGGCGATGCGCGCGGCCAGGGCGGGGTCCAGGCCGGCCGGTACGACGAGGTCCACCCCACACAGGGCGACCCGGCCGAACGCCGTGGTGCTGTGGTGGCTCACCCCGCGGTGGCGCTCCCGCGGGTCGGCGTCGGAGATCCGCAGCGCCCCGACCACCCGCCCGCCGAGGGTGGCCGCGGCGTTCGCCGCCTCACCGGCCTGGACGCCGGAGAAGCCCCACGGCGTTCCCGTACCCAGGTTGCCCGGGCCCTGGGTCACGATGGCCAGGTCGGCGCCGAGTACGTGCCGGGTGGCCAGCAGGCCGCTGTGCACGGTCACCGTCTCGAGGTCGCCGCCGTAGGCCTGCCCGGCCGTGATCGTGCCGACGAGGATGTCGGCGAGTCCGGAGACGGTGCGGGAGAAGGCGATCGGCAGGGCGGCGCCGTCGGTCATCAGGTAGGCGACCCGCGCGGCCGGCCGGTCGGCCAGCACACCGGCCAGGATCGCGGGCAGGGCGGAGTGCAGGTCCGCGATCACCACGGGCATCGCCGCCAGCGACGCCGCGGCGGCCAGCACGGCGTGGTGCGGCGAGTCCTGCTCGTCGGCACCGAACACGATGGTCTGGGCAGGTGTGTAGCGCGCCTTGACCAGGTGGCCCGGACCCGTGGGATCGAGCCCCGTCCGGGTCGGCGCGACGACCAGCGCGTAGCCGCCCGTGCCCAGCCCCATCGCCGCGGCCGTCGTATTCAGCAGCACCCGCTCGCCCGGGTCCGGGCGGCCGACCAGGTCGACGTAGGCCAGCGCGCGCAGGCTGAGCCCGTCGACGAGCACGTCCAACTCGGCGGCGCCGCGCCACTCCCGGCGTACCGCCTGCACGGTGCCGTACCGCCACCGGATCATCGTCGGAGGCTATCCAGGCCCCGGACGGGCTAGTCTCGCGCCGTGTCCGCCCGCCGCGCCGAGCGACTGGTCAACCTGGTCATCTGCCTGCTGTCGACCCGCCAGTTCCTCTCCGCCGAACGGATCCGCACCGCGGTTCCGGGCTACCTGCCCGAGGACGGCACGGTCCAGGGTGACGAGGCGTTCAAGCGGATGTTCGAGCGCGACAAGTCCGAGCTGCGCGAGCTCGGCGTACCGCTGGAGACCGGCCGCAACGGCTGGGGCGACACCGAGGACGGGTACCGGATCGCCCGGCGGGACTACGAGCTGCCCGACATCGACCTGACCGCGGATGAGGCGGCCGCGGTCGGACTGGCCGCACGGCTGTGGCAGTCGGCGGGGTTGTCCCAGGATGCCGCCGGAGCGCTGCAGAAGCTGCGGGCCGCCGGCATCGACGTCGACAGCCACGCTCGCGCCGGCATCCAGCCGCGGGTCGAGGCGTCCGACCCGGCGTTCGAGGCCTGCCTGGACGCCGTACGGGCCGGCCAACCGATCCGCTTCGACTACCGCCGCCCGCGCGCCGCCGCGCCCGAGGGCCGTGAGGTGGAGCCGTGGGGCGTGGTGTCGTGGCACGGCCGCTGGTACCTCGTCGGGCACGACCGCCGCCGTGACGCCGTGCGCTGTTTCCGGCTTTCCCGGATCGACGGCGCGGTACGGCGTACCGGTCGAGCCGGCAGCGTCACCGTCCCCGACGGCGTGGACGTCACCGCCATCGTGGCCGACAGCGTCGCCCCGGACGACCAGGTCGCCACCGTGCTGATCGAACCTGGCCGGGCCCAAGGCCTGCGCCGCGACGCCACCCCGACCGGGGTTCAGGGACCGGCGGGGGAGGAGTTCGAGGTCCGGTACGCCGACGCGGACGCCCTCGCCGCCCGGCTGATCGGCTTCGGCTCGGGAGTCGTCGCCGTGGCCCCGCCCGAGGTGAGGGAGGCCGTCGTACGGCGGCTGCAGCGCATCGTCACCGCGCCCGACGTCGCAGCCCGGCCGGCCCGGTGACCGCCACCACCGACCGGCTACCCCGGCTGCTGGCGCTGCTGCCCTACCTGCAGGCCCGCCCCGGCATCCTGGTCGCCGAGGCCGCGGACGATCTGGGCGTCACCGAGGAGCAGCTGCGCCGCGACCTCGACCTGCTCTGGATGTGCGGCCTGCCGGGTCACGGCCCGGGTGACCTGGTCGACCTGTCCTTCGAGGGCGAGACGGTGACCGTCACCTTCGACGCCGGGATCCACCGGCCGCTGCGGCTGACCGAGACCGAGGCGCTGTCCCTGCTGGTCGCGCTGCAGTCGCTGGCCGATGTCCCGGGCCTGGCCGATCGCGGCGTGATCGAACGCGCCCGAGCGAAGATCGAGGCCGCAGCCGGGACGCAGGCCAAGGCGCTGGGCGGGATCACGGTGGCCCTGCAGGACCGGCGCGACCAGCTGGCGGGCGGCGAGGAGCGGTTGGGCGTGCTCCGGCGCGCCGTCGACGAGCGGCGCGCGGTCGCGCTGACCTACTACGTGCCCGGCCGGGACGAGACGACCCACCGCGTGGTCGACCCGATGCGGTTGCTGCTCGTCGAGGGCAAGGGCTACCTGGAGGCGTGGTGCCGGCGGGCCGAGGGCGTGCGGCTGTTCCGCGTCGACCGGATCGACGCCGCCACGCTGCGGGACGAGCCGGCCGACGTGCCCGAACAGGCCCTGCCCCGCGACGTGTCGAACGGGGTGTTCCAGCCGTCGTCGTCGTACGGCACGGCCACCCTGCTACTCCGTCCCGGCGCGCACTGGGTGGCCGACTACTACCCGCACGAGGAGGTCACCGCCGAGGGTGACCAGCTGCGGGTGGTCCTTCGGGTGGCCGATCCGCGGTGGGCGCGGCGCCTCGTGCTCGGGCTGGGCAGCGAGGTGACGGTGCTCGACCCGCCCGAGCTGGCCGAGGCGGTGCGGGCCGAGGCCGCCCTGGCGCTGGCCGGCTACCAGCCGGATGCGAACTGAACACTGACCGAACGCGGGGGCCGGCTGGGGTCCACGGGGTTAGGGTCGGCAGGTGCCGGTACTCATCGCCTGGATCGTCGCGCTCGTCGTGAGCGGCCTCGTGCTCGGCATCGTCGGGTTCCAGGTCGTCGGACAGCTCGCCCGGACGGGGCGGGCGGTCAGCGCGTTCCGCCGCGACATCGAGCCGCGGGTGCCCGAACTGCTGGGTCAGCTGCAGCGCGACACATCCGGCGGGCGGCACAGCGCCGAACGACAACCGGACGCCGAACGCATGCACAGCCGGCGCTGACAAGCACGCGCAGCTGCCCAGCCAGTACAGAGAGCTACCATCGGCAGGACCTCGAAGGAAAGAAGGAGCGGCATGGGACTCGGCCCGCTGGAGATCGGCCTGATCATCCTGGCCATCTTGCTGCTGTTCGGCTACAAGAAGCTGCCCGACGCCTCCCGTTCCCTGGGCCGGTCGCTGCGCATCTTCAAGGGTGAGATGAAGGGCATGAAGGACGACGACGTCCGGACCCGGGCCGAGGCCGAGACGGCCCGCCCGGAGCTGCATCCCGACCGGTCGATACCTGTAGAGACCCCGGCCGAGCCGCACCTGGACAGCCGGCCGCCGCGCACCGACGATCCCCGCTAGCTGCGCGGCGGAACCCGCGGGATGACCGGGCGGCAGCGTCGGCTGCCGTTTCGCCGCCGCGCCGCGACCGGTAAGGGCCAGGCCGCCGGTTCGAGTAGCGACGGCGCGATGAGCCTGGTCGAGCACCTGCGTGAGCTGCGCAACCGGATCGGCCTGGCGCTGATCGGCATCCTGATCGGGATGGTCGTCGCGTTCGTCTTCTACGACGAGATCTTGACCTTCCTCAAGGCGCCGTACTGCAACCTCACGACCGAAGTGCGCGGGGAGCTCAGCGAGCGGAACAACGGGGACTGCACGCTGCTCCTGTTCGACGTGCTGTCCAACCTGACGCTGCGGTTGAAGATCGCGCTCATCGCCGGGCTCGTGGTGTCCGCCCCCTGGTGGCTGTACCAACTGTGGGCCTTCATCACGCCAGGTCTGAAGAAGAACGAGCGGCGCTACGCGCTCATCTTCGTCGCCGCCTCCACGGTGCTCTTCGCCGCCGGCTGTGCCATGGCTTACATCACCTTGACCAACGGCCTGAAGCTGCTGTTGAGCCTGTCGGGGGACGGCATCGAGTCGGTGCTCGGTGCGACCGAATATCTGGGCTTCGTCATGCAGCTGCTGCTCGCCTTCGGCATCGCCTTCGAGGTGCCGCTGCTCGGGGTGATGCTGAACTCGGTAGGGATCCTCAGCTACGCCGTACTGAGCAAGTCCCGCCGCTGGTTGTTCTTCCTCACCTTCGTCCTGGCCGCCTTCATCACCCCGACGACCGACCCGTTCACGATGCTCGCGCTCGCGATCCCGATGGCCATCCTGTTCGAGGGGGCCATCCAGTTCGCCCGGATCAACGACAAGCGCCGAGCCCGTCGGGACGCTGCCGAGGGTTGGGGTCACCTCGACGACGACGAGGCCAGCCCGCTGGACGCCAGCCCGTCGGAGCTGCCGGCCGAGGCAGAGCCGGCCGAGGACCAGCGGCGTTACGACGCGATCACCTGACCCCGACCGTGGGCCCGGTCGCACTGCTCGTCAACCCCACGGCTGCGCGCGGGCGCGCCGCCGACGTGGGCCGGCGGGTCGAGCGGCGGCTGGCCGAGCAGGGCCTGGACGTCACGCGGGTCACGGATGCGGCCCAGGCGGCGGGAGCCGACACGCTGGTCGTGGTAGGTGGCGACGGAACGGTTCACCGGGTCCTGCCCGCCCTGGCCGGTACGCCGACCGCCCTGGCCGTCATCCCGGCCGGCAGCGGGAACGACCTCGCGGCTGACCTCGGCGTGCCCTCCGATCCGCTGGCCGCCGCGGACCTGGTCGCGGCCGGACGGACCCGTCGGATCGATCTCGGGATGGCGGGGGACCGGCCGTTCGCCACCGTCCTGTGCACCGGCTTCGACGCCGCCGTCGCCGCCCGGGCCACCGGCCTGCGCTGGCCGCGCGGACCGCGCCGGTACGACGTCGCCGTACTCGCCGAGGTGGCCCGGCTCCGCCCGTCGCCGCTCACCCTCAACCTCGACGGCGTCCGGTCCGAACACCTGATCACCCTGGTCGCCGTCGGCAACACGCGGATGTACGGCGGGGGCTTGCGGATCTGCCCGGACGCCGACCCGGCCGACGGGCTGCTCGACGTCACGGTCGTCGGACCGATGAGCCGGCGCGAACTGCTGCGGGTCGCGCCGAGGCTGCGCACGGGCCGGCACGTCGACCACCCCGCGGTCGGCCGGCATCGCGCGGGCGCAGTGCGGCTGAGCGGCCACGGGCTCATCGCCTACGCCGACGGCGAACCCCTCGGTCCGCTGCCGGTACACCTGTCGATCCGGCCGGACGCGCTGCGGGTCGTCGTACCGCTCTAGCCTGGGTCGGTGAGCAGCCCCGCCGAGCGGTACGCCGCGGCCCGCCGGCGGGGGAGCTACCCGCAGCTGGCCGAGTTCCGCGCCGACCTGGAGTTCGTCCTGGACGACTTCCAGGTCCAAGCCTGCGAGGCGCTGGAGGACGGCTCCGGCGTCCTCGTGGCCGCTCCCACCGGAGCCGGCAAGACGGTGGTCGGCGAGTTCGCCGTCGCGCTGGCCCTGACCATGGGTCGCAAGTGCTTCTACACGACCCCCATCAAGGCCCTGTCCAACCAGAAGTACGCCGACCTTCGGGCCCGGCACGGCGCGACGAACGTCGGCCTGCTCACCGGCGACAACGCCATCAACGGCGACGCCCCGGTGGTGGTGATGACCACCGAGGTGCTGCGCAACATGCTCTACGCCGGCTCGTCGGCGCTGACCGGGCTCGGCTACGTGGTGATGGACGAGGTGCACTATCTGGCCGACCGGTTCCGCGGGGCGGTCTGGGAGGAGGTGATCATCCACCTGCCGGCCTCGGTCACGCTGATCTCCCTGTCCGCCACGGTCAGCAACGCCGAGGAGTTCGCCGACTGGCTGGTGACAGTCCGCGGGGACACCGCGGTCGTGGTGAGCGAGGAGCGCCCGGTCCCGCTGTGGCAGCACATGATCGTCGGCACCCGGATGTTCGACCTGTTCGAGCGGCACGGCGTGCGCGACGTCAACCCGCAACTCGTCCGCCACGCCCGCGAGGCGGAGCGGCGGCTGGAAGCGCCCTGGCGGACCGAACGCCGCGGGGGCCGGCCGGCCCCGTGGCGGCCGACACCCCGCCCGGACGTCGTCGCGCGACTGGACCACGAGGGCCTGCTGCCGGCGATCTTCTTCGTCTTCAGCCGGGCCGGGTGCCAGGCCGCCGTCGGCCAGTGCCTCGCCTCCGGGCTCCGGCTGAACGACGCCGAGGAGCGCCAGGAGGTACGGGCCCTGGTGCAGGAGCGGTGCGCCGTGCTCGCCGAGGAGGACCTGGACGTCCTGGGCTACTGGGACTGGCTGGACGGGCTCGAGCGCGGCATCGCCGCCCACCACGCGGGGCTGATCCCGACGTTCAAGGAGACCGTCGAGGAGCTGTTCGCCGCCGGGCTGGTCAAGGTCGTGTTCGCCACCGAGACGCTGGCCCTGGGGATCAACATGCCGGCCCGGTCCGTGGTCCTGGAACGGCTGGTCAAGTTCAACGGCGAGACGCACGCCGACATCACGGCCGGGGAGTACACGCAGCTCACCGGCCGGGCCGGCCGGCGCGGCATCGACATCGAGGGACACGCGGTCGTGGCCTGGTCCCCCGGGGTGGACCCCGGCCGGGTCGCCGGGCTGGCCTCGACCCGGACCTACCCCCTGCGCTCGTCGTTCCGCCCGTCGTACAACATGGCCGTCAACCTGGTCGGTCAGCTCGGGCGGGCGGCCGCGCGCACGCTGCTGGAGTCCTCCTTCGCGCAGTTCCAGGCCGACCGCGCCGTCGTCGGGCTGGCCCGCCAGGTCCAGCGCAACACCGAGGTGATGGCCGGGTACGCCGAGCAGATGCGGTGCGACCGGGGTGATTTCGCCGCGTACGCCGTGCTGCGCCGCGACATCGCCCAGCGCGAGTCGCTGCTGGCTCGGGAGGGCGCGACCCGGCGGCGATCACGCGCCCTGGAGTCCCTGACCGCGCTGCGGACTGGCGATGTGATCCGGATCCCGGCCGGGCGCCGGCAGGGGCTGGCCGTGGTGCTCGACCCCGGGCTGGACGCGCTGCGTGAGCCGCGCCCGCTGGTGCTGACCGAGCAGAAGTGGGCCGGTCGGGTCAGCGCAGCGGACTTCCCCGCGCCGGTGCGCTCGCTGACCCGCATCGCCGTACCGAAGCACTTCAACCACCGCTCGCCGCACGCCCGCCGCGACCTGGCCACGACGCTGCGCAACGCGCGGGTCGGGGAGGGTCTGGGACCGCGCCGCGAACGGGCGGCGGCCGCCGACGACTCCGAGCTGGTCGGATTTCGGGCGGCGATGCGCGCCCACCCCTGCCACGCCTGCTCGGATCGCGAGCAGCACGCCCGCTGGGGGGAGCGGTGGTTGCGCCTGGAACGGGAGACCGAGGCGCTGCAGCGCCGCGTCCAGACCCGGACGCACTCCATCAGCCGCGCCTTCGCCCGGGTGTGCGCGCTGCTGGACTCCTACGGCTACCTGGCCGGTGACGACGTGACAGCCGATGGGCGGCGGTTGGCTCGGTTGTGGTCGGAGAGCGACCTGCTCGTCGCGGAGTGCCTCCGGGCCGGGGTGTGGGACGACCTTGACGCCGCCGGGCTGGCCGCTGTCGTCTCCGCGGTGCTCTTCGAATCGCGAGGGGCCGAACCCGGCTCACCGCGGATGCCCGAGGGTCAGGTCCGCGAGGCGCTGGCGGCGACCGTGCGGATCTGGGGCCGGCTGTCCGGAGCCGAGGGTGAGCAACGGTTGGAGCTGACCCGTGAGCCGGACCTCGGGTTCTGTTGGCCGGTGCACCGCTGGGCCCGTGGCGAGGACCTCGACCGGGTGCTGCGCGGGTTGGCCGAGCAGGGCCAGACGCTGGCCGCCGGCGATTTCGTCCGCTGGTGCCGCCAGGTGCTGGACCTGCTGGACCAGATGGCGAAGACCGACAGCCCGCTCGCCGGAACGGCGCGCGCGGCCATTGCCGCCGTACGCCGCGGCGTGGTCGCCTACACCGGCGTGTCCTGACCAACCGCGGGGTGCAGCCCCGCTGGATGCCAGGGATGTGTGGGCGCGCGGCGCCACAATGTTCTTTGTTCTTTGGGGGTCCCCGGGGGGGCGAGCCCCCCGGGCGATGGCACAATGCACACGCTGCGTGCGCGGAAGCGGGCAGCGTCAGCGCACATCGAGCTCGGGAGTTCCAGATGAGCACACCTCCGTCGGGTGGCGAGGGGCAGAACCCCTACGGGCAGCAGCCGAACCCGCCGTATCCGTACGGCCAGGGTTCCGGTACCTCACCGGGTTCATCCGGGTCCTCCCCGTACGGCGGCAGCCAGCCCGGCTACGGCCAGCAGCAGCCCTCCTACGGCAGCGAGTCGCCGCCGACCCAGCAGTTCAGCAGCCCGTCCTATGGCCAGCAGCCGCCCGCGGCGCCCGGCTACGGCCAGCCCGGTTACGGCCAGCCCGCGGCACCGAACTATGGCCAGCCACCCCCGGCGACCCCCGCGTACGGGCAGCCGGCGTACGGCCAGCAGCCGCCCGGCGCCCCGGGCTACGGCCAGCCCTACGGGCAGCCGGACTGGTCGGGCGGCGGAGCCGGTCAGCAGAAGAAGAGCAAGGCCCCGCTGGTGGCCGGCATCGTCGCGCTGCTCGTCGTCCTCGTGGTCGCGCTGCTCCTGATCCTGCCCGGCTCGCCGCTGGGCCTGGGCGCCAACGTCTTCGACGAGCAGGCCGTGGCCGACTCCATCGCCCAGCAGTACGAGGACGAGTTCGACCTCGGCATCGACGTCCAGTGCCCGGCCGGCGAGGAGGTCGCCGTGGGTGCGTCCTTCACCTGCGACGGAACCACCGACGAGGGCGACGACATCCAGATCGACGTCGAGGTCACCAGCGACGACGGCGACTACACCTGGTCGGAGTCGTAGGCGCAGCTCAGCCGGCTGCGTCGTGCACGGCGCGGCAGGCCTGCAGCAGCCGCCCGACGCTGCTGTCCAGGCCCCAGCGGTCGCACAGCTCGACCAGCGCCTCCGGGTCCGCGGGGGC
>Ga0183260_10003195_pt1 | contig 13241 bp, 12 predicted proteins | sample AntDrymUQ4972206_2_FD_129768 | JGI IMG/M metagenome (GOLD analysis project Ga0183260, IMG submission 129768) | Polar desert sand microbial communities from Dry Valleys, Antarctica - metaG UQ497 (22.06) (version 2) (version 2) | ecosystem: Environmental > Terrestrial > Soil > Desert | place...
CGCCCACGACGTCAGCGACGGCGGGCTCGCCTGCGCGCTGGCCGAATGCGCGATCGCGGGCGGGATCGGGCTCGAGGTAGACCTCGGCGATCTGATCGCCGGCCGCGGCGGCGAGGTCGAGGCGTGGCTCTTCGGTGAGGGTCCCGGCGGCTTCGTGCTCGCCGCTGACTCCGCCACGACCGAGCGGCTGGAGAGCGAGGGGCTGGCGGTGGCGATCGGCACCGCGGGCGGCGAGGTGATCTCGATCGAGGCGCCGGGATCGGCGATCGATCTGACCGTCGTCGCCGCGGCTGCGGCCTGGCGCTCGCTGGGCGAGCGCATGTCCTGACGGCGGCACGGCACCTCCCGGCGGGGGACCCGGACGACGCCGGGCCGCGCTTTCACGTTTCCCGGCGCTGCTAGCCTGCGAGAGCAGGTCTCCCTCCTGCCCCGTCCTGATCAGACGACGACCCGGAAGGCTCTGTTCCTCCTTGACCGAGCGGCCCCCCGACCGCGACGGCCCGCGTGATGAGTGTGGAGTGTTCGGCGTTTACGCGCCGGGCCGCGATCCCGCACGCCTCACCTACTTCGGCCTGTTCGCGCTTCAGCATCGTGGGCAGGAGTCCGCGGGCATCGCCACCTGCCAGGGCGGGATGATCATGACCCTGCGCGATCTCGGGCTCGTCTCACAGGTCTTCGACGAGGAGAAGCTGCAGGGGCTCGCCGGGGACATGGCGATCGGCCACGTCCGATACTCGACGACGGGCGGCGGCTCCTGGGACAACACCCAGCCGGTCTGGCGCGACGACGGCCGCGAGGTCGCCCTCGCCCACAACGGCAACCTGACCAACGCGGTCGAGCTCTTCGCCGAGCTTCGCGATCGCGGCATCTCATTCCGCGGCACCTCGGACTCGGAGATCATCGCGGCCCTGCTCTCCTCCTCCCCCGAGGGTGGGATCGAGGACGCGGTCGAGGCGACGATGCGGCGGCTCGAGGGCGCCTACTCGACCGTCGTGATGACGAAGGGGGGAATCGTCGCCTTCCGGGATCCGCACGGCGTGCGGCCGCTCTCCCTCGGGCGCCTCGGCTCCGACTACCTCGTCGCCTCCGAGAGCTGCGCGTTCGACATCGTCGGCGCCAAGCTCATGCGCGAGGTGAACCCCGGGGAGCTGGTCTCGCTCAGCGAGCGGGGCCTCGAGGTGCGCCAGGCGGTGAAGCCGAAGCGAACCTCCCATTGCGTCTTCGAGCACATCTACTTCTCCCGTCCCGACTCCAGGCTCGAGGGGCGGGTCCTGCAGCAGGTGCGCGGCCGGATGGGCGAGATCCTCTGGCGCGAGGCCCCCGTCGACGCCGATCTGGTGATCTCGGTGCCCGACTCCGGCAACCCGGCGGCCACCGGATTCTCGCGCGCCTCCGGCATCCCCAAGGACGACGGGCTGATCAAGAACCGCTACGTCGCGCGCACCTTCATCCAGCCCGGCCAGGAGCTGCGCAAGCACGGCCTGAAGATGAAGTTCAACCCGCTGCCGGAGATCATCGAGGGGCAGCGCGTGGTCGTGGTCGACGACTCGATCGTCCGCGGCAACACGACTCGCCAGATCGTCGGCATGCTTCGCGACGCCGGCGCGCTCGAGGTCCACCTGCGGATCTCCGCCCCGCCGATCCGCTTCCCCTGTCACTACGGAGTCGACATGTCCTCCCGCGAGGAGATGGTCGCCCACGAGCGCACGATCGACGAGATCGCCGAGCACCTCGGGGCGGACTCGCTCGCCTACCTCTCCCTCGACGGCGTCTACGAGGCGATCGGGACGCCGGCCGAGGACCACTGCGACGCCTGCTTCACCGGCCGCTACCCGCTCGGCGAGGGCGACGGCGGCAAGTTCGCGCTCGAGCAGCTGGCAACAGTGCCGGCGGCCGTCCGCTGAGTTGAGCGGGAACCGCCGGGCGGGCGCCCCGCTTCGGGTCGCGGTGCTGGCATCGGGGGCTGGGACCAATCTGCAGGCAATCCTCGACTCCGTCCACGGGAGGGGGATGGTCGAGGTCGTCGGCGTCGCCTCGGACAACGGCGAGGCGAGGGCCCTGGAGCGAGCCGCTTCGGCGGATGTCGCAACCGGAGTCTTTTCCCGCGCCGACCACCCCGACCGGGAGTCGCGCGACCTCGCGATCGCCGCCTGGCTCGAGGAGCTCGGGGTCGAGCTCGTCGTCCTCGCCGGCTACATGCAACTCCTCTCGAACGGCTTCGTGCGACGTTTCCGCAACCGCGTGATCAACGTCCACCCGGCGCTGCTGCCGGCCTTTCCCGGGCTCGACGCGATCGGCCAGGCGCTCGCCCACGGAGTCCGTGTGACGGGGGTCACCGTGCACTTCGTCGACGAGGGGGTGGATACGGGGCCGATCCTCCTGCAGCGCCCCATCGAGCTCACATACACTCGACCGGTGGCCGAAGTGATCGAGGAGATTCACCGGGTCGAGCACGAGCTGCTGCCGCGCGCGATCGAGCTGATCGCCGCCGGCGCCGTCCGGATCGACGAGCGCAACCCCCGCCTCGTCAGGATCGAGGAGCGATGAGCACCGAGCCGATGCCGGCGATCGACGCGAGCGTCCAGGCCGCCCAGGCCCGGACCCACGTGCGGCGGGCGCTGATCTCCGTCTCGGACAAGAGCGGCCTGGTCGAGTTCGCGCAGGGGCTTGCGGGACTCGGGATCGAGATCGTCTCCACCGGTGGGACGGCGGCGGCGCTCGGCGAGGCGGGACTGCACGTGCGCTCGGTCGAGGATCTCACCGGGCGCCGGAGATCCTCGGTGGCCGCGTCAAGACGCTCCACCCCAGGCTCCACGCCGGCCTCCTCGCGATCCGCGACGACCCCGAGCATGCGGCCACGCTCGAGCGCGAGGGGATCGAGGGGATCGATCTCGTCTGCACGAACCTCTATCCGTTCGAGAGCACGGTCGCCCGCCGCGGCGTCAGCGATGCCGAGGTGATCGAGAACATCGACATCGGCGGCCCGACGATGATCCGGGCGGCGGCCAAGAACCACCATTACGTCGCGGTCGTGGTCCGGCCGGAGAGCTACGACGCGGTCTTGGCGGAGCTCGAGGAGTTCGAGGGCGAGATCTCCGGCGAGACGCGACACTGGCTCGCGAACGAGGCCTTCGCATACACGGCCCGCTACGACGCTGCGATCAGCCGCTGGTTCAGCGCTCGCTACGAGGACTTCCCAACGCACATGACGGTCTCGATGGAGAAGTTCCTCGACCTCTCCTATGGCGAGAACCCCCATCAGCGCGCCGCGCTCTACACCGAGGTCGGCAACCGCTCGCACGTGCTGAGCCGGGTCGCCAAGCAGCACGGCCGCGCCCTCTCGTTCAACAACGTGCTCGACCTCGACTCCGCGCGGCGGCTGCTCGCCGATCTCGACGGTCCGGCGTGCGTGATCGTCAAGCACAACAACCCATGTGGCGCGGCCGAGGGAGAGACCCTGCAGGACGCCTACGAGAAGGCGCTGGCCTGCGATCGCGACTCGGCCTTCGGAGGGGTGATCGCGCTGAACGGGACGATCGACCGCGCGCTGGCGGAGCGGCTGCACGAGAACTTCGTCGAGGTTCTGATTGCGCCGGGCTACGACGACGACGCGATGGAGATCCTGCGCCAGAAGGAGGCGGTTCGGATCCTCGAGGACACCGAGAAGCGGGAGCCCAGCAGCGACCTCGACGTCAAGCGGGTCCGTGGCGGCGCCCTCGTTCAGGAGCCCGACCGGGGTCGCGACGATCGCGCCTCGACCGAGGTGGTCAGCTCCCTCGAGCCCGACGACGCGCAGTGGCGGGACCTGATGTTCGCCTGGAAGGTCTGCCGGCACGTGCGCTCGAACGCGATCGTGCTGGCCAAGGACGCCGCGACCATCGGAATCGGAGCGGGGCAGATGAGCCGGGTCGACTCCGTGCGGATCGCAGTCGACAAGGCCCGAGCCGCGAGGGGCGACGAGGCCGAGGCGGCGCTGAGTGGATGCGTCGTCGCCTCCGACGCCTTCTTCCCCTTTGCGGACGGGCCCCAGGCCGCGATCGATGCGGGAGCCCGGGCGATCATCCAACCGGGCGGCTCGAAGCGCGACCCCGACGTGATCGAGGCGTGCGACGCGGGCGGCGTCGCGATGGTCTTCACCCGGCGGCGGCACTTCCGCCACTGAGCCTCGCGTGGCGGGCCGCTCGCAAGGGATGAGCAGGCCGCCGCAAATCGAGGTGACGGTGCTGCGGGTCTTCTGCCGGGAAGGCGGCGGTGGCGGGAACGAGCTCGGCGTGGTCCTCGACGGCAGCGCGGTCGAGCGCAACGACCGCCAGGCGCTCGCGGCGAGGCTCGGATACGCGGAGACCGTCTTCGTCGAGGACGCGGCCGCGGGCCGGATCGCGATCCACACTCCGGCGACCGAGCTGCCGTTCGCGGGCCATCCCACGGTGGGGACGGCGTGGCTCCTGCGCCGCGAGGGGATCGAGGTGGAGGCCCTGCATCCGCCGGCGGGGAGGGTGCCGGTGCGCTTCGCGGGCGAGGAGGCCTTCGTCGCGGCGCGGCCCGAGTGGTGCCCGCCGTTCGAGCTGCGGCAGCTCCAGGACCCCCCGGCGGTCGAGTCACACCCAATCGCCGAGAGTGGTCTCCTCTATGTCTGGGCCTGGATCGAGGAGGGGGCGGGCACGATCCGGTCGAGGTCGTTCGTCCCGGAGGCCGGAATCGCCGAGGACGAGGCGACGGGTGCGGCGGCCGTGCGGCTCTGCGCGCAGATCGCCCGCCCGATCGAGATCCACCAGGGCCGCGGCTCGCTGCTCAGGGCCCGGCCGCTCGGCGACGGGATGGTCGAGATCGGGGGGTTGGTGGCGGCGGCCTGATTGGCTGGTGAGGAGTGCCCCCGGTCGGATTCGAACCGACGACACACGGGGTAAAAACCCGCTGCTCTGGGCCAACTGAGCTACGGGGGCGGGGAAAGCTTACGAGCCGCCGAACGCGAAGCATCGACTTCGATCACCCTTCCTTCGAAGCCTGGTGAACCCGACGAAACGGACCCATGGGTACTGAAAATCCGGTTTCGCTCGAGCCAGGCCGCCTTCAGCCTCAGCAATCCGGCGCAGATTTCCCCGCTATAGGGGGAAATCTGCACGTTCTTTGCCCACCCCGCGCCGGGGCTCGGCGAGTGCCGCGCCTACGGGCGGTCGTCGTAGCTGAAAGCGGGGGCGGCACCGGCGTCGGGCGTCCGGCCCGCTGGGACACCGCGCGGCAGGCGGTAGTTGAACCGTGGCGAGCCGTTGCGGACCTCGTCGTAGACGCGCACGACCACCCGCTTGGTCCGCGAGGGTAGAGGCAGCGCCATCCGCTTACCGGGGCCGACGGAGACCTCCACCTGACGCTTCCGCTTTCGCGTCGGGATCTTCCTCCCGCTGCGATCGATGTAGCGCACCCCCAAGGTCCGCGCCCGGCCGGCGTACCAGTCGTCACCGGGGACGCGGAAGGTGAGCGCGAGACGGCCGCCGCGGCGCCGCTTCAGCTTCGGCTTGCGAACCGAGCCCGGCGGGCGAGTATCGGTCCCGTAGGTCCCGGTGTTGCGCTCGTCGTGGCGGTACGCCCACCACTCGTCGTTGCCCGTCCCGGCCTTGCCCTTCGTCCGCCAGGCGAACAGGTACCCCTCCCGCGTGGTCGCGACGACGTCGTTGCGTCCGCTCGAGGTCAGGTCCCCCACTGAGGGGCCCCAAAGAATCCAGCCGCTCTGGAAGTGCGGGAAGCCGCCCACCTGCCCACCGCCCTGCGCGTAGGCACCGATCGCGGAGCTGTCGCCGGCGTTGACGATCTCGGCGTCTCCGTCACCGGTGACGTCGGCGATAACGGGGGCGCCGACGAAGTCGAGCCCCTGCAGCTTGGCCGGGAAGCCGGGAAGCGTCGACCCCGAGCCGGCGTCGAAGGCGCGCACGTAGCTGTTGATCGGCTGGCCGCTGCCGGTCAGCAGCAGCGCCGCCGCGGCCGATGCCGATCCCGAGCCCGGCTCGGCGTATCCCACCGCCTCGGAGGAGCCGACCCGCCCGAACGCCCCCGAGGTGGTGAAGTTGACCGGCGTGTCCTCCGGCAGATTGCCATTCAGGGCGTCGAGCGTCGCCTGCTGGTCGCCGGCCAGCAGCGCCAGCGTCCCCCCGCCGACCGGAGCGAACGTCCTGATCTGCGAGCCGTCGCCGTCGAAGAGCGAGGTCGGTGAGAAAAGCGCCGGGGCGAACGCGATCTCGTCGTCGCCGTCCCCGTCGATGTCCGCCGCCACGGGGGTTGCGGCGCCCTCGGTGATGAACTCCTGCGCCGAGCCGACGAAGCTGACCAGGCCCTGCACGTTGATCGGCCAGCCGTCCACCGTCGAGCCATCGGCGTGGTAGGCGTGCAGGTGGCTGACCGGCAGCGGCTGCAGCCCCGCGCCAAACGCGTCCGTGTACTGGCTGCGCAGGACGAGCTCCGGCGATCCATCCCCGTCGAGATCGGCAATTGCGGGCGGCGTGTCGAGCTTTTGATCGTCGACCGTCACCCGGCCGCCGTCCGGCTGGTAGCCCGCCGGCAGCTCGACCTTGAACGGATAGCCCTTGAGCTCCCTGCCGTCCTCGCGGAAGGCGTGGACCCTGCCGTCCCAGCCGACCTGGACGATCTCGAGCCGATCGTTGCCGTTGAGGTCCGCGAGCACGGGCGGCGCCGAGGCGCCCCGGATCGGCAGCCGCGTGAACGGGAGTCTCGGCCGCGGAACCGCCGGCTTGCTCACCCCCGTGTTGAGCGCCTGCGGCCAGCCCTTGCGCAGCCTCCCGAACCGGTTCCAGACGTAGACGCGGCCGGTCGAGCTCGTGGCCACGACCGACGGGCGGCCGCTGCGCCCGAGCGCCCCGACCGCGACGTTGTTGAAAAACGGCTCGTGGCCGGGATCGACGCCGCGATGCTCGCGCTCGACCCTCGTCGGCCGCGAGCGGACCGGCCACCCCCGGAGCTCCCGCCCGCTCTTGCCGTCGATGGCGTGCACGCGACCGTCGGCGTCGCCGAAGATCATCGCCAGGTGGCCCTTTCCCTGCAGGTCGGCGAGCTGCGGCTGCGCCTCCCCGCCGGGACCGATCCGCTTCGGGAAGCCCCTGCGGAGATCGGGATCGTGGTGGACGGCGATCGTCCGCCGCTCCTCTCCCATCCGCCCCTTCGCGTCGCGAACCCGGATCCGCAGGGTCACGGTGTACTTCTCGCTCGTCTCGAGCTCCTTGCGCTGCGAGAGGGTGAAGGCGGCGCTCCAGAAGCTCCTCGGGACCCGGGAGAGGTCGAGCCTGCCGAGCCGCCCGTCGATCGCGGTGCGGCTGCGGCCGCCGGCGACGGTCGCGAAATCGTCCTCCCCGGGCTCGGCCCCGGGCGCGAACTCGAGCTTCCAGCGGAAGCTCCCCCGCTGCCGCGGCGCGTCGACGTGACCCGAGATCGGGACGGAGCGGTCCTGCGTGGGGTCGTAGAGCGAGTACCAGCGAGGCGAGTCGAACCAGGCGACCGGCGGCACGTCCCGGCGCGCGATCGCGGCCATCGCCTTCGTGACGTTCGGGCGCCCGTAGCCGAACTGAAGGTCGAAGCCCGGCTTCGACGGCCAGTTCGTCGGCCCGGAGATGTCGGAGCTCGTTGCGCGGACGACCTGAATCGCCTCCGCGTTCGTCAGCGGCCGCTTGATCAGACCCCGCTTGGCGGCCCGCTTGCCCCAGTCGAGCACGAGCGCCATGACCCCGCCGACCGTGGGGGTCGCCTCCGATGTCGTGCCGCCGGTGGTCGCGACGCTGAACATGTTGTGGGTGCCCCATGAGGTGAAGCCGGAGCGGGCGCGGAAGGTCTCGATCAGCGGGTTCTCGATCGCCGCGCTCCCCGGGGCGGTGCCGACTCCGTGCGCGTTGGAGACGAGGCCGTTGCCCGGCAGGACGTGCGGCCAGAACTGCCCGCCCTGGTGGTCGGTTGAATCGAAGTCGTTCGACGCCTCCACCATCACCACCCCCTTGTCCCACGCACGCTCGACGGTCTGGCGCATGAAGGTCGAGTAGCCGAGGTCGGCGGTCACCGAGACCAGCACGTCGACCTTCATGTCGGTCGCGTAGTTCCAGGCCTGGGCCAGGTCGTCGGTCCGGTCGAGCGCCTCCGCGCCGGCCTTGATCGGCAGGAGCATGCAGCGGGGGCAGACGCCCGCCTCGCCGATTCCGTTGTTCGTCTCCGCGGCAGCCTGCCGCATCTGCCCGTTGGCGTGGTCGTACTTCGAGTCGATCGTCGTCGGATCGTTCTGGTCGTTGTAGAAGTCCCAGCCGGAGATGTCGTCGGTGTAGCCGTTGGCGTCGTCATCGGAGCCGTCGGAGAAGCGGACGATGATGTCCTCGGGATCGACCAGGCCGTTGTCGTTGCGATCCGGAGTGTCGGCGTAGTCACGCGCGTTGAGCGCGCCGTCGCTCCTCGGCGTCGTCGGCTTCGGCAGCTCGCCCTTGTTGAGGAACACCTTGTTCACCAGCTCCTCGGGCTCGTCCTGCCAGTTGATGCCGCCCTCGATGTAGGCGATGACCGTGTCGGGGCTGCCTGCGGTGTAGCGCTTCCATGCGGTGTCGACGGACATCCCCGCGGCCCCCTCTGGATCGGAGGCGTTGACGGCGCATTGCGGGATGAACGAGAAGAGGTAGTACTGCTGGTCGTCCGCCGATCGCGTCGCGCACGTGGCGGGCCCGCCCTGCTCGGCGGGAGCGTAGGCAGGGTCGTTCGGGGGATCGTCGGGAAAGGCCGCGAGGGCCGTGCCGGAGGCGAGCAGTGCGGCCGCGAGCGCCGCGATGCCGGCGCGAGCCCGGGGCACTCTCCTCACGATCGTCCTCTCACGGTGAGGGAGCCTAGCGGGGGAACGGCACTCGCCATCCCGCTTTCCGCACCCCTCTGAGGCGGGGCGCATCCCTCAGACCGGGGCGTTCCAGCGCTGCACGACGCGGTAGTCGTGCTCCCAGCCCAGCCGGCTCAGCGTCGCCGTGCCGAGGCCGAACCGTTGTCCGGCGCCGGGGTCGAGCTCTAGCCACCGGGCGGCGAGGACGCGCAGCAGGTGGCCGTGGGCGAAGACCGCGAGCGTCCCGTCGGAGGCGAGGATCTCGGCGAGGATCTGGTCGGCGCGCGCTCCGACCTGCGCCGGCGACTCCCCGTTCGGGCAGCCGTCGCGCCAGAGGAGCCACCCGGGTCGTTCAGCGTGGACCTCGTCGCTCGTGATCCCCTCGTAGTCGCCGTAGTCCCACTCCATCAACGCATCGCGGAGCTCCGCGCGCTCGGCGAGTCCGGCGAGCGCGCAGGTCTCGCGCGCCCGCTCCAGCGGGCTGCAGAGGATCCGATCGAAGGAGATCTCGTCCAGCGGGACGCGCAGCTCCCGCGCCTGCCGCTCCCCATCCGCCGTCAGCGGGACGTCGGTGCGACCCGTGTGCCGCCGATCGCGGCTCCACTGCGTCTCGCCGTGGCGGGCGAGCCAAACGACGGGACGGCTCATCGGAGCCCATTCAACTCAGCTTCGGGATGCCCTGCTCCGGCGTCGAGGCGCGCGCATGCAATCGCTCGGGGATGCGCCCGGCCCGCCGCGCCGCGTGCCCGGCCTCGACCGCCGAGCGCATCGCCCGCGCCATCAGCTCCGGGTCGGTCGCGCCGGAGACCGCGCTTGCGAGCAATACCGCCGAGCAGCCGAGCTCGATCGCCCTCGTCGCATCGGAGGCGGTGCCGATCCCGGCGTCGAGGATCACCGGCACGTTCGCCGCCTCGACGATGATCCGCACGTTGTAGGGGTTGCGGATGCCCGCTCCCGAGCCGATCGGGGACCCGAGCGGCATCACTGCCGCGCAGCCGAGCCCCTCGAGGCGCCGCGCGAGGATCGGGTCGTCGTTCGTGTAGGGAAGGACCGTGAAGCCGGCGTCGACGAGCTGCTCGGCGGCGTCGAGCAGCTCGATCGCGTCGGGGAGCAGCGTGCGATCGTCGCCGATCACCTCGAGCTTGATCCAGTCGGTCTCGAAGGCCTCGCGAGCGAGCTGCGCGGTCCTGACGGCGTCGCGCGCCGTGTAGCAACCCGCCGTGTTCGGAAGGGCGAAGAGCCCGAGCCGGTCGATCACGTCGAGCACCGAGCCCTGCGCGAGAGGGTCGACGCGGCGCAGCGCGACGGTGACGATCTCCGTCCCGGAGGCGACGAGCGCGCGCTCGAGATCGCCGAGTGAGCGGAACCCGCCCGTGCCGACGATCAGCCGCGAGCTCCAGCTCCTCCCGCCGAGCTCGAAGCCCTCCTCGCGTGGCGACGCCTCGCCGGATGCTCCGTTCTCGCTCATTCCCCGCCCCCTCCGATTGCCGCCACGACCTCGACCCGCTGGCCCTCGTGCAGCGGCGTCTCCTCGAGCTCGCCCCGGGGGACGACCTCGCCATCGAGGGCCACCGCCACCCCGCGGTGTTCGGCCTCCACTCCGGCAGCGAGCGCCGCGTCGCGCACGCTCGCGCCATCGGCAAGCTCGACCACCGTCCCGTTGACCTCGACCCTCACGCTCACGCTCCCGCGGCGACCCGCTCGAAGCGGGCGGGCCCAAGCCCCTCGAGCTCGGACGGGACCGGGTTCCCCGCCAGCAGCGCCTCGATCCCGAGCGCGGTGATCGGAGCGAGCAGGATGCCGTTGCGGTGATGGCCTCCGGCCACGAGCAGGCCCTCGATCGCGGTCCCGCCGATCACCGGGGCGTTGTCGGGGGTGGACGGACGCAGCCCCGCCGAGCACTCGACCAGCTCGAGCTCGGCGATCTCGGGCAGGACCCGGTAGGCCTCGCGCAGCAGCTCGAGGACGCCGCCGGCGGTGACCCGAAGGTCGATGCCGCGATCCTCGACCGTCGCCCCCACCACGACCTCATCGCCCTCGCGGGGAACGATGTAGACCCGCTCGGTGACGATCAGGCGCTCACAGGGCCGGGTGGCCGGGCCCGCACGCAACCGCACGATCTCTCCCTTGACGGGTCGGATCGGCGGCCGCACGGCCCGCGGGAGGAGCTCACCGCCGGCCCGGGCCCCGCTTGCCACCAGCACCCGTTCGGCCGCGATCGCCTTCCCCCCGGCCAGCCGGACCCCGCGCACGGCGCCGCCCTCGTGGAGCAGCTCGCTGACCTCCGTCTCCACATGGAGGCGAGTCCCCGCTCGCTCGGCCGCCCGGCGTAGCGCGGCGAGGAGCGCCCGAGGGTCGACCTCCGCCTCACCCGGCGCCTCCACGCCCCCGACCACCCCCGTCGCCAGACCCGGCTCGAGCTGCCGGCACTCGCCCCCTCGCAGCCAGCTCACCTCGAGCCCGAGGCGCTCGTGGAGGGCGTGGACCCGCCGCAGCTCGGCCACCTCGTCGCGATCGAGCGCCACGTGCAGAGCTCCGATCTGGCGGTAGGGGACGCCGACCCCGGCCGCCTCGGCAAGCTCCGCGGCGAAGCGCGGCCAGGCCCGCGCCGAGGCGACCGCGGCCGCGTGCAGCGTCTCCTCGCCCCAGCTCGCCTCGCCAATCGGCGCGATCATCCCGGCGGCGACCTCGGTGGCGCGCTCGCGGGGCCCGGCATCAACGACGAGCGTCTCGAGGCCGGCCCGCGCCGCCCGCCAGGCGCAGGCGAGGCCGATGACGCCCGCCCCGACGACGAGCAGGTCCACGGCCCGCGTCCCGTCGATTCGCTCCTCGGACATCCCTCGACGCCTCCTGGCTCAAGCTCGGTGTCCGGGTGGGAGAGCGCGCGACCATCCCTGCGCCGGCATTGCCCGGATCAGGTTCGGACGGTCGGCGGCGCCAGCCACCCTCTCAGCCGCTCGCATCCGGCTCCCGTTGACCGATCCATCGTAGCGCCGCGCTCCATGGGCTCGTTCGGTCGAGCCCGTAGAGGCGAATCGCGCGTCACTACGCTTCGAGCAGATGGCGAATTCGCACAGGCTCGAAGGCAGGCGGCTCTACTTCGTTTGCGAGGCGGGGGAGGACTTCGGCGCGCTCGAACACCTGCTGGATGAGGCGCTCGCCGGCGGGGTCGGGCTGATCCAGCTCCGCGACAAGGAGGCTGATGAGGATCATCTGCTTGCCGCAGCGCCCGTCTTCCGCGCCGCCGCCGATCGCCACAACGCGCTTTTCCTGATCAACGATCGGCCCGATCTCGTGCAGGCCTGCGTCGCCGACGGCGTTCACGTCGGCCAGGACGATGCCCCCGTCGCAGAGGCGCGGCGGCTGGCTGGACCCGACGCGGTGGTCGGCCTCTCCACGCATCGCCCAGAGCAGCTCGACGCCGCCCGCGTTGCCGGCGGCGATGACTGGCCGGACTACGTCAGCGTTGGTCCGGTCTGGCCCACCCCGACTAAGGCCGGGCGTCCCGCCGCGGGCCTGGACTACGTCCGGTACGCCGCCACGACTGAAGGGCTTCCGGCGCAGCCCTGGTTCGCGATCGGCGGGATCGATGCGAATAACGTGGCCGAGGTTTGCGCGGCCGGCGCCGGAAGGATCGTCGTCGTCCGCGCAATCCGCGACGCGGAGGACCCACGGCGGGCCGCCGCGGCGCTTTACACCACCATCGGCTACGAAGCCCGCTATGCGGGGACGCCGCGATGAGCAGCCGCGAGCGCAAGCGCGCGGAGCGGCGCAAGCGGAAGCAGCGCAGCGGGGCCACCGCGGCCTCCGAGTCCGATCCGGCTGCGAAGGGCGCGCGGGATGCCGCGGCCGGGGCTCATCAGGAGACCGTCGAGGACCTCGCCGCCGAGGCGGAGGCGCGCGGGATCAGCCGCTCGGAGCTGCGCGACGAGCGGGCCCGCGAGCAGCTCGAGCCGCTGGAGGAGGGAGAGCGGCCGCGGGCCGTAACGATCGGCGCGGTGATCTCGATGCTGATCGCGCTCAGCATCCTGATCGGCTGGCTCGCCGGCGCCAAGGTGCAGGTCGTGGGTACGGACCTGAGCGAGCGGCCGAACGCCTTTCAGGTCTTCCCCCCGGCGATCCTGTTCGCGGTGATGAGCCTCGGCATGTGGCGCGCCCGCTACTGGGCGGTGCTCGGGTTCGAGGCGATCATGGCGATCATCATGGTCGGGTCGTTCATCACGCTGATCGCGGCAACGAGCGTCTTCAAGGCGGTCTCCGCCGCCGCGGTCCTGATCGGCGCCGCGCTGCTGTTCTGGTTCACCGTCAAGGCATTGGCTCGGATTCAGATGCCGGAGCTGAACGACCGCTAGATGGTTGATTCCCAGTCCCCGTGCGTCCGGGGATTCACCCGGTC
>Ga0183260_10003196_pt1 | contig 13239 bp, 12 predicted proteins | sample AntDrymUQ4972206_2_FD_129768 | JGI IMG/M metagenome (GOLD analysis project Ga0183260, IMG submission 129768) | Polar desert sand microbial communities from Dry Valleys, Antarctica - metaG UQ497 (22.06) (version 2) (version 2) | ecosystem: Environmental > Terrestrial > Soil > Desert | place...
ATGGGCACAACCCAAATGTCGACATCCCGCGCCACCGACCCGAAGCCCGCGTACGACGCGTCTCGGGTTTCGACATCGACTTGGTGGCTCGGAAGCACCTCGTCCATACCGCGTCCGGCAAGCAGGAGCCGAGCCGGCGCCTTGACGACCGTCATCGCCTCCACGAGCAATGGCAACTCGAAGTCGTAGCGCGACCCCACGTACCCAACCGTCCACGGCTTGCCCTCCGTCGGCGGCGACCACGGCAAAAGGTCACTTAGGAGCACAGGATTGATGCCCGCTCGCACGACGAGCACGCGCTCGCCTTCGATTGAGTATCGGCGGATCACCTCACGACGTAGCGACTCACTCACGACGGCGACCACGTCCGCGCGCGGGATCGCCCAACGCTGAACCCGCGCGTTGAGCCGGCCCACCCGCCGGCGTCTGCTCTGCTCGTCGTCGCTGACCGGATGCATCTGCTTGGCCGCGCGGCGCGACGCGTATTCCTCGTGCTCGGGCGAGAGATCCTGCAATACGGCACAGGTCGTTACCCGTAAGCGTTTCGTGATGGCGAACAGCGGGACTCCTGGCTCCATCAGAAACGGGATCCCCCGTGCGATTGACGCCGCGCCATGGACACGCTGATAGAGCACGACGCGTCGCCGGACCACGACGCGGTGCAGAAGTATCGACAGCGCGACCAACGGCGAGAGAAGTTCTCTGCCGAGCGCGCCACGCGGCAACGGGAGACGCCGAATGCAAATGTTCCCCACGCGCCTCACTTCGGTCGGCTCCACACACCAGACCTCGCCGCCCCAACCCTGTTCCGCCAACACTTGGACGAGCTCGTATGGACGGATCTGTTCACCGCCGACGATCTCGTCGAGCGGGGGAAGGTCTCGCACGAACGTCAGGAAGAACGGCGTGTCCCGCGAGTGCACGGATCAACCCTAGGTAGGCGCGCCGCAACCAAGCGCACATGCCCGCGGGTCGTAACATGCGCGCGTGATCGGAGTCGTCAACTACGGCCTCGGGAACATCATGTCGATCATGAACATGCTGCGCAGGATCGGCGTCGAGGCCGCGGTGTGTGACGATCCGGGCGCCATCGAACGTGCGGATCGACTGATCCTGCCGGGGGTCGGCGCCTTCGACGCCGGCATGAAAATGCTCAACGGCTCGGGGATGCGGCCGTCGCTAGAGGCGCAAGTTGCCGCCGGCACCCCGGTGCTCGGCATCTGTCTGGGCATGCAGTTCCTCGGGCGCAAGAGCGAAGAGGGCACGGAGCCGGGACTGGGTTGGGTTGCGGCAGACACCGTCCGCCTTCGCGCCGCTGACGACTTGCCTCTTCCGCACATGGGCTGGAACTGGATCGAGCCCAAGGGTCCGAGCGCGTTGTTCGATCCGGATGACGCGCCACTGCGCTTCTACTTCTTGCACTCTTTCGTGGTGGCGTGTGACGACGAGTCGACCGCGCTCGCAACCTTTGACTACGGCGGTGAGTTCGTCGGCGCGTTGGCCGACGGCAACATTTTCGGAGTGCAGTTCCATCCCGAGAAGAGCCACCGGTTCGGGATGAAGGTCCTCGAGCGGTTCACGCGCGCAGACCTGTGAAGCGCCCTGTTCGAGTGATCCCGACGCTGCTTCTTCATAGAGGAGGCCTGTACAAGACAGTCGAATTTTCGAAGCCCCAGTACGTCGGTGATCCCGTCAACGCAGTAAGGGTGTTCAACGACAAGGAGGCTGACGAGCTGCTGGTGCTCGACATCGATGCGTCACGCGAACGCCGAACGCCCCAGCTGCGCCTCCTCGAAGAACTCGCGAGCGAGGCATTCATGCCCGTCACCTACGGGGGTGGCGTGCGCACGATCGCGGACTTCGACGCGGTCTTCGCTACCGGCGTCGAGAAGGTCGCCGTCAACTCATCGGTGCTCGCCGACCCGACGCTGCTGGCGGCCGCCGCGGACCGGTTCGGCAAGCAGAGTGTCGCCGCGGTGATCGACGTGAAGAAAGAGCGAGGAGGTTGGCAGCTACTCGCCGACGGAGGGCGGACGAGGCTAAAGGCCGACCCCGTCGAGACCGCGCGCCGGTACGAGCGGGCGGGCGCGGGCGAACTCGTGGTTCAATCGGTCGACCGCGACGGGCACGGCGTCGGATACGACCTCGCGCTCATCTCGGCTGTGACCGCGGAAGTGGGCATCCCGGTAATCGCTCTCGGTGGGGCCGCCGACGTCGAGCACCTCCGAGCGGGACTGACCGCGGGCGCCGCCGGGGTCGCCGCCGGCAGCATGTTCGTCTTCCGCGGGAAACGCCGCGCTGTCCTGCTCAGCTACTTGAGCGAAGCCGAGCGCGCGTCGTTGACGTGACTTCGCTCGCCAGTTGCCAGTCGCGCCCTCGCTTTCCGCCGCGAGGACTCAAGCGGCCCGAGGGCAATCCGGAGCAGCTTCATGAGGTAGAAGGCGTACCAGCCGTCATGAGGATAGTCGGTGTGCGCCTTGGGCTGCTCTCGCATGATCAGATTGAACTCTTCGTCGGTCAGGCCCAGCTTCTTGAGGACGTACGTCTTGTGCTGGCGAAGCTCGTCCGGGTCATACAGCGGCTTCTCCAGCTCCGCTAGCGCGTCGGTACGACTCATCTGGCCCGAGCAAATCAGCTAGGCAAGATGCGCTTCGCGCTTATCGATGCCGAACTTCGTAGGCAGGATGTGCGCTTGGTAGAACTGCGTGAACAGCGACTCGTAGTGCTTTCCTGGATAGGGTCGCCATCCGAGCCCCTCGAGCACCTCTATCGCCTCGGCCTGCTGGTAGTCGAGGTAGTCGAGCAGATGCACCGATCGGATCCCCCTCGCGATCTGCCACCACGCGAACCGCAGCGTGCTGGCCGTTGGGAACGTCGTGATCTTCGGACCGCCGTTGCGACGAATGATGGCCTTCAGATTCCTGAGGTCCTGTTTCCGATAGTTCCATCCCGCCGGCATGACGTATTCGGTGGCGATGTTGTTGCCGCCAATGATGAACTTGATGTCCTCGTCGAGAGCCATGCGGTACGCGATCGAGTTGATCGCGTGGTCGGACACCACCTCGATGTCGACGACGCCAGATCGGATGTAGGCCACTTGGAGTTCACGGAATTCCGACCAGTCGACCACGTGCGTGTGCAACTCGAGACCCAGATGGTTCACGACCTGATGGATGTTGCTGATCGCCAGCTCGGAGTCCCAGCCATTGTCGAGATGAACCGCGAGCGGTCTCAGCCCGAGCTTCACCGCGACGTAAGCGAGGTAGGAACTGTCGACGCCCCCACTTAGCCCGATGATGCAGTCATGGTCCTTACCCGTGCCGAGCGCCTTGATCTCCGAAACGACCCGCTCGAGTTCGCCGGCGTCGCGAGTGGCCTGCGTCGCGCGCGCAACGGCCTCGAACCCGCGGCAGTACGAGCACACGCCGCCGGCGTCGAATCCAACGGGATCATCCTTGTTCTCGACAACACAGCGACTGCAGCGCACTGACCCTCAAATCGATTCGTCTGTCGCGGCAATCCTACGAGCGGAAGCGCCTTCGGCCCGACACGAGAAAGTCCGCGAATTCCTCTGCCAGGACGTCAGCATCACAACGCTCGCGCCACCGAGAATGCACCGCGCGACGAAGTTGTTCGCGCTCGGGCGAAGGAAGCGATGCGAACCTGTCGATTTCGTCGGCCAGCTTGTTTGCCGTTATCTCCTTCGGCACGAGACGCCCGACGCCGTCGTCGATGATCTCCCCGGTGCCACCGACATCGGTGGCAAGCACCGGGATCCCGCACGACATCGCCTCCATGATCGAGAAGGGCACGCCCTCGCTCGTACTGACGTTGACAAAGAGGTCCAAGCATCGGCCGTCGTAGAACGGGAGCACGTCCGCAGCGTGCATGCGACCGGCGAAGTTGGTCGTGACGTTCGTTGGGAGCGTTGCGGCCGCACCCCGGAGCTCGTCGTACAGCGGCCCGTCGCCGACGTGTGTCCAATCGACTCGCGCGCGGACAAGGGACAGTGCGTCGACCAACAGTCCGAGCCGCTTCACGGGCGCCACGAACGAACACGTCACCAGGCGCAGGACACCGTCGTCGCTCGGGCGCGCTCGACCTGCGCCGACCGAGCCCATCCGGATGGCCTCGATGCGCTCGGCAAGATCGGGATAGAGGCTCCGGAGGTGGTCCTGCCCCGCCTGTGACGAAGGAGCGGCGGTCGTTACCGACTCGAGGAGAGGCCGTCGGAACGGGATGTAGCCGTCGTTCTCGGTTTCAAACAGGTCGTATCGATGCATGCGGACGACGCTCTGGCGTGGCCTCACCGGCAGATGTGGGACCAAGTCACACAGCCCTCGGCCCCAGAAGAACACCAGGACCGCATCGTGATCGATCTCGTGCATGAGCGAGCGAACACGCTCGTCGCGTAGCAGCGTCTCCATCTGCAAACCGGCTGTCGCCCATGCTCGGAGCCACGACCTGCGCCGCCACACGCGGGCCCGGTTGAACTCACGCACGTAGTAGCCCCGCCTCGGGCTGGCGAGAAGTTGCGGAACGATCTCCGGAACGCGCCCCGATACCGGCTCGTCGAGGATCGGCTCGAGCGCCTCTACTCCCGGCGGCGGCCGGCGGGGTGAGCGGTTGCCCGCGAAGCACAACGGAATCACGACGGTGCGGTCGAAGTGTCGTGCGAGATGCCGGAGCTCGTCGTGTTTCCACGACTCACCGATGCCATACGGGTACGAGTGGGTGAAGTAGAAGAGCGTGCTCGGACGCGCCATCTCGCCGCGCGTTGAGGGCACGCCGGGATTGTAGGTATCGGCCTGCGCCGTCGGGTTCGCCGCTAAGCGGCGGATACGTTGTCGCGGTGCGGCTGAGGCGGAGTATTCGTGCCGGCATTCGCCGCTTCGGCTACGAACTCACCTGGGTCGGGGGCGGTCAGCCCGAGTTCCCACTCGACTTCGACGAGCGGTCGATCGCGACGATCCGTTCGGTTCGAGAGTTCACGATGACTCCGGACGAACGAATCTTCGCGCTGTGCGAGGCGATCCGTCACGTGGTCAGGTATTCGATACCGGGTGACATCGTCGAATGCGGCGTATGGCGCGGCGGCAGCATGATGGCTGCCGGAAGAACGCTGATCGAAAGCGGCGACACCACTCGAAGACTCCACTTGTTCGACACCTTCGAAGGTATGTCTGATCCAACGGATGCCGATCGGCGCCATGACGGAGTCGGTGCCACGACCATTCTTGAAGAAGATCCCGAGTACTGGTGTCGCGCTGGACTCGCGGACGTAAGAGGCAACATCGAGTCGACGGGCTACCCGACGGGCCTCGTCAACTACGTCGCAGGGCGCGTCGAGGAGACAATTCCCGATCAGTCTCCGGCGATGATTGCGCTACTCAGGCTCGACACGGACTGGTATGAGTCGACCAAGCACGAACTCGAGCACCTGTACCCGCGCGTATCCCCTGGCGGGATCGTGATCATCGACGACTACGGGTTCTGGCACGGAGCGCGAAAGGCCACCGACGAGTTCCTCGACGTGCTTGGCGAACCGCTGTACCTCCACAGGATCGACTACTCGGGTCGGGCTTTCGTAAAGCCCGGGTGATCACGGCGAGGGCGCGATCTCTGGCTCCAATTTCAGACCGTCGGCAACGTGAGCGCTTCGGCGACCGAGGGTTACCGACGCGATCACGAGAAGCACGAATGTGAGTGTGTAGGACGCTGTCGAAGCGATTGCCGCGCCGCTTATACCCATCCGCGGAATCAGGATGACATCGAGAACCACCGTCGTGACGAGTGACACCGCCGCGACCGCGGAGTTGATGTGAGGCTGCCCGCGACCGGCGAGCTCGTGACTGATCACCTTGCCGCCGCCGAGAAGTACTGCACCCGGTAACAGGAGCAGCATCGGACGGTACGCGCTTGCGAACTCGTCGGAGAACACCGACCGGATGACTTGATCGCCGAATGCAGCTAGCGCGAGAGCGGCCACAGCCGAGATCGCGAGTGTTTGTGCAGTGGCGCGGGCGGTGAGAGCCCGGCTCTCGGTCGCCGTTCCCTTCGCCGCGCGCGGGAAGAGCACCAGACTTACGGCGTCCGGCAGATACCACAGAAGCTCGGCGAGTCGGGTTGAGACGGAATAGATGCCGACGGCAAAGGGGCCGAGGTACAGATTGACGATTAGCACGTCGAGTCGGTAGTTGAAGTACTGCAACAGCTCGCCGACGTGACCTCGCATCCCATAGCCGACGAGCGGCCTTACGACGTCGCGCTCAAACCGGGGACGAAAGCTCACCGTTGAACGACGGAGTACCTCGATACTCACGACGACGGTCGTGGCCGTCGCTAGGAGCGAAGCGACCACCACACCCCCCGCGCCCCGATCGAACCCGACAAGGAGCACAGCGGTGACGGCGAGTTGCGAAAGCGCGGACACGATCACGCAGGCGTTGAGTACAGCGAAGCGCTCAAGTCCTTGCAGCAAGCCCTGCAAGTGCGCCATGAGAACACCGAGCGGCACAGCGAGCATCCCGAGTATCAGCAGGGGCGCGGGAGCATCCGGGAGTACCGCGCGATAGACCCCAGTGGCGCCAGCCACGAGAACGATTATCGCGGTCGCGAACACCGCTAGCGCTGTGAAGCTAAGCGCATGACCAGCGAGGGTTGAGGTGTCGAATCGGGCGGTTCCGATGAAGTACACGTTGCTCGCTGCGAGGCCGCCGTCGAGCAGCAACCGGATGAGGGGTGGCGCCAAGACGACAACGGCCACGATGCCTTTACCCGCTGGACCCAGCGTGCGGGCGATGAGCGCGCCCTGCGCGATTGCCACTGCAACCCCGATGACACTGCTTCCAAACGACAGGCCGATGTTTCGGTTGAACCGCTTGTTCTCGACGTCAGCGGGCATCGGATGAGGCGCCTACAGCCCGCCGCAATGCGTCGACGACTACACCGACCTCGTCAGCGGTCATGAGCGGGTCGCACGGCAGTGACAACACCTCGTCACACGCCTGCTCGGCGTTCGGACTACTTGTCGCCCACTTTCGGAGCGCGGGTTGGTTCGAAAGCGCGACGCGGTAATGCACGCCCGTGCCGATGCCGTGGTCCTCGAGAACCTCAGCGACGCGGTCGCGCTCTGCGACCCGAACGACGAGGGCGTGGTGGACGGCCCCGTCGTCCCACGGCACCAGACGGACGCCGGGCGTACCAGCGAGCTGCGCCCGGTACAGGTCGCCGAGAGCTTGGCGCGCCTTTGTCCACGCGGGAAGGTGGCGCAATTTTGCAGCAAGAAACCCGGCCTGGATGCCGTCGAGACGCGAACACCAGCCGATCGCCTCGTGAAGGTCCTTGGTCTCGCGCCCATGGTCGCGGAGGCGTCGGATCTGGGCAATGAGTTCTGCGTCGTTGCCGAGTACCGCCCCGGCGTCACCCAGGGCGCCGAGGTTCTTGCCGGGGAAGAAGCTGAAACACGTCAGGTGTCCGACCGATCCAATCGACCGGCCGCGCCATGTCGCGAGGTGCGCCTGCGCAGCGTCCTCGATGATCAGGTAGCCCTCAGCCTTGAGCGCTTCCAAGTCGTCGAGGTCGACCACGCGGCCGTGGAGGTGGACCGGAATAACCACACGAGTTCTCGGCGTCGCGACAGCGCGGACCGACGCCGCGGTCACGAGCAGCGTTTCGGGGTCGACGTCGGCGAGGACCGGTTCTGCCCCGACATGGACGACTGCCTCTGCAGTCGCAATGAATGTGAGCGCCGGCACGACGACTTCGTCGCCGGGGCCGACCCCGAGCGCGCGCAACGCCAGCGCGAGCGCGTCTGTGCCTGAGCCACACCCCACCGCGTGTGTCGCACCATGCGCGCGGGCGAATTCACGCTCGAACGTCTCGCCCGCGGCGGCGCTCACGAACGTGCTGGATTCGAGGATCGATTCGTACGCGGCGTCAAGGTCGGGGCGGATCGACTCGTGAAGCCGTCGGAGGTCGAGGTACGGGATGCGGCTCATCCGGTCACTCTCGCGGGGTTCCCGACGACGGTCGCGCCACTGGCGACGTCGCTGATCACGACCGCACCTGCACCCACGAGCGCGCCGTCTCCGATGACGACGCCGGGCAGCAGCACCGCGCCCGCTCCTATCACCGCGCCACTGCCGATAATCACGCCTTCCAGCTTGGCCTTTGTATCGGGCCGATTCGGGTACCGCGCGTTGGTCACCACCACCCCGGGGCCGACCCACGCACCTTCACGCAAGATCGATAGCTCGGGGATGAAGCAGTTTGAGTGGACTCTCGCGTTGTTCTCGATCATGACGCTGTGCTCGATGATCGTGTGCGAGCCGATGGAGACGTTCGTGCCGATGGTGGTGCGATCGCGGACGAGGACACCGTGTCCTGTTTGAAACTGATCCCCGATTCTCACGCCGCGATAGATCACCGTGTGGCTCCGGAGGATCCCGGAACCGTCGATGACGAGGGGTTCACCCTCGCCGTCGACGCCGAGCACGCAGAATGCGGCGATTTCCAGCCCCGCCCCGACGGTCGCATCATCGGCAACGACTGCCGTCGGGTGCGTCACCATTCGATCGTGACGGGCGCGCCGCGCAGACGTGTTGAAGCGTCGACCGCTTCGAGGATCCGCACAACATCTGCGCCATGCCGCGCGCTCGTCAACGGAGTGCGTCCGGTCCTACACGCCGCGGCGAACTCCTCGATCTCGTCGAGAAGGGGCTCTCGCATCTGGACATGGGGAATCAGGATGTCGCCCGATCTGGTGCGCCACTGAAAATCCCCGTACGACGCAACCTCATCGAGCTTTCCCTGCGGGCGCGCTACGCCCGAGTTGAAGACCGAAATCTTCTGATCGACGGATACGTCGTCGAAGACGGCCATCTTCTTGTCACCGACGACGGTGAGAAGCCTTGTCTTGCGCGGATCGAGCCAGCTCAAGTGAAGGTTCGCTCCGATGCCCGACGGAAACCGCAGGGTCGCGAAGCACACGTCGTCGATGTCTGGCTGAAGGTAGGAGAGCCCGGTCGCGGATACTTCGCTGGGCTTCTCGTCCAGAAGATAAAGAAGGATCGAAACGTCGTGGGGGCCGAAGTTCCACAGCGCGTTGCAGTCGCTGCGGACGCGTCCGAGATTCAGTCGCTGGCTGTAGATGTACTCAACCGTTCCGAGGTCGCCGCCCTGCACGTACTCGCGAAGCAGCCTCACGGGCGCTGCGTACAAGAAGGTATGCCCGACCATGCACGTGACGCCCGATCTCTTTCCTGTCGCCACAAGTCGCTCGGCGTCCTCCGTGGTAGTCGCGAGCGGCTTCTCGACCAAGACATGGCGGCCCGACTCCATCGCTGTCAGAGCGAGGGCGGCATGCGTATGCGCCGGCGTTGCAATGGCAACTGCTTCGACACTCGCTTCAGCAAGCGCATCTTCCAGCGTCGCGTAGGTCGCCACTCCGTCGCGCAGTGCAGAGGCTGCTGCTCGCCTGTCGGCATCCGGATCGACGACAGCCGCAAGCTCCGTACCTGTTGCCGCGAGAATGTTTCGAGCCAGATTTGCGCCCCAGTAGCCGAACCCGACCAGCGCGACGCCCACTGCAGCACCGGGTGCAGCTCCAGAGCTAGTCACTCAATCGTCCTGGAGGTTTTCACGGCTCCGACAGTCCGCCAGGATTTGGGTCGAATGGGCCGTGTCTGTGCACATTCGAATCCTCGACAGCGAGGCGTATCCAAACGCTGTCAGCCCACTCAATTAGCGAGGGCACGAGCGTTGATGCGCGACGCAATGCTTCGCTCGCCGCAACTACGGCACGCGACGGATACGGCATCGCTCGGCGCTCTGACCATTGCGCGTTCAAACTGAAGTACCCGTCCGCCACGATGGAATTTCGGCTGGCGAGGGACCCGGCCAACCGCCGAAGCTCGTCGAACGTCCACGGCCTGACCTGAAAGTCACGGTCTGCGACTACCCCGCGGCGGTACAGCATCCGCTGACGGAGACCGCGGACGTTCGGCATTTGCACCAATACAGTGCCGCCGGGTCGAACGACCCGAATCATCTCGAGCAACGCCTGCTCGGCCTCGGCCTTCGGCAAATGCTGAAGGACGCTGTAGCTGAAGGCGGCATCGAAGCTGTCGTCCGGAAGCGGCAACCGGCGGCCGTCAGCGTTGGCGATCTTGATTTCGCCACTGGGACTCAACTGGCGCGCCACTCGACCGAGTGCTCTGCAACAATCAATCCAAGGATCGATCGCGGCAACATTCCATCCCTTAGCCGCGGCGGCAATTGTCCACCTTCCCCAGCCGGACCCAATATCGACCATCGTCTGGGTCCTTCCACGCGGCTCCAGCGGAAACCTCGGACGCGGATAGGTGCGCAGCTTTGAGCTTCGGTAGAGCGAACCGCCGGTATCGGCGATCTGGCTCTGCACAAACGGATCTACGTCGCTCGGACCCAGCTTCGGGTATGCCGACGGATTCAATCCGAGCGGATCCCAGGACGACGCATGAAATGGCGGCGATATTGTCGCGTCGAACAGCGTAGGAACGTTCGAAAACGGGTCCCGGTGGTACGCGTGGCCCGCTGAACATTGCAAGAGTTCGCCGCTGTTAGAGAGCGATGCGCGATCAACCGGGCAAACGAAAGCGGGCAAATGCATCGCTCTTGACGCTAATGGGATCGCACCATGGACCGTGAAAGACGCGGCGCTCGCCTGGAACCGCGTGATCGGCCTTCTTGACCGCCGGGCGCGTGGCCTGACTGCGATGGTGGTGCGCTGGTGATCACTACGGTCTCGCCAGGCGTGGATGCCTCAGCATCACAGCGGCGCCGGGCCGACGATGCGCCCCGGCTGGACGGCGAACTAGAGGAAGCGCGATCTTCGTCGGTTTTTGAAATTTCGCGGAATATAGTACGGACCTTGCCCGTGTCACCATCAGTGACTCCTCTATCCGGGTGCCTATCCCACGGTTGGGATCGAGCGGTGGTTGCGCTCACGACGGGTCGGTGGCAGTGGCGAACTGCGTGCGCTGCAGTCGTCGTCACCTATCTACTGCACCCACCTGTGCTGGGCGATAACGCGGGCGGAAACTGGGATTACATCGAGCGCCAAGCCGAGGATCCGTTCGATCCGCCTTTTGCGTTTCCGACGTCGCACGAAGCGAAGCTGATGTTCCGGCTAGTGCCGGCCCTCATCGTTCGCGCGGGCATAGGATTCGGCGGCTGGATGGTCCTCCAAGCGCTGCTCGGAGTCGTCGTGTTTGCTGCGGCGGGCATCGTCGTACAACGGCATCTCCACAACCGTGCAGCGAGCGTGGCTGTGGTGATAGCGGTAGGCGCAACCTATATCGGAGGGCAATACGCGTTCGACGATCACGCATACTTCGACACCCTGGCCGTTGCTGGGCTCGTCGGCGCGATGACCGTGCGCTCCTACCCTGCGCAGTTCGTCTGCCTACTCATCGCGCTGTGGACCGACGAACGTGCCGTCGTCGCGACTGTCGCCGTCATGGCGTATGCGGCGATCACGCGAGACCGCGGGCGAGCGATCGTCACGCCGCTAGTATTAATTTCCTACGCGACAGGCCGGGCGGTCCTCGCTGGTCGCTACGGACTCGCAACTCCGGCGGGCCCAAACTGGATCGGCGCTGCAATCGACGGTCTTGACGTGTCGATCCCCGGGCTGTGGATGGCGCTCAAGGGGCTATGGGTATTTCCCGTTCTCGGAGCGGTCACGTTGATTTCGCGCCACCGCTACATCGCGGCAGCAGCGCTCTTGGCCTCGGTCGCGGCCTCTATCTCAGCGGCGCTCGCTGTGCTTGATACGACTCGCAGCGCGGTGTATCTGCTGCCTGCGGTGTTCTGCGGCGTCGCGGCTATCGAACACGAGCGAGAAGGGTTACGAGGGAACGCCGTCCGAGTCGCGCTCGGTGCGTCGTTGGCGCTCCCGACCTTCTTCGTCATCGTGCCGGACTTCACCTGGATACTGCCACTGCCCTTGCAACTTCTTCCGGACCTATGAGCTGGGCCTCGCCCTGCGTAATCCGATTTGAAAACGAAACCCCCGAAAGCAGCCAAAAGAAGATGTTCGCTATGTAGTTATCGAAGAACCCCGCCCCGAAGCTAAATGTGACGATCAACAACGTGCCGATGTAGAAGGCGATGATCGCTGTTGCGGGAGCGGCTGGCCGATCCCGTCGCGAGCGCGCGACCATGACCGCTTGGGACGTCCACAACAACACCCACACGCACCAGACCACCAATCCGACCAAACCCCACTCCGCGCCAACGCTTCCCCAACCAGACTCGGTCTTCGAAGCCTCGGTCTCAATGTCGATGTACTGCTTGCCGGTCGATTCGATTCCGGTCCCTCGTCCTACGTACCCTCCGTCTCGGAGGCCGCCCAAGGCCGCCTTGGCGTACGTCGATAGGCGCGGACCGACCTCGAAGTCTTCACTCTGAGGGTTGAGCGTCGCAGCGTAGAAACCTGTCTGCTCGGAAGACTTGTCTTCGACCGTGCCTCCGGCAATCACGGCGACCGCGATCAAGCCCGCCGAGAACAGGAGCAACGTCGTCCGCGAGCGCTGCCTTCCTCTCACTCTAGAAAAAACAAATCCGAAGGCGGTCAAGGGGAGACACACGAGGAGCGAAGTACGCGACCCCGAAGCGAACGCTGCCGCAAGCGATACGACGATGGCGAGAGCTGCAATCTGGCGCCGGCCTTTCGAGTCAGCCAGCCGAAACGCGCAAAAGGCAAGCGTGAGGGAGACAATTGTCATCGATGCAAATCGGCTCACGTCGGCAAACGGCCCGGAGGGCCGGGTGATCTCGGCTTCCCCAGCGTTCTTGACTATGACGAGATTCTTGAGAAGCGGATCGTCCAGCGCTCCACTCGGATTTAGAAACGTGGGGCCAATAATTGTCTGGGCTATTCCGATAGCGCACACTGCCGCGCTCAGAAGAGCCATTGAGGTGAGCGCGCGCCGAAGGCGTTCTCTGTCCATCGCGAGGTAGACGCCGACCGGAAATAGGAGCGCGTAGAAGAACCGCACCCTGATGCCGATCACCGGCAAAATCGGGCTGACCAATCCCGATGGCAGCGAAAACAGGAGCGCCACCGCGAACACTGCCATCGTGGGCCACCACAGGTTGCCAAGCGGTCCGCGCCAGCAGCCCTTGAGCCTCGGCGCGATCGCGATCATCGCGAGGACGAGAAGGATGTCCTTGACGAAATACACGCGGATGTCG
>Ga0183260_10003197_pt1 | contig 13236 bp, 11 predicted proteins | sample AntDrymUQ4972206_2_FD_129768 | JGI IMG/M metagenome (GOLD analysis project Ga0183260, IMG submission 129768) | Polar desert sand microbial communities from Dry Valleys, Antarctica - metaG UQ497 (22.06) (version 2) (version 2) | ecosystem: Environmental > Terrestrial > Soil > Desert | place...
CTCTACCAGCAGAACGCCCACGACGCGGTCGGTCCCGAAGTCGGCGAACAGGTGAAGGTAGCCTGGGACGCAAACCACTGTCTGATACTGGGAGGATAGGCATGCAGAGAAGAGACACAGGGATCAGCCGGAGCAGGTTCCTCAAGATGATGGGCGCGGCGGGTGTGGCGGGGTCCACGCTATCGGTGCTGTCGTGCCAGCCGAACACGAGCGCAACGGGCGGAGGAGGTAGCGGCGGCGGTCCAGAGGAAAAAGAACTGGCCTTCTACAACTGGTCGGACTACGTAGCCAAGAGCACCATCCCCGGCTTCGAGGAAGAGACCGGCATAAAGGTCACGCAGGACTTTTTCGCCTCCAACGAAGACCTGCTGGGCAAGCTCCAGGCCGGCGCCACAGGCTATGACGTCATCGTGCCCAGCGATTACATGGTCGCCATCATGATCAAATCCGACGTCATCCAGAAGATCGACAAGTCCAAGATCCCGAACACCAAGAACGTTGGCAGCAACTACATGGGCCTCTCCTACGACCCGAACAACGAGTACAGCCTCCCCTACCAGTGGGGCACCACCGGCATCCTCTACAACAAGAAAGAGGTCGGGGAGCTGGACGGTACCTGGGACGCTATGTGGGACCCGCAGTTCGAGGGCGAGATGGCGATGCTCGCCGACAGCCGGGAGACCATCGGCGCGGCCCTCTACAAGCTGGGCTACTCCGTGAACAGCAAGGACCAGGACCAGCTCGCGGAGGCCGAGGCGGAGCTGAAGAAGCAGCAGCCCCTACTGCGAGGATACTTCGCCTCCACCGAGGTCCGGCCACTGGTGCTTAACGGCGACATCCTGCTGGGCCACGTCTACTCGGGAGACGCCTTCCTCGCCCTCTCTGAAAATGAGAACCTCGACTACGTCATCCCTCAGCCGCAGGCGACGCGCTGGACGGACAATATGTGCATCCCGAACGGCGCGTCGCACCCGGACAACGCCCACAAGTTCATAAACTACATCCTCGGCGCGGACGTGGGCGCCAAGCTCTCCAACTACACCTACTACAACACGCCCAACGAGGCCGCGCTGCCGAAAATCGCCGGGGCGCTCAAGGACCTCCCAGGCTACATCCTCTCGCCGGATGTCTTCCAGAGGCTGGAGGTCATCAAGGACCTCGGGGCGACAACCAGGGATTACGAGCGCATCTTCACCGAGGTAAAGAGCGCCTAGCGTGGGAGATAAAGGCCGCGGTTGGAACCTGGGACTCGCTGGACTGCTCACGCCGGTCACGATCTGGCTCGGGCTCTTCTTCCTGGTGCCACTGCTCCTGATCCTGGCTTATTCGTTCGGGACCAGCGACGTCTACGGCGGGATAACGCTCGGTTTCAACCCGTCCAACTACCTCAGGGTCTTCGACCCACTCTACCTCCAGATCATCGTCCGCACGTTCTTCATAGCCGCGCTCAACACCGTGCTCTGCCTCGTACTCGGATACCCCCTGGCATATTTCATCGTCTTCAAGGGCTACAGGCGACGCAACATCCTCATCCTGCTGGTGATGGTACCGTTCTGGACGAGCCTCCTGATCCGGGCGTACTCGTGGGTCGTGATCCTGAGCGGCAACGGGATCGCCAACAAGTTCTTGCAGTTCATCGGTATCACCGACGAACCTCTCACCCTGATATTCACCCCTGAAGCCGTGCTCATGGGCATGGTCTACTCGTACCTGCCTTTTATGATCCTGCCGCTCTACGCCTCGCTGGAGAAGTTCGACACCCGCCTGAAGGAAGCGGCCAAGGACCTCGGGGCGAGCCGGTGGCAAACCTTCTGGCGGGTCACGTTTCCTCTGAGCATGCCCGGCGTGATAGCGGGGAGTATCCTGGTCTTCATCCCGTCGGCCGGGGAGTTCGTCATCCCGCAGTTGCTCGGCGGGTCGAGGACGGTGATGACGGGAACCCTGATACAGACCCAGTTCGGCCCGGCCCGGGACTGGGCGTTCGGGAGCGCCCTGTCGGTGATGCTCGCCGTCCTGCTGCTCGCGGCGATACTGTTCTACGTGCGGCGCGTCGGCACAGACAAGCTGGGGGGTATGTAGCGATGGCGGCGAAAACGGGCGGTCCCGTACAAAAAGGCGTGGGTAAGCTTCCGGATCGGGCATTGTTCCTGTTCTCGCTCTTGGTCTACGCGTTCCTCTACGCCCCGATACTGGTCCTGATGTTCTTCTCCTTCAACTCAAGTAAGAGCACGCAGAACTGGACCGGCTTCTCGACCGAATGGTACGGGGCTCTGCTGCGAGACCAGACAATCCTCGACGCCTTCAGGGTCTCCATGATCGTGGGCGTGACCGCGACGCTCATCGCCACCGTCATAGGCACCCTGACGGCGCTGGCGCTCACGAGGCACGACTTCAGGGGCAAGACCTTCGCCGACTCCACGATCTATGCCGCCACCGTGATGCCGGAGATCGTTGTGGGCGTGAGCCTGCTGGTCTTCTTCGTGGCGACTTTCCTCCCGCTCGGCATCGAACTCGGGATCGTGACCATCGTAATCGCACACGTTGCGTTCACCGTCTCGTTCGTCACCATCGTGGTGCGGGCGCGGCTTGCGGGGATGGATCAGTCTCTGGAAGAGGCGGCCCAGGATCTTGGGGCGAACCCCGTGACGACCTTCCTGCGGGTAACGTTGCCCCTGATACTGCCGGGCGTAATGGCCGGTGCGCTCCTGGCATTTACACTCTCGTTCGACGACTTCGTCATAACATTCTTCGTCTCTGGCGTTGGGTCGAGCACGCTGCCGCTGAAGATCTACTCCATGATCAAGTTCGGCGTCACTCCGGTCATCAACGCCCTCTCGACGGTGGTGCTGGTCACCACCATGATCCTGATCTTCGGCGGCAGCCGGCTACTCTCACGCAGGGAAGGCGCGTAACCGGGTGGGACCGGGACAGCGGCCGGAGACGGAGGGCGAGCGGGATCTCAGGGCAGAGCGGCGGATATCCGGCGATGTGTGGCGTGAGCGCATAGAGGAATCGCTCCGGCACGGCCTGGAGGCCGCTGAATCGGTCGGGAACCGTGAGATCAGCGTGTTCGCAAGGCGCTTCGCGCCGGACTACTCCGGTTCCGATACCTTTATGGGGTTCCCGTTCCTGGAGGATGTGCAGCGGGTCGGAGAGCACGTGGCGGTCGTAGTCGGGGTGCCGTACGACACGGGGACCACCTCGCGCGCGGGGGCGCGCTACGGTCCCAGGGGCATCCGGCAGGCTTCGCGTATCTCGGACGGCTACAGCTTCGACATGGGCGTAGACTTGGCAGAGGCCCTGGACATCGTGGACGCGGGTGACGTGTTCACGCTGCCGGGCAACATCGAGAAGTCGTTCGACCAGATCACGGCCGCCGTTGACCACGTCTTCGGCGCCGGAACGTTCCCCGTGATCCTGGGCGACGACCACTCCATAGGCTTCCCTGTTCTGCGGGGCCTCGCCCGAAACGTCTCCGGTAACATCGGCATCATCCATCTGGACCGACATGCCGACATGAACGAGCGCGACTACGACGATCTCACCCACGGCACGCCCTGGTTCCACGCCACCAACATCCCCAACGTCCCGGCGAAGAACCTCGTGCAGATAGGGCTCGGCGGCTGGATGGGCCTGCGAGAGTCCATAGGCAACGCCAGGGAGCGAGGAACCACGATCCTGACGGTAGACGACGTGGATACGATGGGCGTCGAGAAGACGGCGGAGCGGGCGCTGGAAGTAGCCTGGGACGGCGCGGAGGCCGTGTACCTGAGCTTCGACATAGACTCTGTGGACCCATCAGCAGCCCCTGGTACCGGAACCCCCGAACCCGGCGGCTTCACGCCGAGGGAGGCGCTTAAGCTGCTCCGGCTGGTGGCGCGGGAAGGACTGTGCGGCATGGAGGTGGTCGAGGTCTCGCCACCGTACGACGTGGCCGAGACCACAGTACTGCTCGCCTCCCGGGCCGTGGCGAACGTGCTGGCCGAACTGCTCCTGCACGGCCACCTGCCGTCCCGTTACCCGATGAGCTAGAAGGTAGGCGATGACCGAGAACAGCACCCTGCGTGTCACAAACCCAGCGACCGGGGAGAGCATAGAGGAGATCGGAACAACGACCCGCGAGGAGTTGGACGCCGTCGCGGAGATAGCGAAGCGCGGCTTCGAGGAGTGGCGCGGCTTCGCCGGTCTCGACCGGGCCGGTGTCTTTCATGGGATCTCCCGTTCCTTGCTCGACCATCAGGCGGAGCTGGCGGAGATCATGACGCAGGAAGGCGGCAAACCGTACATCGAGAACCACGACGAGGTCGAGTGGGTCGCGTCATGCTTCGACTACTACGGTGAGATCGCCCGCGACTCCGTCGGATACCTCCCCGCCCCCATCGAACCCCAGCAACTCGCGATGGTCATAAAGGAACCCGTCGGTACCGTCGCCTGCATCGTGCCGTGGAACTATCCATTGCTGCTCGCCGCCTGGAAGGTTGCCCCGGCCCTTGCCGCCGGGAACGCCGTGATCCTCAAGCCCTCGGAGGAAACGCCGCTGGCAACGCGGAGGATGGCCGAGTTGATCGAAGGTCTCCCAGACGGCCTGTTCCAGGTCGTGTACGGGGCTGGAGACGTGGGAGACGCCCTCGTCCGGCATCCCGGCGTGGACATGGTGGCGTTCACCGGAAGCCAGGAGACGGGCCGGAGGGTCGGGGTGACGGCGGCAGAGCGCCTGATGCGGGCCAATCTGGAACTCGGCGGCAAGGACCCGTTCATCATCTGCGACGACGTGGACGTGGAGATCGCCGCGCAGGGTGCCGTGTGGGCCGCGTGCCTGAACGCAGGTCAGGTCTGTACCTCGTCGGAGCGCTTCTACGTGGAGAAAGGCATCGCGGACGACTTCGTGGAGGCGTCGCGGGAATTCGTCGAGAGCCTGAACATCGGTGACCCGATGAACGAAAATACGGACATCGGGCCGATGATCAACGGCCCCGGACGCGAGAAGGTGGAGCGCCACGTCGGCGAGGCCATAGAGAAGGGTGCGAAACTGGTCGCCGGGGGCGCACGGTGGGGTGAGCGGGGCTTCTACTACAGGCCGACCGTCCTCACCGGCGTCACGCCTTCCATGACGGTGATGCGCGACGAGACCTTCGGGCCCGTGGTCCCGATCGTCGAGGTAGATAGCCTGGACGAGGCCATCGAGCAGGCCAACTCGGTGCCTTTCGGGCTCGGTGCGAACCTATACACGCGGGACTTCGAGAAGATGCTGCGTTGCATGCGCGGCATCCGGGCGGGGACGGTCTGGATCAACGACCCACTTACGGACAACGACGCAGCCCCCTTCGGAGGGTACGGTGGCAGCGGCATCGGGCGCGAGTTGGGCCGGGAAGGACTCGAAACCTTCCAAGAATCCAAGCACGTCCACATAGACCCGAAGGTGGAGAAGAAGGAGTGGTGGTACCCCTACGGCAAGGGCAACCCTGGCGACGAGACCGGACAGAGGGTGATGTAATGGCGAACCCCACTACACCGGAGCCCGTCGCGCCGGGCGTGTACCGCGTGGACGCCTTCGCCATCCCGAACGCCATCAGCGTGTTGCTGCTAGAGAACGATGACGGCTGGACGCTGATGGACACAGGCGTCAAGGGAAGTGTCCGGCGCATTCAGGAGGCTTTGGATGCCCTCGGTTCGGGGCCGGATGATCTGAAGCGCATCTTCCTGACGCACCACCACGACGACCATGTGGGTGGCCTGCGAGGCTTGCTGGAATGGGTGCCTGGTGCGGAGGTCGGGGCGTCGGCTCACGAGGCCGAGGTGATCTCGGGCAGACGTCGGATAGACCCGTCGAGCAACGCGGCCATCCGCTACATGACCCGTAACACCGAGCTGCCGATGGCACCGGTCACTAAGGTGCTGCGCGAGGGAGATTTCGTATCCGGGTTCAGAATCATCGCCACGCCGGGCCATACTCTGGGGCACGTCTCGCTACTGCGCGACGAGGACGGACTTCTGTTCACGGCGGACGCCTTCGGATACCTCCCACGGAAGATACGGGTTGGCGTTGTCAAGGCGTTCTGCACAAACCCGAAAGAGGCCCGGCGCTCGGCAGAGAAGCTGCTGGCGGAGGACTTCGCCACCGTCGTGATGACCCACGGCCCGATGCTGCGCGCTGGCGCGAAACGGACGCTGCGCGAGGCCGTTGCGAGGTGCCGGTACTGATGCCCGGCTCCCCAAACGGACGCTACGACGCCATCGTGGTCGGCTCAGGCCACAACGGTCTCATCGCGGCGGCGTATCTTGCGAAAGCTGGTAAGAGCGTGCTCGTCCTGGAGCGGCGCGGGATCATCGGTGGCGCCACCGTGACGGAGGAGCCGTGGCCTGGGTACAGGATCTCGACCTGCTCCTACGTCTGCCAACTGCTGCTGCCCGAGGTAATACGGGACCTCGACCTCGTTCGCCACGGCTACGACGTAAGGCCACTAGACCCCCAGTACTTCATGCCCTTCCCCGACGGACGGTACCTTGCCTCCTTTCTCGACAGCGGTAAGACCGTCGAACAGATCGGCAAATTCTCCCGCGGAGACGTCGCCGCCCACGGCGCCTACTGGACGATGTGGGATCGCATCATCGCCCGCATGCGCCCCCTCACGGTGGGGCCGGCGCCGACCCGGGAGGAACTGAAGCGTGCCTTCGACGGGCCGGACGGAGAGGAGGACTGGCGGACGCTCACAAAGAAGAGCATCGCGGAGGTCCTGGATGAGTACTTCGAGTCGGGAGAACTCAAGGCGGTGCTGTGCGTGGGTGGTGTGATCGGGACGAACGCAGGTCCCCGCACGCCCGGCACAGCCTACGTGAAGTACCATCACATCCTCGGCCAAGTCGACGGCCACCAGGGGGCCTGGGGCTACGTACGCGGCGGCATGGGAGCCGTCTCGCAGGCCATAGCTTCCTCTGCTCGGGAGGCCGGAGCCGAGGTCCTCACCGATGCCGAGGTGGCCGGGATAGACATCCGGGCCGGCGTGGCGAAGGGCGTACATCTCCACGACGGTCGTTCCTTCGAGGCGGAGGTCGTACTCTCAGGAGCCGACCCGTACCGCACGTACCTGGGGATGGTTGGTGAGAAGCATCTGCCGGATGACCTTATCTCGGGCGTGAAGTCGATGCGCATAGAAGGCTCTGTGGTGAAGGTGCTGCTCGCGCTCGGGGAATTGCCGGACTTCACGGCCCTACCGGGGAAGGAAGTAGGCCCCCAGCACACCGGCGGCATCGTCATAAACCCGTCCGTGGACGCGCTCCAGAGGGCGTGGGAGGAGTGCGAGCGGGGTGAGCCCTCCCGGCGGCCGTTCATAGACGGATACATCCAGAGCGTCACGGAGGACGGCCTCGCGCCACCAGGCAAGCACACCATGAGCCTGTTCTGCCAGTACGCGCCGTACCGGCTAGCCGAAGGAACGTGGGAAGAGCGGCGGGATGAGATCGGCTGGAACATCGTCGAGACCTTCGCAGAGTACGCGCCGAACCTGCCGGGCGCCATCGAGCACATCGAGGTTCTCGGTCCACCTGATATCGAGCGGAGGATCGGAATAACGGGCGGTAACATCTTCCACGGCGAGATCCTACCGGACCAGATGTTCGACCTCCGTCCCGTACCCGGCTACGCGGACTACCGCTCCCCGATAGAGAACCTGTATCTGTGCGGCGCCGGCATGTGGCCTGGTGGAGCTGTCTACGGCGCGCCGGGCCGCAACTGCGCCCGCGAGGTACTCTCCGACCTGGAAGCGAGGACTCCGGCCGGAAGCGCTATGTAGAAGAGCATTGGGAACAAGAGAGGAGACTATGGTGGAAACCAAGACAAGGGTGAGGAACTTCGTCGGAGGGGAGCACGTTGACCCCGCGGACGGACGGCTCTACGACGTGATCAACCCTTCCACAGGCGAAGCGTACGCACAGGCACCGGCCTCTGGCAAGGAGGACGTGGACCGGGCGTTCGAGGCCGCGGAGCGGGCGTTCGAGGGATGGCGGGATGCGACTCCCTCGGAACGGCAGTTGGCGATGTTCAGGCTCGCCGACGCCATCGAGGAGCGGGGCGAAGAGCTGGTCCGGGCCGAGTCGGAGAACACCGGCAAGCCTTTCCAGCTTACGATGGAGGAGGAGATCCCGGCGGCCGTGGACCAGATCCGCTTCTTCGCCGGCGCGGCCCGCGTCCTGGAAGGCAAGTCTGCCGGGGAGTACCTCGAGGGATACACGTCCTTCGTCCGCCGCGAGCCGATAGGCGTCATCGGGCAGGTCACGCCCTGGAACTACCCCATGATGATGGCCGTCTGGAAGTTCGCCCCGGCCATAGCCGCCGGCAACACCATCGTCCTCAAGCCATCGGACACCACGCCGGTATCCACCGTGATGCTCGCGGAGATCGCCGCCGAGTTCCTCCCCGAAGGCGTCTTCAACGTGGTGTGCGGCGACCGCGACACCGGCCGCACACTGGTCGAGCACCCAACGCCCCAGATGGTCTCCATAACCGGCTCCGTCCGTGCCGGCATGCAGGTCGCCGAGGCAGCCGCGAAGGACCTGAAGCGCACGCATCTCGAACTTGGCGGCAAGGCGCCGGTCATCGTCTTCGACGACGCGGACCTCGAAGCGGCGGCAGAGGCCATAGCGGGCGCCGGATACTTCAACGCCGGACAGGACTGCACCGCCGCCACCCGAGTGCTCGCCTCCCCCGGCATCCACGATGACTTCGTCGCCGCCCTCACCGAGCAGGCGAAGAACACCACTACCGGAGCCCCTAACGGCGCCGTCGAGGAGCCGGACTACGGTCCGCTCAACAACCAGAACCAGCTCGGCCACGTCTCCGGCATGGTGGAACGTCTCCCGGGCCACGCCGAGATAGTCACCGGCGGGCACAGGTTCGGCGAGAAAGGTTTCTTCTTCGAGCCGACGGTTGTATCGGGCTTGCGGCAGGACGACGAGGCTTCGCAGAATGAGATCTTCGGCCCCGTCATCACCGTCCAGTCGTTCTCGGACGAGGACGAGGCGGTCCGCTGGGCCAACGGCGTGAAGTACGGGCTCGCCTCCAGCGTGTTCACCACGGACCACGGGCGCGCGATGCGGGTCAGCCGACGGCTGAACTTCGGGTGCGTCTGGATCAACACGCACATCCCCATCGTCGCCGAGATGCCCCACGGCGGATTCGGACACTCAGGCCACGGCAAGGACCTCTCAATGTACGGCCTGGAGGACTACACCCGCATCAAGCACGTCATGTCGAGCCTGGGATAACGACTGCTGCCACACCAGCGCGGGCGCTCCATCTGGTGCGTCCGCGCCTTTCCGGTCCGTGGCCGCTCAGGCGTTCGCAGCGTTAGCGGTCTTCGCTGCCCTCGATTTCGAGGCCGAGCGCCGGACGCGGCTGAAGATCAAAAGGTTGAACAGGTGCATGACGCCAAGCACCAGCAGCACCAGCCCCACCTTCCGCGAGAGGACCTCGAAAGTCCCCTGCAGCGTCATTACGTCGCCCCCGATCTTGAGCGCCAGGCTGACGTAGCCGAGGTTGATCAGGTAGAACCCAACCACCAGCAAGCGGTTTACCGAATCCGCCAAATCCCCATCGCCTGCAAACACATCAACCAAGAACGCCCGGCCATTGCTCGACAACACCCGCGCCACCCACACCGTCAACGCCACGCTTATCACCAGATAAGCCACGTAGGTCAACACCACCGGATCCATCACAATCTCCTTAAATGAACGTGTTCATTAACAGGAGTATGCGCCTCCGGTGGCATGGAGTCAAGAGCAATTTATGAACGGATTCACTTTTGTCTGGAAACGGGATCAGGGTTTCGTGGAAGCGGCTTCTTCGTAAGCATGCCCGAAGCGGTAGAGGGTAGCTTCGTCGAATGGACGACCGATGAACTGTGCACCGACCGGGAGTCCGGTGGCGACGAAGCCGCAGGGGACGGAGAGGCTCGGGAGACCGTTCAGGTTCGTGGGACCGGTGAGGCGAGTGAGAGCGGAGTACACGGCTTCCTCGTGGTCGCCGATGTTCGTCTGGCGATGCCCGATCTCCGTAGCCGGGATGGGAACCGTCGGGGCGAGAAGCACATCTACTCCTTCCAGGACCCGCCCGAACTCCTCTCGCGAGTGGAGTTTTCTCCTCTGCGCGTTCGCGTACCGGTAGGCTTCCAGTTTTTCGCCTCGCAGCAGGCGCTCGAGACCCTGGTCGTCGAACTTCTCTGGTTCGGCCTTCAGACGTTCTTCGTGGACGGCGAAGGCTTCCGCGGCCAGGGTGAGCCGCTGCGCTTCGAGCGTCTCCCACACGTTCGGTATGGTTACCTCCTGTATCTTCGCCCCGAGTTCCCGGAAGATTTCCAACGCTTCCCGCACCCGAGCCTCAACCTCTTCCTCGACATGTTCGAAATAGAAACCCGACGGAACCCCGATCACGGCGCCCCGGACGCCGCGTTGCAGGTCGCTGGCGAAGTCCTCGGCGGGCCGGTCCACCGAGTACGGGTCACGCGGGTCGTGGCCGGCGAGGGCGTTCAGGAGGATGGCGTTGTCCTCAACGGTTCGGGTGATGGGGCCGACGTGGTCCAGGGTCCATGACAACGGGAAGACGCCGTGTTTGCTGACCCGGCCGAAGGTCGGTTTCATGCCGACGACGCCGCATAGCGCGGCGGGGATGCGGATGGAGCCGCCGGTATCCGAGCCGAGGGCGCCGTAGACGAGGCTGGTGGCGACGGCGGCCCCGGAGCCGCCGCTGGATCCGCCCGTGATCCTGGCGCGGTCGCGCGGGTTCCTCGTCGGTCCGAAGCGCGAGCGGTCCCCCGTCGGGCCGTAGGCGAACTCGTGGGTATTGGTCTTGCCTACCATGACCGCCCCGGCCTCTTCCAGCTTCTCGACGACGGCGGCATCATGCTCGGGGACGTGGTCCTCGAAGAAGGCAGAGCCCATCGTGGTGCGGACGCCCTTCGTGGAGATGAGATCCTTCAGGGCGAAGGGCACGCCGTGAAGCGGACCGCGATGTTCGCCGGCCAGGATCTCCCGCTCAGCCCTCTTCGCCGCCTCCATCGCCCTCTCCGCCGTCACCGTGATGAAGGCGTTGGTCTCGTCGGCCTCGATGCGCTCCAGGCACACCTCCACGGCCTCGACCGGGGAGATGCTCCGCTCCCGAAGCGCCAGGGCGAGGGCCGCGAGGGACCGCGGTGGATCCACCTTACCCACGCCGTTTGAGCGTCTTCTCTGGTACGACCACAGGAGGTATCTTACAGCTTTACGGGGAGTGTTCCCGGTATCATTGCCGGGTGCTATGGCGCGCGAAAAAGGTTATCGGCGGGTTTGACCGGCGGGTGTGGCTGCTGCTCTTCGCCATGCTCGTGTTCCGGTTCGGGCACGGCCTGTACTTTCCTTTCAGTTCGATCTACTTCCACAACGTCCTCGGCATCCCGCTCTCCCTGGTCGGGGTGGGCCTGGCGGTCTTCGCGGTGGCGAGCGTCCTCTCGGGTATCGTCGCGGGTCCCCTGACCGACCGATACGGACGCAAGCCCCTGATGCTCGTCGCTCTCGCCGGGAGCTCGGTGAGCTTCTTCGGCTTCGCCCTGGTGGACGGCATGGTCGGATATCTGGCGGTCTCCGCGGCCCATGGGCTCCTCGGATGGTCCGTGTTCGAGGCGTCCCGCAACGCGATGGTCGCTGACGTGACACCATCGGGGATGCGCTCCCGCGCCTACGGCCTGGTACGGGTCGGCGGCAACGTCGGGTGGGCTCTGGGTCCCATGGTGGCGGGCGCGGTCTCGGCCGCGGCGGGAGGCTCGGGGACTGTCTACCCCAGGCTCTTCGTCGGGACCGCGATACTGACGGCGCTCGTGGGGCTCGCCCTCGTCTTCACCGTGCGCGAGTCGCTCCCCGCCCGGAAGGAACAGCTGTCCGTCGGTGGCAAGCGGGACCGGGCGCTGCGCGTCGCGCTCTCGGACGGAAGACTGTTGCTGCCGCTGGGGGTCGGCGTCCTGCTGTACTACGTCTTTACCCAGGACTGGCAGGCGCTTCCGGTGTACGCCAAGAACTTCGTGGGGGTGCCGGACGGCCGAATCGGGTTCTTCCTCGGCGCGAACGGGCTCATGGTCATCCTGTTCCAGCTCCCGATCTCGTACCTGATCGACTGCGGCTCCAGGGTCGTAGCCCTGCTCGCCGGGGCGGCGCTCTTCGCGGCCTCCTCGGTAACGCTCCTGCTGACCGACTCGTTCGCGGGCGTTCTCATCGCCTTCGTCCTGTTCTTCACGCTGGCTGAGATGGTCCTGGAGGTCGCAGGAGCGTCCCTGGCCGCCGAGATCTCCCCCGTCCGGCTGCGAGGGACATACCTGGCCCTGTTCGGCGCGTGCTTCGGCGCGGCCTGCGGCGTGAGCCCCATCGTCGGCGGCACCCTCCTCCAGGCCCGCCTCCCGGACGCCATATGGACCATCCAACTCGCCGCCGCTGCGCTCGCAGCAGCCGGTCTCGTCGCCCTCGCCGTACTGAGAGCGCACTCGACCAAACAAGAGAGCTGACCGGCCGAAATGCTACTCCGGGACGCGCAACACGAAGATGGCGAGGTCGTCGTGCTGAGTCCCCTCCTGGAACTCCAGCGCAGCATCTTTGACCTTCTGGGCGATGTATGAAGCGTCGAGGCCACCGAGGGCGTTCAGGACGGAGACGAGACGGTCTCCCCCGAACAGCGTGCCGTCAGGGGCCCTGGCTTCGATGACGCCGTCGGTGTAGAGGACGAGGGCGTCGCCGGGTTCGAGGCGGCCTGAGCTCTCATCGAGGCCGGCGTCGGGGAACACGCCGAGGGCTTTGCCGGGGCACCCGAACTCCTCCACGGAGCCACCGACGCGCAGGAGGAGCGGCGCGGGGTGCCCACCGCGGGCCACGGTCAGGTCCAGGCCGCCGGCTTCGGAGCGCAGGCGGATGCAGGCGGCGGTGCAGAACTGATAGTCCGAGAGCTGACGCAGCATCGCCTCGTTGAGAGACGCGAGGACGGCAGAGGGAGAGTCGCTGCCGAGGGCCACGGCCCGGATGGTGTAGCGGGCGAGGGCCGTCACCGCAGCGGCCACGGGTCCCTTGCCGCGGACGTCCCCGATCACGGCCAAACGCCCTCCGTCTTTGACCTCGATCAGGTCGTAGAAGTCCCCGCCGACCTCGTTCTCCTCGCCCATCGGCAGGTACTCGGCTCCGACCTCCAGCCCCGGCGCCTCCAGGATACCGGGCAGTATGCTCTGC
>Ga0183260_10003198_pt1 | contig 13234 bp, 12 predicted proteins | sample AntDrymUQ4972206_2_FD_129768 | JGI IMG/M metagenome (GOLD analysis project Ga0183260, IMG submission 129768) | Polar desert sand microbial communities from Dry Valleys, Antarctica - metaG UQ497 (22.06) (version 2) (version 2) | ecosystem: Environmental > Terrestrial > Soil > Desert | place...
ATTGATTTTGATATCAAAAAAGGTACTATTCTTGCTTTATTGGGACCGAACGGGGCTGGAAAAACCACAACTATTCACATTTTGAGTACATTACTTTTGCCTGATAAGGGCATTGCTCGGATTAGCGGTTTTGATGTGGTTAAGGAAGTTGACAAAGTACGGAGTTTAATTGGCCTGACTGGTCAATATGCAGCTTTAGATGAATACTTGACAGGTAGAGAAAATCTGCAAATGATTGGTCGTTTGTATCGTCTAAGTCACCAGGACATTAAACAAAGGACAGAAGAATTACTTGAATTATTTGATCTTGTAGATGCAGCTGATCGTGCTGTAAAGACTTATTCAGGTGGTATGCGTCGCCGTTTGGACCTTGCTGTCAGTTTGATTGCTTCTCCTCCGATTATTTTTTTAGACGAACCTACTTCAGGTCTTGACCCACGAAGTCGGTTAATTATGTGGGACACTATTAAACAATTAGCTGGCAGTGGTACAACAATACTCCTTACTACTCAAGATATGGATGAAGCAGATCATTTGGCAAGTAGAATTGTGGTTCTTGACGGTGGCAAAATTATAGCAGAGGGCACTTCAGATGAACTAAAACAGCAGGTGGGTTCCGAACGCTTAGAGATAACCTTTATGAATACCAGCTATTTTGAAAAAGCTAAAGAGGTTATTCAGGTAGAAAAATTTCATGCAGACAGTAAGATGCGTACTATAAGTTTCGTCACTACAGGTGGAGTCCATCAACTACGACAAGTTCTTAGTCGATTAGACGAAGCAAATATAGAAGTAGAAAGTATATCTTTTCATAGTCCTACGCTAGATGACGTTTTCCTCATTCTTACTGGCCATTCAACAGAGCAATCAAATAGAGAAGAAAGAGAAAAAGAGGTCTTTAAGCAATGACCAGACCATCTTTTAGAACCAATATCAGACCAGAAAATCACTCAAAATTCTATTGGATGCTCAGTGATTCTTTTGTACTGGCCCAGCGAAGCATCAAACATATTACAAGGAATTTGGATCAACTTTTTTCAGTTGCTCTATTTCCCATCATGTTTTTCTTGTTGTTTCGATATGTATTTGGAGGTGCCATAGATACTGGTGATATGAGCTATGTCAACTTTTTGGTGGCCGGCATCTTTGTCCAAATGCTTGCTTTTGGTGCGAACTATACAACTATGAATTTAGCCATCGATCTTCAAAGAGGTATAGTTAATAGGTTCCGATCTCTTCCCATTTCACGATCTGCTTTGCTAATAGGTCATGTTGGAGCAGATCTAGTCAGAAACATGATTTCAGGTCTAATTGTAATTGGGGTTAGCTTTCTTGTAGGATTTCACCCTGTGGCTAGTGTTACTGAATGGATATCGATATTTTGCCTAGCCATCCTTTTTTCATTAGCTATCTCTTGGATATCAGCCATTATGGGCCTAATTGTAAAAAGCATCGAAGCCGCTCAGTGGACTGGTTTTATCGTTATTTTTCCACTAACTTTTGTCAGCAGCGCTTTCGTACCTACCGATACTATGCCAGGTCCATTAAGATTCTTTGCTGAAAATCAGCCTCTTACACATGTGATAGAAGCGATTCGTTCATGGTTGGTTGGGACACCAATTGGTGATTCCGGATGGCTTGCGTTTGCCTGGTGTATAGGTATAATCGTGATTGCAATGCCTGTGGCAACATGGTTGTTCAAGCGTCAGACGTTAAGATAAAAATATATCACATTGCAAATCACTCCAAAAATTCGAGCTAGATAACAAGGGTAAAAAAAAGGACGATTCATAGCAGAATCATTTCTAGATGCTTAATAATTGCGTAGAGATAGGTTGCAACCATCACAGATGCGTGTACACAGTGCATATCTTTAGTGAAAAGAATAAGATCCTAACGAAGTTATTACAGGAATTCGATAGCATCAAACCTGATGACAACTAGTTCTTATTATTAAAGAATTTCTCAAGTAAATAATCCTAACTCGAATATCGGATTACTATTAGTTTTATAAAAGGTTGTAGGCTGCGAAATATACAAACTAAGGTTCGATATATCTTCACTGATCTCATTCTATTATCGCTCTAACATCCATAATTCAATTCATCATAGTTTGTAAAAATAGCATTTTTGCATTCTCCTTCGCCACCTCTTTTATCAATCTCTGTAGTCAGGTTTATAACAAATATATAAAATAGTCTATGAAATAAGTATTTAAGCGAATCAAACGATATATAACATATGGAATTGAGGAAAGAATTATCCATTAATGAAATAAAATTTATGTCTAGGAAAATTTCTACATCAACTCTTGTAAAATTATCTCCCCATCTAAGCAATGGGTTGAATTAAAATTGCAATTAACTAAGTTATTGTTACCCCAATATGAAACTAATAACTGCGATAACATTCAGGACTATATGGAAATTCTTAAAGTAGATCATAAGATTCAAGATCAGACAACTAATTCGAAAATATATGATAACTACTTTTCATTATATTCAAAACATAAAACGGACTATCATGTAGATAATGATAAGCTTACAATAGCTATCAATGATGTTCGTAATAACGATAAGAAAATTCTATCATTGCTACATAAAGAAATGTGGTCAACATATTCATTTAAAGCTCTTGAGAGAAAACTTGATATTCACCAACAAAGTCTATCAAGGGCGTTGAAAAGGCTTTTGGACTTGAACCTAATTGAGAAGACATCATCAGGGTACAAGTTGGTTGAAAGAAATGCCTATAACTTGAATCCAGTATTGGACGATAATCTTTTAAATGAAGAGCTAGAAATAGATAAATCAAAAAAAAATAGAAAATATAAGCAATTAATCCAAATCTATATGCCTGTAAAGGGTAACATTGAACCCATAGTGGATCATTTAACTGGGAAATGGTTCGGCAATTTAAGATGGTTTGGTCTGATAAAAAAAGAAACAGGTTTTAGACTTCAATGGATAGTAGTAGATAAATACAGTAACAATAAAATATTCCAGATTAATGTTAGTGTTTTATCAGATTATGTTATTGTAGAGTCCGATGTCGTTTCTGATAGTGAGAAAGTTGAAGCTATGTATTACTCAAACAGGATAATTGAAGAGATAGTAAAAATTCTTAAGGAGAACTTGCATGAAGAACATGTACCAAAAAAGGAATACATCCCTGTTTGCACTAATGACATAAAATTTTCGCACAATAGGAATAAATGATGGAATGTCAGACTTATTCTTTTATAATTTTCACCTAAACAAGGAATTAAAAATATTATAACATACAAGATTTCAACTATTCAACCTATTTTTCTGCGCTGTACAGAACTATAGTATTCAGGAAAAAAATAGTAAAAAATTGTGCTTATGAATTATGATGACCATACATTGAACTGTTTAGTGATACAGGGTCAACACAGCATGTTAAAGTTCCTGTTTTATTTTTGTAAATCCTTTTGAAGTAACTATCCCCGACTCAACCACCGGTTTTTCTCCGATTGCTTTTTCTATAGCTTCATTTGACAATTTCAATGCCTGTTCAATGTTCATATTTGTGTCATAGCCTTTTTGAATGACGTCTAATGCCACATCCGAGGAGTAACCTATTGCAAACCCACCACCTTTTAAATAAGTTCCACTGGGGTCAACTCGATACAACTGTATTCCATTTTCATCTACTCCAGCAATGATTATTGAAGCCGCTTGCGGTCTTACGGCATAAATAGTGTAATTGTGTAAATAAGTACTTAGATGTTTTGTGATGGATCTTATATCTATTGAGCTATCATATGAAATGCGATGTTTCTGTGCTTGTAACCTTATTTCTTCTATTAAATGTTCTATATCAGCTATATAGCCTGCTCCATTTGCTCCGATGTGCTTATCAATGACAAATATTTTTTCATTAGGATCAACTAAGGGCAAAGTAGGCTTGATGTGACTTGAAATTAAAGCGAATTCTGGAGTTTTTAATCCAATAGTTGTTGAACCTTTATTTACCGCCTCTAAAGCATTGTCCACTAATACTAGCCTACCACCTTGTCCATAGTAGTATGGATATCTACTGTTATTCCCAAAACTGTAAGGAGAACTTACAGAATTATTATCTTCAGACATTTTGTGTTATCTTCCTTCCCCTTATATTATAACCTGGTCGGCTTTTACCAATTTAGATATGACTAAAACATCTATCCCATTGCCAGAACCTGGATCCCGCTCCATTGCTGCTGCAACGGCCTTTTTAGCAATTTCCTTTGCTTCGTTATTTGTGATATCTAAATGGTAAAGGCTTTCAAGCACTCCATAAGCTATGGGTGCTCCTGAACCTGATGCAGCATAATCTTCATTTGTAATCGCATCACTCATATCTGCAACATTTACATGTGATCCGCTGGCATCGACGCCCGCTACTAGTAACTCGACATAATATGGTTGATAATTCTTTAGCCCCGAATAGGCTAGATTTGCGATTAGTCTCGAAGATTCTTTTACGCTCAATGGAAATCCCCTACGTAGTTCTATCAATTTTCTCTCGGCTCCAGCAACTTTGATTAAATGTTCCGCATCTGATAACTGTCCTGCAATAGCAATTGCAAGTGTATCATCTAGTTTGGAAATTTTTTGTACTATCTTGGATCCGATAAAGAAACCCTTGCTCGCTCGTTTATCTGATGCAAGTACTACACCCTCGGTTGTTTTAATTCCTATTATAGTAGTCATTTTGTTCATAATACTATAGATCTTGCTCGAATTTATTGACCAAGTTTAGTTAAAATTAGTCACAGTTTGGCTTTATTTGTTATCAAGAATTACTGAAAAAATTGTAAGATTGAAATTATAGTCTATCTCATACCAGATACCTAAAAGCGGATCAACAGGGCTTATCAACAAATGCTTTTTAAGCCATTGACCATAATTCAGCAATTCATACGTCATACTCAACTATCAAACAAACAATTATCTCCTTATGATGGACTAAGGAACTCAATACTGGTAAAGTAATTAAATAAAATACCAAAATACTGCTGATCGAATCTAACGAAAACTATTAAATGATAAATATTTCTCAACAGTGATAAAAAATTAAGAGCAAATAAGATGGGTAGAATATTTAACACATTCTACCTGGTTTGCAATTACTGGGATCAAAGATATGATGTTTTTCCGTCCAGCTCTGGTGATGGCTGTGATGATCCGCATGATGAGGATGAGAATGGGTCACTGTATGGGTATGATCTTTGTGAGTAAAGAAGTGAGTGTGTTCATCTAAATACTGACCATTGTTATCTGTTGTAATTTTACCGAGAATATCAGAAAGATCCCCTATTATTGCAGTTAGTTGAGTGGTTGCGACTGTTGAATTACTACTTGATACAGTATCTTGTGCTTGGGTTAAATTTGCGATCAATTGAGCAAGTACCTGGTTATTTTCTTGATTATTAGTTTGAGCAGAGACTTCATTGTTTGATGTCCACCCTCCAAACGTTATGCCAAAAGTTACAAAAAGCATGGATATGATTGCTGATTTTAAGAAGATAATGTCCTTCATTTCAATTAAAATACTATTAGTTGTATTTAAAGAAAATTAAGATTATTGTATTAAATACATATATACATACAAATAATTCAACTGATCTGTATACTTTTGTATGAAACGTTGATTTATAGAGCTCAATAGTAGATGGTAATTACAATGTTTTAGTTTATCGATACACAAATAAATCATATTTTAGAATGGTGGAATGTTATAAACATTGTTATGTAAGATCTTATAATGAATAATATTCTTACAGTTGCAGTCATAAGCGTATTGGCTGCATCAATTTTATTAATAGGAGCAAGCACACCAGTATTCGCCCAAAACATGACAATGGATAATTCCACCGCACCGGTTCAAAATACAACTGACATAACTGAAACGGGAATGGGAATGGATGGTAATATGATGATGGGTGATAATATGACCGGTGATAATATGACTGGTAGTAATATGACACAATAAATAACAAATTAAGTATAATCTATCCATATACAACCAAATTTCTTTTTTATGATTTTAAAATATGACATAAATTATCAAGATTTCTCCGCAACTAATTCGTGGTTTATGGTGTTTAGTAAGATATTAAAAAATTATAATACGTATTATATCTTATCGCAAAAGACAAAATGGAAACCATAATGATTGAACCAAATTAAATCGCTCTTTTACTATAATATTTTCATAGTTTTCTGTAAGGTGATGAACCATTAATCTATATCCAGGTTGATATTCAATTGACGAAAGAGAGAAAACTTAATAAATCCTACGAAGATCCGAAAACATCATAAAGAATTTATTTTGTGTCTGACTATTCAGGATATATAACAACAACCCCTTTATCGTATAGAAAAATATGTGGTAACTCCATATTAGTAGAAAGATGAGCATCCACTTTTATATGATGTTAATCATGTAAATTTAATGAACATAACTAAGAAAATAACTGTTACCATGGTCATTGCGATAGCATCATTGTTTGCTGTATCGGGTATAACAAGTAGTTCCGTATTTGCTCAATCTAATGGTGAAGATGATGAAACAGGAAAAAATAATTATGAAGAATTTGTTAATTGTCTAGCTCAATCAGAAGGCGAAAAAGGATATGCATCTGAAAGCGAAATAAGAGACTGTTTTAGACCAATTTATGACCCAGAGGCAGGTACTAGCTCAGCTTCCAGTGATAATACTGACGATAGCAACGACATTGCCCCAAACTCAAATAGCGATTCAAGTAATTAGTTAGTACAACATGAAATGCCGGGCTACAAATACACTCCCTATAACGTATTTATAAGCCAAACAAGATAAAGAACCCGTTACCATGCCATTCACTACGTGACTGAATGGCATGGTGATTTTATTTAGCACATTATAAAGATCAGAAAAGAAATTAAATTATACCACACTCGTTTGATTATAATAGCAGAATGTTAACGTTAAAGAAATAATAGCATCACGAGATTATCATCGATTTTACGATGAATAATATCATATTGTTTTCCTTTCGCTTTTTATGGTTTTGTGTAGAATTTTTTAGGGCTGAGAAACTAAAAAAGTGGCAACTACAATTGCCTGATAAATAGTTGGTATTGGGTCATTTGTTAATGATATTTAGGATATTACCATCGGGATCTTTAAACCAGGCCACTTTCATGTCACCATCAAAATGAATATCATCTTTTAATGTTGTATTAGGCATGTTATAATGTTCAAACTGTACTCCTTTAGATTTAAGTTCCTTTACCAAGACATCCATATCCTCCCCCACCACCCAAGTTGCGCTAGTGGCTTTATTAGTTCCAGCGTATTGTGATTGATATACTATTATAGCAGCGTTACCACATTTATAAACGACTACTTCTTCTCTAACAGAGTCAATTTCCTCCAATCCCAAAACATTCTCATAAAACTTTCTGGAAATTTCTAGATTCCTAACAGCTATATTTGCTAATGCATTCTTATTACTCAACATAATAAGTTCCCCCATTGTGAATTAGACATGTCAATATTTCTATAAAAATACAGGCTCAAAAGAACGTTAGGTGATAGTTGATTTAGATCATAAATTAATTGTTTCATAGGTGAGTATACTCCATATGATATAAAAATGGGTAGGGGAGTGAAAGTATAGTTAGTTATTTCGATAAGAGTTATGTGAGAAATCCAATGGAATCCATATTTTCAATTTTTTCCTCATCTGGCTCTTCATCTGGCTCTTCATCTGGCTCTTCATCTGGCTCTTCATTTATGGAATCTTCTGACGTAGATGAAGATGTATCGGGCTGATTCACAACTACTTGACCAACCATAGTAGGATGGTAAATGCAATAGTAATCAAATTCACCAGCCTCAATAAATTTCAAACTGTATGATTGATTTGGAATTATAGCATCAGAATCAAATAAAACCCCTTCATCTGGATCACCACCCTGTCCTGAGGTTACCGTATGAGATATTGTATCTCCATTATACCACGTTACTGTTTGTCCTGACTCAATCTCAATCGGTTCTGGCGAATAGGATTCATCACCATCTATTCCCAAAATAACTGCCGAAACGGCCTGAGATGATAGAGTGTCATTTTGAGGAGGGGAGCTTGGAGGGGAGCTTGGCTGAGACTTTGGAACAATGCTATCAACTATTGGCAATATTCTATAAATTGACCCAGTGTAGCTTAAAATATACAAGTAACCATCCGGACCCACTTGAATATCAGTTATTCCCCCGAAACCTTGTCCAAAGATTAAAGGTTGATTTTCTTTAGGATCATCTATTTCATTATCTTCTAATAATTCTACATTACCAACATAAGCATCATTTATAAAAATAGCATCTCGTTCTTCATTTAGGGTAAACCTATACAACAAGCCATTATTAATATCACCTACAAACATATTGTTTGCAAATTGATCTCCAAGTTTAAATGAATTTAAGAATTTAAGGGCTGTTACACCAATAGGCAACGTCCACACAAACTTTGGATCAGCATATTGGCCTTCTCCAAAATATACCAGGTCTGCTTCTGTGGTACCATGTTCTAGTAAATCATCATCCACATAGCCTTGGACTTGAAACCAACCACTATTAAATCCAGGAAAAACAAGATTTATTTCATCCCCTACTACTGGTCCATTCTCGGTATCCCATAAATTCCCTGTCAATGGGTCAAAATCCATACCAAAGCTATTTCGAATACCCATGGCATAATAGACGTTAAGAGGCAGCCCTTCACCAAATATTGGATCGCCGGGATCTACTATACCACCGTCTTGAGTGATTCGAAGTACGCCTCCTAGACCATTCGGAGCTGGCCCATCTATTATATTTTGGGCCTGGGTTCTATGACCCCCTACTTCCCCTATCATATAGTAGACATTATTGTCAGGACCAATTCGAATTTTACCGCCATTATGCTCTCCTCTTGCATTTGGGGGAATAGCAGTTAAATCAAATAGAAGAACAGGATTTATCAATCTACCATCAACAAATTCATAACGATACAGTCTATTTCCTAATGGATCAACAAGAGCATCAACATCACTATTATCTACGCCGTTGCCTGATTCAGTATAAGATAGATAAACAAAAGTTTTTCCGTCAGGTTGTTTTGAAATGGCAATTCCTAACAAGCCGCGTTCTATTGCACTTGCTACGGGTACGTCAAGTACAGGTTGAGGCAACACAAAACCATTTGTAACTCGCATCACTTTACCTGTAGCTTTCTCAGTGACTAGAATATCGTTAGGACTCAAAAAGGCCATGCTGGTGGGAAAATCCAAACCACCAGCTACTTTTTCAACCGTAAGGTTATCATCATTGACGGTGGGTCCAGTAGGGGACAGAGGGGCTTTAGCATAAGCCCCGTAAGAAACCTGAATATAGGAAGAAATTATGGTGGAAAGTAAAATCATAGATATAGCGAAAAAAGAAATCAATAGTTTTAGTCCATGAAACATAAGTTAGTCTAATGATATAGAGAGATATTTTAAATTAATTAAGGTTTCGCCATAATCCATCAATGTTAATAACTATAGGGCTTTTTCAAGAGGACGATAAAAAATACCATATCATGAGCAATGCTGAATTCTCAAGGATAAATCGGATTAATAGTTAAATTCATATGATTTATCTAATGGAATTAGGGTCTAATCAACATTTAGCAATTCACACAGACATTTTAATCCCCGTTCTTACAATAATAGCCTTTTTTCAATCGCTGCTAGCCGTAATCCATTCACCAAAATAGATTCCTAGTGCAAATTTTGACATAAAGTATTCGAGTAGAGTCAACAAACTAGATTTAGTCTTGATTCAAATAATAGATCTCATTCTGATCCGAAACAGTCAATCCAGGATGTGGACCACCTCCTATTGCATATATCTTACCATCATATGAGGCAACACCCAATCCGTGTCGTGCGGTGGGCATAGGCAGTTCTTCGGTCCAAGTATCAGTATCAGAATCATAACGTTCATTACTATCAAATGTTCCTCGATTTTGTTCTCCCCCTAATACATAAATTGATCCATTTACTGATGTGGCGGCAATACCACTTCTTTTTGATGGCATGGGTTCGAGATCGGTAGTCCACTCATCTAAAACAGGATTATATTTCTCATTTATATCTACGTTTATTAAAGAACCGGTAAGTCTACCCCCAATCACATAAATATTACCATCAACCACTGCAGATCCAGCATGATGCCTAGCTGTAGGCATTGAAGAGAGGGTCATCCATTCGTTGGCAATCGGATCATACCCTTCTACAACTACGTGAGAATGATCGTAACTATCTCCTCCAATTACATACAATATTCCATTAACGAAATTTGCATTTGACGAACCTCGTGGCGTAGGCATAGGATTACCCAAAGTCCAATTGTTGGTAGCTGGATCATAAATGAACAGATTGTTACTAGGGATCCAATTCCCTGTGTATCCTCCAATCACATAAATTTGACCCCCATAGATGTCTACAGAAGCATGGTGAAGAGGTAAAGGTAGCGACTTGATGTTTTGTACCCAGGTATTATCAGTGGAATTGTACATTTCGACGATATCTGTTATTTTACCGTCTGAAGTAAAACCGCCCATCACATAAACTGCCTCATCCAAATTGGCGGCCGTTACCTCGGTTCTCGGATTTGGCATAGCTGCACCCTCCATCCAAATACCTTTGCCAAAGGGACTCTGTGCTGCGAAAGAGGGATTGGACACATAAACCAAAAAAACAATGAAGGAAAAGATCGACAAGATAAAAACAGAAAATATAACAGGTGTAAGAAAATTGTTCATGTTCATAGTGCAACCATAATAAATATAAGATTGATGACAATTCTCAAGTACTATAACTCCACGATTTGTGACAATAATTAGCGTGGAAAAATTTAGAATCAATGTGCCAAATTCGACACTATTTCGTTAACTGTAAGAACAATTGTGTAATCCATCTCCATTATTTCCATAATAATTGATACCAAATAGGAAGAAGTAGTCATACCTTATGAGGGGTTGCATTCTGAAATTACTAACTAGGCAAAGATCTCAATATCTGAATAGACATATTTCAACTGGTACAAAAAAGAGAAACACATGTTGCAAAAAGCTTATTGAATTAAGAAAAATAAAAAGGATTATTTTTGAAACAATACTTCAGCTTGGTCTAAATTAATATTTATAGCATTGATTAAATCTTGGACAACTGACACTTCAGCTCTATCCTCAATAGCTTTTATCAAATCTTCGCGCATTAATATCTCGGTTGTTTCCTTCAGTTCATGATCAAGTGCATCCAATGGATCTTCCAAGTATTCATAATGTTCCAAGTAAGCAATCCGTGCTGTTTCTTCAGCCCCGTCAAAATCTTGGTCTACGTATTGATTACTGGTTTGATTCAATAAAGTCCTAACTTCATTTATGAGAGTTATGGGATCTTTGCGGGTCTCTTCATTAGAAGTTGAATTGGTTTCACCTTCTTGTCCTAGTACTAAATTTGGGCTTGCCATGAATAATAATATGATGGCAGTTACGATCACGAGAAAGAAAATATCTGATCTATTTGAGGAATTGATATTTTTCCTCAATACATGCTGCATGATCTCAACAATATAATACATATGTTAATTCTCATTATATATAATATAAACATCTAAATGAAAATCAAATAAAGATGGAAAAATGAGAATCACAATAAGATTTAGTTTTTTCACAGGATTTTATAGATCACATTGATACTTTGATTTTAAGAGTTGAGAGTATAATCAAATTGAGATGTGTTTCCCGAATAATGTTCATTACTTTATTTAGGAAAAACAACTTTATCATTTTGATTACCTTTATTATTTCCCTTATCCATTAATGGAATCCCCCATTCTAAACATTTTTTTCGCAAGCATACCTCTTGCAATCAATTATTCTATATTCTTAGCTCCTTATATCCAAACAATTATCAGCAGAATTATTCATAGTTTCTAGCATCATAAGTGATGTCACGATAACTCTTGATATCTCTCCGTCTCCAATAGCAAAAATGATACATGATCGTATAATGCACGTGTAATTTCATCTTTTGTAATTATTATAATGCCCATAACATGGACATTTAGGAGAATATACCTTGTCAATATTTGACCAATTGTGACCTGATACTATTTAGATTGTAAATTACTCCACTTTTAAGTCGAAGTTTAGCTGCAAATTAATCTTGAATTCATCAAACTTTTTCCCCTAATAGAAAACAATCGTATGTATTATATAGTATTTTAATAAATTAAAGAATGTGAGATGATGGATTACCAGTGACAATGTTAAATGTAAATGGTACTGTACAAAAAACCGCAGAAAATAAAAAGTTTGTATCCATCATTATACCTACATTTAACGAATCAAAGAATATTGCGGATTTACTTAATCAAATTCAATCTAATATACCTACAGGAACGGATGTGGAAATTATAATAGTAGATGACAACTCTCCTGATGGAACTGGTCTAATAGTCGAAAAATATATCGAGGAGAAAATGGGCACTTTGCATATAGACCAATCATATCAAAACATCTCAATAAAGATAATTCATAGAAAGGAAAAGACTGGTTTGATTTCGGCCCTTATAAACGGAATTAGTACAAGCAAGGGGCAAAACGTCCTAATCATGGACGCAGATTTTTCACATCCTCCAGAGGTAATAAATAGAATGATATCAGAGTTGAAGAAGGAACCTAATTGCATCATTATTGGTTCTAGATATATTACAGGTGGGGCTATCAATGGGATGCCCTTTAAGAGATTCTTGCTTAGTGTGGGAGCAAATTTTATAGCAAGACATGGATTATCTTTAAAAAATGTTTATGATCCGATGTCAGGGTTTTTTGCATTTCCAAAGCATACACTTCACGGAATGGAATTTAATACTGACGGATTTAAAATACTGCTAGAAATTTTAATTAAGAAAAAAAATACAATCAAGGTAAAAGAAATACCATATACTTTTAAGGATCGAAAATACGGACAGAGCAAACTTAGCTTTCAAATAATTTTTGATTATGTTAAGGCAGTTTGGAAACTTTATAGATATGGAAGAAAATCTAAGAAACAAAACACTCAATTAGAAAAGAGAAAATCAGTTCGATTTATTTCAAAAGCGGCTAGGTTCTATACGGTAGGAGCTAGCGGCTTTGTTTTGAATTATTTGG
>Ga0183260_10003199_pt1 | contig 13233 bp, 13 predicted proteins | sample AntDrymUQ4972206_2_FD_129768 | JGI IMG/M metagenome (GOLD analysis project Ga0183260, IMG submission 129768) | Polar desert sand microbial communities from Dry Valleys, Antarctica - metaG UQ497 (22.06) (version 2) (version 2) | ecosystem: Environmental > Terrestrial > Soil > Desert | place...
ACGAGGGTCACCGTGCTCGGCGCGTCCGGATCGGGCAGCGCCGTGGCCCACGGCTGACCGAGGCTACGGCTCAGCCCGGCGACGGTGCGCTGGTGCTCGGAGGCGTTGAACAGGTCCAGCGCCCGCTCGATCTTCACCTGGGCCGTGGTGGGCACGGCCCGCACGTGGCGGGGATCCGGCGGGGGCACGTACGGTCGCCTGCGCGGCCGTGGCGCGGGGGCGTCTCCATTGCCCCCGGTGCCGTCGATACCCGGATCGGCACCGTCGTCGGCGGATGCGGACGCGTCCTCGGGGGAGTCCGGCGCGGTCTCCTGGGCGCCGCGCCGGCGCAGCCGCCCGAACAGTGGCCGGCGCTCCTGGGGCGAGGGCCCCCGCGTGGGCGTGTCGCCGTGGGCCGACTCGCGGATCCAGCCCGCGTGGTCGGCTCGCACGAAGCACAGCTCGCAGACCCCGTGACGATCGCCCCCGGGTGCCAGGAATGCCTCGGTGCGCTCCCCCTTGAGGATCGTGCGACCGCACACGGCGCAGCTCACATGATCATGAAACGGGCGGAGCTCCTTCTTCATCGAAAGCATTCTAGAAGCCGCGCCGACGCGCTCTGAAAGTCGCAAGCGCGCTTGCCGTCCGGACGCTCAAGCCTTGACGGCCTCCTGCCCGGAGGTGGCCTCGGCGACCACGCGCTGGGTGAGATGCGCCGGCATCGGCTCGTAACGGGCGAGGTCCATCGTGTAGTCACCGCGCCCGCCGGTGATCGCCCGGAGGTCGGGGGCGTATTTGAGCATCTCAGCCATCGGCACCTCGGCCTTCACCTGGGTCATCGACCCACTGGGCTCCATTCCAAGCGGGTGGCCGCGACGGGCGTTCAGGTCGCCGATCACATCGCCGACGCAGTCCTCGGGCACGTCCACGGTGACGGTCATCACCGGCTCCAGCAGTGAGGGCTCGGCCTGCTCCATCGCGTGCTTGAAAGCCAGCGACCCGGCCACCTTGAACGCCTGTTCGGAGGAGTCGACCGAGTGGTAGGAACCGTCGACCAGCGTCACGCGAACTCCCTCCACCGGATAGCCGGCCACGGTGCCGCGGGCCATCGTCTCCACGATCCCCTTCTCCACCGCCGGGATGAAGCCGGACGGGATCACGCCGCCTTTGATGCGGTTCACGAATTCGAAGCCGATGCCGTCGGGCAACGGCTCGATCTCGATGTGGCAGTCGCCGAACTGGCCCCGCCCGCCGGTCTGCTTCTTGTAGCGCCCGTGGGCCCTGGCGGACCCCTTGATCGTCTCGCGGTAGGGCACTCGCGGCGGCTTGAGCACAACCTCGGCGCCGAAGCGGTCCCTCATTCGGTCCACGATCACCTCTACGTGGATCTGGGTGAGCCCGGCCACGATCTCCTCGCCGGTCTGCGGGTCGCGGTGCGCGTCGATCGTGGGGTCTTCCTCCTGCAGGCGCCGAAGCGCCGCGAAAGCCTTCTCCTCGTCGCCCTTGGCCTTGGGCTCCATCGCGAAGGCCATAACCGGGCGTGGCAGCGCGGGCATGTGCAGGTCCACGTCCTGGTCGACGGAGGAGAGCACGTCGCCGGCGTGGGTCTCCTTGAGCTTGGCCACCGCGCCGATGTCGCCGGGCCCGAACTCGTCGGCGTGCTCGTGCGCGGCGCCCTGAGGCACGAGCAGCTGCCCCACGCGCTCCTTGCTGTGCGCGCGGCAGTTGAACACATGCGAGTCGTGAGTGATCACGCCCTGGTAGACGCGGAAGAGGTTGATGCGCCCGGCGTAGGGATCGGCCTGGGTCTTGAATACGAACGCCACGAGATCCTTGTCCTCCCGCGGCTCGAGCTCTGAGTAGCCGGCCTGCACCGAGCCGCGCTTCGCGGGCGACGGGAGGTCCTCCACGATCGCGTCCAGCAGCCGATCCGTGCCGAGATTGCGCGTGGCCGCCCCGCAGGTGACGGGGAAGATCGTGCCGCCGGTCACGCCGGACTTCAGCGCGGCGACCATCTCCTCGTGGGAGATCTCCTGGCCGTCGAGGTAGTGCTCCATCAGCTCGTCGGACACCTCGGCAACCTCGTCCATGAGCTTCTCGCGGTACTCCTGCGCGCGCTCGCGCATCTCTTCGGGGATGTCGATCTCCTGCGCCCCGGCGCGGTCGGTGCCGTCGTAGCGGAAGGCCTTCATGTCGATCAGATCGACCACGCCCTGCAGCTCGTGCTCGGCCCCGATCGGAATCTCGGTGGCCACCACGTGCTGGCCGAACGCGGCCTTCAGCGAGTCCAGCGTGCGGAAGAAGTCGGCCCGCTCGCGGTCGAGCATGTTCACGAAGATCGAGCGAGACAGGCCCAGCTCGGCGGCGCGGTGCCACAGGCGATCGGTGCCCACCTCGACGCCCATCACGCCGTTCACCACGAACACCGCTCCCTCGCAAACCCTCAGCGCCGCCAGGGCTTCGGCCACGAAGCTCGCCTCGCCCGGCGTGTCGATCAGGTTGATCTTGCGGTCCTGCCAGCGAAACGACGCAAGGCTGGACGCGATCGACATCTGGCGCGCCTTCTCGTCCGGCGCGGAGTCCGACACCGTGTTGCCGTCGGCCACCGAGCCCAGGCGGTTGATGGCCCCGCCCTCGAACAGCAGCGCCTCGCTCAGGGAGGTCTTGCCGCTGCCTCGATGACCTACCAGGGCCACGTTGCGGATCCTCTTGGCACCGTCGTGAGCCACGCGGCTCTCCTCTCCTCGCCTCAGCGCAAACTACGGGGCAGGCCAGGCTTGCGCAAGGATGGAGTGCCGGAGTTCGGTGCGTCTACTAGGAAGACTCGGTCAGCGAGTCGCCCTGCAGCCGGGACTTCAATCGCAGCACGGCCTTGGTATGCAGCTGGGACACGCGCGATTCGGTGACGCCGAGCACCTCGCCGATCTCGCGAAGCGTGAGGTTCTCGTAGTAGTAGAGGGCCACCACCAGCTTCTCCCGCTCCGGCAGGCGCGCGATCGCGTCGGCCAACCGGTCCTTCATGTCGGTGAGGTCCATCTCCTGGGCGGGGTCCACCGCCGTGGGGTCCTGGATCGTGTCCAGCAGCGAGACCTGATCACCCGAGGAGTCCGAGACGGTCCACAACTCGTCCAGCGCGACCACCGAGGAGTTGGAGATACGCACCAGGGACTCTTGGAACTCCTCCACAGTGCACTCGAGTGACGCTGCCATCTCACCGTCGGTGGGGGCGCGATGAAGCTTGTTCTCGAGTTGTGCGTTGGTCCGCTCGATCTCGCGCGCCTTGGCCCGCACCGAGCGGGGCACCCAGTCGAGCGAGCGCAGCTCGTCGATGATCGACCCCTTGATGCGGGTGATCGCGAACGTCTCGAAGCGGATCTCGCGCTCGAGGTCGAAGCGCTCGATCGCGGAGATCAGGCCGAGCAGGCCGTAGGAGATGAGATCGGCCTCCTCCACATGGGCGGGCAGGCCACTGGACATCCGTCCTGCCACGTACTTCACGAGCGGCGAGTAGGCGAGCACAAGGCGCTCGCGCGAGCGGGCGTCATCCTCCTCCTTGTACTTACGCCAGAGGCTCTTGAGCTCGATCGCCTTGAGATTGGTCTCCACGATGATCCCGCCGTCAGGCCCGGGGATGCGCCTGTGCGTAGGCCTTTCGCAAGCGCCGCGACTCTACCCGAGTGTAGGTCTGGGTCGTGCTTATCGAGGAGTGGCCGAGCAGCTCCTGGATCGAGCGCAGGTCGGCTCCCCCCTCGAGCAGGTGGGTGGCGAAGGAGTGGCGGAGGGTGTGCGGGGAGGCTCCGGAGCCAAGCGCTGAGCGCTTCACGGCCAAGTTCAGCCTGCGCCTCACGTCAGAGGTGGACAGGCGCTGTCCGCTGCGCGAGAGAAAGAGGGCGCGCTCGGGATCCTGCTCCAGGGCGGGGCGGCCGCGATCGCCATAGGCGCGCAGCGCGCGCCAGGCCGGCTCGCCGGCGGGCACGACCCGTGTGCGCCCGCCCTTTCCCTCCACGCGCAGCTGCTCACTGTCGAAGTCCAGCGATGCCACATCGAGGTTCACGAGCTCCTGCGCGCGCAGGCCGGCGGAATAGGCCAGTTCGAAGATCGCTTTGTCGCGCAGCAGGAGAGGCGTGGACACCGGCATCGAGTTCAGCAGGTCCGACGTCTCGGCGGGTTTGAGCACGGCCGGCAGGTAGGAGTCGGGCTTGGGAGTGCTCACCAGGTCGGCCGGGCTGGCCTCGAGGCGTTCGCGCTCCACCATCACCCGGTAGAAAGCGCGAATCGCTGCCAGCTTGCGGCCCACCGTGGACTTCGAAGCGCCGCGCTCTGACAGCACCCCCGCGAAGCGCCGGATGGCCTTGTGGTCCAGCTCGAAGGGCGCGAGCCCGTGGCCCGCCGCCCATTGTGCCAGCTGGCTCAGGTCCACCCCGTAGGCGTGACGGGTGCGCTCGGCCATGCCGCGCGTACGCAACGCGGTGTCGAACACGGTCAGCTCGCGGGCCCAGCTAGGCTCGATTGCCATGGTGTCGGGGTTCTTCGTCAACACTCAGGACGGGCGGGTGGCAACCCGCTCCCAGCTGATGGAGGTGGAGCTCTTCAACGCCGAGGACGGCGCGACAAAGCCGTGGCACCCGATCCAGGGTCCCAGCGACGCGTCAACCATGTGGTACGCGGTCCTGCGCAAGCGGGTGCGGGGAGTCTTCATCGGCACCCTGACTGTTCGGCACATGGGCCGACAGGCCTCCCTGGAGGAGCAGGGCTGGGAGGAAGTGCCGATGGAGGCAATCGGCATCTGACCTGACGGACCAGGAGCGCCCTGGCCTTCGTCATCGCTTCGCTTGCGTGCAGAGCACGCGTCGCTTGCTCTTCCTTGACCAGAACGCTCCCGGCCTCGTCAGCCGATGTAGACCGGGGTTTGCACTTCGACCTGGTCGTACAGCTCGATGACGTCCGGGATGGCCATACGCACGCATCCGTGCGAGGCCGCGGTGCCGAGGGACCCCGTGTCATCGGTGCCGTGGATGCCGGCCCCGGCGAAGATGCCCATCCAGCGGGCCTTGAGCGGGTTGTTGGGCGCTCCCCCCGGAATCACCTGGCCGGCCAGGGAGCCCGCCCAGTCGCTGTTGGGCACGCTCCAGGCGGCGTTCACGGCCTTGTTCTGGATGTTGTACAGGCCCGCGGGCGTCTCGAGACCCGCCTGGCCGACGGCGATCGGGTAGGTCTTCTGCAGCTTGAGATTCTTATAGAAGTTCAGCTTGAATCCGCCGCGATCGACCACCAGGAGCGCGGGATACTTCTGCGCCAGCTGGTCACGCGTGACCTTCGGCTGGACGACCTTTACGGGGACCTTCGCCGTGCGGTCACCGGGGGCGAGCATTGCGCGGCGGATCCTGCGGGTGAGCCTCTTCCGGTTGACGGAAAGGCCGGTCTGCTCTGAGACCCGGTCGAGTGACGGAAAGGTGAGCTCGGCGTCCTTCGCGGGGCGATCGATGCCCTTGCGCACGCGAGCCACCAGCTTGGCGGCGGCATCTTGGGAGTAGCTGACGCGGGCCTTCACGGCCGCGTCCTCCTCGCCACCGGTGAGATCGCGGAAGCCGCGGCTGAGCACGTTGCCCTCGCGGCTGGCGCGCACGGCGGCGTCGACCATCCCCCCCACGTCGGTGCGGATCCCCGCGTCCTCGGCGGACAGCTTGAAGCGCTTGGCGCCGCGCCGGACCACGACCGGCCGCTCGAGCGGGGCGGCCACCTCGGACTGGAGCTTGGCGCGGGCCTGCCCGGCGGTGAGCCCGCCCACGTCCACTCCGGCGGCGGTGACGCCCTCGGCGACGAGGTCGTCACGGCCGGAGTCGTACAGGTAGACGGCGGCCGCGCCTCCGATCAGGAGAACGAGCGTCAGCGCGACGAAGATGAGCGACTTTTGTCCCATGGGTGCTTGGCCGCCCGGGTACCGGCCCGCCCCGGAAGTGTACGGATCGAACCGGTCCTTTCCAGGGGGTACTGCTTCCTGCAACCGGGCTTGCGCGGTACTAAGTGCGGGGCGCCGTTTCGGATGCCCGCGCGGGCGAGCGCGCCAGCAGCGAGTCGATCGCCCTCAATACCGGCGCGCGGGCGCTGTGGGCGGCCTCGTGTTCGCGAAGTGCACCGAGGTCGGCGGGCTCGAGTGAGCCCAGCAGCGACAGGATCTCCTCGGCGCCGAGGTCCTCGTAGCGCTCGACCGGCCCGCTTGCCGGGCCGGGTGCTCCGGGCGCCTGGTCCTTGACGCGGGCCGAGCGCACGTTTGGGCTCCAGCGCAGGAATTCCTCCACCTCCCGCTCGTAGCGATATGGCTCGGCCGAGGTGCGCAGCAGCGGGTGGAGTCGCAGGTGCTCGCCGAGGGCCAGGGCAGCCTCCCTACTGGTGTAGCCGTATTCGAACCCGGCGGCTTTCAGGCGGCGGTTGTCCACTCCGCGTCCGAAGCGCATCTGGCTGAGCATCTCTGGGGGGATGTTCAGGCCCAACCGCCGCATCACGCTCGCCGCCAGGCCAGTACCCCACGGCGGCAGCACCGGCGCGTAGCTCTTGCCGAGCAGGCCGGCCACCTCCGAGAGCGCGAGCACCCCATCCGCCGCCACGTTGAACACCCCCGGCAGCTCCCGCTGTACGACGTGCTCGAGCGCATGCACCACATCGTCCTCGTGCACGAACTGGTAGCGGGGGTCGAACCCGAGGATCATCGGAACCGCGGGCAGTGAGAACAGCGCCGTGTGCGACGTGCGCACACCCGGGCCGACCACGTTCGCGAAGCGCAGAATCGTGACGTCGGTGTCGGGCATCTTGTCGGCGAACTCGGCCACCGAGGCCTCGGCCTCGAGGATGTCCTTCTCGATGGGCGTCTGCGGCGGGTGCGGGCGCCCCATTCCCTCGTGGAAGAAGGCAGGATCGTCCTGCTCGGAGCCGTAGAAGTGGGTGGACGACCTAAAGATCAGCTTGCGCACGTTGGTTCCCGCCCCCGCGCACGCCGCCAGCACGTTCATCGTGCCGATCACGTTGTTCTCGTGGGCCTTGCGCGAGCTCGTGGTGACCGAGTCCACCACCAGGCGCGTGTCCACCACGGTGTCGATCTCGGCCGCCTCGACCACACGGCGCAGCAGCGCGTGCTGGGTGCCCACCTTCACGTACTCGGTGCGCTCGAGCTCCACGCTGGGCTCCTCATTGTCCACCCCCACGATCGCCTCTATGGAGGGGTCGGCCTCCAGCGCCTTGGCCAGGCGGCCGCCCCAGTAGGTGGACAGGCCCGTGATCAGGATGCGCTTGGAGCGCATCGCCGGCCTAGCCAAACCACACCGATCGCCGCTCGCCCACCATCTCGAACAGGTTCTCCTGAATGCGCGCGCGGACGTCGTGCGCGGTGCTCTGCACCAGTCCCTTGTCCTCGTGCATCCCCTCCTCCTCGAAGTGGATCGGCTCGAGGAATCGCAGCTTGAACTTGGCCGGCAGATAGCCCAGCATTCCGAGCAGTCCCAGGTGCGGGAACGTGGGCGTGAGTGGCGTGTAGAGCAGCCCCGTCATTCGCTTGAGCAGATTCAGCTGGGCGAACACCGGCATCGCCTCCTCGGCGCCGACCACGCATACGGGGACGATCGGGGCGCGGGCGCGCATGGCCGCCTCCACGAATCCGCCGCGCCCGAAACGACGCAGCCTGTAGCGGTCCTTGTAGAGCTTCTCGGTGCCCTTGCGCCCTTCCGGGAACACCAGCACCAGCTGGCCCTCGTCGTTGAGCAGCCGGTGCACATTTGCCGGGTGTGCGGCCACGCAGCCGATCTTCGGCAGCAGCATCGAGAAGCCCGGGTAGCCCTTGAAGAAGTGCTCGACGGTGATGTTCAGCGGGCGCGGGTGCGTGTGCTCCTCGCGGAGCGCCTTGCCGATCATCGAGGCGTCTGGCGGCAGGGCGCCGGAGTGGTTGGACACGAGTAGCGCTCCGCCGGCAGCGGGCACGTTCTCGATGCCCTCCACTTCGGCGCGGAACCAGTACCGATAGAGGAACTCGACGAGCGTGCGGTCCATCAGCCCGTCCACGCGCTCGGAGCGGCCCCAGTCGGTGAGCCGGCGCTCGGTCTCCACGGCCGGCAGCAGGTCGCGCAGGTCACCGCCGCGCAGCGCCTCCAGCTCTGCCGCGGGGAGGGACTCGGGGCGCGGCTGGTCATGCTGGCTCAGCGTGGTGCGGGCGGGCTCTGCGATCAGTCCAGTCTGCCAGGATGCCCGCCCCATGCGCACCAAGGACGAGGTTCGCCAGGATGTGTGGCGGTCGATGGACCGCGAGGGCGTGTCGCGCTTCCCGGGAGCCGAAGGGCGGATCCCGAACTTCGCGGGCGCCAAGGCCGCCGCCGAGCGGCTGGCCAAACACCCCGCCTGGGTCGAGGCCGAGACGATCAAGGCCAACCCCGACTCGCCGCAGACCCACGCCCGCCGCCTCGCGCTCGCGCAGGGCAAGACGCTCGTGATGGCGGTGCCGCGCCTGCGCGACCAGCACCCGTTCCGGCTGCTGGACCCGCGCAAGCTCAACACCGAGCAGCTGCGCGAGGCCGCCACGATCAAAGGAGCGCTACGGCACGGCGAGGTAATCGACGTGGACCAGGTGCCCCAACTCGACCTCGTGCTCACCGGCTCGGTGGCGGTGAACCTCAAGGGCGCGCGCTGCGGCAAGGGCGGCGGCTTCTCAGATCTGGAGTACGCGCTGCTCTCCGAGGCGGGCAAGATCGATCGCCGCACAGTCGTGGCCACCACGGTCCACCCGATCCAGATCGTGCGCGAGAACCTGCTCATGACGGCCCATGACATCCCCGTGAATGTGGTGGCCACTCCGCGCGCGGCGATCGAGGTGGACGGCGCCTTCAAGCGACCCGCGGGGATCCTCTGGGACCACCTCCAGCCACCGCAGATCCACGAGATCCCTGTGTTGGAACGCTTCGGCTACGCGGGCTGAGGCCGCAGCGCCTCGTCCACCCGGCGCTCCAGCTCGGGCCAGCTCTCGGCCCCAATCACCCCGTCGCGGTCCAGCAGTCGCTCGTTCCAGGGGTGCGAGATCGTGGCCGCCAGCATCCCGTGCTCGCGGGCGCGCTCGATGTTCACCGGGCTGTCGTCCACCAGTAGGTCGATCTCCAGCTCCACGCAGCGGCTGATCTTGTCGAAGGAACAGTGGAGATCGTCGAAGGGGATGCCCGTGGCCTCCAGCCACCGGCGGGTGGCCGGCGCGCAGCCGTCGCGGCGGTGACTGGTCACGTGGATCCAGTGCCCCGCCTCGTGCCAGCGGCGTACGGCGTCGACCGCGCCCTCGTAGGGCTCGGCGCCCTCGATGTTCTCGTCGGAGTGGGTTTCCTCCACTGCTGCGATCAGCTGCTCGCGCTCCAGGCCCGTGATCCCCCAGTCGCGCTGCTCGGCGTAGGGCAGCGCCACGCTGTAGCGCTCCATGGCGATCCGCTCGAGGAGATCCCAGTAGTGGTGCAGCGTGGAGTCGATGTCGAGAGCGATCCGGGCCACGCCGCGGTACCGTAGTGGCCGCATGAGGCAGCTGATTCCCTCGGCCGTGATCCCCGCCCGCCCCGCCGCCGCGCGGAAGGCCGGTGACGACTACGGCGCGGGCGCCGAGCCCGACTGGCGTTCGGTCGACTGGGCCGAGCATCTGCACCGCACCCAGATCGCCGGCCATGAGGTCAACTACGTCGACATGGGCGAACGCGGCGGCCGGCACCGCCCGATCCTGTTCATCCACGGACTCTCAGGCCAGTGGCAGAACTGGCTGGAGAACATCCCTCGCTTCGCCCAGGAGCGCCGCGTCGTGGCCGTCGACCTACCGGGCTTCGGCTGCTCGGAGATGCCCGAGGAGAAGATCACGATCGAGCTCTACGGCCGCCTGGTGGCCGAGCTGTGCGAGCGCCTGGACGTGGCGTCGGCCGTGGTCGTGGGCAACTCGATGGGGGGCTTCGTTGCGGCGGAGCTTGCTATCACCCGCCCTGAGATGGTCGAGCGGCTGATGCTCTTGGCCTCCGCGGGGGTGTCCCAGATGGACGTGGCCAGGCGGCCGGTGATGGCGGGCGCCAAGGTGGTGGCCCTGCTGGCGACCTCCAGCCTGGCCCAGATGAAGCTGGTGGCCCGCCGGCCCAAGGCGCGTCACTGGGTGCTCATCCTCGTGGCGCGCTACCCCGGCCGGCTGAAGGCGGACCTCATGTTCGAGGGGATGATGAAGGGCGCCAACAAGCCGGGCTTCGATAACGCTCTGCGGGCCTGCCTGGAGTACGACTTCCGCGACCGCCTCCCCCAGATCGGCTGCCCCACGCTCGTGGCCTGGGGCGAGAAGGACGCGATCATCCCCGTGCGCGACGCGGACAAGTTCGTGGAGCTGATCCCCGGCGCGCGCAAGGTGATCTTCGAGGACACCGGACACGTGCCGATGCTCGAGCGGCCATGCACGTTCAACGCCCGCCTCGAAGAGTTCCTCGAGCATGAGGTGCAGGAAGGCGAGCTGGAGGGCGAGGCCGTCGGCTAAGTGGTGAGTGCGCCCTGGGCCGCCGAGCCCACGTGGCGCGCGTATTTGCCGAGCACGCCCGACGCATACGCAGGCGGCGGGGGCTGATAGGCGGCCACCCGCTCGGCGATCTCATCGTCTGAGAGGTCCACGTTGAGCTCTCGGCGCTCCACGTCGAAGGTGACCGTGTCGCCGTCGCGCACAGCCGCGATCGGGCCGCCGCGCGGCGCCTCTGGGGCCACGTGGCCCGCCATGAAGCCGTGTGTGGCCCCCGAGAAGCGACCGTCGGTGAGCAGCGCCACCGTGTCGCCCAGACCCTCGCCCTGAAGGGCAGCCGTCACGCCCAACATCTCGCGCATGCCCGGGCCGCCCGCGGGCCCCTCGTTGCGGATCACCACCACCTGTCCCGCCTCGATCTCCGAGGCCTTCACCGCGGCGAACGCGTCCTCCTCGCCCTCGAACACGCGCGCCGGGCCGCTGTGCTCGCGGCGGCCGTGGCCGGCCAGCTTCACGACGCATCCCTCTGGAGCGAGGTTGCCGCGCAGGATGGCGAAGCCGCCGTTGGGCGCCAGCGGGTCGGACAGCGGCCGGACCACCGGCTGGCCCTCGGTTTCCGGCGCGGCGGCGGCCTCCTCGCCGATGGTGCGGCCGGTGACGGTGATGGCGTCGGGCTTGAGCAGCCCGGCCTCCCGCAGACGGGCGCCCACCAGCGGCACACCGCCGGCGCGCCACAGGTCGGGAGCCACGTAGCGCCCGAAGGGCTTGAGATCAGCCAGCAGCGGCGTGGCCCAGGCGATCCGGTCGAAGTCGTCGATTGCGAGCTCCACCCCGGCCTCGTTGGCCACCGCCAGCAGGTGCAGTACCGCGTTCGTGGAGCCGCCGGTCATGGCCACCCCGGCAATCGCGTTCTCGAGCGCGTCACGGGTTATGATCGCGCTCGGCCGCAGGTCGCGCTCGAGGATGTCCAGCACCAGGCGGCCACAGTCCTCCGCCACCTGCCCCTTCTTGCCCTCTTCGGCGGGCACCATCGAGCTGCCCATCGGCGAAATGCCGAGGATCTCGAAGGCCAACGCCATCGTGTTCGCGGTGAACTGGCCGGCGCAGGCGCCGGCGCCGGGCGAGGGCACCGACTCGAGCTCGGAGAGGTCCTCGTCGGACATCCGGCCCGCGGCGTGCGCACCGACCGCCTCGAACACCTCCTGGATCGTCACGTCCTCGCCCCTGAACTTCCCGGGCGCGATGGAGCCGCCGTAGAGCATCAGGCAGGGCAGATCCAGGCGCGCGAGGGCCATCACGCAGCCGGGAATCGTCTTGTCGCACCCCGATATCGCGATCACGGCGTCGAACATGTGGCCGCGAGCCACCAGCTCGATCGAGTCGGCGATCACCTCGCGGCTCACCAGCGACGCCTTCATCCCCTCGGTGCCCATCGAGATCCCGTCCGAGACGGCGATGGTGTTGAACTCCATCGGCGTGCCGCCCGCCGCACGCACGCCGTCCTTCACTCGCTCGGCCAACATCCGCAGGTGGAAGTTGCACGGTCCCACCTCCGTCCAGGTGTTGGCGATGCCCACGATCGGGCGCTGCAGGGCCTCGTCGTCAAACCCGATCCCCTTCAGGTAGGCGCGCGCCGGCGCTCGGTCGGGACCGTCGAGCTGTATTCGGCTGCGGCCGCGGAGGTCGCGGCTCACGCCCGCCGGGCCTCGGTCGAGCCCGCCCGCCGGCGCTCCCACTCTGACAGCCGCCACAAGTCACGGCGCACGCGCGCAGGGTCGAGCTGGCGCCCCACGAGGTGCATGTTGGCCTGGCCGATCACGCGGCTCTCGTCGGAGGTGAGCGCCATCCACTTGGCCAGCATGTCGTCCGAGGCGGGCAGCCGGCTGCGTCCCCCCGTGAGGTCGGGGAACTCCACGCAGTACTCGCTCAGCAGCCGCCCGTCGGCCGGCACGTAGGCCACGATCGGCTTATGGGGATAGAGCAGGTAGGCGTAGGGCGGAGTGTCGCCCTGGGAGGCGTCGCCTTTGCGCCGCCCGCGTCCCCGGGGGTGCGAGCCTTCCACGCGAATGAAGCCGAGGTCGCGGTACATCGCCCACTCCTCATCGTTCACGCATGAGCGCAGAAGCTGGCGGGCGCGCTGTTCGGCGCGGCGCTCGCGGCCAGGGTCATAGTCCAGGGGTCGCTCCTCAGCGGCACTCCGAGCCGCGCGCGCGGCGTCGATGCGCACGCGTGCCAGGCGGATGGCCACTGGAGCGGCCAGCGCGACCGCCACGACGGCCAGGACCAGCAGTGCGAGCAGCATCCGCGCGGCCGCTCAGCCGCCGGCGGCCCGCGGGAAGAAGATCACCCGCTCTGCCCCGCGCGGGACATCGGCGTAGTCGCGCACCATCAGGGCCTCGCGGCGCCCGCTGCCGGGCGTGGAGGTGGGCACCGCGGCCCACATGCCCTCGTCGAGCTGACGGCGGAACTCCTCGATGAGGCGTTCCTCGTCCTCGCTCACGTCCGGGTCTCCCTCCGAGAGGAGGATCTCGCCGTGGCCGGGCTTCATGCGCAGGAACTTGATCTGGCGATTATGCCAGAGCCCCGGCCCAGCCCCTCCGCCTCTCCTACGTTGGCGCGGAGCCACGACCGAGCCCGAGGACGTTCACGGGCCCGGCACCCCCGCCGATCTCGTGGAGCCCGTGGCGCACCGCCTCGGCGGCCACGAGCTTGGCCGCACGGGCAGCCTCCAGCGGCGTCGAGCCCCGGGCCAGGTGAGCGGC
>Ga0183260_10003200_pt1 | contig 13232 bp, 10 predicted proteins | sample AntDrymUQ4972206_2_FD_129768 | JGI IMG/M metagenome (GOLD analysis project Ga0183260, IMG submission 129768) | Polar desert sand microbial communities from Dry Valleys, Antarctica - metaG UQ497 (22.06) (version 2) (version 2) | ecosystem: Environmental > Terrestrial > Soil > Desert | place...
AGCAGCTGGCGCCTGCTGAACACGATGCCCGGCTCGGCGGCGAGGAGCGCGAGGAGCTCGAACTCGACGAAGGTCAGCTGCACCGGGTCACCCCGCACGGCGACCGCGCGGCGCGGCAGGTCGATCACGACGTCCCCACGGTCGATCACCTCCTCCCGGCGACCTGCGAGATGCGGCGTCGCGGCGCGACGAAGGAGCGCGCGGACGCGGCTCCTGAACTCGCGGATCGAGAAGGGCTTCGTGATGTAGTCGTCTGCGCCGAGCTCGAGACCGAGCACCTTGTCGAGCTCGTCGTCGCGGGCGGTGAGCATGATGATCGGCACGGTGCTCTCGGCGCGCAGGCGCCGGCAGACCTCGAGCCCGTCGACGCGCGGCAGCATGATGTCGAGGATCACGAGGTCGACGTCCTCCTCGCCGAAGCGACGGAGCGCCTCGTCGCCGTCGCGTGCCTGGACGACGCGGTAGCCGTCCCGCTCGAGCGGATACGTCAGCAGGGTCTGGATGGAGTCCTCGTCGTCGACGAGCAGGATGGTCGAGGAGGAGTCGGGCACAGTTATGAGTTTTGCGAAGCAGGATTCGGCAGGAGCCGAATCCTGCCGCTTGATCCCCGCCTGCGGCGGGGCAGATCCCTGAAGGCCGCCGCTTCGCGTCAGCGCTCCGCAGACGACAACAGTACGAAGGCCAATCATAGCCTCGGTCAGAGAAGGCTCGATCCCGCTCGGCGCCTGCGGCGGCGCCCACCTACCATTGCCCTTCCCATGGAGCCCGCCCGCCTCGGCAGAAATGGTCCTCGCGGAAGCTCCGCGACGCGGGCGAGGCGCGGGTCGGTCGAACGGCCGGTGGACATGCGCCTCGTGCGCAATCTCGGGACGCTCGTCGTCGCAGCCCTGCTCCTCGTCGTCGTGACGGTGGCGCGACCCGGCCCGCTTCCGGCGCCGGCCTTGCCCCCGGCCTTCGACGGCGCGACGGCGACGGGGCTGACGGTCGAGTTCGCGACGAACCACGCGAGTCGCGTCCCGGGGACGCTCGAGGCCGATCGCGCCGCGGACTGGTTCACGGAGAAGCTCGCGCTTTACGGGCTCGAGGTCGAGGAGGACGTCTGGCGCGAGGACGTGCCGGGCCTCGGCGGACGCCAGCTCCGCAACCTCGCCTCGGTCGTCGAGGGGACGCTCGAGGAGACGATCGTCGTTGTTGCTCATCGTGACAACAGTGGCCGCGGTGCCGGTGCGAACGACAATGCGAGCGGGACGGCGGCGCTCGTCGAGCTCGCGAGGGCCTACGCGACGGCTGGCACGACGGCGTCGTCGCGCACACCGCTCCACACGCTCGTGTTCCTCTCGAGCGACGCCGGCGCGTACGGCTCGCTCGGCATTGCACGGTTCGTTGCCCGCTCGCCGCTCGCTCCTCGGACGGTGGCGGTCGTCGCGCTCGACGGCCTCGCGGGGAAGACCCCCGTTCGGCTCGAGCTGGCCGGTCTCGGGCGGCGGTCACCGCCCCCCGCGCTCGTCCGGACGGCGGCGGCCCGGACGGCCGCCGAGCTCGGAGCGGACGCGCTCCAGCCCGGGCTCCTCACGCAGCTCGTGGCCCTCGGTCTGCCGTTCGGCTACGGCGAGCAGGCACCGCTGCTGGGAGCGCGCATCCCCGCGATCCGGCTCACGACCTCGGCGGACGGTGGCGCCCCAGCCGGTGCGGACGAGCTCGAAGGCGTCGACAGCCAGCGGCTGGAACAGCTCGGACGCGCCGCAGAATCGCTGCTGGCCTCGCTCGACACCGCCGTCGAGATCCCGTCGGGCACCGCGGCGACGCTCTACCTCGGCGACCGGGCCGTCCGCGGGTGGGCGCTGCAGCTCCTCCTGCTCGTCGCCGTGTTGCCGTTCGCGGGAGCGGCCTTCGATCTCCTCTCGCGCTGTCGGCGGCGCCGTCTGCCGCTGCGCCCCGCGTGGTGGGCGCTGCGGCGGCGGGCGGGGCTCTCGATCCTGCTGCTCGTGGCAGTCGCGCTCGCGGCGCTCGCGGGGGCCTTCCCTCGCACGCCGGAGCTGCCGCCGCCGCCGGACGAGCCGCCAGTCGACTCGTGGCCCGTCGTCGCGATCGCGGTCGCCGCCGTCTGCGCGCTCCTCGTCTGGCTCCGCGGACGGGCGCGGCCGAGCGCACGCGCCGCCGTCACGGCCGAGTCCGAGCTTGCGGCGCACGCGGTCGCCTACGTCGCGCTCACCGGCATCGCGGCCGGGGTCGCCCTCGTCTCGCCGTTCGGGCTCGTGTTCGTCCTACCCTCGCTGTACGCGTGGCTCGTGCTGCCGCAGCTCCGCCGTTCGCCCGCGTGGGTGACGGACGTGGCCTTCGGCCTCGGGTTCCTGGGGCCGGTACTCGCGCTCGTCGTGCTCGCAGAGCAGCTCGAGCTCGGAGCCCGGGCCCCCCTCTACGCCGTCTCCCTGATGACGACGGGCGTCGTGCCGTGGGCGTCGACGGTGCTGCTCGCGGGCTGGCTCGCGGTCGCGGGGCTCGTCGGGACGCTCGCGGCCGGATGTTACGCCGAGCCGGCCGTGTCGAGGGGCAGGTAGCGGACGGTCGCGCCCGCCACGAGCTCCCCCTCGCCGCGCGGTATGTGGACGAGCGCATCGGCCGCGGCGGCATGGGCGATCATGTGCGACTCCTGCCCGGTCCCCGGTCGGAGAACGACCGTTCCGTCCCTCTCCTCGAGCACGGCCCGCTGGTAGTCGTCGCGCTCGGGTCGGCGGCTAGCCGGCGCAGCGAGGAGGCCGAGCCTGAAGCGGGGCGCGGGATTCGCGAGGCCCTGGAGCGCGCGGAGGGCCGGCAGGACGAAGAGGAGCCCGCTGACGAGCGCCGACACGGGGTTCCCCGGGAGACCGAAGACGAGCGTCGTCCCCCGGACGGAGAACGAGAGCGGCTTTCCAGGTCGCATCGCGACCCCCCAGAAGTCCTCCTCGGCTCCCAGGTCGGCGAGAGTCTGCCGGACGAGATCGTGCCGGCCGACCGAGACCCCGCCCGAGGTGACGACGACGTCCGCCGTGAGCGCCCGCTCGAGCGCGGTGCGATGCGCCTGCTCGTCGTCTGCCACCGGCGCAGTGCGTTCGACCACGGCGCCGCCACCCGCGATCAGGCTCTCGAGCATGAGACCGTTCGATTCGTAGATCTGCCCCGCGGCGAGGGGCTCGCCGGGCGGGCGAAGCTCCGTTCCCGTCGAGACGATCGTCACCCGCGGCCGTCGGGCGCAGCGCGGCTCGGCGATGCCCGCGGATGCGAGCGCCGCGAGGCGCGAGGGCGAGAGGAGCATCCCCGCCCGGAGGACACGGGCGCCCGCTGCGATGTCACCGCCACGGGGACGGACGTTGGCGCCGGGCGCCACCGCGTCACCCATCCGCACGAGCTCGCCGTCCGTCTCGGCGAGCTCGATCTGGAGAACCGCATCCGCACCCTCCGGCACGACCCCGCCCGTCGCGATCGACATCGCCTCACCCGCCCGGAGCGCCCGCGCGGCGGGCTGCCCGGCAGCGACGTGCCCGACCACGCGGAGCGAGCCGGGAGTGTCGGCGCAGCGCAGCGCGAAGCCGTCCATGGCCGAGCTCGGGAAGCCGGGGAGATCGACGGCAGCGACGGCGGCCTCCGCGAGAACGCGTCCGGCGGCCTCCGTCAGCGCGACTTGCTCGGTCTCGAGCGGCCGCGCGCGGGCGAGCACTCGGGCGAGCGCCTCGTCGACGGTCAGCGGGACGGCCACGGCGGTGACGCTACCGACGGGGTACCCTCGCCGGGTGATCTCGGTCGTCGTCCCCGTGCGCGACGAGGAGCGCACCGTCGAGCCGCTCTACGCCGAGCTCGCCCGGGCGCTCGAGCCTCGCGGAGAGCGGTGGGAGGTCGTCGTCGTCGACGACGGCTCACGGGACGGGACGCCCGAGGCGCTCGTGCGCCTGCACGCCGCGACGACGAACGTGAAGGTCGTCCGCCTGCGACGCAATGCCGGCAAGGCGGCGGCCCTCGACGCGGGCTTCCGCGAGGTCGAGGGCGACGTCGTGGTAACGATCGACGGCGACCTGCAGGACGACCCGGCCGAGATCCCGAAGCTGCTCGCCCGGCTCGACGAGGGTTACGACCTCGTGAGCGGGTGGAAGACGCGGCGCCACGATCCCTTCACGCGTCGCGTCCTCTCGCGCATCTTCAACTCCGTGACCGGACGGATCGCCGGCCTGCGGCTGCACGACATGAACTGCGGCCTGAAGGCCTTCCGGGTCGAGGTGGCCCGAGAGGTCGACCTGTACGGCGAGCTGCATCGCTTCTTGCCCGTGCTGGCGCACGATCTCGGCTTCCGCGTCACCGAGCTGCCGGTCCACCACAGGGCGCGGGAGCACGGCCGCTCCCGGTACGGGATGGAGCGGTACCTGCGCGGCTTCTTCGACCTCCTCACCGTCTCTTTCATGAGCCGGTACCGGCACCGCCCCCTGCACCTGTTCGGCGGGCTCGGGCTCCTGCTCGGGTCGATCGGGACCGCGATCCTCGTCTACCTGACCGTCGTGAAGCTCACGGGCGAGCCGATCGGCCGGCGACCGCTGCTCCTGCTCGGCGTCCTGCTCGTCGTCGTCGGGATCCAGTTCCTCTCGCTCGGCCTCGTCTCCGAGCTCGTCACGAGCCAGCATCGCGAGCGTCTCCGCGCGACAGGCGACCGCTCGGCCCGTCTCGTCGACGAGATCCTGCGCTGATCCACCTTCCATGAAGGCGCTCTACTTCGGCACCTACGACCGTGCCTCGCCTCGCAACACCCAGGTCGTCTCGTGCCTCCGTGGCGCCGGCGTCGAGGTCGTCGAGCTCCACCGCGAGGTCTGGGGACGCCACAACTGGTCGCTCGGGTTGGGACAGCTCGCACGGGTGCTCCGCGCCGAGCGCAACCTCGCCCGCGAAGCGGAGCACGAAGCCGACATCGTCCTCGTCGGCTATCCCGGACACTTCGACATGCCTGCGGCCAAGCGGGTCGCCCATGGCCGGCCGATCGTCTTCAATCCGCTCGTCTCCCTCCACGACACGCTCGTGGGCGATCGCGGCCGGTTCCGGCGGCACTCGCCCGCGGCGGCCGTGCTCCGTGCCGCCGACGCCTCCGCCTTCCGGGCGGCCGACCTCGTGGTCGCCGACACAGAGGCGCAGGCAGCGTTCTTCCGCACGACCTTCCGGCTCCCGGCCGAGCGCGTCGAGGTCGCACTCGTCGGCGCCGACGAGCCGCTCTTCCGTCCCGGCTGGCACCCGCCGGAGCCGTTTCGCGTGCTCTTCGTTGGCAAGCTCATCCCGCTGCACGGGCTCGAGACCATCCTCGCGGCCGCCAGGCTCGTCCCCGAGGTGCCGTTCACGGTCGTGGGCGGAGGACAGCTCGAGAAGCTCCTCGCGCGTCGTCCCCCGAACGTCGAGCACGTGTCCTGGTTGCCGTACGAAGAGCTGCCCAACGCCTACCGGACTGCGGGATGTGCGCTCGGCATCTTCGGCGAGGGGCAGAAGGCGACGCGCGTGATCCCGAACAAGGTCTTCCAGTCGCTCGCGTGCGCGTGTCCCGTCGTGACCGCCGACACGCGGGCGGCACGCGAGCTGCTGACGGACGAGGCCGACGCGCTGCTCGTGCCGGCCGGCGACCCCCTGGCCCTCGCCGCCGCCGTTCGACGCCTCGCGGCCGACGAGGCGCTCGCCGCCCGGCTCGGCGAGGCCGGCCGCGCGACGTACGAGGCGCACGCGTCGGAGGAGGTGCTCGGACGCCGTTGGCGCTCGCTGCTCGCGCGGGTGCTCGCGCGGTGAGCAGACCGGCGCGCGTGACGGCGGCCGCCACGGCCGTCTTTGCGGTCGGCCTCGGCGCGCTCGCCGTCCTCCAGCACCGCGCGTACTGGAGCGGACGCTTCGACGTCGGCAACCTCGTCCAGGCCGTCTGGTCGACCGCGCACGGCGATCCGCTCGCGGTCACGGGCCTGCGAGGACAGCAGTTCTCCCGGCTCGGCGCGCACTTCGACCCGATCGTCGTGGCATTCGCGCCGCTCTGGTGGCTCTGGCCCGACCCGTCCCTCCTGCTCGTCTCCCAGGCCGCCGCGGTCGCGAGCGGCTCGATTCCCGTGTACCTCCTCGCGCGCCGGCACCTCGGCTCCGACTGGGCGGCGGCCGGCTTCGGCCTCGCCTACCTGCTCCATCCCGCGACCCAGTGGCTCGTGCTCGACGACTTCCATCCGGTCGCGCTCGCGACGCCGCTCCTGCTCTGGGGCTTCTGGTTCCTCGACGGCGACCGGCTTGTCGCGTTCGGCGCAGTCGCGGTGGCTGCGTGCCTGACGAAGGAGCAGATCGGGCTCGTCGTCGCGGCGATGGGGCTCTGGTACGCGCTTCGCCCGGGTCGACGGCTCGCCGGCGCCGCGATCGCCGCCGCCGGCACAGCGGTCTCGATCGTCGCGACGGCCGTGATCGTGCCGCACTTCGCACCGGGTGGCGGCTCGCCCTTCGAGGGCCGCTACGCGTCGGTTGGCGGCTCGCCGCGGGGCGTCGTCGAGACCGCCCTCACGGATCCCGGCACCATCATGGCTGCCGCGGCGTCCGGGCGCGACGGCGCGTACCTCCTCGATCTGCTCGGACCGCTCCTGGGTCTGCCGCTGCTGGCGCCGCTCGCGGCGCTGACCGCCGCGCCCGAGCTTCTCCTCAACCTGCTCTCCGACACACGGACCCAGACCTCGATCCACTTCCACTACACCGCGGGCGCGCTCCCCGGGTTGATGATGGGCGCGGTGCTCGGCGCCGCACGCCTGCGGCGCCACGTGGCGTGGGCGCGGCGCCCGGAGGGGCGGGCGGTTGTCCTCTCGACGTTGCTGGCGGGCGTCGTCCTCGGGCCGCTCCCCGTGTGGCGGCACGTTCCGTTCGGCTCCGAACTCGCGACACGCGAGCACGTCGTCAACGCGCGCGTCGATGCGATGGAGCGGGCTGTCCGGCTCATCCCGCCGGACGCCGCGGTGAGTGCCACGAACACGCTCGGCGCACACCTCTCCGAGCGCAGGCGGATCTACAGCTTTCCGGTACTCGGGGAGGCGGAGTGGGTCGTCGTCGACCGGTTCCGCGGGAGCTACCGCGACCGCGCCGTCGCACCCGGGCGCTTCGCGGCCGCGCTCGCTCGCTTGCGGGCGGGCAACCGCTTCGAGGTCGTGCTCGACGAGGAGCAGATCCTCGTGCTGCGCCTCAGAGCGGGATCGTCTGCGGCAGGAGGTACGCCGTGAGCCCGAGCGCCGCGAGCCGCGCGGGCCGATCGTCGTCGAGGGCCGCGAGCGGCACCGCCCAGGCGAGGTACCAGACGGCGAGGTAAGGGGTCGTCGCGAGCACGAGGCAGGCCGCCCGACCCAGACGTGCGTTGCCATTGTAGGCATCACGCGCCAGGAATGCGAGGCCCACGCCCAGGAGACCGAGCGCCAGACCGAGCGCCAGCGCATCCGGGACGCCTGCCTGCTCGAGCCGCGCGGGAAGGGCGTAGCTCGTCTCCTGCGACGCGTTCTCGGCGAGCAGGCCGAACGCGCCCAGCCAGTCGAGCCCGTAGCGCCAGGTGGCGACGAGACCGACAAGGACGGAGGTGCCCGCGACGGCGGTGAGCAAAGAGCGACGGCCGCTGCTGCGACCCGCGAAGAGGACGAGCGCGAGGAAGACGAGCGGAATCCACTTGACGAGGATCGCGAGGGCCCACGCGATACCGCCGACGGTATGCCGCCGCGCGGCGACGAGCACGACACCACCCGAGACGAGCGCGGCGACGAGGGCGTCGTTGTGCCCGCCGCCGGCGAGGTGGATCGCGAGAACCGGGTTCCAGCCCACGAAGGCGACGGCAAGCGCAGAGCCACGTGCCCAGTGGGCCACGGCTGCGACGGTTGCGACGATCCCGGCGGCGGCGAGCGCCTTGAAGAGCCACGCGGCCGCGCCGGGGGACGAGCCCGCAAGACGGGAGATCGGCTCCGAGAGGAGCGTGAAGACCGGTCCGTAGACGCTCGTCGTCTCGCGCCAGTCGGCGCCGACGTACGCCGCCGCGGGGCTCTCCGGAAACGCGGCGGGCGCGTCGGCGTACGGATTCCCGCCCTCCACTCCGATGAAGCCGTAGCCCCAGTACGTCCACGCGTCGGTCGAGAGGAGGAGCGGTGCCGCCAGCGGGACGAGTTGGATCGCGACGGCGACGGCGACGGCGGTACGGAGCGGCAGCCCCCGCCTGGCAAGAGCGAGCCCGACGAGATAGGCGACGAAGGCGGCAACGAGGAGGATCAGGAAGAGCCACGCCGTGCCGTCGGTCGCATGCTCGCCGTCGGCCGGCAGCAGCGGCGAGTCGTTCCTCCAGGCCGAGAGCGAGGCCAGGGCGACGAGGGCGAGGACGGCGAGGCCCGCCCACGCCGCCCGTGAAGTCATGGGTTCTTCTGGTCTGCCGCGCCCGTCACCGCTCCCGTGGCCGGCCGGTCGCCGGTCGCCGGTTTCTCATCCGGCTCCTCGTCCTCGGCGGGCGCAGGCGACGGCGCGGCGTAGTACGGGTCGTAGCTCAGCGAGAGCGGGCCGCGCTGCCAGTCGACGAAGCTCACCGGACGCGCCGGCTCGCGGAACTCACGATAAGGGGCCTCGGCGAGCGCCGGCTCCATGAACCGCCGCCAGATCTCGGCGGGGAACGAGCCACCGGAGACCGAGATGCCGTGCACGTTCGTCATCGGCACCTCGCCGCGGGTGTAGCCCATCCACACCGCCGTTGCGAGCCCCGGCGTGTAGCCGACGAACCATGCGTCCGCGTGCTCGTCGGTCGTCCCGGTCTTGCCGGCGGCGGGCCGGCTGAGCGCCGCACGGGTCCCTGTGCCGTAGCGGATGTTGTCCTCGAGCACGTCCGTCACGACCGCGGCGACGCCGTCGGAGATCACCCGCGTCCGCCGCTTGGCTGTCGCCCAGCGGTCGTCCGGCTTGCCCCGCACGACGACCTTGCGGATCGCGGTCGGCTCCGTGTAGATCCCCCCCGCTGCGAGCGTCGCATAGGCCGACGCCATGTCGAGCGGCGAGACGGCGATCGAGCCGAGGCCCATCGCCGGGACGAACTGGCCGCGGACGTCGAGCGGGGTTCGCACTCCGAGACGTCGGGCGAGCGACGCGACGCGCTGCGGCCCCACGTCGAGCGTCAGCTGCGCATAGACGGCGTTGTCGGAGGCGAGCGTCGCGCGCTCGACCGAGGTCCAGCCGTTGTAGCTCCCGTCGTACGTCTTGACGCACCACCAGCCGCCGCCGCCGTTCTCGCAGTCCCCCTCCTCGCTCGGCTTGTACTCGAACGGGGCCGAGATGTAGTACGTCGAGCTCGGATCGAGACCCTGCTCGACCGCAGCCGCGAGCACGAAGGTCTTGAACGTCGAGCCGGGCTGACGGCGGGCCTGGCTGAGCAGGTTGAACTGGTTATCTGTGCGACCGGGCACGACGGCGGCCATCGCTCGGATGGCCCCGTTCCACGGGTTGATCGAGATGAGCGCCGCCGCCGGGTCGATGCGACGCGTCAACGTCGAGCGGATCGCCTGCTGGGCGAGACGCTGCCACCGCGGCTCGATCGTGGTGTACACCTGGAGCCCGCCGGAGCGGACGCGCTCGGCGCCGTACGCCTGCACGAGCTGGTCGCGCACGAAGCCGAAGAAGTAGGGCTCCCGGATCTCCGCGTACAGCTTCCCGCGCCGCAGCCCGGGCCACCGGAGCTTGCGCGCGCCGGCGTACTGCTTGCGCGTGATCATGCCCTGCTCGAACATCGCGCGCAGCACCTGGTTGCGACGGGCGACCGCACGAGCGGGATCGACGAACGGGTCGTAGTCCGAGGGTGCCTGGTTGAGCCCCGCGAGCAGCGCCGCCTGCGGCAGCGTCAGCCAGCGCGCCGGACGCGAGAAGTAGGTGCGCGCGGCGGCCTCCGCGCCGTAGGCGAGGTTCCCGTAGAAGACCGAGTTGAGGTAGGACGCGAGGATCCTGTCCTTCGACCAGGCGCCGTCGAGCTTCATCGCCAGGCAGGCCTCGGTCACCTTGCGCTCGACGGTGCGCTCGTTCGAGATGTAGAGGTTGCGAACGAGCTGCTGGCTGATCGTCGAGCCTCCCTCGACGATCCGGCCGGCCTGGACATCCCGCCAGAAGGCGCGCGCAATGCCCTCCGGGTCGACGCCGCCGTGGGCATAGAACCGCCTGTCCTCGATCGCGACGGTCGCTTTCCTGAGCCAGGGCGAGATCTTGCCGAGCGACACCACCTGCCGGTTCCGTTCCGTCGGGATGACGCCGAGCAGCGAGTTGTCGGCGGCGTACACGACCGTGTTCTGGTCGTTCCGGGGACGCTTGAGGGCGGTGAGGTCGCACCGCTCGCCGAAGGCGAGCACGGCAGACCCGGCGGCAACACCGGCGGCTGCCACGAGCACGGCGAGACCCGCGAGGACGAGCGGCAGCTTCCGCACGCGACGCGGCGGCTTGCGACGCCGGTGACGGAGGGACGGCGCGGGCGCACGTCCCGGGCGAGGGCGCCTCGTGCTCGTCATGGAGCGATGGTAGCCACGGCCTCCGCCATTCCCGCTCCCGCGCCGGAGCCCTCTCCCTCGGACGGGGTATCGTCGCCGCGTGCGTGGGTCCTGGCCGGCGCTTCGGGTCTTCGTCTGGAGCCGGCTCGCGCTCTGGGCCCTCGCCGCGGGGACGGTGCTGCTCCTCGAGGAGGAGCTGAACCCGCGGCGCGGCCGCTGGGACACGCCGCGCCTCCACGAGCTCGGCGCGGCCGTGGACGTCTGGGCGCGGTGGGACAGCGACTGGTACCTCCTGATCGCCGAGTCCGGCTACGACTGGCCCTCGGTCACGCCCGCGTTCTTCCCGCTCTACCCGCTGCTCGTCGGGGGGCTTGGTCGGATGCTGGGCGAGCACTACGTGCTCGCGGGGCTCATCGTCTCGCTCACCGCCGCCGCAGTCGTGTTCGCCCTGCTGCACCGGCTCGTCGAGCGTCGGCTCAGTCACCTCGTGGCACGTCGAACGGTTCTGTACCTCGCGGTCTTCCCGACCTCCCTCTTCCTCGGCGCCGTCTACAACGAGTCGCTCTTCCTCGCGCTCGCGGTCGGGACGTTCGTCCTGGCCGAGCGGGGCTGCCTCGGATGGGCGTCCGTGCTCGCCGGGCTCGCGCTCCTGACGCGCGCGCAGGGGATCGCGCTCATCCCGGCGCTCGCGATCTTCGCGTGGCGCTCGCGGGAGCGTCGCCGAAACCTCGCCCTCCTAGCGGTTCCGCTCGCGATGTTCCTCGCCTTCCCGCTCGCGCTCGAGTTTTCGACCGGGCACGGGCTCGCGTTCCTCGACGCCCAGACGATCTGGGAGCGCTCGCTCGCCCCGTTCGGGCCGCTCGGTGGGCTCGTCCAGGCGATCGGGGAGGGGGACGTCGTCGGTCCCGTCCTCGCCGTCGCCATGCTCGCGCTGGCGCTTCTCGCCTGGAGGCTCCTCGGTGCCGCCTACGGCGCGTACGCGATCGCCGCGCTCGCGATCCCGATGGCCCTCCCTTCGGAGCGGCTCGGTGGCCTCTACTCTTTCCCGCGCTTCGCGCTCGTCGCGTTTCCCTGCCTCGCCGCACTCGCAGTGCTCGGTCGCGACCGGCGTGTCCACGTCGTGGTGACCGCGGTTCTCGTGGCGGGTCTCGCCGTCAACGTGGTTCGATGGGCGCTGTGGTACTGGGTCGCCTGACCGAGGTTCCCCGCGCGCGGCTCGCCGGCTGGGCGGTCCTGGTCTCCATCCTCGCGTTCCTCTCGTACGCGGCCCGCCTGCTCGGTGACGGGGATCCGCCCGAGGACGCGCTCTATCAGTGGCAGAGCGCGATCGGCGGCCTGATCCAGTACGCGATCATCCTCGTCATCGTGCTGGCGCTGGCCCGCGACCTCGCCCCGGCGACGCTCGGGCTGCGGCGACCGGACTCGTGGGCGGGAGCCGCCGGGAAGATCGTCCTCGCGCTCGTAGGGATCTGGATCGTCGGCTTCCTGCTCAATTTCGTCCTCGAGGCCGGGGAGGAGCAGGGGCTCGTCCCGGACGGTTGGGATCCGGAGCGTGCCGCCCCGTTCGTCGCGAACTTCGTCGTGGTCGCGCTCGTCGCGCCCGTCGTCGAGGAGCTGACCTACCGCGGGCTCGGCTTCGCGGCCGTGCGCGACGCGTTCGGAGTCGCGGCCGCGGTCGGAATCACCTCGATCGCGTTCGGCCTGGCGCACGGTCTCCTCGTCGCGTTGCCGGTGCTCACGATCTTCGGCGCGATCCTCGCCTGGCTGCGGCACTCGACGGGGAGTGTCTACCCGCCGATCGTCCTCCACGCGTTCTTCAACGGGGCGGCGCTCATTGCCGCGGTGTCGGTATGAGCGTCCAACCGAAGGTTGGCCTATGAGCGACGGCCGGGTCGAGGAGCTCCGGGCGCAGATCGGGGAGAACGACCGGGCGATCGTCTCGGCCGTGAACGAGCGCCTGCGGCTCGTGGCCGAGCTCTGGGTGCTCAAGAGCGAGCAGGGGCTCGGACGTGTCGACCCGGAGCGCGAGCGGCGCCTGCAGGCGGAGCTCGCTGCGGCGAACGACGGGCCGCTCTCGGACGCGGGTCTCGAGCACCTCGTGGCCGAGCTCCTGCGCCTCACGAAGCGCGAGCTGGATCAGATCTGAGCGGCCGCGCCGCGCCGGAGGCGAGGAGCCCGAGCGCGAGCGCGGCAACGACGACGGCGAGCGCGTCGAGGATCCCCGCGCGCTCGGCGAGGACGCCGACGAGGGGCGGTCCGGCGAGGAACGCGGTGTAGCCGATCGAGCTGACGACCGAGACGCGGGCCGCTGCCCGCGCCGGGTCGTCGGAGGCGGCGCTCATTCCGACGGGGAAGCCGAGCGAGGCGCCGATACCCCAGAGCGCCGCACCGGTCAGCGCGAGCCCTGTCGTGTCGCTCGAGACCACGAGGAGGAGCCCCGCGAGCGCGAGCGCCGCCGTTGCCCGAAGGACGACGACCCGGCCGAACCGATCGAGCGCCCTGCTCCCGCCCAGGCGGCCCGCCGTCATGGCCGAGACGAAGACGCCGAAGGCGACGGCGCCGATCGTCTCCGACGTCCCGTAACCGTCGACGAGCGCGACGGCGACCCAGTCGTTCGCCGTTCCCTCGGTGAACGCGAACGCGAGCACGAGCAACCCGACGGCGACCGTTCGTCGCTCGCGCCAGGCCGCCGAGGCGCCCGAGCCGCGCGCAGCACCACGATCGGTCGGGCGCTCC
>Ga0183260_10003201_pt1 | contig 13231 bp, 11 predicted proteins | sample AntDrymUQ4972206_2_FD_129768 | JGI IMG/M metagenome (GOLD analysis project Ga0183260, IMG submission 129768) | Polar desert sand microbial communities from Dry Valleys, Antarctica - metaG UQ497 (22.06) (version 2) (version 2) | ecosystem: Environmental > Terrestrial > Soil > Desert | place...
ATGCACCACCCGCGCTACAGCTCGGGCACCGACCATGGCAGCACCCCGGCGATGCAGCCGTTCTTTCAGGCGCTGTACGACGCCGGCGCGGATCTCGTGCTCGCCGGCCACGACCACACCTACGAGCGCCTCGCCCCGATGACCCCGAACGGCACCGCCAACCCGGTCTTCGGCCTGCGCTCCTTCGTCGTCGGCACGGGCGGCTTCAGCCACTCACTGTTCGACGAGTTCTTCGCGCCCAACAGCGAGGTCCACGACGACACCTCGTACGGCGTCCTGAAGCTCACGCTGCACGACGGCTCATACGACTGGCAGTTCGTCCCCGAGGCCGGCAAGACCTTCACCGACGCCGGCACTGGCACCTGCCACGGTGCCCCCACCGGCTGAGACGGCTGACAATGGCAGCGGAGTCCCGTATATGGGGATCCGGCTGCCATCGGATCGCGGTCTGGGCCGGCTAGGCCGGCGGCGTGGTGCTCGTGGTGACGTCGTCTACGACGACGTCGAAGGGCTGCGCGCTGGTGTCGTTGCCGATCTGCACCGTCGCGACGCCGGCGGTGCCGAGGCTCGCGGTGGTCGTCTGGTAGATCCGCGTGCCGTTGAGGTAGACCTCGACGGTGCTGGCGGTGCCGGCGACCTTCAGGCGGAGGGCGAGACGACCCCAGGTCGCCAGCGGCAGCTTGCCGTTGACGGTGTAGTAGGCGCCGCTGTGCTGCACATAGAGCTGGTCGGCGGCCGCGTTCTGGCGGAAGAGGCCGGCGAGGCGGTTGCCCGACGCGTCGTACAGCCGCAGGAAGGGGACGTTGCCGCCGCTGGCTCCCTGCGCCTGCAGGTTGAACCAGCCGCTGGCCGTCAGGTCGCCGACGGCCGCGAAGGTCTTGCGAGCGTACGCCTTCGAGCCGCTCGTCGTGCCCATCTTCAGGCGTGCCGCCCGCGTTCCGCTCTTGACGATCGCGGTCTGGACGACGGCGGTGCCGTCGCCGGCCGTGACGCGTGACGTCCAGGCGGCGAAGTCACCGGACTCGAAGCCGTCCGCGAAGTCCGCCGGAGGCGGTGGTGGCGGTGGCGGTGGCGGCGTGCCGCCCGGAGCACCGTGACACGAGGCGGTGCCGCCGTCGGTGAACGTCTTGCCCGCCTCGGGGACGAACTGCCAGTCGTAGGAGCCGTCGTGCAGCGTGAGCTTCAGCACGCCGAAGGTGTCCGAGTTCTGGGCCTGGCTGATGGCGAGCGGCGCGCCGATCGGGTAGTGGCTGAAGCCACCGCTGCCCACGACGAACTGGCGCACGCCGAAGCTCAGATCCGGGCTGCCCGTCGCGTTGACCGGCATGAAGCGCTCGTAGTTGTGCTCGTGGCCGCCGAGCACGAGATCCGCGCCGGCGTCGTACAGCGCCTGAAAGAACGGCTGCATCGCCGGGGTGCTGCCATGGTCGGTGCCCGAGCTGTAGCGCGGGTGGTGCATCATCGCGACGGTGCAGCTCGTCGCATTCGCCGCGAGGTCGGCCCGCAGCCACTGCTCCTGCACCGAGCCGGCGCCGCAGCCGCCGACGAACGAGCAGTTGCTGTTGAGGACGATGACGTGCCATGTGCCGATGTCGTAGGAGTAGTAGCCCTTGCCGCGCTCGCCGGCGCTCGCGCCGAAGTAGTCGAAGTAGCCGTTCGCGTTGCCGGGGTCGTACTCGTGGTTGCCCGCGACCGGCCGCGTGCGAGCCTTGTGTCGCCCCCATGACGGCTCGTAGCAGGAGTTGAAGAGCGCCAGCGTGCCCGACGGATAGACGTTGTCGCCGAGTGTGAAGACCGTCCCCGGGATGCCGTCCAGCAGCGCCGCCGTGGCCTCGTCGCCGGGGTTGTTGCAGCCCGCGATGTCGCCCGCGCCGACGAGCACCGGGCTCGTGCCCGACGGCGGCACCGGCCCAGGCGGCGCGGGTGACGCCAGCAGCTCGAAGCTCAGTGCGAGGATCGTGCGGCCGGAGCGTACCACCAGGCGCCGCTTGCCGGGCGACAGCGCCGGGACCATCGCCGACAGCGCGGTGCTGCGGCTCGTCGCGCGACGCCGCACTAGCGTCGAGTCGCCGAGGCCGACGGTCAGCATCGCTCCGCGCGCGAAGCAGCCGACCTTCAGCCCGAAGCGCTCGCCCGCCCGCCCGCTCGAGCAGCACGCGCTGCCCGCCGCTCGCGGCCGTCAGGCTCGACGAGGCCGAGCTGCGCGAGCCGACCGTCAGCCGCGTCGAGACGCGCGCGCCGCCCGCGCGAACGGACAGCGCACGGCTGCCGCGGGCCGAGCGGCGCAGGTGCAGCACGACGGTCGCGCGACCGTTCGAGTCGCTGCGCAAGCCCCGGCTGCGAGCACCCGACAGCCGCGCGACGCCGCCCGTCCGGGGCGGCAGGCCGCGAACGCTGACGGTCACCGACGCACCGGTCCGCGCGACTCCCGGCGTCACCGAGACGACGGCCGCTTGCGAGGCGCTGGGCAGCGCCGGGGCCGCGAGCACGACGAGGACGACCGGCACGGACCGGCGAGCCAGGAACCGCTCGAGCAGTCGGTGCACACATGGAACGCTAGCGCGGCGGCGGGCTCGCGCGAGCCGGTTGCCGCGGTCGGCCCGCGGCGGCGCCGGACCCCCGCCCGGCGCGTGAGGAGCACCGCCCGAGGCGGGACGTCGGGCCGCCCGGCGGGCGGAGGAGCGCCGGCCGAGGCGGACGTCAGGCCGCGCGGCGCCCGAGGACGAACGTCGAGACCGCGACGAAGCGCCGCAGCGGCGACTGCTCGATCCGCGGGATGTTGCGGCGGAAGCTGTCGATCATCGGCTTCGGCATCCAGCGGTAGCGGTCGAACTGGCACAGCGAGAACTCCGTCGAGATGATCTCGAAGCCGTTGTCGGCGATGACCGAGCGCAGCTGCCCGGGCCAGTAGTTGCGAGCCGTCGCGAACCTGCTCGTCAGCCGCGCCGGCAGCCACGGCATCAGCGGGACGGGCACGGTCAGCAGGTCGCGGTTACTCGGCAGCCGCGCGCCATGCCCCTCGAACGGAAACCAGCGGTTCGGACTGAAGAGCACGAGGCGACCACCGGGACGCAGCACGCGCCGGATGTCCTGCAGCGACGCGGCCTCGTCCTCGACGTGCTCGAGCACCTCGTTGACGAGCACGCCGTCGAACGAGCAGTCGTCGAAGGGAAGGCTGCCGGCGCCGGCCACCTGAAAGGTCACGTTCGACGGATGCGACAGCGCCTCCGCGCCCGCGACGCGCTCGGCTATGACGTCGACGCCGACGACGGACTTAGCGCCGCGCTGCGAGAGCGCCTCGCAGTAGTAGCCCTCGGCGCAGCCGCAGTCCAACCAGTCGCCGTCGATCGGACCGTGGGCCTCGACCTTGCCGAGGCGGTAGTCGACCGCGCTGCCGTAGGCGGTGTGGCCGCCCGGTTCGAGAAACTGCGGGAGGCGGGAAGGAGAGATGCTGCTACCCACGAGCCAAGCATACCTGCGGCCTCGTGCCAAAAGCCCAGCCTCCGACGGGCGACGCGGGCGCTCAGCCGCGGGTCGCGTCGCTCCCGGCCCGCCGCCCGCTGGCGCGCAGCCGCTCGGCTGCCGCCGAGCCGAGGTGGCGCGCCATCCCGACGTAGTTGAAGACCGTGTAGCAGACGAAGTACGGCACCCATTGCGGTTGCAGGCGCACGAGGCTCAGGCCGATGCCGCGCGCGCCCGCGGCAAGCGGCAACGTCAGAAACCAGACCGAGCGCACTCCGTGCGAGCCGAGCATCCGCGCGCCGGCCGCGCCGTCCGCGAGCCACTGCCCGAGCGCAAACTCCCAGCCGCTGCCGAAGCGGTGCTCCACGACGGTCTCATGCGAGACGCCGATCTTCGCCCCGGCGCGCTGCAGGCGCCAGCGCAGGTCGACGTCCTCGCCCGACAGGAACGTCTGGTCGAGGCCGTTGACCTCGTCGAGCAGCGTCGTGCGCTCGAAGATCGTCGCGACGACGCCGAACCAGTGACGGCTGCGGCTGTTGCGATGGTGCTGCACGAGCGCGCGCCCCCAGTAGCCGCCGTCCGAGACGCTGTGCAGGCCGGCCTGCAGCCCGACGTAGCCGTCGCGCTCGAACTCCGCGAGCAGCCGCGCCAGCGCGTGGGGCGTCACGACGACGTCGGCGTCGATCACCGCGACGTAACGCGTCTTGGACTCCTGCGCCCCGATCGCACGCGCCGCGGCGACGCCGCGACCCTCGTCCGACAGCACGCGCGCGCCGTGCTCGAGCGCGATCTCACGGGTGCGATCGGTCGACAGCCCGTCGACGACGATCACCTCGGCCGGATCGCAGCGCTCGATCGCCGTCAAACAGCCGTCGAGCCAGTGGGCCACGTTGCGCGTCGGCACGACGACGGTGAGGTCCTTCGTCGTGCTCACGCCACCACTCGAGATCCGCGCCGCGTCATAGGCCGGAGCCTAGATGGCTTCGACCTCGTCCGACCCACCGGTCCCGCCCGTCACGCCGGCGGGACCGCGGCCGGCAGTCCCGTCTCGCTCAGCGCGACCGGCGCGGGCGTCTGCGCCGCGCGCCGCGCGCGGTTCAGGCGGCGCAGGCGGGCCGCGGCCCAGACCGCGGTCGCGACCTGCACGAGCAGCCACGCGAACGCCATCGCGCTCAGGCCGCCGGCGCTCGCGGCGATCGCGGCCGCAAGCAGCGCGACGGCACCCGACGTCCAGCCGGTCGCGATCGCCTCGCCGAGCCGGCCCGAGCCGCGGCAGGCCGCGAAGTACGCCTGCACGAGCGTTAACGGCAGAATTGCGACGACGAGGATCCGCAGCGGTCCGGCGCCCTGGTCGGCGTAGCCCGAGCCCAGCAGCGACAGCAGGGGGTGGGCGAGGATCGCGAGGAGAATCGCCGCCGGCACCCCGACGAACAGCGCCGCGCGAACAGCGGTGCGAACGGACGCGGCGAGGCGTCCCGCGTCGTCGGCGACCTCGGCGAACAGCGCCATGCCGACCTGCACCGGCACGGTGAAGACGATCAGCGCCATCATCCAGACCGCGTACCAGGTCGCGTTGTCGGCTGGCGACAGCACCTCGACGACGATCACCGGCAGCAGCAGCGCCGGTGCCCGCTCGGCGAGCGTCAGCGCGTGGTTGGGCAGGCCCGACCGGAACAGCTCGCGCGCGAGCGGCCGGCCGATCGACCAGCGCGCGCGGTAGCCGCCGACCGAGCGGTGCAGCTGGTCGACGCCGAGCGCCATCGCCGCGAAGCTAGCCGCGACCCACGGCACGAGCAGCAGCAGCGAGTCGGTCGCGTCGGACACCACGACGACGGCGACGAGCGCAACCACGGTCACGACGCCCTGCACGATCCCGCGCACGAGCGCGTGGTCGCCGCGGCGCAGCGCCGTCGAGGTCTGCTCGAGCAGCAGGACAAGCGTCCCGAACACGACGGTCGCGAGAAACAGCGCACCGTACAGCGGGCGCTCGGCGACCACGCTGAGCTCCGGCAGGGCGACGAGGGCCACGAGCAGAAACAGCGCCGCGACGACCGCCGACGCGACGGTCACGAGGCTCAGCACGGAGTTCAGCAGCGCCGCCGGCGCCGCGCGATGGTGCGGCAGCCTTGAGATGACGGCGGCGCCGAGGCCGAGCAGCGCGATGTTCGTGCACAGCATCATCGCCGAGATGACGGCCGCCGCGAGGCCGACCTCGGGGGCCGGGAAGAGTCGCGCGGCGAGTAGCCAGAAGAGGAAGCCGAGCCCCATCGCCGTGACCCGCGCCCCGATCAGCGCGATCGAGTTCGAGGTCATGCTGAGCTCGCCCGGCCGGCCCGCGGGAGCGCCCGCCGGCGCGTCCGTGGCCCCGCCGCGCAGCCTCGCGAGGAGCGCCCGAACCGTCGAGGAGCTCAGTGGAGCACGCACAGGCAGAGATGGTACGCGCGCTCGGACAGGGTACGGCCGGCGTCAGCGACGCCTCGCCACCGCCCGCGTCTCCCATGGCCTCAGCCGCAGCTGCACGCCGTCGAGGCGCACCCGCAGCGTCGCCGGCCGGCGGTTGATCAGCAGCGTCGCGCGCGGCGACGCGAGGACCTCCAGGCGTGACGGCGAGCTCGAGCTCGAGCGGACGATCCGCGTACCCGGGCGAAAGTGGCGCGCGAAGGCCGCGTAGACGTGGTACGCCGGGTACGGGCGCCCGCCCCCGGGCTCGAGCGTGCTCGAGAAGAGGCTCTGCCGGTTGCCGCGCGTGCGGCGGTCGGAGGTGCCCTGCGGCCCCCAGCGCAGGCTCGCCGACGCTCCGCCGCGCAGCTCCGCGGCGAGCATCGACGCCAGGCCGGCGGCCTGGAAGCGCCAGTCGGGGTCGTTGCGGAAGTAGTCCTCGGCGAACCACAGCGGCAGCGAGGTCATCTCGCGCACCTGCAGGGCGATGCGCTCGTGCCAGCGCGTGAGGTCGAGGTAGTCCGCACGCGAGTAGCGGTTGTCGTCGTGGGTCGGGTGCACGCTGCGGTCGACCACGACGAAGTCCGCGCCGGTCGCGTTGTCGAGCCAGTAGCGCAGCAGCTCGCGATCGGCGGGCGTCAGCGGATCGGCGGCCTGCGGCCCGAGACCACCGTGCTGCGACGAGCCGGTCCCCTCGACCACGAAGTACGGCCCGCCGACGGAGATCGCGGGGTCGACCTCCTTCAGCGCCGCGTACACCGCGTTGTACAGCCGCGTGTACGCCTCGATGTCCCAGCGCCGGCGGTCGGCGTCGTAGAAGCCCTTGAGCTCGTTCCAGACCATGTAGTGACGCACGTCGGGGTAGCGCCGCGCGACCGCGGCGGCGAGGCGCGCGAAGTCGTCGACGTGCTCGGGCTGCGGCGGCAGGTTCGGGTACGTCGAGGTCGGCTCGCCGAGCGCCGTCATCCAGTCGGGCGCGCAGCACAGGGTGATCACCGGCGTCGTCGCCTGCGAGCGCATCAGCGCGACCCGGCGATCGAGGCTGTCCCATGCGAACCGGCCGCGCCGCGGCTCGGGGTTCAGCGCGCCCCAGCCATAGATGTGCTGGTTTTGCATCCGCGCGACGCGCTGCAGCAGCGTCGCCCCGCGGCTGACGGCGGCCGGGTCGCCCCACGGGTCGAGGCTGTACTCGGTGTGCGTCACCCCGAGCGCGAGCCTGCTGCGCCCGACGACCACGCCGCGGTCGACGCTCACCGTCACCACGCCCGGGTCGGCGCGCGCGTCGCCCGCGTCGCGCTCGCGGGCCCAGAGGGCGGCGCCAGCGAGCAGCAGGGCGGCGAACGAGATCGCGAGCAGAGCGCGCCGGGGCATCACGGTGGTCTAGCAGATAGCCGCGGGCCCCGCCGCGGTTCGATGCCCCGGGATCCGGGGGCGCTGGGGACGATGCGCCGGTCAAGCGGCTTGCCGGTTCTGCCTATGCTGTGAAAAGCAGCAGATTGGAGTTCGATTTGTCGGTCCGTTAGTCGCGGCCGCATCGGGGTAAAAACATGCGAGACTGCGCCAAGCGCGGCGCCGACAGGACAGATGCCGCCAGCACTGCTGGACCGGAGAGGCAAAGCTCTGACGAGGGGAGGATGTCCCATGCTTGGACTGCTGCTGCGTGCGATCCGGTCGGTCGTCGCGACCGCCCTCGTCTGCCTGCTGGTCGGCCTGGCGCTGGCGCCTGCGGCATCCGCCGCGACCCTGTTCAGCGACGGCTTCGAGAGCGCCAACCTGTCCGCATGGAGCGTCGCGACCGCCACCGGCGGGAGCGCCGGCGCACGAACTCAGCCCGTGCGCAGCGGCGCATACGCGGCGGTCCTCTCCGCGACGTCCAGCGCCGGCTCCTACGCCTACGCGCGCAAGGTGCTCTCCGCGGCGCAGACGCAGGTGACGGCGGCCGCCGACCTGCGGATCGACTCCGCGGGAACCGCCGGCAACGTCCCGCTGCTGCGCCTCTACGACGCCAACGGCACGCGCCTGATCAGCCTGTTTCGCCAGAACAGCGACGGTGACCGGCTCTACGTCCAGCACAGCGGCCGCTACAACTTGACGACGGGCACGCTGCGACTCGCGACGTGGGGGCGCTTCGAGGTCGGCGTCACCACGGCCGGCGACTCGAGCATGGTCGTCGTGCGGCTCAACGGCACGGTCATCCATCAGACGAGCACGGCCGCGCTCGGAACCGCCGGCGTGCGCACCGTCCAGATCGGCAACGACACCGCGGCCCAGCCGTTCGGCGTCGCGGCGGACGACGTCCTCGTGACCAGCGACCCGACCGGCACCTCGGCGCCGCCGCCTCCGGCCGGCACGTGCAACGCTGCCGCGCCCCAGCCGTCCAACGGCGATCCCGGCTCGCTGGTCGTCGCAGACAACTTCGAGTCCGGCCTCGGCAACTGGACCGTGAACCGCAGCGACGCCACGGTGGCCACGCAGAGCCAGGTCTTCCAGTCAGGCGGCTGCGCGGCGCGGATCAACGCCAGCGCCAGCGGCAGCTCGCTGGGCAACCTCACGCGGGCGTTCCCAGCGGGCATGCGCGAGGCCTGGTCGGAGGGCATGTTCAACTTCGAGGCACAGGGCGTGAGCACGAGCTGGAACGCGCCGACGTTCCGCTTCTTCGCTGACGGCAAGCGCATCCTCGACGTCTCGCGCCAGAACGGCAGCGGCAGTCTCTTCGTGCGCTACCCGAACGGCTCAGGCGGCTGGACGATCATCCAGACCGGCCTCTATCCGGCGCTCAAGCGCTGGTACCGGGTGAAGATCCACGTGCTCGCCAACTGGAACTCCAGCACCGTCGAGGTCTGGATCGACGACGCCAAGTGGTTCGCCACGAACTACGCGACGCTCGGCACCGCGAAGCTCAGCACGCAGATGGTCGGCGCCGAACACGCCGGCCAGGAGGGCACCGTGGCGATCGACGACGTCGTCGTCAAGGCGAGAGGCTGACCGGCGCCTCGGGCGCGACGGCGCGGGTGATCCGCGGAGCCGCCCGCTGGATCGGGCGGACGGCGAAGTACGCGCGCCCGAGAACGTAGCCGGCCGCCGCGGCGATCAGCGACGCCGGGATCAGCAGCGCGCGCAGCAGCGCGGTCGTGCCCTCGCGCGGGATTGCTCGCAGCGCCCGCAGCGTCGCGGCGGGCAGCGCGTGCGTGACGTAACCGCGCTCGGTGTCGAGCGCGGCGCTGTCGGACAGCAGCCGCACGAGCGCCTTCGAGATGCCCTCGTAGAAGCAGCGGTGCAGCACGTAGCGCGGCCGGCAGCGCTCGCCGGTGACGAGGTGCTCGACCTCCGCCCCCTCGACGATGACGATCCCCGCGCCCGGCTGCTCGCGGCGCGCGCGCAGGCACAGCTCGGTCTCCTCGCAGCCCAGGGGCCTGGAGCCGAGCCGCCCGACCGCCGGGTCGAAGCCGCCCACGCGGTCGAAGACGGAGGTCTCAAAGAGCATGTTGCAGCCCAGCGGATTGCGCGCCGGCCCCTCGCGGACCATGCCGGCGTACGAGCAGCCGACGGTCCACAGCAGCTCGGGCGCCAGCCAGCGCGGCTCCTCGACGGCCCATCGCGGGCGCGCGTGACCGCCCGCGGCGACGACGTCGCCGGAGGCAAACGCCGCCCGCAGGTTGGCGAGCCAGCCCGGATCGGGGATCGCATCGTCGTCGACAAAGGCCACGAGCGGGGTCGCGCACGCGGTGACGCCGGCGTTGCGGGCATGCGACAGGCCGCGCTGCGCCGTATTTGCCATGACGGTCACGCGGGGATCGGAGAATCTCCGCGTGAGCTGCGTTCGCAGGTCATCATTGTGGTCGACGACGACGATCACGGCGGCCGGCGAGGGCTGCTGGGAGAGCACGGCTTCGATGCAGGCCGCGGTCACCACGAGCCGCCGCTCGGTGAAAGCGCAGACAATGACCGTAATGTCCTCCACACCACCGTCATCCGCCGAGCCGCTGTCTCTCGAGTTCTCCATCGCGCAGCGTGCGACGCTAGCAGCGGTCGCGCCGTCGTCGGCGCAGCGCGACCGAGTCGCCGCCTCGCTGCAGCCCTACGCCCCCACGGCGCCCGGGGACGCTCCGCCCGACGTGCTGGTGGCGTTCGATCGTCCGCCCGACGGCGAGGTCGGCGAGCACCTCGGCGACACCGGCGACGGGCTGCACACGTCGTGGGACGGCCGCGGGTTGCGGATCGTCCACGAGGGCGCCGGCTGCCGGCTGCTGTTCGACGGACCCGAGGCCGCGATGCTCGTCGAGCTCGAGCACGGCTTCCCCTGGTGGCGCGCCTGGAGCGCGGCGGTGCGTCCGCTGCTGAGCATCCCGATCGCCGCCGGCGGCGCGGTCGTGACGCACGCCTCGGCGGTGACGCACGAGGGGCGCGGCATCGCGATCGCCGGCTGGTCGGAGAGCGGCAAGACCGAGGTGGCGCTCGCGCTGTGCGAGCGCGGCGCGCGGTTCGTGTCGGACAAGTGGACCGCGCTGGCGGACGACGGCAGCCTGCACGCGATGCCCGTGCCCGCCGGCCTGCGCGCTTGGACGGTCCCGCACCTGCCGCAGCTGCGCCGCAGCCTCAGCACGGGGCAGCGCGCGCGGGCGGCCGCCGGGCGGGCGGCGACGGGCGCGATCGAGCGCGTCGCCGGGCGCACGGGCGGCCAGGCGCTGACGGCGGCCTTCGCGGCGGCGCGCGGGGCCGCGGCGCTGGCGAGCCGCGTGTCGCTGTCGCCGGCGGCGCTCGGCGGCGACGCTGAGGCTCCGCTGCGGGCGAACCTCGACCTGCTCGTCGTGCTGCGGGCGACCGCGGGTGAGCCGCGGGCACGCGAGCTGGACACCGAAACGGCCTGCCGCCGGTTGCTCACGACCACGGCGTACGAGCGACGCGCGCTCGATGCACTCGACGCGCGCTCGCGCTACTGCGGCGCAGGCGCCGTGCCAGGCCATGCCGGCCTGGTCGCGCGCGAGGAGGAGATCATGCGCCGGGTGCTCGCCGGCTGTCGCGTCGTCGAGCTCGCCGCTCCGTTTCCCGCCGATCCGCGGCCTGCCGCCGACGCCGTGCTGCAACAGCTGCGCGGCGCGTGACTCAGCGCGACGTCTACCTGCAGGGTCCCGGCCTGGCACTGGCGATCTGCGGCGGGAGCGTCGCGCGCGGCTACTTCGCGCGCGAGTACGGCGAGGTCGCGACCGACGGCGCGCAGAGCACGGCGGCGCTGCTGGAGGCGACCTTCGCGCGCCTCGGCGAGGGGCCGCACGGTGACGCGCTGCTCGACGGTCGCCACAAGCTCGCGCGCTGGCAGGTGCGCGTGCGCATCGGCGACGATGGCCCTGTCGACGTCCGCGCGCATGTGCGGGGGCCGTTCGGGCTGCCGCTCGTGCAGAGCCTCGTCGTCGAGCCGCTGCTCGGGTTCGTCGCGGCGCGCCAAGACCTCGCGCTGATCCCGGGCGCGCTGCTGCTCGACGAGAACGGCCGCGGCGTGCTCGCCGTCGGCGGCTCGGGCTCCGGCAAGACCTCGCTCGCGGCACGCGCGATCGCGGCCGGGCGCGAGGTGCTCGCCGACGACCGCGTGTTCGTCGACGCCGGCGCGAGCGGCTCGCGCTACGTCCGCCGCATGCGGCTGTACCCCGACATCGCGCAGACGGCGCCGGCGGCATGGGCGGCGCTGGAGCCGGCCGCGCGCGCCAAGCTACGTGCCGTGACGCTCGTGCGCGCCGCGTCGCGAGGAGCCTTCGCGCCGCCCGTCGCGGTCGCGCAGCGCGAGCTTGCGGCGACGGGCAGGCTCGTCGCGACGCAGATCGACCGGGTCCTGCTGCTGCGCCGCCACGACGGCGACGCGGCGCTGCTGACGTCCGCGACCGCCACCGCAGCGGCGGACGAGATCGCCGAGCGCCTGCGCGAGGACCGCGCCGCCCTCGACGTCGGTGCCCTGCGCGACGAGGTGCGATCGCTCGCGCTGCACGATCGCGCGATCGTCGCGTCCGCGCTGCGCTCGGCGACGATCGAGCGGCTGGAGATCCCGCGCGCGTGGCCCGCTTCGCGCGCGGTCCAGCGCCTCGGAGCGGAGCTCGGGCTGCCGTGAGGCGGGTGATGCCAAGGTGGCCGCTGGCACGGTCATCGTGGGCGCTGATCGCCACCACCGCCGTCAACGCGCTCCTCGGTCTCGCCTATTGGGCGCTCGCGGCGCGGCTGTACGACACCGAGGTGGTCGGCGCGGCGGCCGGCGCGATCGCCGCGATGATGTTCGTGACGAGCATCGGCTGGCTCGGCCTGCAGTTCGTGCTGATCCGCTTCGTCCCGGTCGCGGGGGATCGAGCCGCGCGCCTGATCGTCGGGAGCTACGCCGTCGCGAGCGTCGCGGGCCTCGTATTCGGGATCGTCTTCCTCTGGCGTGACCCCGTAGGTTCGGTCCGGTGCTTGTGAGAGTCCTATGCGCCCACGATCATGGGCTGGTGAGCCCGGCCCGCCGGCGTCAGGCGGTCGCGATGTTGCGCGATCGCCTGGGGCTCAGCGAGCGCCGGGCGTGCCGGTATGTCGCCCGGCACCGCTCCACCCAGCGGCGCGAGCCGACGGTCGCCTGCGATGACCAGGCGTTGCGTGCCGAGCTGCGCGCGATCGCCGGTGAGCACAAGCGGTGGGGCTATCGTCGCGCGCATCACGAGCTGTGCCAGAGGGGCTGGCAGGGTTAACCGCAAGCGCATCCAGCGGCTGTGGCGCGAGGAGGGCCTGCGCGTGGCCCAGCGCGCGCGTAAGCGCCGCCGGGCGGCCGGTCAGCCCGACCGCAGCCAGCTGCGCGCAGTCGGCCCGACGAGGTGTGGGCGCTGGACTTCCAGGCCGACATGACCGCCGACGGCCGGGCGTTGCGGCTGGTCAACGTTGTCGACGAGTTCACCCGTGAGGCGCTGGTCATGGGCGTCGAGCGCTCCATCGGCGCCGATCAGACGGTGGCCCAGCTGGAGGCGCTGGTCGCCCGGCGTGGGCGCGCCCCGCGGATTCTGCGCTGCGACAACGGGCCCGAGCTCACGTCACACGCGCTGCGTGACTGGTGTCGCTTCAGCCACGCTGAGACGGCGTTCATCGAGCCCGGCGCGCCGTGGCAGAAACCCCTTCGTGGAGTCCTTCCACGCCCGCGGGCGCGACGAACTGCTCAACCTCGAGCAGTTCGCCTGCCTCGCCGAAGCCCGCGTGGTCATCGGCGATTGGCATGAGGACTACAACACCTAGTGGGGTATCCATTCAACCGGAGCGGGGCGGGGTAGCTGTGCGCCAGGGCCGCTTGGCCCGTGGGCGATCGAGGCTGGCGGGCCGTCCGCGC
>Ga0183260_10003202_pt1 | contig 13229 bp, 13 predicted proteins | sample AntDrymUQ4972206_2_FD_129768 | JGI IMG/M metagenome (GOLD analysis project Ga0183260, IMG submission 129768) | Polar desert sand microbial communities from Dry Valleys, Antarctica - metaG UQ497 (22.06) (version 2) (version 2) | ecosystem: Environmental > Terrestrial > Soil > Desert | place...
CATCTTGGCGAGCTGGCCCGAGCCGGTATCGCCGATCAACGTCACCGCTTTCGCAAACGCCATCGCGACCGGCTGCGCGCGATCGAACGCAGGTTTGTCACCGCCGCACATCACCGCCAGTTGGCCGTTGACGGCGCCGGCCTGACCGCCCGAAACCGGTGCATCGACGAAGTGAAAGCCGCGTTTGCGCGCCTCTGAGTGCAACTCGCGCGCAATCTTGGCCGACGCCGTGGTGTTATCGAACGCGATCGCATCTTTTCGCATGCCGGCGAACGCGCCGTTATCGCCCAGCATCACGCTAGCCAGATCAGCGTCGTTGCCGACGCATGAAAAAATGATCTGCGCCGCTGCAGCTGCCTCGCGCGGTGTCTTGGCCGATTCACCGCCGAATTCCTGCGCCCACTGCTGCGCCTTCTTCTCGGTCCGGTTGTAGACGGTCACGCGGTGACCGGCACCGGCCAGGTGGCCGGCCATCGGATAACCCATCACGCCGAGGCCGAGAAATGCAACGTCGTGGGGCGCAACAGGTTCGTAGGTTTTGGTCGTCATGACTCGATTCTAAGGGGGTGCGGTGTGAGTAAGTTTCAAAAGCCCGCGGCGAGTCCATCGCGTCGTGAATCACTCGCCGCAACGTAACCGTCGACGGCAGGATCACCCAATCGCCAGATGAACTGAGCCGAGCCGAAGTCCATGTACGTATCGTCCGCGCGCGTGATGCGATGCCCGCGCGCGACCAATTCGTCTGACACGCACGATGGCATTGCACTTTCGACTTCGATATCCAACCCGGCCATCACTTTCCAGCGCGGCGCATCGCACGCTGCCTGCGGTTGCTGGCCGCTGATCAACATGCGTGCAAGCGTCTGGACGTGGCCTTGCGGCTGCATGTTGCCGCCCATCAAGCCAAAGCTCATTTGCGGCGCGCCGTCTTTCATCAGAAACGCGGGAATGATCGTGTGAAACGGTCGCTTGCCCGGCGCGACGCAGTTCGGGCTGGCAGCGTCGAGCGAAAAACCGGCGCCGCGGCTCTGCAACGAAATGCCGTACCCCGGCACCACGACGCCCGAACCGAATCCCATGTAGTTCGATTGTATGAACGAGACCATCATGCCGCTCGCATCGGCGGCGCTCAGGTAGATCGTGCCACCGAGCGGTGGCTTCCCGGCTGCAGGCGCGGCGGCACGCTGCATGTCGATCAGCTGCGCGCGCTGCGCCAGATAGGCGTCATTCAACATCTCGGCCGAGGTCACCGTCATGCTTCTGGGATCGCCCACGTACGCGTACGTGTCGGCGAAGGCGAGCTTCATCGCTTCGATCATCACGTGATGCCAATCGGCAGAATCGGTCACGTACCCGGCCAATTCCGTATGCCGCAGCATGCCGAGGCAGCTCAACGCAGCGATGCCCTGGCCATTGGGCGGAATTTGATGCACGTCGTGCCCGTGAAACGGCGTGCTGATGGTGTCGACCCAGCCGTGCGACTGCACGAAGTCCCAATACCCGGAAAGATCCGCCGCGGTGATTGCGCCGCCGGTGGTCTGCGCGAAGCGCTCGATCGCGTCGGGGATTTCACCTCGATAGAACGCTTCACCGCGCGTGTCTGCGATCAGTTTCAACGTGCGCGCGGCGCCACCGAGCACGAAATGCTCGCCGACTGCCGGCGGGCGCCCGTTCGGCAAGAAGTGTTCGGCAAAACCGGGCAACGCGCGGCACAGTGGCGTCGCGCGGACCCATTTGTCCTGGACCATCGGACTGACGGCGAAGCCACGCTCGGCGTAATCGATGGCCGGCGCCAGGATGTCGGCGAAGGTACGTTTGCCGAACTTGCCATGCAGCAGCGCCCATCCGGCCACGGCGCCAGGGACCGTCACGCTGTCCCAACCGCGCAATGGAATGTGAGGCTCGCGATACTTGCGCTGGAAATACTGAGGCGTCCATGCGGCTGGCGCCGTGCCGCTTGAATTCATCCCGTACAGCCGGCCACTCTCCGGGTCCCACACGATGGCGAAGTTGTCCGAACCCAGACCGTTGCTGCACGGCTCGGTCATGGTCAGGACAGCCGCCGCCGCAATCGCCGCGTCGACGGCGTTGCCGCCCTCCTGCAGCACCCGCAAACCGGCCTGGGCGGCGAGCGGCTGCGAAGTCGCAACGACGTTGCGCGCAAAGACCGGCGTGCGTACGGTCGCGTACGGATTTGCCCAGCTGAAATTCATTGTTCGACGGCACGCTCGCGCGGCGGGTAGTACTGCGCAGCCTCGCGCCGATCGAACATTCCATAGTCGCGTTCGGTTTCGCACACCCTTACTCGAAATGCGCCGGACAGTGCGGACATCTTGGGTGCCACCGATGGCGAGGCCACATCAAGAACGGCCGCAAACTCGCCGGGACGATACAAACTTTCATACGACTCGCCGATACCCAAAGCCTGATGCGACTCCGCAATCGTCAGGTAACGCGGGGGTTGCGCAGCCGGGTCGTTATAGGTGGTGAGCCGTGGCGGCCGCCACTCCGCGCCGGCCGATTCTTCGTGCAGCACCTGCGCGATTCGCAGCCGGTAATCGTCGAAGATTCGCGTGCGGCCCAGCGTCTGCGCTTTATGGTGCGGCTCGTTGACGCGCCACTTCACCAGCGCGGCTTCATCGCGCCATATTTGCAGCGAGAGAATGCGAGCCGGCTCGCGCACGCATCGAAAGCGGTCGATGAACAGGCAACCCCCCGAGGCGTCGAGCTCGGGTCGCAATCGGGCGGCGATCGCCAGGTACTCGTCGAACGTTTCCGGCTTCGGCTTTACTTCGAACAACAATGCAAGTTGCACGATCTACTCCGCTGTGATCTTGCGCTCTTTGATCAGCATCGCCCACTTGGCCGCGTCGGCCGCTACGACCTTTGCGAAGTCTGAAGGCGTGCCTCCGGCCGCGTCATAACCGAGTGCGCGCAGGCGCTCCAGAAACTCGGGTGACTTCAGCACAGCGTTGATCTCGGAGTTAAGCCTTTGCGTAATCTCGGCGGGCATCGCCTTTGGGCCAAACACGCCGAACCAAGTCACCGACTCAAAGCCGGGCACGCTCGCCGCCACCGTTGGCAACGCGGGCAGTAATGGCGAAGGTTGCGTCGAGGTAACCGCAATCGCGCGTAGTTTTCCGTCCTTTATATGCGGCATCGCCGATGCGATGTTGTCGAACAGCATGTGAATCTGCCCAGTCATCATGTCGGGGATTACCAGCGCGGTGCCACGATAGGGAATGTGAACCGCATAGGTGCCTGTCAGCGACTTGAACAACTCCGCGGTCAGATGCACGATCGTGCCGTTGCCACTGGACCCAAAGTTGAATTGGCCCGGGTTCGCCTTCAGCAAGGTGACCAGCTCGCTGACGTTGTTCGCTTTGACATTCGGAGCGATCACCAGCAGATTGACCGAGTTCGCAACGTGCGCAACGGGAGTGAAGTCGGTCTGCGCGTTGTAAGGAATTTTCGGATTCAGGCTCGGCCCGATCGAATGCGTCGAGCTCGTCGCCATCTGGATCGTGTAGCCGTCGGGCGCACTCTTGGCCACGATGTCGCTGCCGAGTGTGCCACCGGCGCCTGGACGGTTGTCGACGATCACCTGCTGCTTCATTCGGTCTGATAGTTGGCGTGCGAGCTCGCGCGACAGAATGTCCGTGGCACCCGCCGGCGGAAACGGCACCACCAGCCGGATCGGCTTGGCCGGGTAGGTCTGGGCTGACGTGAATAACGGCCACGCAACGACCAAAGCGGCCAATAGGGAACGCAAATTCATTCGGCGCCTGTTAGCTATGCGAAGCGGCAACGAGTAGCCACTTCGGAACGCCATGTTACTTGCGCCACGGCGCTACACGGCTGGATGGATTATCGTGAAAGCATTGTGCGAGTCAGCCTGGACCACATCCACATTTTCGCCTCGGAGCTTTCGCAGACACTCAAATTTTTTACGCAGGCGCTTGCGGCAACGATCGTCTGGGACGAGGAAGCGGCCGGTGTGCGCAACGTGCGCTTGGCGCTGGGGAACGGGTTCATACACGTTTACGATCAGCCGCCAAAGGCAGAGCGCGTAGGCCCGATGCATCATCTAGTTATCGCGTGATTCACTTGGATATTTCCCATGCACTTTCCAAAACTGCTGCGTAACTTGCCCGCGTTCGACGGGCCGTTCGATGCATTCAAGCTGGAGGCGAAGAACTGTGATGTGCTGTTTGCTTCGTACCCGGCGGCCACCGTCATTCCGGCCCACTGTCACGACACCGAGAACGTCGGTGTGATCACACAAGGCGAGCTATTACTGACTGTTAATGGCATCGAGACCCGGCATGGCGTCGGCGACTGGTACCACGTGGGCGCGGGCACCCTGCATGCGGCGCGCTTCGAGGTGGAAACTTCGGAAATCGAATTCTGGTTTCACGAGCAATGATGATCGCTGCAAAGGAAGCGCTACAGCGTCTGCAGCAGGGCAACGTGCGATTTGTGACGAACGCGCGGAGTTTTGCAGCGCTGGCAGATGAAACGCGGCGCGGGCAGGTGGCGAGCGCCCAGCAACCTTATGCGGTAATCCTTGGATGTTCCGACTCGCGCGTGCCAGTAGAGATCGTTTTCGACCAGGGGCTCGGTGAATTGTTCGTCATTCGCGTTGCGGGAAATATTGTCGCGCCGTCGCAAGTTGGCAGCGTCGAGTTTGCCGCGGAGCGCTACGGGACGCGCCTGATCGTGGTGCTTGGCCACTCGCGCTGTGGAGCTGTGGTCGCGACACTCGAAGAACTGCAGCGCCCCACAGAGAACCAGTCGCGCAACCTGCAGTCGATCGTCGACCGTATCCGACCTTCGGTCGAGGGCCTGCTGGCCAACCAAGAACGGCGTGGAACAGATGATCTTGTGCATCAGGCAGTACGCGCCAACATCCGCGCGTCGGCCAATCATTTGCGGCATGGATCGCAAATGATCGAGGCGTTGATCCAAAGCAATGAACTGGTAGTCGTCGGCGCCGAGTATTCGCTCGACACCGGAGTCGTGGATTTCTTTGATGGTGTTCCAAAGGCAGGCTGATCCTGCCTTCAGACCGCGCTAGGTGACTTCCTGGAATGCGACCTCGCGTTTCTTCTTGATGTTCGGTAGCGCGACGATCACGATCATCGCAGCGGCTGCAATCAGCAGCCCCAGCGATAGCGGGCGCGTGAAAAACACGGTCGGGTCACCCCGCGACAGCAACATCGCCCGCCGCAGGTTTTCTTCCATCATCGGACCCAGAATGAATCCAAGAATCAGCGGTGCCGGCTCGCAGCGCAGCTTGAAGAAAATGTAGCCCAGCAGTCCGAACACTGCAGTCATTGTGACGTCGAACGGGTTGTTGTTGATCGAGTAAACGCCGATTGCGGAGAACACGAGAATGGCCGGGTACAGCAAGCGGTACGGGACCTTCAGCAACTGGACCCAGATGCCGATCAGCGGCAGGTTCAACACCACAAGCATCAGGTTACCGATCCACATCGAGGTGATCAGCCCCCAGAAAAGAGCAGGGTTGCTGGTCATTACCTGCGGGCCCGGCTGCATGTTGTGGATCGTCATCGCGCCCACCATCAGCGCCATCACTGCGTTCGGCGGAATGCCCAAGGTGAGCATCGGGATGAACGAGGTCTGCGCGCCTGCGTTGTTTGCGGATTCCGGCGCGGCGACACCGCGAATGTTGCCTTGACCAAACGGGATCTTCGGATTGCGCGTGACTTTCTTTTCGAGCGTGTAAGAGGCAAATGAGGCGAGCAGCGCGCCGCCGCCGGGCAGAACGCCCAGGATCGACCCGAGCGCTGTGCCGCGCAGCACCGCAGGGTAGGCATACAAAAATTCTTCCTTGCTTGGCATCAGCCGGCCGACCTTGCTCGTGAAAACCTCCCGCTTTTCCTTCTGTTCAAGGTTGGCGATGATCTCCGCAAAGCCAAACACACCCATTGCTACGGAGACAAAGCCGATGCCGTCGGCCAGTTCCGGGATATCGAAGCTGAATCGCGAAACACCTGAATTGACGTCGGTGCCCACCAGCCCTAACAGCAGACCCAGCACGATCATCGCGATCGCCTTGATCAATGAGCCTGACGCGAGAACGACCGCACCGATCAGACCGAGGATCATTAGCGAAAAGTATTCGGCGGGCCCAAACTTGAACGCCAGTTCGACCATCGGTAGCGCGAGCGCAGCGACGACTAACACCCCAACGGTCCCGGCGAAGAACGAACCGAACGCGGCGGTAGCCAGTGCTGCACCCGCGCGCCCACGCCGCGCCATCTGGTACCCATCGATACACGTTACGACCGATGACGATTCGCCCGGCAAATTAACCAGAATGGCCGTTGTCGATCCGCCGTACTGCGCGCCGTAGTAAATCCCCGCGAGCATGATCAGCGCGGACGTCGGCGGTAAGGCGTAAGTGACCGGCAATAACATTGCAAGCGTCGCGACCGGTCCGATCCCCGGCAGCACGCCGATCAGCGTCCCGATGAGTACACCGATAAAACAATAAAACAGGTTCTGCAGTGTTAATGCAGTTGCGAAACCGAGCGCGAGGTTGTCGATGAGTTCCACGTTGTTTTCCTAATCGCGCCAGAACGCAGGCCACACCGGAATCGTCATGCTGAGGCCGTAGATAAACACTCCGTACACCAGCAGCGAGAGCCCAACGGACAGCAGCAATACATCGCGCAGCTTGAACTCATGGCTGCCGAAGCTGGAAACGCCGATCAGCACGAACAGCGCGACGATCAAACCCGCCGGCCGCAGTAGTAGCCCAAATGCGATCACAGCGCCGAGCACCAGGGCAAGCGCCTTGAAGTTAAAGGGCTCGACCTTGCCGTCAGGATGTTCAGTTGAAAGGCCGCTCAGTGTGACGATGATCCCGAGCAGGAACATCAGTCCGCCCAGCATCGTCGGGAAAAAAGCCGGCCCCATCCGTGCCGCTGTGCCCATGTCGTATTGCCGTGCAAACCCAACGAAGAACAGACCAAAGGCCACGAACATCAGCCCCGACCAGAAGTTCTTTTGATCGCGAATTTTCAAAGCGCCTCCGGTTGCGAGCAATTGCGTGCGAGGCGATTCTATCCAGAAGATGGAAGTTGTCCGTCAAATTGTTGTCTTAGTACTCTTGTTGCCATGCAGCAGACGTCAGAACAAAACAACCTGACGAACCGCTTTGCCCTGATGCAGCAAATCAAAACCGCGATTGATGTTGTCGAGCGTCAGTGATCCGCTGAGCAGTCGATCGACTGGCAACCGGCCTGCGCGAAAGAGATCGACGTAGCGCGGAATATCGCGCAGCGGAACACAGGTACCGACATAGCTCCCTTTAATGGTGCGCTCTTCTGCGACCAGATTAACGATCGGCATGGCCCACGCCGCATCGGGTGGCGGCAGACCGGCGGTGACGGTGGTACCACCGCGGCGCGTAATTCGGTATGCGATTTCAAACGCGCGCGTTGAACCCGCCATTTCAATTGCAGTTTCGACGCCGCCGGTGCTCGCTTCGCGAATTGCCTCGATCACGCCAGTGCTGCCCGCATTGAACGTGTGGGTTGCACCAAGCGACTGCGCCAGCTCGAGCTTGTCATCCGCCAGATCAATGGCAATGACTTGACGCGCGCCGGCGGCCACTGCACCCAGCACCGATGCGAGGCCCACGCCGCCAAGGCCCACCACGGCAACCGTCGAACCTGCGCGTACCCGCGCCGTATTGATGACAGCGCCAACGCCCGTCAGCACCGCGCAGCCAAACAGTGCTGCGTGCTCGAACGGCAGCTCGCGATCGACCTTGATGACAGAGCGGCGAGAAACCACTGCATGGCTTGCGAATGCAGAACATCCAAGGTGATGGTTGATCGTTTGCCCTGCGCGGGTTAGCCGCCGCGCACCGCTGAGAAGCGTTCCGGCGCCGTTGGCAACAGCGCCGGGCTCGCACAGCGCCGGTCGACCCTCTGCACACGGTTGGCAGTGCCCACAGCTCGGCACAAAGACCAGAACGACATGATCGCCAACGGCAAGGTCGGCGACGCCCTCGCCGAGTGCTTCGACGATTCCTGCCGCCTCGTGCCCGAGCGCCATCGGGGTCGGGCGAGGCCGATCTCCGTTGATGACCGAAAGATCCGAATGGCACAAGCCCGCCGCCTTGATTCGAATCAACACTTCGTTCAGCCCCGGGGGCGCGAGGTCGAGCTCATCGACGCGCAACGGACGCGACACTGAATACGGACGCGTGGCACCGACTGTTTCAAGCACCGCGGCCTGGATTTTCATCAGAGTTAGCGACGCGTGATTCGCCGCACGATCGCCTGCGTGATGTCCTGGGTACTAGCACTGCCGCCGAGATCGCCGGTCCGCACCTTTTCGTCCCGCAACGTGCCGTCAATTGCGCTTCGTAGTCGCGTTGCCTCGTCCCCACGGCCGACATGGTCGAGCATCAGCGCGGCGGCCAGCAACAACGCGAGCGGATTGGCTACGCCCTTGCCGGCGATGTCCGGTGCGGAGCCATGCACGGCCTCAAAGATCGCGGCGTCCATTCCGATATTGGCACCGGGTGCCATGCCAAGGCCGCCAACCAGCCCTGCAATTTCATCGGACAAAATGTCGCCGAACAGATTCGTCGTCACGATCACGTCGAACTGCCACGGCTTTAAAACCAGCTGCATCGCGCACGCGTCGACGATGCGGTCGTCGACGGCGACCCTGCCTTCGTATTTCTTTGCAACGTCGAGCGCAGTTTCAAGAAAGATTCCAGTCAGCGCTTTCAGCACGTTCGCCTTGTGCACGATCGTGACTTTCTTGCGTCCGTGCTTGACGGCGTAGTCGAACGCGAACTCAGCAATGCGCCGCGAACCGGCGCGCGTGTTGACGCCCGAAGAAATCGCGACAGCGTGCGGGTCGCCATCGATTGGAATGAAATGCTCAAACCCCACGTAAAGTCCTTCGAGGTTTTCGCGGACCAGCACGATATCGATGTCTTCGTAGCGACCGCCGGCGAGCAACGTGCGAGCCGGACGCAGGTTCGCGTAGAGCTTGAATTCCTCTCGCAATCGAACATTCACCGAGCGAAAGCCGCCTCCGACCGGTGTCGTCAGCGGCCCCTTGAGTGCAAGGCGCGTACGTCGGATGCTGGCGAGCAGCGCCGGCGGCAGCGGGTCGCCGGATTCCTTGGCAGCTGAGATTCCGCCTTGCTGAATGTCCCAGATAAACGGCTTACCGAGCACGTCGAGGATCTCGACCACTGCATCAGTGATCTCGGGCCCGATGCCATCTCCGGGAACTAAGGTTGCGGGGATTGGTTCCATGTCTCGCGATGCGCCAGCGTGGCGTGTTGCGTTGGCTTTGCAAGCAAGCCGGCATCGTAATGGGTAAGGGAGTCGCCAACTTTTTCACAGTGTGCATTCCGCAACGACTGCGATAGACCGCGCTTTGGTGTGCGTTACGCTTCGACGCGTTGCTGCGTGGTTACCTGGCAATGACAACCAATCCTTCTCTGGTCTGCAATGCCAAATTTCACGCAGCAGATTCGCTTTTGCACCGGCCACGACGGCGTGCGCATCGCCTATGCCACGTCGGGTCGCGGGCCGCCGTTGGTCAAAGCGGCCAACTGGATGAGCCATCTGGAGTTTGACGTCAGCAGTCCGGTGTGGCGCCACTGGCTCGACGAGCTTTCGCGCCAGAACACTTTGATTCGTTATGACGAACGCGGCTGCGGCCTGTCAGACCGGGAAATCGACGATCTGTCGTTCGATGCCTGGCTGCACGATCTGGAAACCGTGGTCGACTCTGCTCAGGTTGAGCGATTCAGTCTGCTCGGCATATCTCAGGGCGCTCCGCTCGCGGTGGCTTATGCAGTGAAGTATCCGCATCGCGTGTCGAATCTGATTCTGCATGGGGGGTATGCACGCGGGCGCCTGAAGCGCGACCCGACGCCTCAATTGCGGGAGCAGGCGGAACTGATGCGCAGGTTGGCCGCAGTGGGGTGGGGCCAGCAGAACGCGGCATACCGCCAATTTTTTACGACCCTGTTCATCCCGGGTGGTACAGCAGAGCAGCATCGATGGTTCAACGAGCTGGAGCGGGTTTCGACCACAGCGTCCAACGCGGTGCGATTTTTGGACGTGTTCAACCACATTGATGTCGTCTCGCTGCTCCCGTTGGTGACGTGCCCCACGCTGGTGCTGCATCCGGCGGGCGACATGTCGGTGCCGTTTGACGAAGGGCGGCTGATTGCCAGTGCAATCCCAGGCGCCAGGTTTGTCCCGCTCGAAAGCGACAATCACTTGCTGCTCGAAAGCGAACCTGCATGGCAACGCTGGGTCAGCGAGTTTCGCGCGTTTATGCCGCAGACACCGGGTTTGGAGGACGCGGCGTTTTCTGCGCTGACTGCCCGCGAGCGCGAACTGCTCGAACTGATCGCGCAGGGCCGCGACAACGCGCAAATTGCAGCGCATCTCGATCTCAGTGACAAGACCGTACGCAACCACATCACGCGGATTTTCTCCAAGCTCGAAGTCGAGAACCGCTCGCAGGCAATCGTGATGGCGCGCGAGGCGGGTTTCGGCAAGCTCGTTACGTAGTCAGCTCCCAGGGACACAAGTCCCACGGTTTTAAAGGTCGTGAGGCCGTTCCCGGGCCCCACCCGGGACCAGGGTCTCACGACGCGCGGCCTTCGGCTGCGGACAATTCGTTCCTCACGCCTAAGCGCACACAACCCATCCAGAGGAGATCTTCATGCACGCAACCGTTTCCACCAATACGCCGCGCTATGCCAAATGCATCGAAGTGTCCAAGCGCATCCGTTGGGACACCGAGCGCGACGTCATTCGCGGCCGCAGCTTCGACACTCAACACAAGTTTCTGCCGGAAGGGCTGTCACTCATCGACAAAATGGGTTCGCTTAGCGATTCCGAAGGGCGCCTGCTGTCGCAGATCCAGGGCCGGACCTATGCCAATATGTTCGGGCTGGTCGAGCGCTTCATCGGCGCCAAAATGCTGGAGGTCACGCGGGACCACGCACTTGGCGATCAGGTTGCGTTCGAGGCATTGATCCGCTTTACCGATGAAGAGCTCAAGCACCAGCAGCTGTTCCGCCGGATCGAGCAGCTGACGAGTGAGCAGATGCCCGACGGATATTGTTTCCTGCCGCAGCCCAATGACGTTGCTGAGTTTGTGCTGGGCAAGTCCACCTGGGCCGTGCTCGCACTGACGTGCCACATTGAAATTTTTTCGCAGGTGCATTACCGCCAGAGCATTGAACCCGACCAGCACCTGTCGCCGTTGTTCAAGGATGTCTTCTTCTTTCACTGGAAAGAGGAATCCCAGCATGCAATTCTCGATGAGCTCGAGTGGGCCCGTGAAAATTCGCGCATCAGCGACGACGAACGCGACGCCGCCGTCGACGACCTAATTGCGCTGGTGGCAGGCATTGACGGCATGCTGCAGCAACAGGCTGTCGCAGATACTGAGTACTTCGCGAAAATCTGCGGCCGCCGGCTTGGCGCCGACGAAATGGCCGCGGTCAGTGCCAACGTACTGAAGGCCTACCGCTGGCAATACATCGTTTCGGGCATCAAGGAAGCCCGGTTCGCCGACGCGCTGCTTGGAATGATTGATCAACGCCAGGCCAAACGTGTGTTCGATGCGCTGGCGCCGATCCTGCAGTAACCGGTGAGCCATTTTCGGCGCGGTGCATCCGATCCGCGCCTGGCTTCGTAGTTTCTAATCCCGCGCTGGCGGGTAGCGGCTTCGCGGTCGTCAAGTGTGACGACAGTTCCTCGCAATGGGCATTTCAGGGCAAGCCCTTGTACTTTTACGCGGGCGATGCCAAGGCGGGCGATACCAACGGCGACAAGCAGGGCGGCGTATGGCACGTGATCCGCAGCGAACCGAAGAAGACATCGGCCGCCATTGCCCGCTTCGGGACGTCATCCGCATCGCAATGCCCATCTTGGGCGACCATCGACGCCGGAAGAGCTCGAATACCTCGCCCGCGGACAGTTCGGGCATATGCGGGTGATACGGCCACGATGGGCGCTTCGCACGGACATCAAATCCCTTAGCGCCCGATGGAATTTTCATGCTACATTTTTGAAAAATAGAATAAAAATGCCAAGGCAAGGAAAAGCTGGAAAGCAAAGCAGTTTTTCGAACGCAAAGGAGACAACATGAAACGTCGCGATTTCGTCAGGCTGTGCGCGTCGACTGCGGTCGTCGGCGTTGCGAACATTCCGGGAGCGGTGTCGGCCCAGGACAAGGCGGTATGGAAAGCGTCGGATGTTCATCCGCTTGGCTATCCGACGGTCGAGGCGATTCAGCGCATGGGCAAGAAGCTGGAACAGGCCACCAACGGCCGCATCTCGATCCAGATGTATCCGTCGATGCAGCTGGGCGGCGAAAAGGAGATGATCGAACAGGCGCAGGTCGGGGCGCTGCAGATCGCGCGCATTTCGGTCGGAGCGATGGGGCCGGTGGTTGACGAACTGAACGTCTTCAACCTGCCTTTTATCTTCCGCGACGAAGCCCACATGAGAAAGGTCATCGACGGCCCGATCGGGCAGGAATTGCTCGAAAAAGTCACCGCGAGTCCGCAATCGCGCCTTGTGGTGCTCGGCTGGATGGACGCCGGCACGCGCAGTGTCTACTCCAACAAGCCGGTGACCAAACCCGAGGATTTAAAGGGCCAGAAGATTCGCATGATGGGCAACCCGCTGTTCGTCGAGACGATGAACGCGATGGGAGGCAACGGCGTTGCGATGGGATTCAACGAGCTGTTCAGCGCCCTGCAGACGGGTGTGGTCGATGGCGCCGAGAACAATCCACCGACGCTGCTCGCGCAGAACCACTATCAGGTCAGCAAGGTCTACAGCCTGACCGGCCATCTGATCATTCCCGAGATCTTCGTGTTCTCGAAGCGCACGTGGGACGGCCTCTCGAAGGCCGACCAGGACCTGGTGCGCAAGGTCTCGCGCGAGGCGCAACTCGAGCAACGGCAGCTTTGGGATGCCTACGTCGGCGAAGCCGAGGCCAAGCTGAAAGCGGCCGGCATCAAGTTTGTCGTGGCCGACAAGCCTGCGTTCTACAAGGCGACGCAGCCGATCCGCGACAAGTACGGCGCCAAGTACTCCGCGCTGCTCAAGCGCATCGAAGACACAAAGTAGGCGGCGCAAGTAGGCGGCGGCAGATGACACGCGGGCGCCGAGTTCCGCGTGTCCGTTTTC
>Ga0183260_10003203_pt1 | contig 13228 bp, 7 predicted proteins | sample AntDrymUQ4972206_2_FD_129768 | JGI IMG/M metagenome (GOLD analysis project Ga0183260, IMG submission 129768) | Polar desert sand microbial communities from Dry Valleys, Antarctica - metaG UQ497 (22.06) (version 2) (version 2) | ecosystem: Environmental > Terrestrial > Soil > Desert | place...
CGCTGGTCGCTGCCGTTCGTCCTCACCCGGTTGCCGGGCAGCAGGAACTGCGAGGTCTCGGTCCAGCTCCGGTACGCCTTCATCAGCGACGCCCGCGTCGGGTTCTTGCCGGCCTTGTACATGAGCTGCACGAACGCGTGCGCGGCGGCGACGCCGTACAGGTTCAGGCCGTCCTTGGCGTTTCCGCTCGGATAGTACTTCGCCATCACCTGGTAGTAGAGCTTCATGCCGGCGTCGTTATTCCACTTCGGATTCGCTGGATCTTTGAGATACGCCGCCGAGTAGGTGTTGTTCACGAGGGTGCCCGCACCCGACTTCTGGGCCAACGAGAGGAACGTGTCGGTGGCCGAGACGAGCGTCGTGTAGATCACCGCCGGCCGCCAGGCGATTGCGTTGGCGATCACGTACGACTGAATCGTGAACCTCGGCGTTCCGTAGATGACGAACACGGTCGCGCCCGTCGCCTTCAGCTTCGCCACCTGCGAGCGAACGTCGCTGGCCGTGACCTCGTAGCGCTCCTCGCCCACGATGTTGCTCGCCTTGGCACCAAGCCCCAGCTTGAGACCGCGGAGGTTGTCCTCACCGAAGCTGTCGTTCTGGAGCAAGACGGCGATCTTCGCATTGGGGCTGTTTCGGGCGATCGCCTGACCGTAGAGCCTGCTCTCGAACTCGTAGTCGGGGAACCAGCCCCCGGTCCACGGGTTCTTCTTATAGTCCTTGAACCAGGTCGAAGCGCCGGTCGCGTTGAGGATCTGCGGAACCTTACGCTGGTTCACGTACGGCCTGATCGCCTCGTTGTGCTCCGTCCCGAGCTGTCCGACGATCGCGAACACCTTGTCCTGCTCCACCAGCCGCCGCGCCTGCTGCACGGTCTGAGCCGGGTTATACGCGTCGTCGTAGATGTTGAAGACGATCTGTCTGCCGTAGATCCCGCGCCTGCCGTCGGGCCCCTTCCGCGAGTTGATGTAGGCGAAGTACGCCTTCATCGCAGTCGGAATCACCGCGTACTGCGACGCGAAGCCGGTCAGCGGGAAGCTGCCGCCGATAGTGATCGTGCGGGCGGTGACTCCCGTCTCCGAAGCAGCAGACGTGGCGCTCGACGCCGTGACACCGAGCGCCGCCACGGCTGCCGCGGCCAAGACCACGACCTTCGTCATACGGACTCCTTCGAGAGATGGTGCGTTGGACGGCGAATGTACCCCGGCCGCCGGTTGATTGCCACTCGTTGAGACGGCCCGCGGAGCGGACTAGTTAGTCGCGACCGAGGCCGATCTCGGCGGCAAGCCGCTCGGCCTCGTCGAGCTCGTCGGAGAGCGCTTCGATGCCGCTTGCCCAGATCGCCGGATCCGTGAGGTCGAGTCCGACGAGCTCGGCCAGCTCCTCCGGGGAGCGTGAGCCGCCCGCCCGCAGCAGGTCGAGATACGGCTCGACCATGGAGTCGCCTTCCCTGACGTACCGGCGGTAGATCGCAAGCGAGAAGAGATAGCCGTAGGCGTACGCATACACATATCCAGGCGAGCCGGTGAAGTGCGGGATGTAGCTCCACCACCGCTCGTACCCGTCGATCCCGACCGACTCGCCGAAGAGCGCGGTCTGCGCCTCCACCCAGAGCTCGGCAATGCGCTCGTTGGCGATCTCGCCCTGCTCGCGTCGCTCTGTGTGCGTCGCGTGCTCGAACCGGTTCATCGCGATCTGGCGGAACGTCGTCGCGATCGCGTCCTCGATCCTGCCGGAGAGCAGGTCGAGACGCCGCCGCGGGTCGTCCTCGTCGGCGAGGAGGCGCTGGAACGTCAGCGCCTCGCCGAAGACCGACGCGGTCTCCGCCGTGGTGAGTGGGGTCGAGGAGTTGAAGAGCCCGAGCGGCTGCGAGAGCACGCCGTGGAGCCCGTGCCCGAGCTCGTGCGCGAGCGTCAGGATCGAGCGGCGGTCGCCCGTGTAGTTCATGAGGATGTACGGGTGGACGCCCGGCACAGTCGTGGCGCAGAAGGCACCCGTGCGCTTGTCGGGCCTGACGGGCGCGTCGATCCAGTTCGAGTCGAAGAAGCGCGCGACGATCGAGCCGGCCTCGTCGGAGAAGTCACCGTAGGCGTCGACCACGAGCCGGTGCGCCTCGGCCCACGAAGCCTTCTCGGTGTCCTCGCTCGCCGGGGCGAACCGGTCGTAGTGCTCGAGCTTGTCGAGACCGAGGAGCTTCGCCTTCAGCCGGTAGTAGCGCTGCGGCACGTCGTAACGCGACGTCGTCGCTTCGACGAGCGCTTCGACCGCCTCGTCGGTCGTCTCGTTCGAGAGGTTCCGCGAGGTGATCCACGACGGATAGCCGCGCAAGCGGTCGTCGATCGACTTGTCCTGCAGGATCGTGTTGAAGACGTACGTCCGGGTGCGGAGGCCCGGCCCGAGCGCCTCCGTGATCGCCTCGGCGGCAGTGCGGCGGACGTCCCGGTCATGGTCGTACAGGCGCGACATCGCCGTCTCGAGCGAGTGCTCCTCGCCGTCGAGCGTGACGCGGAGCGCGCCGAGCTGCTCCTCGTAGAGCCGCGACCAGGCCGAGACGCCAGAGACGCCCTTCTCGGTGACGATCTTCTCCTCGGGTTCCGTGAGGAGGTACGGCCGGAACTTCCGGAGCGAGCGGAGGTGGTGGTGCCACTCAGCGAGCGCCTCGTCGGCAAGGAGCTCGTCGGCGCGGTCGTCGTCGACCGCCGCCCACTCGAGCGCGAAGAAGAGCAGCTGCGTCTCGAGTCCCGCCGCCTTCTCGCCGAGTCGCGCGACGAGCGCCCCACGCGCCGGGTCGGCCATGTTCGTCGCGAAGACGAGGTGCGCGTAGGTCAGCGGCCGGACGACCGACGACTCGATCCGCTCGTGCTCCGCGACCGCGTCGGCCAGGCTCGCAGCGTCGAGCTCCGCGACCTTGCCGTGGTAGCGCTCGCGAAACGCGGCAGCTTCGATCTCGGCCTTTGCGACGTCCGCGTCGATCGAGGGGTCGTCGATCCTCTGGAAGAGATCGTCGAGATCCCAGCCGACCTCTTCCGCCCCGGTCACCTCGGTCGTCGCCATCCGCTGGAGCCTAGCGCCCCCCTCGTAGGGGCGAGATACATCTCGCCCGAACCGACGCTGTGTCGCGTCCTATCGCGCCAGCTCGTCGGGCTGCGTCACCGGCGCGCGGCAGGCGAACCGCTCGCAGACGTAGACCGCCGTCGAGCCCTCGACGAGTGACTTGCCGGCGAGGAGGGGCACCTCGTCGGACGGGCCGATTGCGACGACCGTCGCCGGCTCGAAGGGCGCGAGTGCCGCCCGAGCGACCGCGGCGCGTGGGTCGCCGACGACGGCCAGCTCCCGTGGGGACGAAAGATGCAGGTCGAGAGCGCAGAGCGCCCAGCCGAGGTGGCGGGGCAGCCGCTCCATCGCGGGGACGAGCAGTCGGAGAGTCCCCGCACCGCGCTCGACGAGCGCCTCGTCGCCCCAGAGCCGCCCGAGCCTGACGAGCACGGAGGCGAGCATCGAGTTTCCGGACGGCGTCGGCTCGTCGTCGAGGTCCTTGCTGCGCAGCGCGAGCTCCTCGCCGTCCCGCGGCGCGAGAAAGAAGCCGCCCCGCTCCTCGTCGGCGAAGAGCTCGACGGCGAGATCCGAGATCCGCTTCGCCTCCAGCAGCCACGCGACGTCCCCCGTCGCCACGTGAAGCTCGATCAGCCCGTGCGCGACGTTTGCATGGTCGTCGAGGTAGCCGGTGCCGCTCACGCGGCCGTCCCGGATGCTCCGCAGCATACGACCGTCTTCGCCGCGCAGGTCGCGCAGGAGAAACGTTCCGAGCGCGACCGCGGCCTCGAGCCAGTCGTCGCGGTCGAGCCGTCGTGCCGCCTCGGCGAGCGACGCGAGCAGAAGACCGTTCCAGGAAGCGATCGCCTTGTCGTCGCGGAATGGCTGCATGCGTTGCGCGCGGAGGGCGAGGAGCCGCCCCTTCGTCTCCGCATCGAGCGTCCCGCGGACGATCAGGCGCCCGTGCTCGAACGGCGCGAGGAGCTCGGGCTCGAGACCGAGCGCAGCCCACTCCTCCTCCGTCCAGGTGTACGTCAGGCCCTCGACCCCCTCGGTGTCGGCATCCTGGGCCGAGGCGAAGCCGCCGTGGTCGAGACGCATCTCGCGCAGCAGATACGCGACCGTCTCCTCGACGATCGTGCGGTAGCGCTGCTCACCCGTCACGACCCAGGCGTGCAGGTATGCCGAGACGAGCAGCGCGTTGTCGTAGAGCATCTTCTCGAAGTGCGGCACGAGCCAGCGGGCGTCGACCGAGTACCGGTGGAACCCCCCGCCGACCACGTCGTAGAGACCACCGGCGGCCATCCCGTCGAGCGAGCCGCGCACCATCTCGAGCGCGTCGTCGTCGCCGCGGCGGAGAAGCAGCTCGAGCGCGGAGGACGGTGGGAACTTCGGCGCCGAGCCGAAGCCGCCGAAGGCGGGCTCATAGGCTTGACGGAGCCTTCCAACCACCCCGTCGAGCAACGCTGGGTCGAGGTCGTCGGTCGCCTCGATCCGGGCGGAGCCGCCGAGCGCGCCGACGAGGCGGGCGGCCTGCGCCTCGAGCTCGTCGCGCCGCTCGCGCCACGCCTGCGCGATCGCCTGGAGGAGGTGCCCGAAGCTCGGGATGCCGTGACGCGGCTCGGGCGGAAAGTACGTCCCGGCGTAGAAGGGCTTGCCGTCCGGCGTCAGGAAGACGGTCGTCGGCCAGCCGCCCTGGCCGGTCATGGTCACGCACGCCTCCATCGTCAGCGCATCGACGTCGGGTCGTTCCTCGCGGTCGACCTTGACGTTCACGAAGAGCTCGTTCATCAACCGAGCCGTTGCCTGTGTGGAGAACGACTCGTGCTCCATGACGTGGCACCAGTGACACGAGCTGTAGCCCACCGAGACGAGGAGCGGCCGGTTCTCGGCACGTGCGCGCGCGAAAGCCTCGTCGCCCCACGGGTACCAGTCGACCGGGTTCTCCGCGTGCTGGAGCAGATACGGGCTGGAGGCGCCGGCGAGTCGGTTCATGGGTCAAGCCTAGGTGCTGACCCTCTTCTCACCGGCCGAGGGATCTCGTATGGTCGGATCCATGAGACGTACACCGTTGTGGTTCGTGTTGATCGGCGGCGCGCTGCTCGTGATCGGCGTCCCGGTGCAGGCCTTCTCGATCGCGGCCTACGTCCAGGGAGCCGGCGAAGGGGCGCTCGACATGCACGGCGGGTTCTCCCTCGTCGTCCACATCGCACAGCTTCTGGTCGTGATCGGCGCGATCTGGGCGTGGTGGGGCAACTGGGCCAGAGTCGGCGGCGCAGTCGCCTTCCTCGTGCTGGCCTTCGCCCAGCTCGCATTCCTCGCCGACTCGGGCGAGGGCGGCTGGGTCAACGGCCTGCACGGCTTCCTCGCGCTCGTGATCCTGCTCTCCGGCGTCTGGTACGCGACCACCGCTCGCACCGAGCTCGGCCTCGGGCGAACGGCGCCGGTCGGCCCCTAGGAACCGTCGCCTTCGGCGGGGGCGGGGTCGCCCCCGCCGCGGCGGCGCTGCCGCAGGTGCCGTACGAGCTCGATCGCCCCGGCGATCGCGATCGCAATCGCGAATGCGAGCACCAGGCCCTTCCACGGCTGCTCCTCGAACGTCTTCCCGCCGAAGTAACCGAGGCAGCCGGTGTAGGTGCCCCAGATGATCCCGGCGAGGATGTCCGCCGGGAGGAAGCGCCGGTACGGGAACGCCTCGACGTAGCCGGCCGAGAACGTCGTCGCCGTCCGCCCGCCGGGGATGAACCGCGCGATCACGATCAGATACGTCCCGCGCTCCTCGAGCTGCTTCTCGGCCCAGAGGAACGCCTTCCGGCTCCGCTCGCCCTTGAAGACGTTCTTCACGGTGCGCTCGCCGAGCCACCGGCCGAGCCCGTAGGAGATGTTGTCGCCGATGATCGCGCCTGTCGAGGCGGCGACGATCACGAGGAGCAGGTTGAGGTCGCCGGAGCCAGCGAGGACACCACCCGTGATCGCGACGGTCTCGCTCGGCACGACGGGGAAGAACGCGTCGAGCGCCGCGACGAGCAGGATGACCGCGTACGACCAGTCGGAATCGACCCACTCCTCGAACTGCTCGAAGATCGCGACGAGGTCCGGGAGGTACAGGGCGAGGCCGGGCACCGAACCATCCTCGCAGAGACGCGGGGAAACCATGTTCCGCGGGCCCCCTGCTTCCGTCACAGGACTCGCGCGCGTCGTGCCTCCCGGCCGGCAAAGCCGACCTCCGGCGGCAACGATCCGTCTTCCGGGACTGGCTCTCCCAAAATGCCCGCGTCGGTGGCAGCGCGAGACAACACTTGTGTTACTTCAACACAAGCGTTGTCAGGCGGCGCGGCGATGATGCGCGGCATGGCGCTTCTTCCGCTCGACGGCGCCCGGGTGCTCGACGTGACGACGTCGATCGCCGGCCCGTACTGCGCGCAGATCCTCGCCGCGCTGGGCGCCGACGTCGTCAAGGTGGAGCGCCCCGATACGGGGGATGACGGGCGCGCCTGGGGCCCGCCGTTCTGGAACGGGGACGGGACCATGTTCCTCTCCGCGAACGCCGGCAAGCGGTCGCTCGCTCTCTCGCTCGGCGATGAGCGCGGGCGCGACGTCCTCCTCCGGCTCGCCGACAGCGCCGACGTCTTCCTCCAGAGCCTCCGACCCGGCCGCGCGGACGAGCTCGGCCTCGGCGCGGAGGCCGTCCGAAGACGCAACCCACGGCTCGTGTACTGCTCCGTCGGCGCCTACGGCCGGGTCGGCCCGCTGACGCACGAGCCGGGCTATGACGCCCTGATGCAGGCCGCCGGCGGGCTCATCTCGATCACGGGCAACCCGGGCGAGCCGGGTGTCCGCGTGGGCTCGTCGCTGATCGACCAGGGAACGGGCACCTGGGCGGCACTCGGTGTGCTCGCCGCGCTGCTCGAGCGTGAGCGAACCGGCGCGGGCTCGGTCGTCGACGTCTCGCTGTACGAGACGGCGATCGGCTACGTCGGGTACCACCTCGCGGGCTTTCTCGCCGACGGGACGATCCCTGGACGGGACGGCACGCGCTTCCCGATGGTCGCGCCCTACCAGGTCTTCGCGACGAGCGACGGCGAGTTGATGGTCGCGGGTGGGAACGACCGCCTCTTCCTAGCGATCTGCGACGTGCTCGGCCTCCCCCAGCTCGTCGACGACGAGCGGTTCCGCTCGAACCCCGACCGTGTGCAGAACCGGGACGCGCTCGCCGAGCTCCTCCAGGAGCGCCTCTCGACGGACACGTCCGCCGCCTGGCAGCGCCGTCTGAGCCAGGCGGGCGTCCCCGCCGCGCCGGTCGCCGACGTCCGCGATGTCGCTGAGTCACCTCAGACCAAGGCGCTCGGGATGCTGCAGCGGCTCGACCATCCGCGCATCGAGGGCCTGACGCTGACCGCGCTCCCGTTCTCCCTCGACGGCGAACGCGCGACCCACCGGCGCGCCCCGCCGGACGTCGGCGCGCACTCGGCTGAGATCCTCCGCGAGGCGGGCTACTCGGAGGAGGAGATCGGCGCGTTGGTCGTCGCCGGGGTGACTGCGGGAGTCCCGGGGTCTGTCCCCGGAGGGGACTGACCCCCGTGCTACCGGCTCTGTCCTGCGACCGGCAACGCTCGTAGCACGGGGGACAGGCCCCTGCGGGGCCGGTCCCCTTACTCGTAGTGCAGCGCCTCGAGGGGGTTCAGCCTCGCCGCTCGCCGAGCGGGGAAGATCGCGGCGAGGATCCCCACGAGAATCGAGGCAATCGCGAAGACGATCACCTGGCCGGTCGGGAACGAGAACTCGATGAAGTCGACGCGGGCGATCAGAAGCGCGGCAAGGACGATGCCGAGCACGATCCCGATCGCAGCGCCGATCAGCGACGTGATCACGCTCTCGTGGCGGATCATCCGGCGCACCTGGCGGCGCGTCATCCCGATCGCGCGCAGCATCCCGATCTCCCGCGTGCGCTCGAAGACCGTGAGGACGAGCGTGTTGACGATCCCGAAGACGCTGACGACGATCGAGAGCGCGAGCAGGACGTAGAGGATGTTGAGGATCGAGCTGAGCCCGGCGATCTGGTTCGAGATGAACTGCTCGCGATCCTGCGCCTTCGCGTTCGGGAACGGCCTGAGCGCCTGGTCGAGGGTCGCCTGATTTGCCTCCGTCGAGCCGCCGGTCGTCTCCACGAACGAGTAGAGGTTCTTCGGCCGCGGCACCTCCCGGTCCCACGTCGCGGCGGACATCGTCACGACGCCGAACGGTGACCCGCCGGCCGGCGGGTCGAAGATCCCGCGCACGCGCAGCGTCCGCTCGACACCGCTCGGGAACGTCACCCGGACAGGCGACCCCAGACGCAGGTCGTTGTCCCCCGCGACGCCATCGTCGACGAAGACGCCGTCCTCGCCGAGCGTGGCGAGCACCTGCTGCGATCCCTCGACCCAGTCCAGCGACATGACCTCGCGCACTCCCGGATCGACCGCGGTCGCGAACTCGGCCTCGCCGAAGACCCGCACCTCCCCGGTGCGCACGTTCCCGACGGCGGTGACACGGGGCGCCTTCGCCGCCGCCTCGGCCGCGGCCGTCGGGATCGGCGAGAAGTTGTTCTGTGCGGTGATCGCATAGTCGCCGGTGAACAGGTCGTTGACGGCGCCCTTGAACGAGTTCACGATTCCGGCCGCCAGCGTCGCGACGAGAGTCACGAGGGCGAGCCCGATCATCAGCGCTGACGCCGTCGACGCAGTCCGTTGCGGGTTCCGCTGCGAGTTGTCGCGCGCGAGCGACCCCGCCACCCCGCCGATCCGCGTCGCCGGCCATCCGAGCAGGCCCGCCAGCGGGCGCACGAGGCGGGACGAGAAGAGCGCGACGCCGAGGAAGACGAGCAGCGCACCGAGCCCCATCCAGACGAGGATCTGCCTCGTCCCGAGGTCGGGGCCGAAGAGCCCGTAAAGCAGCGCCGCGAACCCGGCGACGGCAGTCAGGACGGCGCCGACCCCGCGGAGACGCGCGAACCGGGTCTCGGGGATCGTGGCTCCTTCGCGGACAGCGGCGATCGGCGGGACTCGGGTCGCGCGAAAGGCGGGCCGCAGGCTCGCGAGCAGCGTCACGAGGATCCCGGCGAGGAGCGCGACGACGACGGTGCGCGTCTCGAACGAGAGGCCCGTGTTTGGCAGCGTGAAGCCGACCACGTCGAACATCCAGAAGAGCCCCTTGGCGAGCAGCAATCCGAGGAAGAGCCCGATCACGGAGGCGACGATCCCGACCGCGAGCGACTCGAGGATCACCGAGGTCAACACCTGACGTCGAGAGGCGCCGAGCGTCCTGAGCGTCGCGAACTCGCGCATCCGCTGGGCGATTGTGATCGAGAGCGAGTTCGCGATCACGAACGAGCCGACGAAGAGCGCGATCCCTCCGAACGCGAGCAGGAAGCCGCGGAGGAACGTGATGAACTCATTCGTCTCCGACGCGTCCTCTTCCGCCTGCGCGAACCCGCCGATCGCCTGCGCACCGGGCGGCAGGACCTCGCGGATGTCGGCAAGGAGCGTCTCGGCGGCAAGGCCCGGGTCGCCCGCCACTGCGATCTCGTCGAGCCGCGCTTGCTTCTCGAAGAGACGTTGCGCGGTCGGGAGGTCGAACCCGGCGAGCGTCGCGCCGCCGATCGAGAGGTTCGAGCCGAACTCGACGATGCCGGAGATCCGGAGGCGTGCGACGGGACCTTCCACCTGGACGCCAATCTGATCACCGATCGCGAAGTCCTTCTCGTCCGCGACACCCGAGTCGATTACGACCTCGTCGGGCCCCGGCCAGTCGCCTTCGACGAGGCGCAGCGGGTTGAACGGCGACTCGCCCCGCGGGATCGCGAACCCGAGGTTCGGGGCGCCGCCGAAGACGATCGCCTTCCCGTCCTTGCCGATCAGGGAGGTGGAGTCGCTGTCGACGCTCCCCTCGGCCTGCCGTACGCCGTCGAGGGCGCGCACCTCGTCGAGCAGCGCTTCCGGCAGGGTCGGCTCGGTGACGCCGCTGCCCTCGCTCAGGTCGAAGGCGGACTTCCCGGTGATGACGACGTCCGAGCCGCGGCGCACGTCGCTGAAGATCTGGTCGAACGCGCCGTCGATCGAGTCCGTGAGGACATAGGTGCCGCTGATCATCGCGACCCCAAGCACGATCGCGAGCGCTGTCAGGACGGTTCGGAGCTTCCGGCCGAGCAGTCCCTTGAGGGCGAACCGCGTCACGCTCTATGCATAGCAAGGGGTCTGTCCCCGGAGGGGACTGACCCCCGCGCTACCAGCAGGCTCCTGCGATCGGCATCGCTCGTAGCGCGCGGGACAGCCCCTGCGGGGCCAGTCCCCTACTCGTAGTGGAGCGCTTCCAGCGGATTCAGCTTGGCTGCGCGTCGCGCAGGCGTGATCGCGGCGAGGAGGCCGACGACCACTGCGAGGATGACGAGGAAGATCAGCTGGCCGGTCGGCACCTGGAACCGGAGGTCGAACTCGCCCAGCGCCTGGGTGACGAGCGCCGCGAGGAAGATCCCGAGCGGAAGCCCCAGCGCGGCACCGATCAGCGCCGTGATCACGCTCTCGTGGCGGATCATCCGCCGCGCCTGCCGGCGCGTCATGCCAACCGCGCGCAGCATTCCGAGCTCCCGCGTCCGCTCGAACACCGAGAGGACGAGCGTGTTGACCATGCCGAAGAGGCTGATGATCACGGAGAGCGCGAGCAGGACGTACAGGAAGGCGAGGAACTCGTCGAACTCCTGGTCCTCCTTCTCGATCCACTCCGCTCGCGTCTGAACACGCGCGTCCGGGTAGCCGTCGGTCGCGGTCTCGAGCGCCGCCTTGACGCCCTCTGTCGGATCACCGGGGACGTTGACGAACGTGTACTGGTTGCGTGGCCGTTCGACGAGCTCGTCGAACGCGGCGATCGTAAGGCTCGCGTCGCCGAGGAGGGGGTAGAAGGGCGGCGGCTTGTAGATGCCGACGACCTCCGTCTGCGTCGAGGCGTTCTCGCCCGTGCGCACGATCACCTGCTGGCCGACCGTCAGCTCGTGGTCCTCTGCGAAGCTTTCGCTCACGATCAGACCGTCGTCGCCCATCGTGGCGAGCGTCGCGTCGGATCCATCCGTCCAGTCGAACGAGTAGCCCTTCGTGATCTGCTGCGGGTCGATTCCCGTCAGGTAGCCGCCGTGTCCCGCGATCTCGGCCACCTCGGAGCGGACGTGCGTGACGAGCTCGGTTCCCTCCGCGTTCGCGGCCGCGTCACCGGCGCCCGCCACGAACGGCGTGTAGCCGTCCTGGGAGGTGATGATGAAGTCGGCCACGATCTGTTCCTCGATCGCCTCGCGGTTCGACGCCTTCATTCCCTGCGCGAGCGTCGCGACGAAGGCGACGAGCGCGACGCCGATCATCAGCGCCGCCGCCGTTGCGGCCGTCCGGCCGGGATTCCGGATCGAGTTGCGGCGCGCGAGCCCGCCGGCGGCCCCGCCGATTGCCCGCGCGGGGAGACCGACGACCGCGGCGAGCGGCCGCACGAGCTTCGACGAGATCATCGCGACGCCGACGAAGAGCAGGAGCACGCCGCCCGCGATCGAGAGCAGGCGCTGGGCCGTGTCGACGTCGTCCGCGAACATCGAGTACCCGAGGAGCAGGAGCGCGACGGCGATCAACACGATCGCGATGACGGGGGTGAACCGCGAGAGACGGCCCTTCGGCAGCTCGGCTCCCTCGCGAACCGCTGCGATCGGGGGGACACGGGTCGCACGGATCGCCGGGAAGAGCCCCGCGATCACGGTGATGATCGTTCCGACGAGCAGGGAGACGACGACCGTTCGGGTCGCGAACACCGTGTCGGCAACCGGAAGCCCGAGCCCGAGCGCGCGGAAGAGCGCCTCGAGGCCCTTCGCGAGCAGGAGCCCGAGGAAGAGGCCGATCACGGAGGCGAGGAAGCCGATGATGAACGCCTCGAGCAGGACGGAGCGCAGCACCTGGCGTCGGGAGGCGCCGAGCGTCCTGAGCGTCGCGAACTCGCGCGTCCGCTGGGCGACCGTGATCGAAAGCGTGTTGAAGATCACGAACGACCCCACGAAGAGCGCGATGCCGGCAAAGGCGAGCAGGAAGTAGCGGAAGAACGACGTGAACTCGCCGATCTCGTCCTCGTCCTCCGCCGCCTCCGCCGCGCCCGACTTGACCTGGGCGTCCGCCGGGAGGATGGGCTGGATCTCCGTGATCAGCTGCTCCGTGGTCGTCCCGTCCACGCCCGCGACGGAGATCGCGTCAAACTCGCCCTCGCGGTCGAAGAGGCCCTGGGCGGTGGAGACGTCGAAGATCGCGAACGTCGCCGTCCCGAGGGACTCGACGTCGCCGTACTTCGCGATCCCGACGACCTCGAAGTCCTGCTTCGGCTTCAGCGTCGAGATCGCGACCGTCTCTCCGACGGCGAAGTCCTCGCGGTCGGCCGTCCCGGCGTCGACCACCACTTCGCCGTCCCCTCGGGGCCAGCGCCCCTCGAGGAGATTCAGCGGGTTGAAGACCGAGAGCTCGGGAGACGTGTCGAGCCCGAACCCGAAGCTCGGCGCACCGTTCGTCGACAACGCCTTCCCGTCGTCGCCGACGATCTTCGTGTTGGCCTCGTCGTAGACGCCGCCCATCGCAATCTCCACCGAGTCGAGGCCACGGATCTCGTCGAGCAACGACGCCTCGATCGGCGGTGTCTGGGGCGACTCGCCGAACACGCTGATGTCGGCCGCCTTGCCGCTGACGACGACGTCGGTACCGGCGTACGAGTCGGCGAAGATGCTCGAGAACGCCTTGTCGATCGTGTCCGTGAGGACGTACGTGCCGCTGATCATCGCGACCCCGAGCACGATCGCAAGCGCTGTCAGGATGGTGCGGAACTTCCTCCCTGCGAGCGACTTCAGGGCGAACCGGGTCATACGCGGGCGATCTCGTCCATCGTCTCGGAGATCTGCTGCTGCGACGCGCCCGAGAGCTCCTTCACGATCCGGCCGTCGGCGAGGTAGAGCACGCGATCCGCAATCGCCGCGGCGCGGGACTCGTGGGTGACCATCACGATCGTCTGGCCGAGCTCCTCGACCGAGTGCCGCAGAAGCTCGAGGATCTCGGTGCCCGTGGTCGAGTCGAGGTTGCCGGTCGGCTCGTCCGCGAAGACGACGTCGGGACGGGAGACGAGCGCGCGCGCGATCGCGACGCGCTGCTGCTGGCCG
>Ga0183260_10003204_pt1 | contig 13227 bp, 17 predicted proteins | sample AntDrymUQ4972206_2_FD_129768 | JGI IMG/M metagenome (GOLD analysis project Ga0183260, IMG submission 129768) | Polar desert sand microbial communities from Dry Valleys, Antarctica - metaG UQ497 (22.06) (version 2) (version 2) | ecosystem: Environmental > Terrestrial > Soil > Desert | place...
CGCCTCCAGGGGTTCATGGAGTCGAGCTTTGAGCCCGGCCGGCGCGTTGCGAACGAGGCCGACTTCCAGCTCCAGCTCGATGACTGGTTCCAGAATCGCGCCAACGCCCGCGTCCACGAGACGTGATGCCGAGCGATCCGGTTAACGGCGGCTGCCGCGCTGGGCTCGCACGCATCGGGCTTGCGCGGCGGCTCGCCGGGCGGGCTGTCGAACCAAAGGTCGAAGTTGTGGGTGGGGCGGCGCAGCCACCCGCGGGAGGGCGGCTCCATCGCTCTGCGTCGCGCCCAGGTGTAAGTATGCGGGAGGCGCTCGACCACTGCCTCTGGCAGCGACTCTACGACCAAGGTGAGCCCCAACCCGCGCCTCTGCTCGTGCTCCGCGAACATGCTTCTCGGAGGGGATCCTAGGGGTCGGTCCGGGGTGATCCTAGGGGTCGGTCCGGGGTCGCGATTCGCGGGCGGAAAGTAGGAGCCCGGTGAGCGCGAGGGCCATCCAGGCAGCAGCGTAGACGATCGCGACGGCGGCGAGCAGGCCGGCGATGCCACACAAGATGCTCTGTCCCATGACGTGCTCCTCTCTTTCGGAAGAAGCAGCGTCGCCGTTGCGGGCGACCATTCGTATGGAGCTCAGGCTGTATCAGGAGTAGGGCTACCACCCATTGGTCATCTCACCGGCTTCGGTAGAACCCCCGCGTGGCCGCCGACCTCAAGCCGCCGGAGGGTCGGCGCTCGAAGCTCGTCCCGGCGCTCGTTCTGTGCGCGCCGGCTTCCTTCGCCGCCCTGCTGGCCCTTTGGCTCTCCGGCGGAATCGAGGTCGACGCTCCCTGGGCGCCGAGCCTCGACCTGCGCCTGCACTTCTCACTCGACGGGCTCGGCGCCTTGTATGCGCTGGTGGCGACTGGGGTGGGCGCGGCCGTCCTTCTCTATTCCTGGAGCTACCTGCCTCGTCACCTACGTCATCAGGGGCGCTCGAACCGCGAGCAGACGCGCTTCTTCGGCCTGCTCGTCCTGTTCATGGCGGCCATGGTCGGACTCGCCACCGCCCAGGACCTCGTGCTGCTGTTCGTCTTCTGGGACCTGACGGCGATCGCGTCCTACTTCTTGATCGCCTACGACCGCCACGAGGCGAGCTCGCGCCGGGCCGCCCTCATGGCTCTGCTGGTGACGGGCGTCTCGGCGGTCCTGCTGTTGATCGGGGCGCTGATCCTCTACTCGCGCTACGGAACGTTTCAGCTGCCGGAGCTCTTCGAGCGGGCCCAGCCGAGCGGCGCGGTGGCGCTGGCCGCGGGGCTGATGGTCCTCGCGGGCTTGGCAAAGAGCGCTCAGGTGCCCTTTCACTTCTGGCTGCCCAGGGCGATGAGCGCCCCGTCGCCGGTGTCGGCCTACCTGCACTCGGCGGCGATGGTCGCGGCGGGGGTGTTGCTGATCGGGAGGGTCTATCCGCTGGTCGAGACCAGCGGGGTCCTGCTCCACGGGCTCTTGGTCGTGGGAGCGGTCTCGGTGGTGGTCGGCGGCCTCTTGGCGCTGGCTCAGGACGACATGAAGCGCGTCCTCGCCTATTCGACGTTCTCCCAGTACGGCTACGTGGTCTTCATGTACGGGCTCGGCAGCGCCGCGGGGGCGGCGGCAGCGGCCTTCTACGTAGCGGCTCACGCAATCGCCAAGAGCGCTCTGTTCTTGACCGCGGGCGCAGTCACCGAAGCGACGGGCGCCAAACGGCTCTCCGAGCTCGGCGGCCTGGCGAAGAGCATGCCGCTACTCGCGCTGTCCAGCGGGGTGGCGGTGGCGACCGTCGTCGCGTTGCCGTTGACGGTGGGGTTCTTCGCCGATGAGCTGCTGTTCAAGGCGGCGGTCGAGCGCGGACCGGCGTTTGCGGTGGCCAGCACAGCGGGGGCCGCCCTCACGTTCGCCTACCTGGGGCGCTTCTGGCTGGTCATCTTCACCGGGGCCAAACAGCGGGCAGCGAGCCCGGTCCCGCGCTTGTTGGTGCTGCCGGTGGCTGCGCTCGCCCTGGTGGCGCTCGCGGCCGGGATCACCCCCGAGCCGCTCACGCGACTTGCGTCGGCAGCGGCCGAGGCCAGCGTGCGAGCTCCAGTCGAGACCACGGCGGCCTACTACCTCGACCTGCGCACAGAGAATTTGATGGCCCTCGCCACCTACGCCGGCGGGGTCGCGCTGCTCGCTCTGAGCGGTGCGCTGCAGGCCCCACTGGCCGCGTTAGCTCGGCTCGGTGTCTCCGTTGGACCCGAGCGCCTGTACGTATGGCTGGTGAAGGCGCTCAACGGTGCCTCGGACCGGATCCACCAGCTCGAAGTGCGCGACCTTCGCACTCGTGTCGCGGCCGTGCTGGTGCCGGCCGGCGTCCTCGTGGCGGTGGCGCTCGTGGCCGCCCCGGGCGGCCGCACCTACCAGGCGGGCACCGTTCAGTTACGCGATCTCGGCCTGCTGTTGATGCTCGCCCTGACGGTCGTAGCCGCTCTGGCGGCCACGGTTCCGCGCCGCCACCTCACCCTTGTCCTGGCGTTGGGAACGGTCGGTTACGGCCTGGCCGGGGTGTACGCATTCCTGGGCGCGCCTGATGTCGCGCTGGTGGCCGTGCTGGTGGAGAGCGTCGTCGCCGTGCTGTTCCTCGGCGTGCTGGCGTTGCTTCCCGCCGAGGTGCTTCGGCGAGAGGCACAGATCACGACCATGAGCAGCCGACGCTGGCGCGACCCCCTGGTCGCGGTGGTCTCGGGTGGCGTGGCGTTTGCGCTCGCGTGGGGTGCGCTCTCGCTTCCCGCTACAGCTCGTCCTGTCTCGGCCGACCACGTCCGCCTCGCCCCCGAGGCGCACGCCAAGGACGTGGTGACCGCCATCCTGGCCGACTTCCGCGGGCTCGACACGCTCGTCGAGATCACGGTGATCGGCGTGGCGGTGGCCGGCGTCACCGCACTGATGCGCCGGCGGGACAGCAGATGAACACCGTGCTCACCCAGAGGGTGGCGAAGCTACTGTACGCCCCGATCCTGGTCGTAGCCTGCGCGATTCTCGTCAAGGGCTACGCCGACGTGGGCGACGGCTTTGCCGCCGGGGTGGTAGCCGCCCTCGCGGTGGTCCTGCAGTGGCTTGCAGCGCCTGGTGATGCGGGGCGACGGGTCGCCGTGAGCTGGTGGCCCGTGGTTGCGTTCTGCGGGCTGTCGGGCGCGATACTCCTCGCCGCCGCGCTGGCGGCGCGAGGCACGGAGCTGCTGACCCATCTGCCCGCGCCGGGCGGGGGCGTCGTGAAGGTCGGGACGGCTGAGTTGATCACCGCGGTCGCCTTCGACGTGACCGTCTTCGCCCTGGTCCTCGGCGCCGTTCTCGGGATCCTGGGCGCGATCGCCACCACGAAGGAGGAGCCCGAGTGACACTGGCCTACGCGATCGGCGTCGGGGTGCTCTTTGGCTCCGGGGCCTTCCTGCTGCTAAAGCCGGACCTGTTCCGGATCGTGGTCGGCATCGTGCTGGTGTCCAACGCGGCCAACCTGGCTCTGATGGCCGGTGGCCTCACCCGGGGAAGCGCGCCGGTCGATCCGGCCCCTGGCGAGCGGGTCAGCGATCCCCTGGTCCAGGCCCTGACGATCACCGCCCTGGTGATCGGCTTCGCGGTGACGGCGCTGCTGCTCGTGGTCGCCTACCGCGTGTACGTCTCGGCCCACACCGTCGACCTCGACGAGCTCTCGCACGCAGAGGCGCGCCACGAGCAGAACCTCGAGCGCGAGGAGCTCGAGGTCTGATGCTCGCCGTGGCGTTGGCCCTGCCGTGGTTCGGCGGCGTCATGCTCGCACTCGTCGACGGTCGGCGGCGCGGGGCGGCCTGGCTGGCCGCCGGCTGCCTCGGGCTCGCGCTTGGAGTCCTGGCGGTTCTCCTGGGGATGGTCATCGCCGATGGGCCGCTCGAGGGCGTCGCGGGGGGGTGGCCGAGTGGGGTGGGGATCACCCTCCGGGCCGACGCCCTGGGCGCGCTGTTCGCGCTCACCTCGGTGGCGGTCCTGGTCAGCGCGCTGGTCTACGAGGTCGCGGCGGGGATCCGTTCACCCCGCTTCCCAGCGCTGGTGCTTCTCCTTGCGACCGGCCTGACGGGCTTGTTCCTGACCGCGGACGTCTTCAGCTTCTACGTCTTCTTCGAGCTCTCGATGATCGCTTCGTATGTGCTCGCCGCTTACGGGGACAAGTCGCGCCAGCTGACCGCCGGCTTCATCTTCGCGGTCGTCAACCTGCTGGGCTCCTTCCTGTTCCTCATCGGGGTGGCGGCCATCTACCACGTGACCGGCAGCCTCGACATGGCCACCGTCGCCGAGCGCCTGCAGGGCGCCGACTCGGGAATCGTGCTGTTGATCGCCGTCGCGATCTTCGTCGCCTTCGGCGTCAAGCTCGGGCTCTTTCCCTTCCACTTCTGGCTCCCGACCGTGTACACCAGCGCGACTCCGGCAGTAGCCGCCATGCTGAGCGGTGCGGTCGCCAACATCGGCAGCTACGGCCTGTTGCGCTTCGGCGCGGGCGTGATGCCCGAGGCGCTGCAGCTCGGTGCGCCAGTGCTGATCGGTCTGGGCACGGCGAGCATTCTCTACGGGGCCCTGCAGAGCGTCTCCCGTCGATCGGCGGCGGAGGTCTTGGCCTACTCGGCGGTCGGCCAGGCGGGGTATGTGCTGGTGACCCTCAGCGTGGCAGGGGCGGTGGGGCTGACGGCGGCCGTCGTCTACGCGATCGCCAACGCGCTGAACAAGGCACTGCTCTTCCTATCCCTGGAGGTCCGGGGCTGGGCGGTGGGCCTGGTCTTCGCCGTCGGCGCCTTCAGCGTCGCCGGCGTGCCGCCGACCGCGGGCTTCTTCGGCAAGGTGGAGGTGTTCCGCGCCGGCGTGACCGAGGACAGCGTCGCCCTCGTCGCGTTGCTGTTCCTCGGCGGCGCCCTGTCGTTCCTCTACATGTTCCAGATCTACCAGCACGACTTCTGGCGCGAGCAGCGGCGGACGCCGGCCAGCGGCAGGTTGGTCCAGGCGGTCCCGATCGTCCTGATGGTCCTGGTGGTGGCTCTCGGGCTGTGGCCGGAGCCGCTGCTCAGAGCAGGACAGGAGGCCGCCGAGGCGGTCCAGGAGGGGGGACCGTGAGGTTCGCCTTGGCGCTCTTGCTGCTCGTGGGGATCTACGCGCTGACCCTCGCCAGCCTCGACCCGCTCGACCTCCTGACCGGCGCAGTGCTCGGCGCCGCCCTGCTGTTCGCCCTGCGCACGGACCTGTGGACCGGAGGAGGCCCGAGCCCAGCGGCCTACGTGCGCAGGGTGCTGGCCTTCCCCCGCTTCGCGGCGGCGGTTCTGTGGGAGGTGCTGCTCGGCACCTGGAGGGTGAGCGCGACCGTCGTCGGCCGGCGACCGCTGGACAAGCCGGGCCTCGTTACGATCCCGATCGGCGAGCGGACCCCGACGGGCGTGGCAGCTTCGGGCCTGGCGCTGACGCTTGCACCCGGCGAGTGCCTAGTCGACGTCGACTGGGAAGAGCGGGTGATGCTCATACACGTCCTGGATGCCGGCGATCCCGAAGCGGTTCGGCATCACCTCGCGGACTTCTACGAAAAGCACCAGCGGGCGGTCTTTCCTTGATCCACGACGTCGTCTTCTACGCAGCGGCGCTCTGGCTCACCGGGTTGGTGATCGCCTGCGCAGTCCTCGTGCTCCGAGCCCGTTCGACGCCGAGCCGCATCCTGGCGCTCGACACGCTGATCCTGATCCTGGTCGGGCTGCTCGTGCTGTGGTCCGACGCCGAGGGCGTGTCCTTCTACCTCGACGCCGCGCTCATCCTCTCGATGCTGGCCTTCATCTCGACTCTCGCCGCCGCGCGCTTTCACGGCGAGGGAAAGGTGTTCTGATGGATGGCGCGCTGGCCGTAGCCGCCGACGTGTTGGTCGTCCTGGGGCTCGTGGTGAGCACTCTCGGCGTGGTCGGGATCTTTCGGATGCCGGACACCTACAACGAGATCCACGCTGCGAGCAAAGCAGTGGTGCTCGGCATCGTGGCCTTCCTGCTCGCCTCGGTGCTCGCCGGCGGTGGCGTGACCGCCGGCCGCGCCGTGTTGATCGCTGCCTTTCTCTTCCTCACCGCCCCGGTGAGCGCCCACGTCATCGCCCGGGCTACGTGGCAGCGCGACGGTCGCCGCCGGCGCGAGTGAGCGGTGGGAATGGGGGTCAGGCGCTCACGCCGCTCGAGCGCCTGCAACGCTCATGCGCCGGGTCGGGCCGCTGCGTCCTGGGCGGCGGATTCCCGTCTACGGGCAGGAGGTGGAGATCGTCGAGCTAACCCGCGCCTTCAACGAGATGCTCGATCGTCTCGAGGCCGAGCGACAGGACAGTGCCAGCCGTTCGATAAGAGCTCAGGAGTCAGAGCGCCGGCGCGTTGCCCGTGAGCTGCACGACGAGGTCGGGCAGAGCCTGACCGCGGTCGTGCTGCAGATCGACCGGCTGTCGCGACTCGTCGACGGGGAGATGCAGACCGAGCTCGCCGAGACCCGCGAACAGGCACGCTCGAGTCTCGAGGACGTGCGCGACATCGCCCGCCGGCTGAGGCCCGAGGCCCTCGACGACCTCGGGCTCGCGAACGCACTGGCCTCGCTGGCCAACCGCCTGTCGGAGAGCTCGGGCATGCCATCGAGAGGCATGTCGAAGGCGCCCTGCCCCAGCTCAGCCCCGAAGCGGAGGTGGTCTTCTCGGGTGGCCCAGGAGGGGGTGACCAACGCCCTGCGCCACGCCGAGCCGACGCGAATCTTGGTGGGCCTGGTGGCTGATCCGGCCACAGGCGAGCTGTCGCTCACCGTTCGAGACGACGGCCGGGGAATCAACGGAGCCCAGCCGGGGGCGGGCATCCAGGGGATGCGAGAGCGCGCGCTTCTCCTCGGCGCTCAGCTGGACATCGACAGCGACTCCGAGGGGACCACGGTGACTCTCCGGGCGAGTCCGAGATGACGATCCCGCTCAAGACACGAATAGTGCTGGCCGACGACCACGCCGTCGTCCGTCGCGGGCTGCGCATGGTGCTCGACACCGAGCCCGACCTGGAGGTCGTGGCCGAGGTCGGGGACGGGGCCGAGGCCGTCGAGACCCTGATTCACACCGAGGCCGACCTCGCGGTGCTCGACGTGACCATGCCTCGCCTCACGGGAATTCAGGCGGCGCGCCAGATTTCACAGCGAAAGCCCGAGGTACGCGTATTGATCCTGTCCATGCACGACAGCGAACGCTACTTCTTCGAGGCGCTGGCGGCCGGGGCCTCGGGCTACGTGCTGAAGACGGTCGCCGATCGCGACCTCGTCGAGGCCTGCCGCGCGACCATGCGAGGTGAGTCGTTCATCTACCCCGCGGCGGTCAAGGCGCTGATACGGGACCACCTCGAGCGGGCCAGGAACGGAGAGGCCATCCCCGACGACCAGCTGTCAGGCCGCGAGTCGGAGATCGTCAAGCTCATCGCCGAGGGTCACAGCAGTCGCGAGATAGCCGAGCTCTTGATCATCAGCGAGAAGACCGTCGAACGCCACCGCGCGAACATCCTGGAGAAGCTGGGCATGCGCGACCGCGTCGACCTGACGCGTTACGCCATTCGACGCGGCCTGGCCGAGCCCTAGGTCCGCTTGGGGGGCTCTCCTGCCCGCTCATACACAGCCGCCCTCATAGTCGGTCGCCCGCTCGAGCGAGAGCCTCTCAGCAGACGAGAGAAAACGACGCGAGGGGAAACGTTCAATGGCTGTCCTCAACTGGGTTCTTGCCGGCGTGGGCATGGGGTTCCTCGTCAGCTGGCTGATAGGCGGGGAGTTCCCCGGCGGAGTGATCGGCGCGGTGGTCGCGGGGGCGGCCGGGGCGTTGATCGGCGGTGGCCTCTACAAGCTGCTGACCGATCAGGGCGGTGCAGGCTTCGAAGGCGGGGAGACCCTGCTCGCCCTGGTGGGAGCAGGAGTCCTCTTGACCGTCATGCGCCTGGCCGGGTCCAGGAGCACCGAGACCGGGTGAGAACCCGACCGCCTTGCGCCTGCTGATAGTCGACGATCACGCAGCGGTCCGCGCCGGCCTCGTTGCCCTGCTGAGAGCCGAGCCGGGGTTCGTGGTCACCGGGGTGGCCCGTGCGGTGAGCGAAGCCCTCTTCAAGTGCAGGCATGCCGCTCCCGACGTCGCCTTGGTCGACTACCACCTTCCCGACGGGGACGGCCTGGAGCTCTGCCGCGAGCTCAAGCGCCTGCCCCGGGCGCCGGGGGTGATGGTCTACTCGGCCTTTGCCGACAGTGAGGTGGCCCTATCGGCGCTCGCCGGGGCCGACGGGCTGCTCGACAAGGCGAGCCCGGCCAACGAGCTCTTCGAGGGCCTGCGAGCGGTCGCGCGAGGTCACTCGGTGATGCCGGCCGTGGAGCGCGAGGCGAGAGCCACCCTGGCCTCCCAGCTGGATCGCCAGGACCTGCCGATCCTGAGCATGGTCATCGATCAAACCGATGCCGGGGACATGGCCGAGGTGCTCGGCATAGGCGAGGAGGAGCTCGATCAGCGTCTGACGAGGATGCTCGAGCGGTTGAAGACCTGGCCGCGTGGACGCGGTGAGGGCAGCTGAGGGCCCGGGGGCGTGGCGGCGATTCTCTTGTGCGTGGCGGGGTCTCGGAGCGCGCGCTCTGCCGCGAGGGTCGCGCGCTTCCTGTCCCTGCACCTGGACTCCGAGCTGATCTTGGCCCATCCGCGGGCTCGCGAGGACGGCCGCGTGAGTTCGGAGCGCGTCGTGACAGCCGCCGTCGAGTCGGAGGCGGAGCTGATTGTCGCCCCGAGCTCCTCGCACCTGCGGGGAGGAGCCTGGTCGGAGGACCTACACCACGCCCTGGAGAGATCGGCTCCCTGCCCGGTGGTGGTCGCACCCGCACGCCTGCGACAGCCGTGGCCCCTCGGAGGTGGCCTGCTCTGTGCGGTCGACGGCTCGGATGAGGCCCTGGTGGCGGCGTGTGTGGCGGGCGATCTAGCGAACAGGCTTGGCGCCCCGCTGACAATCGCCGACGCGGCAGGAGGGCAACCGGCGCGACACGCCGCCCGAGCGCAGGCGCTGGTGAACGCTCTCCTATAGGCTCTCCCCCGGTGAGCCGGGAAGACTGGTCGGCATGCGCTGCGCATGCCCAGTACTCACGCTCCCAGCCTCCCCGCTAGCCCTCGTCCCCGGGGCTCTCGTCTGGGCTTCCGACCGGCCCGGGGCCCTGCCTGATGGCCGTCGCCGTCACGATCTTCGTGATCGCGCTCGTGGCTATCGCCTCCGAGCGGGTCGACCGCACGAAGGTCGCGCTGGCTGGAGCCGCGCTGGTGGTCGTCACGCAGACGATCGACCAAGAGCACGCGATCGAGGCGGTCGACTTCAACACCATCGGCCTGCTCGCCGGAATGATGCTCATGGTCAAGCTGACCGAGACCACGGGCGTCTACACCTACCTCGCGATCAGGGCCGGTCAGATCTCGCGTGGTCGGTCCCTGGCGGTCACGGCCTCTCTGGCGCTCACCACCGCGGTCCTCTCGGCCTTTCTGGACAACCTCACGACGGTCCTGTTGATGGTGCCGATCACCTTCCTCCTAGCCGACGCGCTGGACGTTGACCCCATCCCGCTGGTGATCATCGAGATCATCGCCTCGAACATCGGCGGCACTGCCACTTTGATCGGGGATCCGCCCAACATCATTATCGCGGGGGCTACCGGGCTCTCGTTCAGCGAGTTCATCGTCAACCTGGCCCCGATCGCGGCCTTGGCCTTCATCGTCGTCACGCCTCTGCTCTACCTGGCCTACCGCCCTCGCCTCAGGGTCGCGCCGGACGCCCGCGAACGCGTGATGGAGCTCGACGCCGAGCGCTCGATCGAAGACCGCGACGAGCTCAAGCGGACCGTTCCGATTCTCGTCGGCACCATTGTCCTGTTCTTCGTCCACAAGGCCGTCGGGCTCGAGCCTGCAACCGTGGCGCTTGCCGGCGCGACGGTGATGCTGCTCGTGACCCGGCAGTCGCTCGAGAAGGCCCTCGCCGGGATCGAGTGGCCCACCCTGTTCTTCTTCATCGGCCTGTTCGTGATGGTGGGCGCGCTCGAGGAGACCGGCGCGATAGCGGAGGTCGCCAACGCTCTGGGGGACCTGACCGGAGGAAACCGCTCCGCCGAGCTGCTGGGCATCACCTGGCTGTCAGCGCTTGGCTCGGGGGTGGTCGACAACATCCCCTTCACCGCCACGATGATCCCGGTCGTCGAGCAGCTCCAAGGTGCCGGCGGGGACGACGCCTACTGGTGGGCTCTGGCGATGGGCGCCTGCTTCGGCGGAAACGCCACGATCATCGCAGCCGCCGCGAACGTCGCGGCATCGGGCATGGCCGCCCGCGCGGGTCAGCCGATCTCCTTCGTGACCTTCCTCAAGGCCGGCTTGCCTGCGACGGCGCTCTCCATGGTGCTGGCCACCGGCTACCTGGTCGTTCGTTACCTATGACCCCGACCACTGCGGAGTGTTGCTTGTGAGTCCTCGTCGAGTCAGCGAGAACGTTGTGCGCGAGGTGCCCCTGCTCAGATCCCAGGCGCCTGTTGGCTCCGCTGTCCAGCAGCTGCTGGACAGCGGTGAGGTAGCTCTGCCGGTGATAGACGACCGTGAGCGGTTCGCTGGCGTCTTCGGCGAGCGGGAGTTCCTTGGCGCCTTGTTTCCGGGCTATCTCAAGGAGATCGCCTACGCGGGATTCGTGCCTAAGGGGCTCGAGGAAGTCTTCGAGAAGCGCGCCCAGTGCGCCACCGATCCGATCGCCGAGCACATGCTCACCGAGCACGTCGACGTCGGCCCCGACCACTCCGACCTGCAGGTTGCCGAAACCTTCATCCACCACCGCGTCCTGATCACTCCAGTCGTCGACGAGGGCCGGGTGCTGGGGGTCATCACCCGCACGGACTTCTTCCGTAGCCTCGCCGCGAGCTTCCGGGATTCGACCGCCTAGATGTGCTCCTAAAGACATTCGTCAATAAGACCCCACCCAGCCAGGCGAGAGCCGCCCCCGACGTCAGGGCAGCAGACCGGTGCAGCGCCATCGTCGAGAACTACACGGGCGCCCGGTACCGCATGTGGCATGTTCAGGGGGCAGCCCGACGCCGTGGCCTGCGCCCCCCGCTACACGGCGCCGCCGACCAACTTCGACCCTGGAATGCCCGGCGGCTGGCTGACGGTCCTTGACAGCTATCCCACGTCATACATCTCGACGGTCACCAAGACGTGACTGGAACAAGGTGGAGCAACACGACTTCACACCTACCCGATCTCAGCACCTCGCTGGTGCGCGATGGCGATGGGGCTCCGGTTCACTTCGTGACCCAGATCCAGGACATCACCGCGCGCAAGGCGGGCGAGGAGGCGCTGCGCCACCAGGCCCTGCACGATCCCCTCACCGGGTTGCCCAACCGCTCGCTGTTCCTCGACCGCCTCGAGCACGCACTCCGCCACGCGCGCCGTCTCGGAACCTCGGTCGCAGTCCTGTTCGTGGACATCGACCGCTTCAAGGTGGTCAACGACAGCCTCGGGCACGACACGGGCGACTCTGTCCTGAAGCAGCTGGTTCCCCGCCTTCAGGAGGCGGTTCGGGGTGCCGACACCGTGGCCCGCTTCGGCGGGGACGAGTTCGTGATCCTCTGTGAGGACCTCGACAACGAGCTGGGGGCGGTTCACATCGCCGAGCGGGTGCGCCGCGAGCTCCACGCACCTTTTCATCTGGGCAACGACGATCACTTCCTCGCAGCCAGCATCGGCATTTCGGTCAGTGGCCGCGAAGGCGAGGACGCCAGCGATCTGCTCCGGGATGCCGACGCCGCAATGTATCTGGCCAAGGCAGCGGGCGGTGCCCGATACGAGATCTTCGACGGCGCCATGCGCGAAGCGGCCATGAAGCGGCTGCAAATCGAGCAGCAGGTGAGGCGGGGGCTCGGCGCGCAGGAGTTCCGCTTGCACTATCAGCCGATCTTCTCGCTCGAGGAGGGAGGCATCGAGGCGGTCGAGGCGCTGATCAGATGGGAACGGCCCGGCGAAGGCCTGGTGTCGCCCGCGGCGTTCCTCCCGATCGCCGAGGAAAGCGGCCTGATCGTAGAGCTGGGTGAGTGGGTCCTGGGAGAGGCCTGCGCGCAAGCGGCCCGGTGGCGGGAGGAGCTCGGTGATCGCGCGCCTCTTCCGATCCACGTCAACATCGCTGCTCGACAGATCACGCAGACCGATCTTCCCGGGATCGTCGCCGACGCACTGTCCGACGCCGGTGTGCCCGCCGGTGACATCGTGCTCGAGGTCACTGAGACCGTTCTGCTCGAGGATTCGGAGCGCCCGGCGCACACGCTCGAACGGCTGAAGGCGCTGGGCGTCTCGATCGTCCTCGACGACTTCGGCAAGGGCTACTCCTCTCTCGGCTACGTCGAGCGATTCCCGTTCGACATGCTCAAGATCGACCGATCGTTCGTCGCGAGGCTTGACCGCGACGGCTTTGCGATCGTCGAGGCGATCCTCGGCATGGCCCGAGGTCTTCATCTGACGGTCGTGGCGGAAGGCGTCGAGACGATCGAGCAGGTGACGCGGATGCGCGAGCTCGGTTGCGAGTTTGCGCAGGGCTATTACTTCGCTCGGCCTGGCCCGGCCTCTGACATCGCGCGGCTGGTGGCCCCGGCCACCACCCCTCTCGAGCCCGCGACGACGGCCGCGCAGATGCACGGCGTCTAGGCCGCGAGCAGGTCGCCCAGGATCCACCTTGCCCTCGGGGCGCACCCCGCGCCGATGCCGGCACCGCTCGACACGCTCGTGCTCCGCCTGCGCGACATGCCCCCGCGCCTGGCGAGCACTGCCGCGACGAAACCAAGTGGCTGGCTGCTGCCAGGCCGCAAGCTCGGCCACCCGATCAGCGCTAGCGCCCTCTCGCGGCGGCTGACCACACTCGGGGTCCCCTCAGTGGCCGCCCGCACGGGCGCGCTCGGGCACCTGTTGCACAGCGTCCCGCCCGCAGTGCTCGCCGAGCTCATCGGCATCAGCGCCACCAGCGATGGCGCCTGGGACCGGGCTTTTGCTTTGCGCCGTGGCTGTTGCATAAACCCTCGGCGAGGCCGTGAGAGCGTTTCTAAGGATGGGGTGCGAAATCGCGCGACGGATCCGTCGCTCCGGCACGGTCCAGCACGACGTGGCTGAGCCTGGTCGCGCTAGCACCCACCTCCGCAGCCGCGGACCTGC
>Ga0183260_10003205_pt1 | contig 13223 bp, 11 predicted proteins | sample AntDrymUQ4972206_2_FD_129768 | JGI IMG/M metagenome (GOLD analysis project Ga0183260, IMG submission 129768) | Polar desert sand microbial communities from Dry Valleys, Antarctica - metaG UQ497 (22.06) (version 2) (version 2) | ecosystem: Environmental > Terrestrial > Soil > Desert | place...
CGTCCGCGCAATCCAGTAAGGTCCCGCACATCGCACGTCGCACGTCGCACGTATAGAATGTGCCGATGGCCTCTATCCATCCGTTCCGCGCTTTGCGGCCTGCGCCGGAGCGCGCCGCGGACGTCTCGTCGGTGCCCTACGACGTCGTGAGCACTGAGGAAGCACGACAACTGGCGGCGAACAATCCGCTGAGTTTTCTGCGAGTCACCCGGTCCGAGATCGATCTTCCTGCCGGCGCAGATCCGTACTCCGCGGAGGTCTACGCCCGGGCGCGGACGAACTTCGACCAGCTCCGCCAGGAGGCGCCGCTGGTTGTCGAGGATGCGCCCTCGCTCTACTTCTACCGCCTGCGGATGGGCAACCACGAGCAGACCGGGATCGCGGGGTGTTTCTCGGTCGACGAGTACGAGGACGACACGATCAAGAAGCACGAGCGCACGCGCCGTGACAAGGAAGACGATCGCACCCGTCACATCGTCGAGCTGCGAGCGCAGACCGGCGTGGTGTTTCTGACCTACAAAGCGGCGCCTGGCGTCGACGCCATCGAGCAGCGGGTCACGAGCGACCCCCCGCTCTTCGATTTCACCGCCGCCGACGGCGTCCGTCACACCATCTGGCGAGGCGGCAACGAGAATGTGCGCGCCCTGGAGCAGGCCTTCGGCGCCATTCCCGCGCTCTACATCGCGGACGGTCATCACCGTGCCGCGAGCGCCGCCCGAGCTCGCGGTGAGTTGAAGGCTCGTGCCGATGCGGCAGAAGCAAGCACCTTTATCGCGGTCGCGTTCCCGGATAACCAGATGCAGGTGCTGCCCTATAACCGCACCGTCAAGGACCTGGCCGGTCTCTCGCGGGAACAGTTTCTCGAGGCGCTGGGCAAGGTGGCGAAGGTCGCGCCGGGCGGATCCTCGCCGTCACGCAAGGGCGAGGTCTGCATGTACCTGGACGGTGCGTGGTACACGCTCGATCTCACCGGGTCGAAGCCGGAAGACGATTCGCGCGCCAGCTCGCTGGATGTCGCGCTGCTGCAGCGGCACGTGCTCGAGCAGATCCTCAACATCGGTGACATCCGAAGCGACAAGCGGATCGACTTCGTCGGCGGCGCTCGCGGCACCGCGGCGCTCGAACAGGCCGTCGACTCCGGCAAGGCCGCAGTCGCTTTCTCGATGTTCCCGGTGACGCTCGACGATCTCATGGTGATCTCGGATGCGGGGGGGATCATGCCGCCGAAGTCGACCTGGTTCGAACCAAAGCTGCGCGACGGCTTGTTGATTCACACGATCTGAGTGATGAAAATCCTGATTGCTGACAAGTTCGAAACATCCGGCATCGAGGGCCTGCGGGCCGCGGAATGCGACGTCGTCTTTGAGCCTGATCTAAAGGACGAAACTCTGACGGAGGCTATCCGTGCTTCCGGCGCAGATGTCCTCGTCGTTCGCAGCACGAAGGTGACCGCTGCGATGATGGACGCGGGGCGCCTCTCTCTGATCGTACGAGCTGGTGCGGGATACAACACGATCGACGTCGCCGGCGCGTCAGGCCGCGGCATCTATGTGTCGAACTGCCCGGGCAAGAACGCCATTGCGGTCGCGGAACTCGCCTTTGCGCTCATCCTCTCACTCGACCGTCGCGTGGCCGATAACGTGGCCGATCTGCGCGCGGGTAAGTGGAACAAGAGGGAGTATTCGAAGGCCGAAGGGCTTTACGGCAAGACCCTTGGATTGCTCGGCGTCGGCAGCATCGGGCAGGAAATGATCCGCCGCGCCGCCGCCTTCGGGATGAACGTCGTCGTGTGGAGCCGCCGCTACTCGGGCCAGAAGGGGCCGCTCTCCGAGCAGGAGATGCGCGATCTCGGCCTTGAAGCCGCGTCGAGGCTCGTCAACATCGAGCTGGCGCCGACGCCGGGGGACGTCGCTGAACAGGCGGACGTCCTGAGCGTCCACCTCGCCCTTGGACCCGAGACGAAGGGTCTCGTCGGAACAGAGTTGCTGGACCGCATGAAGCCGGGCGCCATGTTCATCAACACCGCGCGGGGCGAAGTCGTCGATCACGTGGCACTCGCTGCCGCGGTGCGCGAGAAGAAGTTGCGCGTCGGTCTGGACGTATTCGCCCAGGAGCCGTCCACCGCAACTGGAGACTTCGGTGACCCGCTCGTCTCACTTCCTAACGTGTACGGGACGCACCACATCGGCGCGTCCACCGACCAGGCCCAGGAAGCTATCGCCGCCGAGACCGTGCGGATTATCCGGACCTACCAGGAAACGGGCCGTGTCCCGAACGTGGTCAATCTCGCCAGGCGAACGCCCGCGACCCACATGCTGGTTGTGCGTCACCGCGATCGTCCAGGAGTGCTGGCGCACGTCTTCGATCAGCTGCGCCGCGCCGACCTCAACGTGCAGGAAACGGAAAACATCGTCTTCGAAGGCGCCGAGGCGGCCGTGGCGCGAGTCAATCTCGACGGTCCCCCGCCCGACGAAGCGTGTGAGCTGATCAGAAAGAATTCCGACGTGCTGGACCTTCAGGTGGTGACGCTGCGATGACGACGAATCGAATTTTTAATTTTTCCGCGGGACCGGCGGTCCTCCCGCTCGAGGTTCTCGAAGAGGCGCGTGAGAATCTCCTGTCGATGCCGGGGGTCGGCATGTCGATCCTGGAGATCAGCCACCGGTCGAAGCCGTTCGACGAGATCATCGACGGGGCAGAGCGCGATATCCGGACGCTGGCAGGGATCCCCGATGGCTATCACGTCCTGTTTCTGCAGGGTGGCGCCAGTCTCCAGTTCTCGATGGTCCCGATGAACATCCTGCCGCAGGGCAGTTCAGCGGATTACGTTGTGACCGGCGTGTGGTCCCAGAAGGCGGTCAAGGAAGCCAAGCGTGTGGCCGGCGTGAAGATCGCTGCCTCGACGGAAGGAGAAAGGTTCTCACGGGTACCGGACCAGGGCGAGCTCACGCTGGATCCGGCCGCGGCCTACGTCCACTACACGACCAACAACACCATTTTCGGCACAGAGTTCGGCTACGTACCGGACACCGCAGGGGTTCCCCTGGTCGCCGACACATCCTCGGACATGTTCAGTGGTCCAATCGACGTATCGAAGTTCGCGCTGATCTACGCCGGCGCCCAGAAGAACCTCGCACCCGCCGGTGTCACGCTGGCGATCATCCGCGACGACATGCTGAAACGGACGCCGTCGTCGATCCCGACGATGCTGCAGTATCCCGTGCACGTCGAGAACAAATCGCTCTACAACACGCCGCCGGTCTTCACGATATACGTCATGCGGCTGGTCCTGGCGTGGCTGCTGAAGCAGGGTGGTCTGGCCGCAATAGACAAGGTCAATACGCGCAAGTCCGGTAAGCTATACACAGAGATCGACCGAACCGGGTTTTACAGGGCTCACGCGAAGCCCGGCAGCCGGTCCCGTATGAACGTTACGTTTCGGTTGCCCAGTGAAGAGCTCGAGGAGCGCTTCTCTAAAGAAGCAACGGCAGCGGGGCTGGACGGTCTCAAAGGGCACCGCTCGGTCGGGGGGATACGCGCGTCGATCTACAATGCGTTCCCTGAAGCGGGCGTGGACGCCCTCGTCGAGTTCATGCGCGAGTTCGAAAAGAGCAACGGCTGATCACACTAAACCCTGGAGATGCGCAGACAATGCCGGTGGTGGGTTTGAAGGCCTATTCCCTGACCAAGCTCAACTTGGTTGCAGCCGCTATCATGGCGAGCCTGCACGTCATTGCGATCTGGGCGCTGTTCCACTTCACGTGGTCGCGCCTGCTCGCCCTCATCGCGGTCCACTGGGTCGTAGTCGGGCTCGGAATCAGCATCGGCTACCACCGCCTCCTGACCCACCGTGGCTTCAAGACCTCGAAAACCGTCGAGTACTTCCTCGCGCTGTGCGGGTCGTTTGCTCTCGAAGGCGGGCCGATCTTCTGGGTCGCGACGCACCGCGTTCACCATCAGCACTCGGACAAGCACGGCGATCCACATACGCCCCGTGAGGGCGGTTTCTGGGCGCACATGGGCTGGGTGCTCTTCGGTAATCGCCTGCACAACCAGGATCCTGTCGCGTCGAAGTACGCACCGGATCTTGGGGTCGACCGGTTCTACCAGTGGCTGACGAAGTGGCACTGGCTGCCGATGACGGTAGTCGCCCTGCTCATCCTCGGCTTCGCCGGATGGGGGATGGTTGCGTGGGTGATGTGCCTTCGCATCGTGCTCGGCCTGCACTTTACGTGGCTGGTCAACTCTGCGACGCACATGTGGGGCAGCCGGCGCTTCGAGACTCGCGATGATTCGAGGAACAGCTGGTGGGTCGCGCTGCTGACGTTTGGCGAAGGCTGGCACAACAATCATCACGCGCACCCGGTTTCCGCACGCCATGGCCTGGCCTGGTGGGAGCTGGACATCTCGTGGCTCACGCTCAAGCTGCTGCGATCGGTCGGGCTGGTATGGGACGTTCGCGTTGCAAAAGTGTAGATCTGCGCGCAGAACTGCGATCGAGACGCCCCGGCTATCGACTCACCTCGGCTGATCGCGGGTAAGTACATAAGTCTTACAAACGCGGGTTGCTGTCCTTGATATCTTGATGGCTCGATCATTTCGAGGAGCCATCTTCATTGTCTACAGCGACCTTCACGTCAAAGCGACTCCCGTACAACATCACGACTGTGAACTTCATCACGGCTGTAGTGATGGTGGTGTTTCACATCGGGGCGGTCGCCGCTCTCTTTCATTTCACCTGGACGAATTTCCTGGTAGCGCTGGTGCTGCACTGGATGGCCGTGGGCTTCGGCATCAGCCTTGGCTATCACCGGCTGCACACCCACCGGGGCTATAAGACGTCCAAGGCGTTCGAGTACTTCCTGGCGGTTTGCGGCACCCTCACGCTCGAGGGTGGGCCAATCTTCTGGGTCGCGACCCATCGCGTCCACCATCAGCACTCCGATCACGAGGGTGACCCGCACACCCCGCGAGACGGTGGCTTCTGGGCGCACATCGGCTGGATCCTGTTCGGTGATTCCAATCACAACAACACCGCGATGATGTCCAAATACGCTCCGGACCTCGGCGCCGATCCGTTCTACCGCTGGCTGAACACCTGGCACTTCGTACCCGTCATCGTCGTCGGGTTGACGCTTCTCGCCGTCGGTGGTTGGCCGATGGTTTACTGGGGGATCTTCCTGCGGATCGTGTTTGGCCTTCACGCCACCTGGCTCGTGAACTCGGCGACGCACATGTGGGGCAGCCGCCGTTTCACGACGAAGGACGATTCGCGCAACAGCTGGTGGGTCGCGCTCCTCACGTTTGGCGAGGGTTGGCACAACAATCACCACGCGCACCCGGTGTCGGCCCGGCACGGGCTCGCCTGGTATGAGTTGGACATGTCCTGGATCACCCTGAAGATGTTCAACGCGCTCGGCATCGTCCGCGACCTCAAGGTCGCAAAGATCCCCGAGGCGCTGCCAGCCGAGGAAGCCGCGTAACACCTACGCCGCACTGCACTTCATTGAAAACGGCTGGCACCTAAGGGTCCAGCCGTTTTGTTTGTAACCGCACCCTCGAGCGTAGGTCCCCCGCACCCTGGGCGTCAGTTCCCCCGCACCTTCAGCGTAAGTCCCTCCGCACCCTCGAGCGTCAGTCCCCCCGCACCCTCAGCGTGAGTTCCCGAGTATTCTTCGGTAATGGTCAGCGGCCGGCGCCGATCCGTCATCGGTTTCACCATCCTGGGCGTCTGCCTGGTGGCGATCGCCGTGGCGTTGAACGTCGGCTGGGTGGTCGTGAGCTGGCAGAACGGCGTGCTCGCCGTCTTCGGGTTCATCTTCTTCCTGTTGCTGATCGCGGGGATGGTGGTCTACACCGTCTTCATGGTTCGAGAGATCCGGCGTAACGAGCAACACGACTCGTTCATCAACGCCGTGACCCACGAGCTGAAGACGCCGGTCGCCTCGATTCGCCTCTACCTGCAGACCCTGCAGACGCGCGAGCTCGATGAAGCCAAACGTCGCGAGTTCTATCAGATCATGCTCGACGACAGCGACCGCCTGCTTCACACGATCGAGCAGGTGCTGAGGGCGGGGAGCACTCAGTCCAACTTCCGGCGCATCGACCAGACGCGTGTGGACCTGCGGGCGCTCGCCGAGGAATGCGTCGCGCTTGGCCGAACTCGATTTCACCTTCCCGATGAAGCACTGCGCTTCGAGAGCGGGATGTCACAGCCAGCCATTGTCGTCGGTGACCCCGACGAACTGAAGGCCGGCATCTGGAACCTGATCGACAACGCGGTGAAGTACTCGGGGGAGAATCCGCAGGTCCGGGTGACCCTGGACGTGACCGCCGATGGCTCCCGTTTCGCCCTGAAGGTGACCGACACCGGCCCGGGGATTCTGCCGCATGAATTGAAGCGGGTCTTCCGGCGCTTCTACCGGATCCACGGCATGTCGGTGCGAACCAAAGGCAGCGGCCTGGGCCTGTTCATCGTCCGGTCGGTGGCAAAGCGACACGGTGGTAAAGCGTTCGCGGAGAGCGCCGGTGCGGGTCTCGGCAGCACTTTCACGCTGCTGCTGCCGCGTCTGACAGATCCTCAATGACAGCAAACCCCAGGGTACTGATCGTCGAAGACGAACTGCATCTCGCGGACGGCTTGAAGTTCAACCTCGATGCGGAAGGGTATTCAGCGGAGGTCGTGGACACTGGGGAGGCCGCGCTCGAGCGGCTCACAACCCCGTCGGAGTCGCCGTTCGACCTGGTCATCCTTGATGTGATGCTGCCCGGCAAGGACGGCTTTGCGGTTGTTGCGGAGCTGCGCGCCGCCAGGCAGTTCGTGCCGGTGTTGATCCTGACCGCACTGGGACGGCCTGACGACATTCTCAAGGGGTTCGCCGCCGGTGCGGATGACTACTTGCCGAAGCCAACCGAGCTGGCGATCCTGATCGCGCGGGCCAACAGTCTTCTCCGCCGCAGCGCGTGGACGAAGCGTACGGCGGACAGCTACGCGTTCTCGGGACGGACGATCGACTTCGACGCGCTGGAGCTTCGGGTCGAGGATCGCGCCTTCCCGTTGACGCTGATGGAAGCCAACCTGCTTCGCTACCTGGTCCAGCATGAGGGACGCGTCGTGTCACGAAAGGCGATGCTCGAGGACGTCTGGGCCCTGCGCGAGGATACCGACACGCGCGCCATCGACAACTTCATCGTCCGCCTGCGCCGGTATATCGAGCCGGACCCGTCGGCACCACGGCACCTGCTCACCGTTCGTGGTGTTGGTTACCGCTTCGTGGCCGAGCCGGCTGATGGCTGAAAGCGCCCTTCCGCTCAGAGAGACGAGCGGCGCGGCGGACGCCGGCGACGGCGGCGGCGCTTGAAGGGGGCGAGCGGCATCGCGGCGTCCTGACCGTCGGCGGGTGCGTGCTCGGAGCGCTGCGCCTGCAATTCGCGCCAGTGGGCGACGACATCCGGACGATCGCCGTGGATCTCGAGCCAGGTCAGCGTCTCATTGAGCGACTGGCGATGCAGCAGACCTCGCTGCGCGCGCATCGGTGCCTGGATGTCGAGCATGCGGGGAACCATCGAGAAGATCTGCTGGAGGCGTTCGACGTCGCGGCGCGCAATCGGCAGCAGTCCCAACTCCAGTTTCCGCTCCATCGGATCCGCGTGGAAGCGCGTTCGCGGTCCGATGATCCCCATCGGGTGCAGCAGCGTCCCGGCGAGGATCGTGTTGGTGAGCGAGTCGGGCGCCGAGTTGAACCGGGCGCGGTACCGATCGATGGCCCCCATCGCGTTCCAGAACGCCTCCGGCGCGTCCTCGAGCTCCGGCGTTATCTCGCGCAGCAACCCGGTTTCGTCCAGCTGGCGGAACGCCTCGGCGGCATGCCCTGACCTGAGGATCTTGTAGTACTCCTCCAGCAGCCTGGGAGCGGCGCTCCGCGCGATCTCGTGCTTGTGCGCAAAGATCGCTTCCAGCGATTCTTCATCGATCGCGAACTCCAGGCGCGCAGCCAGCACCACCGCGCGGAGCATGCGGACTGGATCTTCGAGGAACCTGACTTCCGGATCGCCGATGCTGCGAATCATTCGCGCATCGAGGTCCTGCAGTCCGCCGGTGTAGTCGATGATCGAGAAGGTGCCGATGTCGTAGAAGAGAGCGTTGACGGTGAAGTCACGCCGGAAGGCGTCCTCTTCGGGGGTGCCGTAGGTGTTGTCACGCTGGATGAGGTGGTCCTCAGCGCGGCGCCGCGAACGGGGAGCGGCTTCAGCTTCGAGGCTGTTGCCGTCGTGATCGACTGACAGGGCGTCCAGTTCCCGCGTCGCCTCTCCTGGAATGTCGAGCGCGGCCTCGGCTTCAGGGGTGACGCCGGACGCGTCGACCAGGCGGCGGAACGTCGCTACCTCTATTGTCTTGTTACCGAACTTGACGTGCGCGAGCCGAAATCTGCGCCCGATGATCCAGCAGTTCCGGAATAGCTTCTTGACCTGGTGGGGATGCGCAGAGGTGCCGATGTCGAAATCTTTGGGGTGGCGCTGCAGCAGCAGGTCACGGACGCTGCCGCCGACCAGATAGGCTACGTAGTTGTGCTCGTGAAGCCGGTACAGGACTTTGAGAGCGTCTGGATCAATGTCACGCCGCGAAATCGAATGCTCAGACCGCGGAACGACGGTCGGCTCAACCATCGGCGGCGATTATAGCATCATGAATTCCCGTAAAGTCATGTAAGTGGCTGATTGACAGCGGTTTAGTGGCCTCTTTCGGCTGTGCTACCATCCCGGATGTGCGGCGGTTCGCGGTCCTTTTCAGCCTCTGTTTACTCGTCCCGGCGGCGGGGTATGCCCAGGACCCGCTCGGCGAAGCCCGCCGGCTGTATAACAGCGGGCAGTACGACGCGGCTGAACGCGCGGCGCGCCTGGCTCTCGCGAACCCCGGCACCGCCAACGGAGCGCGCGTCGTTCTCGGGCGATCGCAACTCGAGCGGTATCGCCAGACCGATGCGCCTGCGGACCTGGCAGAGGCGCGCGCCTCGCTGCGCGACGTCGACCCGAGAACACTCGATCCACGCGAGCGGGTGGAGCTCACCATCGGCCTGGCCGAAACGTTGTTCCTCGAAGACCGCTTCGCGGCGGCCGCCCAGATTTTCGCCGCGGTCATCGAGGCCTCGAGGACCCTCGTTACCGCCGCTCACGAGCGGGTCCTCGACTGGTGGGCGACATCGCTCGACCGCCATGCGCAGTTGCTCAGGGTCCCCGAGCGGGAGGCGGTCTATCGCCGCATCAGCGAACGGATGCAGGCAGAGCTGGCCGAGGCGGCCGGCTCCTCGACGGCGAACTACTGGGCGGTCGCCTCGGTTCGTAACGTTGGGGATCTGGACGCCGCGTGGAACGCCGCGATGGCGGCCTGGGTGCGCGCCGGGCTCGCCCCAGACCGCGGAGTCGCCCTCCGCTTCGACCTGGACCGCATGGTGGTCGACGGCATCATCCCTGACCGCGCCGCCCGCCTCGAACTGAAGGATCCCACCGCCGCCATTGCCGGCATGGTCAGTGAGTGGGAGCTGTTCAAGTCGGACTGGGCGCGACAGTAGCTGATGGCTTCGGCTTGTCAGTGCGCCTCTTTCCAGTTCTCTCCGATCCCTACGTCCACCGTCAGCGGCACCTTGAGCGGTACCGCGCGCTCCATGTGCTCGCGCACGAGGGCGGCGGTCTCGTCCGCGGCTTCGCGCGGCGCTTCGAACAGGAGCTCGTCGTGGACGGTCAGGATCATGCGCGCGCGTCCGCCGGCGACCTGCGCCAGCGCCGCATGGACATCGATCATCGCCTTCTTCAGGATGTCGGCGGCGGTCCCCTGGATCGGCAGGTTGACGGCAACGCGCTCTGCGGCGCCGCGGATCTGGCCATTGCGGCTGGTCAGCTCCGGCACCAGTCGCCTTCGTCCGAACATCGTCTTCACCACGCCGGTCTCACGAGCCGTCAACAGCAACTGTTCGATGAAGCCACGCACCGAGGGGAAGCCGGCGAAGTAGGCGTCGATGAAATCCTGTGCCTCCTGCCGGGAGACGCCGATGTCCTTGGCGAGCGTGAACGCCTGCTTCCCGTAGAGAAGCGCGTAGTTGATGATCTTGGCGCGGCGCCGTAATTCGGGCGCGCTCAACCCGCTCACACTTCCGAACACCTTGGCGGCGGTGCGGTCATGGATGTCTTCGTTGCGGCTGAACGCGTCGATCAGGGTCTGCTCGTCGGATAGGTGCGCGAGTACGCGCAACTCGATCTGCGAGTAGTCGGCCGAGATCAGCACGTGGCCGGGTTCGGCAACAAACGCGCCGCGGATCTCGCGGCCCACCTCCGTCCGAATCGGAATGTTCTGCAGATTCGGGTCGCTGCTACTCAACCGACCCGTCGCCGCGATCGCCTGGTTGAAGCAGGTATGCACGCGGCCGGTCTGCGGGTTGACGAGCTGCGGCAGCGCGTCGATGTAGGTGCCTTTCAGCTTCATCAGCCCGCGCCACTCGAGGATCAACCGGGGCAGGTCATGCGTGAGCGCCAGCTCCTCGAGAACCTCGAAGGCGGTTGACTGCGCCTTGGTCTTCGTGGTCCGCCGGATGGTCTCGGTCTTCATCCCGAGTTTGTCGAAGAGGATCTCCGACAGCTTCTTCGGCGAGTTGATGTTGAACTCTTCGCCGGACTGCTCATAGATGCCGATGGCCAGCCGCGCCAGCTCGAGGTCGACCTTGCCCGCCTGCGCTGCGAGCTCGCCGGTGTCGACGCGGATTCCGGCCCGTTCGATCGCGGCGAGTACCGGTACGAGAGGCAGTTCGAGGGTTTCGTATAGCTCCTCGAGTTGCTCCTGCCTGAGGAGATCGCGCAACGTGCTCGACATCTGCAATGCCAGGTCGGCACGCTCACCGGCGAACGCCCGCGCGCGCTCCAGTGAAAGGTGCCTGAACGGCGTCGCTTTCGCGCCCCGTCCACAGACGTCCTCTTCCTTCAGTGCCTTGTACCCGGCGTGCTCGAGCGCAAGATCCTCGAGCGGATGCGCCGAGCGGGTCGCATCGAGTAGATAGCTGGCCAGCATCGTGTCGGTCTCGATGCCGTTCAGTGTGACGCCGTGCCGTCCCAGCACGATCGAGTCGAACTTCAGGTCGTGACCGACCTTCCGGATCGATGCATCCTCGAGGACTCCTTTGAGGAGCTGGAGGGCCACATGGCCGTCCACTCCGGGCTGGGCGTCGCCGTCGTCGCCTCGATCGAACAATCCGCCTCCCTGAAACGTCACCCCTTCGGCGAACGGAATGTAGCGCGCGCGTCGTGGCGCCGATGAGAACGAGATCCCGACGATCCCCGCCAGCATCGCGCCAGGCGCGTCCGGAATCACCCTGAGCGCAAAGCGCTTGCTCGCCTGCAGCTCCGTCACGAGCTCTCGCAGCCCGTCGAGTGAGGTCACGACCTGGTAATCGCTTCCGGCTGTTTCCGCAGTGGGGGCGAACTCCATCACCAGCGAACGAAAGCCAAGCTTCTGGAACAGTTCGAAACACGCCGCCTGGTTGGCGCCCCGGTAGCGGACGGCGGCGGGATCGAATGCCACGGGCACGTCGGTGCGAATGCGCGCGAGCTCACGGCTCTGCCGCGCGTCGTCGGCATGGTTCAGCAGTCCCTCGCGGTAGCGCTTGTTCGAGATCTCCGACGCCTTCGCCAGCAGTTCGTCGAGGTTGCCGTAGGTAGCGATGAGATCGCGTGCGCCCTTCTCACCGATCCCGGGGACACCCTTGATGTTGTCGATCGAATCACCCATCAGGGCGAGAACGTCCACGACCTGGTTCGGTGCAACGCCGAACTTCTCGAGGACCCCCTGCTCGTCGTACCAGGTGCCTTCTTCCTTCGGGTTGTAAACCTTCAAGCCGGCGTGTACCAGCTGGAAGAAGTCCTTGTCGCCGGTCACGATCGCGACTTCGAAGCCGCGGTCGATTGCCTGTTTGGCCAGTGCACCGATTACATCGTCGGCTTCGAATCGTTCGTAGGTAAGGATCGGAACGCCGAGCGCTTCGCAGGCCTCGTGCACCCACGGGATCTGCTCGGCGAGGTCCGGCGGCATCGGGGCGCGGTTCGCCTTGTAGTCGGTTGCCATCTCCGAACGGAAGGTCTTGCCGGGAAGATCGAACGATGCGGCGAGGTACTCCGGCTGGTGATCCTCAATGAGCTTCCGCAGCATGGTGACGAAGATGTACACGGCATGCGTGGTCTTGCCGCCGGGGCCGCTCAGACCTGCTCCGCGCATCGCGTGGTAGGCGCGATACATCTGCGAGCTGCCGTCGATGAGGAACAGGCGCGGCGATTCGGGCATGAATCCACGATATCATTCGGACCGTGCGCATTCGGTTGACCGCGGGCCTGCTCGCGGTGTTCCTCGTAGCCGCTGCCGGCTGCCGCGGCGGGTTCCTCGGCAAGCAATACGAATACGAAGAGGATTTGACGCTCGACATCGACGGATCGGCCGTCATCGTCGTCAATTCATCGCTTGCGGCACTGGCTGCCCTCCGCGGTCTTCCCGTTCCCACCGACAGCGCGGCGCGTCTCGATCGAGACCAGATTCGCGCACTGTTTGAGAGTCCGGTTTCCAGTGTGACTCGCGTCAGCCGCGCCTGGCGCCGCAACGGGCGACGGTTCGTGCAGATCCGGGTCGAGGTCCCGGATATCCGCCGCTTGGGCGAGGCGGCGCCCTTTGCGTGGTCGAAGTACGAATTCGGTGCCGACCAGGGGAAGCACGTCTACCGGCAGATTGTTGGCGCTTCGGCGCTGCAACCCGGAACGCTCAAAAACTACGGGTGGGACGGCAGTGAGATCGTCGCCTTCCGGCTGCACCTGCCGTCGAAGATCATCTATCAGAACGCACGCGACCTCGAGACCAACGAACCCGCCCACGCCAGTCGCGGCAACATCGTGGCGTGGGAGCAGCAGCTCACAGATCGCCTCGACGGACGCCAGGTCGACATCCACGTTGAGATGGAGAGCCAGTCGATCCTGTACCGGACGCTCTGGCTGTTCGGCGCCGCGTTCCTCGCCGCGCTCCTGGTGCTCGCGTTCCTGATCTGGTGGACGATGAGGCGCGGCCGGGATCAGGACGAGCCGGCAGCGAGCAAGCCTTAGCGCGATTCCGACTCGGTCCTGAGCGCGCAGGTCACGCTGCGTTCCCCTTTGCCGGCGGCCAGGGATCGCGCCAGCGCGCGGTCCACTTCGGTCGGCAC
>Ga0183260_10003206_pt1 | contig 13222 bp, 14 predicted proteins | sample AntDrymUQ4972206_2_FD_129768 | JGI IMG/M metagenome (GOLD analysis project Ga0183260, IMG submission 129768) | Polar desert sand microbial communities from Dry Valleys, Antarctica - metaG UQ497 (22.06) (version 2) (version 2) | ecosystem: Environmental > Terrestrial > Soil > Desert | place...
AGCGACGCACCGGGGCCACGCTCCCACTCAGGGCAATGCACGTGGCGGACGCGAAGATCTTGTGTTGCTTCAACACAAAAGTCGTACGCCCCGCCCACGACGACGATCTCGCCGACCGAGCTCTTGGCGAGCCGCTCGAGCACGCGCGGGAGGAGCAGCTGCTGCTTCGGAGCGCCGAAGCGTGTCGCGGCTCCTGCGGCGAGGACGACCGCGGCGACGCGCGTCAACTCGCCGAGGCGGCGGTTACGGTCTCGACCACGACAGGCTGCGTCGGCTGCTCGGTGGCGGGGTCGCCGAGGGTGCCGATCAGCTCGACGACCTCGAGTCCGTCGGTCACCTCGCCCACGACCGCGTACTCCGGCGGCAAGCCGACGTCAGCGCCCGTGACGACGAAGAACTGGCTTCCGGACGTGCCAGGCGTCTCGGCCGCCGACTTCGCCATCGCGACCACCCCCTTGACGTATGCAGTGTCGGGCGCCGGAACGTCGACGGTCGAGTAGCCCGGGCCGCCGCCGCCCGACTGGGTCGGGTCGCCGCCCTGGATCACGAAGCCGGGCACGATGCGATGGAAGATCGTGTCGTCGAAGTAGCCGTCGCGGGCGAGCTGGACGAGCGAGGCGGATGTCTTCGGCGCAGACTCGAGGTCGAGCGTCACCGTGAACGAGCCACACGAGGTTGCGAAGGTCAGCGTCCACGTCTCGCTCGCGTCGAGCGATGTCGCCGACGGCTCGCTTGTCGAGGTGTCAGGCTCGCGTGGCGCCGGGGCCTCGAGCTCGCGGCACCCGGCCCCCGGGGTCGTCTCGTTCGTCGCCGCGCCCTCGTCCGTCTCGGACCCGCCGCAGCCGGCGCCTGCAAGCGCGAAGACGACGACGAGGATGGTGGCGAGACGCACTCCCGGAGGCTAGACGATGCCGCCGAGATGATTGAGTTGACGCATCATGATGCTATCATCCACGCGTGCGAACGACGGTGAACCTGGAGGACGACGTTGCGGCGGCCGTTGAGCTCCTGCGGCGCGAGCGAGGGCTCGGGCTGAGCGAGGCGCTGAACGAGCTCGCTCGCACGGGGCTGACGCGTGTCGCGCGTGGGGAGCGCCCGCGGCGCTTTCGCCAGCGGACGCGCTCGCTCGGCTTGCGCGTGGACGTCACGAACGTCGAGCGCGCACTCGAGTATCTCGACGGACCGACGCACCGCTGAGTCGGCGCGCAGTGCTCGTCGATACGAACATTCTCCTCTACGCGGTCGACGAGTCCAGCGCGCAGCACGAGCGGTCCCGAGCCTGGCTCGAGGAGCAGCTGAACGGCACCCGGCGCGTTGGGCTCCCGTGGCAATGTCTGACGGGCTACCTCAGGATCGCCACGCATCCGCGCGCTTTCGATCGTCCGCTGACCGCAGCTCAGGCGATGAGCGACCTCGAGGCATGGCTCGCCGCCCCCGCCGCCTGGATCCCCCTCCCAACGAGCGCTCACGCCGAGGTGCTCGGGAACGTCCTTCGCCGTCACGGTGTCACGGCCGATCTCGTACCCGACGCGCGACTCGTCGCGCTCGCGCTCGAGCACGGGCTCACCGTCTGCTCGGCGGACACGGACTTCGCGCGCTTTCCCGAGGTCGAGTGGCTCGACCCGCTTTCCTGACACGCGGCCGGCCCTCGCTCTGGTAGTGCTTCGTCGGTGACTTTGGTTCTCGAGGTGAACGGGGAGCGCCACGCGCTCGAGGTCGAGCCCACCCGGCGCCTGCTCGCCGTCCTGCGCGAGGACCTGGCCCTGACCGGCGCGAAGCTCGGGTGTGGCGAAGGCGCGTGCGGAGCGTGCGCCGTGCTACTCGACGGGATACCGGTCGTCTCCTGTCTCCTGCCGGTCGGGGCGGTCGCGGGGCGAGCGGTGACGACGATCGAGGGCCTCGGAGAGCGGGCCGCAGCGGTGCAGGAGGCGTTCGTCGCCGAGGACGCGCTGCAGTGCGGGTTCTGCACGCCCGGCCAGGTCGTCTCTGCGACAGCGCTCCTCGAGGTGACCGAGAACCCCACCCGCGACGAGATCCACGCGGCCATGAGCGGAAACCTCTGCCGCTGCGGCACCTATCCGAAGATCGAGCGCGCAATCCTTCGCGTCGCCGGTCGGGCGGTCGCGTGAGTCAGCGGCTCGTCAAGACCCAGCGGGAGATGGAAGGCCGCTTCGAGGACGTCTGGGCGCTCGTCGACGACGAGGACGAGCTCGAGACCTGGCCGGAGGGAACAGAGCTTGCCGTCGTTGGCCGGCCCGCGACCCGGCAGGACGGTCCTGTGCGCGCCTCGGGCGTCGCGCGATACACGGTCGACGTCGCGCTTCCCGGCATGCTCGTGGCCCGGGTGCTCCGGGCGCCGACCGCGCGGTGCCGTGCCCGGCTCGACCTCGAGGCGGCGCGCTCCGTTACCGGCGTCCGAGCGGTGCTCGGGCCGGAAGGGCCGTTCACGATGACGGGCGACCCGGTGCTGACCGCCGAGCCGGCCTGGGCGGGACAGCCGATCGCAGCCGTCGCCGCGGACACGCCGGAGGCGGCCGCCGCGGGCCTCGCGGCGCTGGCGCCCGAGTACGAGGCGGTTCCGCCGCTCGCGCTCGAGGCCGGTCTCGAGGAGCAGCGGTTCACGGAGGAGCCGAACGAGAAACTTCGGGGCGACCCCGACGCCGCGCTCGCCGACGCCGAGGCGCGCGTCGAGCTCACGTGCGAGACGCCCGCGCACGTCCAGACACCGCTCGAGCCGCATGCCGCGGTCGCCGCCTGGGAGGGTGACGCGCTGACGGTCTGGGTCTCGACCCAGGGGATCTTCGACGCGCGCAAGGAGCTCGCGAAGCGGTTCGGGCTCGAGACCGAGCAGGTTCGTGTTCTCGCCGAGTTCATCGGGGGCGGCTTCGGAGGCAAGCAGGGCGCCGGCCCCGAGGCGCTCCTCGCCGCGGAGCTCGCACGCGCGACGGGCCGTCCCGTGCGGCTCGTTCTCACGCGGCACGAAGATCAGGTGGTAGGCGGTCGCCGGGCGTGGACGCGCCAGACGGTGACGCTGGGTGCCCGCCGCGACGGGACGCTGACCGCGGTCGAGCTCGCCGCGGTGGTCGACATGGGGGCCGCCGGCATGGTCTTCCCCGTGGCCGAGCCGGCGTTCTCGCTCTATGCCTGCCCGAACGTTCGGACGATGACGTTCCCGGTGCGGACGAGTCTCAGGGCGCAGAACGCGTTCCGCGCCCCCGGGGTGGTCGAGGGGGTCACGGTGCTCGAGCAGGCGATGGACGAGCTTGCCGTCGCGCTCGACCTCGATCCCCTCGAGCTCAGGCGGATGAATCACGTCGATCGCGACCAGGCCACCGACATGCCGTACTCCAGCAAGCGGCTGCTCGCCTGCTACGACCGGGCAGCCGAGCTGGCGGGCTGGTCGACACGCGACGAGCTCCGGACGGCACGCGCGGACGGGCTCCTCCGCGGGATGGGGTGTGCGACGCAGATCTGGTGGGGCGGCGGCGGTCCGCCCGCTCACGCGAACGTCAGGATCGACGCCTCCGGACGGGCGCTCGTGACGACGGGAATCCAGGACATCGGCACCGGCACGCTGACCACCGCGCGGATCGTGGCGGCCGAGGAGCTCGGGCTGCCGCTCGAGCGGGTTGCCGTACGCGGGGGCGATACAGGCCCGAACGTGTACGCACCCGTCTCCGGAGGCTCGATGACGACGCCGGCGGTGATGCCTGCGGTGCGGAGCGCGGCGGGCAAGGCGCGGAAGACGCTTCTGGGCCTCGCGGCAGACGTGCTCGAGATCTCGGCCGACGACCTCACGATCGCGAACGGTCGCATCAAGTCGAAGGACGGGGCGCTCGACGTCGAGGTCACCGAGGTCACGGAGAAGCTCGGGAACGCGACGATCGACGGCTCCGGCACCAGGGGCCCGAACCCGGAGGGCTTCCGGGTGAACACCTTCGGCTGCCAGATCGCGCAGGTCGCCGTCGACACGGGCACCGGGGTCGTCACGGTCGAGCGAGTCGTGGCGGTGCACGACGTGGGACGGATCGTGAACCCGCTCACCGCCGCGAGCCAGGTCGAAGGCGGCGTCATCCAGGGCGTGGGGTATGCGCTCGCCGAGGAGCTGCTCGTGGATCCGACGACGGGAATTCCGGTGAACGGCCACCTCGACGACTACAAGATGCCGACGATCGTCGACGTGCCCGAGATCGTCGTCGACTTCGTCGACCTGCCCGACGAGAACCTGCCGAACCTCGGCTCGAAGGGGCTCGGCGAGCCGCCTATCGTCCCGACCGCTGCGGCGATCGCAAACGCCTTCGCGCACGCGACGGGCCGCCGCACCGACGCGCTACCGCTCACTCCCGCCCGCGTGCTCGAGGCGCTCGCGTGACCACCTACGCGAGGCCGGCGACGATCGACGAGGCGCTCGAGCTGCTCGCCGAGGACGGCGCCGCACCAATGGGCGGCGGGACGGATCTCGCGGGTCAGATCGACCGAGGCATCCGAGGGCCGAGCACGGTCGTCGACCTTGGCGCGACAGGGCTCGACGGGCTCGAGCGCGACGGTGACGTGCTCCGCGTCGGGGCGGCCGTCACCCTTGCACGCCTCGCGACGGCACCGGAGCTCGAGCCGTATGCCGCCGTGCGGACGGCAGCCTCGCTCGCCGCCTCTCCCCTTCTCCGCAACGTCGGCACCGTCGCCGGCAACCTCTGCCAGCACACCCGCTGCTGGTACTACCGCGGCGAGGAATGGCACTGTTGGCTCGGGGGTGGCGACACCTGCTACGCCCAGATCGGCGACCACCGCAAGCACTCACTCGCGCCGGGCGACTGCATCTCCGCGCACCCCTCGGATCTCGCGCCGGCGCTCGCCGCCTGTGGAGCGACGGTCGAGGTGCGCTCCCGCGACGAGGCGCGCGAGCTCCCCCTGCTCGACCTGTACCGCAGCCCGACCGACGACAACCGCTCGCTCGTCGTGCTGGAGCAGGGCGAGCTCGTCGCCGCGATCCGCCTTCCGCCGCCTCCCGAAGCGTCCGCCTACGAGCGGGTCGGCGAGCGTGCCGCCTTCAGCTTCCCGCTCGTCTCGGTGGCAGCCGCCCGACGGGACGACGATGTCCGGCTCGTCGCCGCCGGCATCGCGAACGTCCCGCACGAGCTCGATCCGTCCGATCCGCTCGCCGGTCTTCCAGGCAACCCGCAGACCGCCTGGAAGCGCACGCTTCTCGCGACGCTCGCAGAGCGGGCGCTCGCCGCGGTGCGCTGACCCACCGCGGCCGTCACCGAGGCCGCGTCGGCTTTTAAGAGGGTCGTAACGACTTCCACGGCGGAGCGTGACATTCTGCAGCTCATGGCGACGACGACCGATGCCCGACCACCCGGTTCGGCGGAAGGCCTGGGAGCGCAAGCCGAGCTGCTGGCCCGCGGGCTCGCCGCGCTGCGGATCTTCTTCGGGGTGATCCTCTTCGCGAACGGCGTCTCGAAGCTCACGAACTGGCAGGACATCCACATCGGACCGTACAAGTCGTTTCTGATCGACCGTCCCCTGACCCGCAAGATCCTCGAGGATCAGGGTGCGAGCACCGACGTGCCCTTGATCGGCCGGATCGCAAACGACCTGATCCTGCCCAACTGGGGTCTCTTCCAGTGGGTGATCACGTTTTTCGAGCTGGGCGTCGGCGCGCTCCTGATCGTTGGGCTGGCCTCGCGCGGGGCGGCGGCGGCGGGTCTCGGCATGCAGGTGTTCCTCGCCCTGCTCTACTTCACGGCCAACCGCTGGACGTTCGAGCAGCCACACGAGTACGTGCCGCTCGCGATCCTCGCGCTCGCCCCGGCCGGCCGTGTTTGGGGAATCGACGGCCGATTGGTCGCGTCGCGGCCGAACCTCCGGCGATGGCCCTTCTGAACGACCGTCCGGACGCGCTCGTCGCAGCCCGCCTGCCGCTCGTCGACCGCGAGCAGGCGCCACTGACGGTCCGCGACCTCTACCCCTCGGACCGGGACGCCTCGAACATCACGAAGACGCTCGCCGGCTCGCCGGACACGCTCGGCGCGCTCGCGCCGTTCCTGGCGCAGGTGATGAACCCGACGACACTCGACCTGGCGACCAAGGAGGTCGTCGTGCTGCGCGTGTCGGCCGTCAACCGCTGCGCCTATTGCGTCCCCACCCACGAGCTCGCGGCCCGTCGGGCCGGGCTCTCGCCGCGGGCGGTCGCCGCACTGGCCTCACCGCAGCCTCCGGCTGCCGCCCTCGAGGGCGCCCATCGAGTACTGGCTCGCTACTGCGACCAGCTCGTTGCCGATGCCGGCTCGGTGGACGACGCCCTCCTCGCCGAGCTCCGCGGGCACTTCGAGGATCACGAGATCGTCGAGCTGACGGTGCTCGCCGGGGCGATTACGATGCTGAACTACGTCGCGGGGGTCGCCGCCCCACCCCTCGATCCGTGGACGGTCGCCGAGCGGTGAACGACCTCGACGGCAGCGTCCGCGAGGCGATCGAAGGTGGCCTGCTGGGCGAGCGGCTCTGGCTCTACTCGAACTACCACTGCAACCTCGCCTGCGCCTACTGCCTCACCGAGTCGGCGCCCGCCGTGCCGCGACGCCGACTGCCTGCCGAGGCCATGAAGGCCGCGGCGGTCGAGGGAGAGGAGCTCGGATTCGGTGGGATCGGGATCACCGGCGGCGAGCCCTTCCTGCGCCGCGACCTACCGGGCTTGGCGGCTGAGCTCTCCGAGCTGCTGCCGGTGCTCGTCCTCACGAACGGCACCCTCTTCGCCGGTCACCGGATTGACCGACTCGACCCGCTCCGCGACCGCGACGTGACCCTGCAGATCTCGCTCGACGCGGCCACGCCGATCGTGAACGACCCAATGCGCGGCCCGGGCAACTTCGAGCGGGTGGTGGCGGCGATCCCGCGGCTGCTCGAGCGCGGGATCGGGGTGCGGGTGGCCACGACGATCTACGGGCAGGACGAGGACGAGCTGGACACCCTGCGCGACCTGGTCGGCTACCTGGGCGTGCGCCCGGACGATCACGTGGTCAGGCCGACCGCCGCGCGCGGCCGCGCGGTGCAGGCCGGGCTCGGCGAGCAGGCGGGAGTCGAGGAGCTTCCCGCGGAGGTGACGGTCACCGTCGACGGGCTCTTTTGGAGCCCGTTCGCCCCGACCGTGCGCGGTGGCCGATTGGACACCGACCTGCTGGTCTCGCGCCAGACCGCGCCGCTCTCCGCCGGTGTTCGCAAGATGCTCGGTCTGCTCGGCCGGGCGCCGACCGCCGAGGCGGCCCGTTTCAAGTGAGCGTGATCGCTAGACGCGCCGGGTTGCGCGTCGGGTGACAGCAGGGCTCGGCCTGGACGGAAGGGCCGGGTGCCGCCTCAGGCGGCCGTCGTCACCGCGAGGATGCTCGCCAGGTGCGCGAGCCGGAACGCGCCGCGCTGCGCGCGCGTGCGGTCGCCGTCGGCCTCCGTCTCGGAGGCCAGGCTCCAGAGGTCCTGCGTCGCGACGAGGAGCTCGCGGATCTGGTCGGTCGCCGCCCGGTGGCCATTCGAGCGCTCGTCGCAGGCGTTGACCGCCAGGCCGAGCACGCCGAACGTGTCCGAGGGGTGACGCATCCAGAGCATCGCGGAGGCCATCGTCAGGTACTGGTGGATCCGGAGGAACGTGACGGGGTGCGAAAGCTCGGTCGCACCACTCGGAGCGGTCGGCGCGGCGGGCTCGGCGCCGTCGGCGATACGTGCACCCGTGTCGTAAAGCATCGCTCGCACCTGGCGGTCGTCCAATCCCGAGGCACGCGCGGTGCGGACGCTCATCAGCAGCGAGTTCGGCTGCCGGCCGTAGGGGTAGTCGGAGGCGTAGACGATCTGCTCGGGCGGCACGAGCCGGAACAGGTCGAGCAGGTCGAGCGGGCTCCAGACGGAGGTGTCGAAGAAGACGCCCGCGCGCCCGGCGAAGTTCTCCGCCATGGCGGCCAGATCGACGATGCCGGCGTGCGCGATGATCAGCGCAGGAGGCTCGTGCCTTGCGACGAGCCGCGCGAGGGAGTCGGCGATCGGCGGGAGGCCGCGGCCGCCGTGGATCAGGATCGGGACGCGCCGCTCGGCCGCTAGCGCAAACACCGGCTCGAGCCGCGGATCGTCGGGCAAGAACCGTTGCGCACGCGGATGCAGCTTGATCCCGCGCGCGCCCCGGTCGAGGCATCGCGTCGCCTCCTCGATCGGGCTCTCGTTGAGATCGAGGCGGACGAACGGGATCAGCTCGTCGGTTGCGGCCGCCGCGTGACCGAGCGTCCGGTCGTTCGCCGCGCAGAACGCGGGATGCCTGTCCGCTTCGTCGAGGCAGAAGACGTTCGAGCGATCGATCCGGTACGAGCGCTGGATTCCGAGTAGCTCGTCCGGGTCGCCGGTCATCCCGTCGATGTCGTTCCCGAGGTGGGTGTGCGCGTCGAAGACGCGCGCCTCTGGCGGGAGCTCGGCGAGCGCGAGCGCCGCGTATCGCTCCAGGAGACCGTTGGCGCGGTCGATCGCGTCCACGATCTGAGTGTATGGCGGCGGACCTCATGGGTCACCGCCTGCGTTCACCGAGCACCCCTACGCCCATCCCTGCTTCGAGAAGGAGTTCGACCGGACCTAACGGCTCAGCCGCTCGCGGCGAGCACCCGCTCGACGAAGAGCGGCTCCGGCACCGAGCCCGCCCATGCGTGGCGGTCGTCGACGACGATTGCCGGGACGGAATGGACGCCGTGACGCTCCGCCTCCGTCGCGAACTCCGACGCCTCGATGCCGCGCGCGGTGATCCTCGGCGACGCGAGCGCGAGCTTGTACGCCAGCAGCACGGCCGGCGGGCAGTGGGGTCAGGTCGGCGTGACGAAGACGTCGATCGCCAGGTCGCGCTCGAGTGTCTCGATGCGCTCGAGCGATCCTGCGGACAGCGACGACTCGCTCCGACCCGCCTCGACGATCGCCTGGACGAGCGTCGTCAGCTCGTAGCCGACCGGCATCCCCTGGTAGACGAGCCCTTCGCCGATCGTCGTCCGGGGCCACGGGCCGGGCCCGTGGTGCTCGACGACCTCGAGTGTCAGGGAGTCGTCCAGGCCGCAAACCGACTCGACGATCGTTCGCGTGGTCGCGTTCGTGTCGACCTCGCGGCCGCCCGCGGCGAGCAGTGTCACCGGGGCGGAGGAGGGGCCGAGCTCGAGGAGGACGTCGACGTGGCGCTCGAGACCGGCGAGCGCCTCGCGGATCGCCGCCTGCTCGCGCTCGCCGAGAACGAAGCCCGCGGTCACGCAGCCAGCGCTGCGCTCTTCTCGCGCAGGTAGGCGAGGTACGGCTCGGGATCGATCTCTGGCGAGCCCGTGATCCGCTCGATGGTCTCCTTCGGCGTCAGCTTCCGGCCGAGCGCGTAGAGGTTGTCACGCAGCCAGTTCGAGAGCGGCAGTGGGTCGCCGGCTGCGAGCTGGTCGTCGAGGTCGGGGAGTGCCTCGCGAACGACACGCCAGAACTGGAGCGAGATCACGTTCCCGAGCGCGTAGGTCGGGAAGTAGCCGAGCGAGCCGCCCGACCAGTGCACGTCCTGTAGGACGCCACGGGCGTCGTCTGGCACGTCCACCCCGAGGAACTCCTTCATGCGCGCGTTCCAGACCTCGGGGAGATCCTCGAGCGCCACGCTGCCGTCGAGGAGCTCCTGCTCGAGCTCGAAGCGGAGGATGATGTGGAGGCTGTAGGTCGTCTCGTCGGCGTCGACGCGGATCAGGCCGGGCTCCGCACGGTTGATCGCCCGGACGAAGACGTCGAGGTCGATCGACGCGAACGACGGGAACGCCTCCTGGAGCGGCCCGTACCAGTGCTCCCAGAAGGGACGGCTGCGCCCGACGAGGTTCTCCCAGGTGCGGCTCTGCGACTCGTTGACGCCGAGCGACGGCGCCCCGGAGAGTGACGACCGGAGCAGCGTGTCGGCGTTCCCGTGCGCGTAGAGCCCGTGGCCGGCCTCGTGCAGCGTCGACCAGATCGACTCGAGGTCGTCCGGCTGATAGCGCGTCGTGAGTCGGACGTCGCGGTTCGAGAAGGAGGTGCAGAAGGGGTGCGCGGTGCGGTCGAGGCGCCAGGAGTCGTCGTCGAAGCCGAGGGTCGCGAGCATTCGCTCGGCGAAGGCACGCTGCTCCTCGGGAGGGAAGTCGCCGGTCAGGAACGAGGCGTCGACCTCGGATGCATCCGCCACGATCTCCGTCAGCGCGGGCCGCAGCACGGCGAACACCTCGCGCACCTCGGTCGTCTGCATCCCCGGCTCGTAGTCGTCGAGAAGCGGCGTGTACGGGCTGTCCGACCACTCGAAGCACTCCACGTAGCGACGCTTCAGATCGAGGTTCGTGCGGAGGTACGGGAGGAACGACGCGAAGTCGCTAGCGCGCCGCGCCTCGACCCAGGCGTGGTGGCCGCGGGCGGCCTCGCGGGTCATCTCGGTGCGGAGCTTCGTCGGCACGCGCCGTGCCTTCTCCCAGTCGCGTCGCGTGACGCGGACGAGGCTGCGGTCATCCGAGTCGTACGGGAGGGCCTCGACGAGCGGCTCGCAGGCGTCGAGCAGCCGGCCGACCTCGGGGTCGACGAACCGCTCGTGCGCGATACGGCCCAGGGTTGCGAGCTGCTCGGCCCGCGCGTCCGTCCCGCGAGCCGGCATCGTGACGCGCTGATCCCAGCCGAGAACGCCAGCCGCGTGCCGCAGATCTGCGCCCTCCGCCAGCCGGACGCGAAGCTCGTCGAGCGGTCCCACCGGCGACCAGACTAGAGAATCAGACCCCGCCCCGCCGGGGCACCCCAGCCCACCACCCGCTGCCAATCATAACGTAATCTGTTGCCTTGATGTGCAACAGAACTGTGCCAACTCTGTGCCAACTTCGTGTCCGGTTCGAGCCCGTCGTGCCGGCTCGACGCAAGCCGGGTCGAGTAGGGTTCCACCGTGCCGAACGTCCTCCTGATCGGCGACACGCTTCGCTCCACCGAGCTGCGTCATGCGGTCCCCGTCGAGATCGGCGACCTGTTCCACTACGCGGAGCTGGATGGCCGCCGGGTCGCGATCGTGTGGAGTATCGAGGGCGACCGGATCACGGCCGTCGACCCGGGCATCGAGATCATCGCGGCGGAGACGTTCCCGCTCGACGACCTGATCCGCGACGGCGTCGACATCTACGAGATGCCGTTCGTCCAGACCGTGCGGAAGGTGGTGTCTCTCGGTCTGCGCGAGGCGGTCGTGCCGCGCTCCTTCCCGGCCGGCGATGCCGACGCGCTTCGAGCGGCCGGCGTCACGCTTACGGTCGACCAGCGCGCTTTCGACGACCGACGGCGGAGCAAGTCGCCCTACGAGCTCGAGGCGGTCAGGAACGCCTCGCGCGGCGCCGAGGCCGGCATGGCCGCGATCGTCGAGCTGCTCGCGCGCTCGGAGCCCGGTGACGGCGGGCGCGTCGTCGATGGTGAGCCGCTCACGTGCGAGCTCCTCCAGGCGGCCGCGGTCGAGCGCTTCACCGAGCACGGCTGCCGCGGCGACGACCTGATCGTCGCGCGAGGGCCGCAGGCGGCCGACGGGCACGACCGCGGCTCGGGTCGGCTCGAGAACGACGACGTCCTCGTCTGCGACCTCTTCCCTCGTCACGGCGAGACCGCGTACTTCGCCGACATGACGCGGTCGTTCACGATCGGCGAGCCCGACGCGGAGATCGCCGCCTGGCACGAGCAGACGCTCGAGGCGCTCGAGCTGGCGCGAGCGATGTGCCGGCCAGGAGTGAACGGCGGCGACGTTCACCGGGCGGTCTGCGCGTTCTACGCCGAGCGCGGGCACCCGACCCAGATGACCGTCCCCGAGGGAACCGTGCTCCGCGACGGCTTCTATCACGGGCTTGGCCACGGGGTCGGCCTCGACGTCCACGAGTCGCCGTCGCTCGGGAAGGTCGGCCACGAGCTCGTCGTCGGCGACGTGATCACGCTCGAGCCGGGCCTCTACCGCCACGGGTTCGGCGGCGTCCGCGTGGAGGACACCCTCGTCGTGACCGAGGACGGCGTTGAGGCGATCACGGAGTTCCCGTACGACCTCGATCCGGTGCACGCGCTCTCAGCGGCGCGATGAGCGAGCGCGCAATCGAGACGCTGCTCGACGAGGAGCGGCGCTTCCCACCCGACCCCGCCTTCGCCGCGCAGGCGAACGCATCCGAACGGCTCTACGACCTCGAGCCCGACGAGTTCTGGGCGCGCGAGGCGCGCGAGCGGGTCACCTGGTTCGAGGACTTCCACACGACCTCGGAGTGGAAGCTCCCGTACGCGAAGTGGTTCCTCGGCGGGACGCTGAACGTCGCCTACAACTGCGTCGACCGCCATGTCGAGGCGGGCCTCGGCGATCGCGTCGCCTTTCATTGGGAGGGCGAGCCTGCCGACGAGCGCATGACCTTGACGTACGCCGAGCTGCAGCGCCAGATCGTGCGCATGGCGAACGTGCTCAAAGAGCTCGGCGTTGGCAAAGGGACGAAGGTCGCGATCTACATGGGCATGGTCACGGAGCTCCCCGTCGCGATGCTCGCGTGCACACGCCTCGGCGCGCCCCACACGGTGGTCTTCGGCGGGTTCTCCGCCGACTCGCTCTCCGACCGGGCGAACGACATGGGCTGCGAAGTGCTGATCACGCAGGACGAGGCCTGGCGGCGTGGATCGACGGTGCCGCTCAAGCGCACGGCCGACGAGGCGATGGAGGCCGCGCCGGGTATCCGTGCCTGCCTCGTCGTCCGGCGCACCGGCAACGAGGTGCCCATGGAGGAGGGTCGTGACCGCTGGCTCCACGACGTCGACGTCTCCGACGACCCCGAGACCTGCCCCTGCGAGCCGATGGACGCGGAGGATCTCCTCTTCCTCATGTACACGTCCGGCACGACCGCGAAGCCGAAGGGGATCGCGCACACGACCGGCGGGTACCTCGTCGGCGCGGCCACGACGCACCACTACGTGTTCGATCTCAAGCCCGAGGAGGACGTCTATTGGTGCGCAGCCGACATCGGCTGGATCACCGGGCACAGCTACATCGTCTACGGGCCGCTCTGCAACGCCGCAACCTCCGTCCTGTACGAGGGGACACCGGACTACCCGGACAAGGCTCGCTGGTGGTCGATCGTCGAGCGCTACGGCGTCACGATCCTCTACACGGCGCCGACCGCGATCCGGGCACACATGAAGTGGGGCCCGGAGCACGCGGCCGGCCACGAGCTCGGCTCGCTGC